>JADMIO010955786.1_pt1 | contig 54885 bp, 32 predicted proteins | sample 8958161 | NCBI WGS metagenome assembly JADMIO01 (sample SAMN16585339, study PRJNA669376) | soil metagenome | isolation source: Crop rotation soil | place: USA: Cullars Rotation, Alabama | collected 2011
CGCGACAACTTGTCCACGTGGAATTCTAAGCTTAGGATCCCAATGTGCTGGAAAGAGGCTCGTAAGGGCTCTACTCAATCCTGAAGAAAAGCGCGCAAATTGGCGCGCTTTTCAAAACCTGCCTGCAATCCGACCCCAGACTACAATACGACGATGGCTCGCTCCGTCAATCGTGTGGCTCATCTCGTTTCACCTGGCGATGGCCTCGCGTTTGTGAAGATTCTGGCTTCGAGTCTCCGAAATCAGGGAATTGAATCGAGTATTTTTACGCCGGATGACGCCGAATCGCTCCGATCGGCTGGGATAGAATTCGCATTGTTTCATTCGAACGCTTCGACGGTGACGTCCGCGCCGGTTCGGATACATGTCGATTATGGTTCAGCACCTGGCGACGATATGTTCGATGCCCGGATCTGCTTTTTTGAAAGCCGGGTGAATGGGCAATCATCCTCCGGTCCTCTGAAATGGATTCCCCCCGGTTCTGATATCGAAGAGCGGCTTCGAATGAGTTCGCCGGTTACTCGGGCAGAGACGGGCCTGGAATCGGCGGGTTCCATCTCGGCGACGTTTGGGAATCTTCAGGATGCTGCGGACAATGGGTTCTTGTATGCGTTGTCGGAAATTATGAAAAGGTTTCCGGAGAATTTTCATTTGTTTGCAGGTTCGGGAAATGTGAAGTCGATCCGGGCGCATCTCCATTCCGAGGGTGTGCTTTCGCGTGTTCGGTTTCTCGGGCAAGTGAGCGATCTTGCTCCACTGTTTAATTTGATCGACGTGTACCTCGCGGCCTTTCCGGTGGCGAACACCTTTGCAGTTTTGGATGCGATGGGCGCCGGCAAACCGGTGGTTGTTTCACGTCGAAGCTGTGTTGCTGAATTGGTTGCGACTCCGGAACTCACACCGCCTGGCACGGCGTCGTATGTGGATACTGCCGATCGTTTGCTCCGAAATCCCACATTTCGTGCCACGCAAGCCCGGGCCGTCCTTGATCGGTTCCATGCCGAGTTTCGTGCCGAACTTCTGGGTGTGCGATACAAAGCCTTCCTCGAGTCCCTATAAAATTTCGGGTTTGCACGCCTAAGGCGTGACGATCTCCACGCCTATCTCGGAGGAATTCTCAAAGAGATGAATGCTGTTCCAGAGCGACAGCTGAAACGCGGATCGTCGGCATGGATTCATGGACCGGTAACCAGGATGGAATGCTCGGTGGATCCCCAACTTCAGGTGGCCGTATTTTGCTTTGCACGCCGAAGGCGTGACGGTAGATTAGCCAGGGGTACGCGATCGGAAAATGGGGTCTGACCCCTCCCGCAAGGCAGGACGCTTACGAGATTGATGATGTCGCCTTTCGTGGAAGGGGTCAGACCCATTTTCCGACCGCGTACTCCTGGAAACGCCCCTCCCGCCCACAACCGCACGCTGAAAGCGTGCGAGGAACAACACGATGCCCGCTACTCACCTCAGCCTTCACTACCATGTGATTTTCAGCACAAAAGGACGAAATCGAACGATCGCGGATCCCTGGCGTGACGATCTCCACGCCTATCTCGGAGGAATTCTCAAAGAGATGAATGCTGTTCCAGAGGCCATCGGCGGGCCCGGTGATCACGTTCATGCATTGATCGGGCTCCGAGCGACACACATGCTCGCCGAAGTCATGCGACAGCTGAAACGCGGATCGTCGGCATGGATTCATCAACACGGAGTTCGGAAGTTTGCCTGGCAGGAGGGATATGGAGCGTTAACGGTGAGTCCGTCCCAGACTGCAAAAGTGAAGAAGTACATTGAGTGTCAGATTGAACACCATCGGGGGAAAACGTTTGAGGAGGAGTATCTGGAATTGTTGCGATTGGCCAATGTGGATTACGACGAGCGATATCTCTGGTGACCGATCCTCGCTACCCCTTCGGGGTGCGGCGCATGCACTGGATCCGGTAACCAGGAGTTGCGCTCGCTCCACTCGCGGAACTCCTGGCTAATTTCCAATACCCCTTCGGAGTAGCGGCCACGCCGGAGCCGTGACAGGAAAACAGCCAGGCGTAGAGGCGGAAAATGGAGTTATGGGTTATGAGTTGTGAGTCGGGAGGACTCAAAACTCAAAACTCCATACTCAAAACTCCATTGTGCGCAACCGCAACTAACCGCACGCCGAAAGCGTGCGAGGAGCGAACTATGCTATAAATGATGTCCGTTTATGACCAAAATGTTGATCCTGTCCTCGAATACAGGGGAAGGACACAACAGCGTAGCGGCCGCGATAGAAAACGCAGCCAAGTCTGCCGGATTTGACGCCAAGGTACGCCGACCCCTTGAAGAATCGACCCGAGTCAACCGCTCGCTGGGCCATTTCTACAACTTCCTGCTGGCTCATCGGCCCCAATGGATGAGCTGGTACTTCAAATTCATCGACCGCATCCGGCCGAATGAGCGTGAGTTTTGTTATGCGAAGGTTCGCCCACACATCGGAAGCTTTATCGAGGCAGAAAGCCCGGATATCGTGCTCTCCGTCCATCCGATGCTGAATCACTTCATTCCGCGGTATATCAAAGAGGAAGGACTCGGTATTCCCTGTTACACATTTCTGACCGACCCGTTTCCGCCGTTCTGGCGCGGCTGGACTTCTCCCTATATCGACAAATACTTCGTTCCCACCGACGAGGCTTTGCAGGAACTCACTGCCGGCGGAGTGTCTGCCTGGCGTATCGAGCGCGTCTCCATGCCGGTCCGTGGACGTTTTCTCCCGGCAACGACTCCCGAAATTGAAAGCCTGCGCGATACGCTCAGCCTGGACCGCGCCAGCATTATCCTGATCAACGGCGGGGCACGCGGTGGCGGTCCAATCGAACAGGTGTATAGCTCGGTAAGACGATCCGCTCCGAGCGCGAATCTCCTTGTAGTGTGCGGCCGGAACAGCCGGCTTCGATGGCGGATCGAGCGTTTCGGTGACCGGAGAACACGGACATTCGGCTTTCTTGAGGACATTCATCGTTATGTCGCCGCCTCCGATATCGTAATCACGAAGCCCGGAGCACTCTCTACTTACGAAGCACTTGCCTGCAATGTGCCCGTGTTGCTGACGGGCCTGGGTTGTTTAATGCCGCAGGAATCCGGACTCTTCAGCGCTGCCGATCACTATGATTTCGGATTCGGCGCAAGAACACTGACCGAGTTAGAAAAAATCATCGAAAAAGGTCCTGCCGGATGGAGCCGGAAAAGAGAATCCATCCAACAGTTCTACACACCCGATTCCGCTAGTGCATTGATCGAAAGGATTCAGCCTGCCGGTGTCGCTGAGTAAGCATATTCTCCTGACGGGAGCGACCGGCTTTCTCGGCAGCCATCTGACTGCCAGACTGCTTCAAAGCGGGCATCGTGTGACGGCTGTCGCCCGCGGCACGAAGACGGCATCTCCGAAGGATCGTGTCGAAGAGGTAATGCACGACGTTGGACTCACTCAATTCGAAAATCTGACCGTCGTCGAAGGCGACATCGCATTACCGGATCTCGGCTTTCCCGAGCCCCTTCGCAACCGAATCGTTTCATCGACCGATGAGGTCTGGCATTGTGCGGCATCACTTTCCTTTCAGCAGGAAGATCGGGACGAGATTTTTCGAATGAATGTGGACGGCACGCGCCACGTGATCGATCTCGTCAAACAGATGCCGTCCCGGCGCCTTCAACACGTGAGTACCGCGTATATTGCCGGCAACCGCAGCGATCTGGCGCTCGAGACGGATATCGACGTCGGACAGAATTTCAAAAATGCTTACGAAGAATCGAAATGCCGGGCGGAATTGATGATCGATGCCGACCAACGGCGCGGTGAAATCATTGCCTCGGTATATCGGCCAAGTATCGTAATCGGAGATTCCCGATCCGGCCGCGCCACCCATTTCCACGGAGTCTATGCTTTCATTCGCGCGTTGTGGACGGCGCTGGAACGGCTGCGCCGCCGCATGCCCGAGCCGGGTCCCGTAAACCTGCCGTTGAGAGTTTTAGGCGCAGATACCCAGACACTGAACTTTGTCCCAATTGACTATGTTGTCGATGGAATGGTCGAAATTGCGAGCCGACCTGAAAGCGCCGGCGGCGCATACCACCTCGCGAATCCGACACCGACAGAGAATCGGCTGTGGTTGTCTCATATCTGCCGGCTTCTCGCCGTCGAAGGCATTCAGCTGGTTGGAGAGAATTCCTTCCTGAAGTCCCCCATGACGAAGCTGGAAGCGCTCTTTCAGAAGCAGATGGCGTTTTACTACCCGTATCTGCAGGGAGAACCCCGCTTCGATTGCCGGCGCACGCTGGATGCACTGAACAATACCGGACCCTATTGCCCGCCCGTGACGGTGGAGCTCATTGATCGTATGGTGGGTTGGTACGTCGATTTTCTCAATGCCAGAGCCTAGTCCTCGCCTGTCGGACTCAAGGCATTTCACGTGTTATGATTTTTCTGACATGCGTAAGATTGCAGTTGTCGACGACAATGCCGACAATCGTTTGATCATCCGAACGATTCTCGAAGACCAGTACGAAATTGTGGAGTTTTCGAGCGGCATCGAAGCCATTGAAGGCTTCAGAAGAAATAAACCCGATGTTGTGATCCTCGATATCTCGCTTCCCGAAATGGATGGAACCGAGATTCTGCGACGCATTCGCGACGACGCCGTCCTTCAGGACCTGCCGGTTATTGCGCTTACGGCTCATGCGATGGTTGGTGACCGGGAGAAGTATCTCGCCGCAGGTTTCAACGACTACGTTGCAAAGCCCATCCTCGACATGAGCGTCCTGTTCTCCACTATCCAGCGCTGGGAGTGAACTTGGCGGGGTAGAAAAATGACCATGGTGGTGCGGTGAGGCCCATCCCCACTGGTTTTGCCGGACCTTCGGTGTCTGCAGCTCCAATTGGTGCAATGTGCACCTCAAGTTAACCAACAGCTGGAGTTAGTCTTGCGGTTCCGCTCAGTCTCATCAGAATTCCTAGCTTGGAACTCTCATTGCACCACCTGTTCCGAAACCCGGCCATGGGTGTACCTAAGTACCAGGGGCCGGGCACTACCAAGAAGTGGAGGGTAGGCAGAAATGATGAGCAAACGATCAATTATGGTTGTAGATGACGATCCCAGCGTCCGTAGCTATTTATCGGACTTTCTGACGTCGTGCGGGTACGTCGTCGAGTGCGCCGAATCGGGCGACGAGGCAGTGGCGCGGCTGACGGCGGGTTATGTGCCTAGCGTGATCGTTCAGGATATCGTGATGCCGGGGATCAATGGCATCGAGGTACTGGAAAGCGTCAAGAAGATCAATCCGGCTATTCCCGTCATCATTCTGTCTGCCGCCGGACAAATCAAGACTGTCGTCGATGCCATGAAAATGGGTGCGGCCGATTTCCTGGTAAAGCCTTTTGAGGAGCAGGAACTGGAACTGGCGATCGAGAATGTCGTCGAAAAACAAAAACTCAAAGAAGAAGTAAAAACATTGAAGCGCCAACTCGACTCCTACGACTCCGGAGACATTCTTTCGACCAATCCAAAGGTTCTCAAGATCAAGGAAATTGCCAAGCACGTCGCCGACACCGACGTTCCGGTGTTGATCACCGGTGAGTCGGGCGTTGGAAAAGAAGTACTCGGACGATATATTCACGCGCATTCTACCCGGTACGATAAACCGTTCGTGAAAGTGAATTGCGCGGCATTGCCGAACGAACTCCTGGAGTCCGAGCTGTTCGGCTATGAGCGGGGTGCCTTCACCGGTGCGATGACCGACAAGCCGGGCAAGTTCGAACTCGCGGACAAAGGTACGCTGTTGCTGGACGAGATCGGTGAGATGACGCCACATCTGCAGGCGAAGCTGCTGCATGTACTCCAGGATTCCGAGTACACGCGGCTCGGCGGAAAGAAGACGATCCGCGTGGATGCGCGCGTCCTTGCTTCTACCAATGTGAATCTGGAGGAGCACGTGGCAAAGGGAACATTCAGAGAGGATTTATATTTCCGTCTGAATGTCATTCGAATCGACATACCGCCCTTGCGCGAGCGGCGCGAAGACATCCCGGTCCTTTGTAACTACTTCCTGTGCCGCTACCGGGATCGCTACAAGAGTTCGGTGGAAGAAATATCGCCCGCCTTGATGGACTCCTTCCTTCGGTACGACTGGCCAGGAAACGTCCGACAGCTCGAAAACGCCGTAAAGCGTCACCTGATCCTACCGGATATGAACGTAAAGCTCTCCGAACTGAAGGAACAGGCCCAGTCGAATGCACCGGCCGTCGCCGCAAAACCGAAGGAAGACAGAATGTCTCTAAAGGACGTCGGAACTCGTGCCGCCGAACAAGCAGAGAAAGAGCTGGTGCTGCGCGTCCTCGAGGAAACCAGCTGGAACCGGAAGCAGGCCGCGCGGCGGTTGAACATCTGTTATAAAGCGCTCTTGAACAAATTAAAGCGCTGGCAGATCGACAATCGGCGGAACATGCAGAGCAGTTTTGGCAAGACCGGTGAAGGAAAGGAGTTCCAGCCGCTGCAGTTCTGACCGGAAAAGACATATGTATAAGGACGCGCGATCGGACTTCGGTCGCGCGTCTTTGTTTACGTCGCCTAGCTTTAGAAGTATTGACGAATAGAAATGAGTATCAGTCGAGCGTCTGCGCCGGCTTCGGTGGCTTCGCAACATTTTATTGATGGCGCAGCCTCCCCTCCTCTCCTCACGAGGGCATTAACATACTTGACTGACAGAATCTGATGTTGGCCTCAGTCATGTATGTTATCGCCCTCACGAGGGGAATATCGCTCCACTGTAAATCCATCCGAATCCGAACCTGATTTGGACACCAGTGCCTCGAAGGAGGGGAACATTCGCGTTCGGATCCTTCCACTTGTTTAATACAAAGCCTCTTGAGGAGAAGGCGTTTTCAATTCCGAAGTAGAACTCCGGTTCCCACTCTCCTTCAGCCTAATCGCTTTAAAACATCCTCAATCCTCGCTGGCAACGGTCTTGCATCTTTCCTTTTGAAATAAGAATAGGAGCACCGATGAAATTCATCACCCTGTTTGCAATTGCCGTCCTGAGTTTTGGCCTGATTGTTACGGCCCAGACGCAGCAGGCGAAGGCCCCCAGCACTGCGCCGCGTCCTTACGGCGATGGTGAGTTCCGGCTTGGTCCGGAAGACGTCATTGAGGTTTCCGTATATCAGGACAAGGAACTGTCCACGACGGTGCCGGTTCGTCCTGACGGCAAAATCTCGGTCCCTCTGGTTGGAGAGATCCCGGCCAGCGGCAAGACTGCGACTGAACTTCAGAAAGAGATCACTCACCGATATGCGCAGTTCATTTCCGAGCCTGCCGTGACCATCGTCGTAAAGGAAGTGAACAGTCCAAAGGTCTCGGTGCTCGGTGAAGTCAAGAATCCCGGTATGTACAAGATCAAGGATCGCGCGACTGTTCTCGATGCCATTGCCATGGCCGGCGGCATGACGGAATACGCAAAGAAGGACAAGGTCACCATAATCCGCGTCGATGGTGCTTCCGGAGAATTGAACTACATCAAGATCAACATCGACGACCAGATCAAAGGCAAGCGGACGGGGCCCTTCTATGTTCAACCGTACGACAAGATCTACATCCAATAAGGGCACAGGTTGGGGACGAAGATACTCATGAAGAAATTGTTGATCGCACTCGTTCTGGTTTCGTTGCCGGCGACTCTGGCCGCCCAGCAGGCCGCGACCGGACTGGAAGGACTTCAGTTCGTCGCGCCACTGAGAATCGCAACGGGTGTCGACAACAACTTCCTGGTCGATCGTACGGACCCCAACGAAAAGCTGCTGATCTTATCGCTTCCGCCCAGCGTTCAACTCGGCGCGCCCGATATCCGGCCCGCCGTGGTGGACGACAAAGTACTTCTGTTATCGATGCCGAAGATCGCTTACGTGAATGATTCCCGACGGCACGAATTCCTGGCGACCTGGCTTCCTGAATTCGAACTCTTCAAGAACAACGCCGATCAGAACTCCATGAACAATACGGCGCTGGCAAGCTTCAACTACTACCTTAAACGGAACCTGCAGCTGTGGGTTGCCGACAATTACAGAAGCTCCAAGGATCCGACAACCGCCCTGGACAATGTGTTCGTGATCCTGCCACGCAGTCATTTCAGAGAAAACACCGCCCACGCAAGTCTGGAATTTCAGCCAAATCGCGTGACGAGCGTGGCCTTCGGCTATGACAACTCATGGGCGAAGTTCGGCCAGACCGATCCATTTCAGACTCGGATACTCGATACAAAGTCGAGCGGATATTCATTCACGCTGTCGCGATTGATCGGGCGGACCCAGCGCATCAGCGCCAGGTATGCGCTGTTCAAATTCGCGCCGATCGATCGCACGGCGGTGGCAGACGACGCGGTGAACGTGACGCGCGACTTCGAGAAGCCGATCCACAGCCTGTCTGTGCAATATCGTGTCGCGCGGAACGCGAGTATGTATTGGGGCGCATCCGCGGGCTTCATTAAGTTGGATAACGGTTCGAACTACACCTTCGGCGGTACATTCAACAAACGCCTTGGAAATTTCTGGGCGGGTGCGTCTTATACCAGAGATCTGACCTTCGACGCGACGAACCCTAATGGATTCGTTCAGGGCCTCAACAGCTACGGCTTTTACGAATCCATCGTTGCTCACTTCAACGGTCAGTTCACAAGAAATACCGCAATTGCCTTCGACACGACCATGGCTCGCGGTGTCGCGACCTGGCGCGCGCAAAGCAGCAAGGCGCTGCTTGGAAGATTACGCCTGGATTATCGCGTCAGTGATCGCAAAGTCCTCTTTACGAGCTGGGAGGCCTTTGCGCAAAGCGAGAACGCCTATGTGCGTGCGCCGATTGCTCGCAATCGATTCCTCGTGGGTATCGAGATTTCGTTATCCGACGAGGCCAGCCGGCGACACAGCCGTATCAACGAAGACGAAGATTACGTAGCTTTGACCGACCACGCGATCCGGCGACGCAGGCTGGAGGAGGACTAATGGCCCAGAGTGCGCCAAATTCATTATCGATTTTCTCATTATTAGAAATATTGAGACGCCGGAAGTGGGTGCTGTTGCTGTGCACGGCGCTACTGACCGGCGGCTTCTGGACGTTTGCACATTTTCAGCAGGACAAGTATCGAGCGACCGCATTGATTGCTGCTCAACAGACGACGCCGCCTGAATATCTGAAGCATGTGGCCCCGCCCCCGCTGAACATCGAAGACCACCTGTGGACCGTACGTGAAGTGCTGTTCAGCGACCCGGTTCTCGAAGCTGCTGCCCGACGGACTAAGGCGTTTTCATCCGTCAGCGGAAACCTGACGCCGCAACAGATCGAGGATTTCAAGAAAGGTATCGGCATCAAAGTCGACAGCGAACATTCTTTCCAACTGACGTACGACAGCGGCGATCCCTCTGAGGCGATGAATGTCGCCAACACGCTCGCGGACATGTTTGTCGAGAGGGCATCCGCGAAAAGCGAACAGAAAACAGCGGAAACGGCCAGCGTTATCGACGATCAGGTGGATGCGCTGAAGAAGCGTATGGAGCAGCAAAGCCGGCAGATCCATGACTACAAGTCGAAAGCAGTGCATGCACTGCCGGATCACATGGATGACAACATCCGGGCTGCAGACACGGCCAGAGAACAGCTTCAGGACCGGGAAACGAAAATTGCGGAAGAAGAAGCTAAAAAAGCTTCCATACAACGCGAGTTGCAGGATCTCGAATCGAAGGGTGTGCTCGATCAGCCTCTCGTACGTGAAAAAACGACCGACGAAACGAAACTGGATGAGTTGAAGCTTCAGCTGGCTGATCTTCAGACTCGTTTCACCAAGGACCATCCGACTGTCGTTGCCATGAAACGCCAGGTTGCCGATCTCGAACGGTCGATCGCAGCGAAACCTACAAAAGGCCGAAGTGAGCCGAGCCCGACGTATTTACGTTATTCCCAGCTCAAGTCGGAGCTCGAAGGAATCGATCAGCGAGTTGCGGCATACCGCCGCGACCAGGCGAACCTGACGGCTCAGATGAACATGTATACGCAAAGACTCGAATCGACCCCGCAGCACGAAAAGGTCATCGAAGACATGGATCGCGAGCTGAAAGTCGGCGAGCTTCAATTCCATGCGTTGCTCGACAAGCAGCTCGATACGAAACTGGCCAAGGGATTCGAGGAATCGGAGAGCGGCATTGCCTTCACTATCGTCGAGCCCGCGGGACTGCCGCAGTCGCCATACAGTCCTCAACGGGCGCGGCTCATTCTGATGGGGCTCGCTGTCGGGTTGGGTCTGGGATGCGCGTTGATCTTCGTCCTCGAGCAGAACGATACGACCTTCGGAAACGTAGAAGACTTTCAGTCATTCACGACATTACCGGTCGCGGGCGTCGTTCCGAATTTCCGTACGGGGAAAAAGAAACACCGGCCGTATACGTCGATCGTCACAATCGACGATCCCGAATCCGTCGCGGCGGAGCAGTATCGCATTCTTGCAATGCGGGTACGCCAGCAATGCGATGCGGCGCAGTCGAAAACGATCGTTGTGACAAGCGCAGCCGGAGGGGAGGGAAAATCGCTCACGGCGATCAACCTTGCAACGGCTCTCGCCTCCTCGAGTGAAGCGCGAGTCCTTCTCATCGACGCGGATCTCCGAAAACCGCGGATGGCGGAATATCTGAATCTGACGGTGTCCGCGGACGGTGGATTTCACAATCTGCTGCAGAAGGGCGGGCAGGCAGATGCGTACGTCGTCGCGGTTCGACAGCTTCATGTGATCCCCTGCGGAAATATCGGCCATGGCAATCCGGTCGCGGTGTTGTCTTCACCGAAGGCGAGAGCCCTGTTCGATCAGTTGAAGCAGCAGTTCGACTACATCATTGTGGACGCGCCTCCCGTGCTGCCGATTGCCGACAGCTACATTCTGGCCGGGCTCGCGGACAAAGTGCTGTTCGTCGTCCGGGCCCGGCAGACGCCTCGCGAACTGTTCCAGCATGCGATTGAAAACTTCGAAGCAGGCAATCTGCTAGGGGCTGTTCTGAACGACGTCGATTACCAGCGTAGCCGTTACGCGTATGCGTACGAGTACTACAAGAAGGCGGCTTGAGATATGAGTACGGATCAAGCCCTCGTAAATTCGAAACCGCAGATGCTGCCGTCGGCACCGGGCACGATCGTGCTCGGTCTGGATACGGATTCCACCAATATGGGGCGGCTCGCTTACCGGAATGGTTTGTCTCGAATTGTCGTCGCAGATCCAGAGATCCTGCGGGACACCCATACAGCAGACGCATTGCTGGATCTACGCCTTCGGGGCGTAAAGATCGAACGCGCCGCGGACTCATTTGAACGCGAAAACCGTAAAGTCTGGATCGAAGGTCTGTCGGCCGAGCGACTGATATTTGCAAACGACTTCAGCGTTTCGACCGTCTATCGCGGGCTCAAGCGGATCTTCGATGTGAGTTTTTCGTCTGCGCTCTTGTTGCTGCTCGCGCCTTTGATGGCGCTGATTGCGATTCTGATCAAACTCGATTCGCGAGGTCCTGTGGTCTTCAGCCAGGAACGTGTGGGCCTGTTTGGCAGGCGTTTCATGGTTCATAAATTCCGTTCGATGCGGCAGGACGCCGAAAGCGACACAGGTCCAATGTGGGCGCAGGAACACGATGATCGCGTCACACGCATCGGCGCGTTTTTGCGGAAATGCCGGCTCGACGAACTGCCGCAGTTATGGAATGTTCTGCGCGGGGAAATGAGTTTTGTCGGACCGCGACCGGAGCGCCCGTACTTCGTGACGCTGCTCAAAGGCAAGATTCCATATTTCGATCTTCGTCACTACGTAAAGCCGGGAATCACCGGCTGGGCTCAGGTGAGGTATCGCTACGGGGCCTCCGTCGAGGACGCATACCACAAGCTTGAATACGATTTGTACTACGCGAAAAATCCCTCGCTGCGCCTCGACTTCTTGATTCTGCTCATGACCGTTGGAGTAGTTCTCAAGGGCGAAGGCCGGTGACTGGGATAGGGAGGTAAGTAATATGTGCGGGATCGTTGGATACGTCGGATCGCGTGATGTATCGGGCGTTCTGCTCGATGGACTCAAGCGGCTCGAATATCGCGGTTACGATTCCTGCGGTGTCGCGATAATGGATGAAGGAAAACCGAACGTGGTCCGTACTGCCGGACGTATCGGTTCACTTGAAGAAAAAGTCGAACAAATTACGCCGGCCGTTGCGAGTGAGAGCGTGAAGTGCGGGATCGGTCACACCCGATGGGCGACGCATGGAAGGCCGAGTGAGACCAATTCGCATCCACACCGCGACTGCTCAGGACGCTTTTATGTCGCCCACAATGGCATCATCGAGAACTATCTTCAGCTAAAACACCGCCTCGAAAGGGCCGGCCACGAGTTCCGCACGGAAACGGATACCGAGGTTCTGCCACACCTGATCGAGAGCTACTTCGATGGCGATCTTGAACGCGCGGTGAACCGGGCGCTGCGTGATGTGGAAGGCGTGTACGGAATTGCCGTCGTATCGACCGAAGGGAACGGCCGGACGATCATCGCTGCTCGAAATGGTCCCCCGATAGTGGTGGGCGTTGGGACCGGCGAATACTTTCTCGCGTCCGACGTCCCTGCGCTTCTGCCCTACACACGCGACATGATCTTTCTCAAGGATGGAGAACTGGTTGTGATGAACAGTGAGGGAGTGCAAATCAAAGACTCCAACGGCCAATGCATGTGCCGTCCGCCGGAAAGAATTACGTGGACGGCGGATATGGCCGAGAAGAACGGGTACGCGCACTTCATGCTCAAAGAAATTTACGAGCAGCCTCGGGCCATCCGCGACACGCTGCGCGGACGAGTCGCGAACGACGGCTCAATTGCGCTGGCGCCCGAAGCCGGCAATTTTGACCGGCTGCATATTGTTGCGATGGGGACGTCACTCCACGCCGGCATTATCGGCAAATTCCTGATCGAGAACCTGGCACGGATGCCTGTTGAGGTTGATAACGCTTCGGAGTTCCGGTATCGGGATCCGATCATCGGCCGGAAAGATCTCGTGTTGGGCATCAGCCAGTCGGGCGAAACGGCGGACACCCTCGCCGCGATGAAAGAAGCGCGGGACAAGGGTTCGTTTCTGATGTCGATCTGCAATGTGGTCGGCAGCCAGGCCGCGCGGCAATCGGATGCGGTCATTTACACGCATGCCGGACCGGAGATTGGCGTGGCGTCGACGAAAGCATTTACGACGCAGTTGGTGTCGCTGTATCTGCTGGCGTTGCAGCTGGCGCAGTCGAGAGGAACGCTGTCGAAAGACGAGATGAAAAGGCACGTGCAGCGGCTTCGCGATGTACCCGATCAGATCGAGCGCGTATTGGAGAAGAGTCAGGGACTGGGTGAGCTCGCTCGACAATTCGCGGATCACGAGAATTTCTTGTATCTCGGGCGCGGGATTCACTACCCCATCGCGATGGAGGGAGCACTCAAGCTCAAGGAGATTTCGTATATCCACGCGGAGGGGTATTCGGCCGGCGAGATGAAGCATGGACCGATTGCGCTCGTGGATGCCGAGATGCCGGTCGTGGTGCTGGCGCCGCGGGATGGGATTTATCGGAAGACGATGGGGAATATCGAAGAGGTAAAGGTGCGCGATGGGATTGTCATCTCGGTGGCTACCGAAGGCGATGAGGAGATCGCCGGGAAGTCGGATCACACGATTTACATTCCTGAGGCCGATCCTTTAATCAACCCGATTTTGTCGACGATCCCGCTGCAGTTATTTGCGTATTACATCGCCGTTGCGCGCGGGTGTGATGTGGATAAACCGCGGAATCTGGCGAAGAGTGTGACAGTGGAGTGAGTTATATGTACAAGCGGCTGAAACTCACGACTAGTGCGGATGCCACGCCTCGCACCGCCTGCGGGGTGCGGTTCTCCCTGTATCGTTCTAACCCCGGGTGTCGCAAAAGACGCTCCACCCCGGGGCTCATATCCAACCACGCCTCCGGCGTGCGCATGCCCCACGCCGAAGGCGTGACTGGAAATAAGCCGCGGGTGGAGCGTTTTTTGCGACACCCGGGGTTAGAGCGAACCGCCCGGAAGAATGCACCCCGAAAGGCGTGCAAGGACTATTTCGGACAGCGCTGCCTTCGAGGGGACGACGCGCCGATCAACTAATGGAACGCTGCCATTCGATAGAACTATGGAAATTGTTTTCTGGCTCAGCTTTGCCGTCATCGTTTATGTCTACTTCGGCTACCCGCTCATCTTAATGGTGTGGGGCCGAAGTGCTGCACGCGACGTTAAGAAGCAATACAACTATGAGCCGACTGTCACCATCGTCATTGCCGTTCACAACGAAATAGACAAGATCGAACGAAAGCTCAATAACTGCCTCTCCCTCGATTACCCAAAGCGGAAGCTGCAAATCATCGTCTCGCTCGACGGCCCCACCGATGGCTCCGAATTCCTCGTCTGGAAATACGCGCGCCGAGGCGTCGAGATGGTTCATTCGCGCGAACACTGCGGCAAAGCTGACGCGCTCAACCGCGCCTTGCGCCACGCAACCGGCGAAATCATTCTCTTCGCCGACGCGCGGCAAACCTTCGATACAAACGTTATTCGCGAGCTGGTCGCAAACTTCGCCGATAAATCGGTTGGAGCGGTGAGCGGGGAATTGATGCTCTGCGACTCATCCGGCCTGTCATCGAGCGATGTCGGCCTGTACTGGCGCTATGAAAAGACCATTCGGTCCATGGAAAGCCGGATTCATTCCACACCCGGCGCAACCGGCGCCATCTACGCCATTCGGCGGGATCTATACGATGAACTACCGTCGGACACGATTCTCGATGATGTCCTCACTCCTTTGCGCATCGCGTTGAAAGGCAAACGAGTGATCTTCGAGCCGGAAGCAAAGGCCTACGACACGACTGCCTGCTGCGCGAACGCGGAATACATGAGGAAAGTCCGAACGCTGTGTGGAAATTACCAGTTGCTTGTTCAATTGCCTCAGGCACTCCTGCCGTTTCGCAATCCGATTTGTTTCCAGTTTCTTTCGCACAAAGCCGGCAGGCTCCTCGTTCCCTGGGCACTCGGCAGCCTGTTTGTAACAAATCTCTTTCTGCTGCATGGCATATACATCGTCACTTTTGTTCTTCAAATGACCTGGTACGCGTTTGCCTGCGCCGGTTACGTCATGTCGAAACCTGTGGCAGTTCCGCCAATCCCGATTCAAAGCCAGACTGAGAGAGCCGCGTGAAACGCCTCCTTTCATTGCCATATACGTTCGTCGTGATGAACTGGGCTGCCGTCGCGGGGCTCTACTACTTCATTACCGGAAAGAAGGACCTGTGGTTGAAGGTCAAAGCCTCACACAAACACGAGAGCTGACCACTGAGGTCATTCGAGACGCGGATGGATTTAATGCCATTGCTTCCGAATGGGATCGGCTCGTGGGGCAGTGGGCTCCAGATCCGATGTTTTTGTCGCATACATGGTTTCGAACATGGTGGGAAGCATTCGGAAGAGGCAGTGATCTGCATATCGTAATCGTCCGTTCCGGCGGACGTCTGGTTGCCGTCGCCCCGATGATGCAAACGCGGACGAACATTTACGGATTCAAGGCCGAAGCGTTGTCTGCGATCTACAACTCTCATTCGCCGAGATATGACTTTATCGTTGTCAACCAGGACCCGCGATTCTACGCGGCAATCTGGAATGAGTTAATACAGGTGCGGGGAGTCGATGTGGTCATTCTTCCACAATTGCCCGCAGAGTCGCGAACAATCGAAGCCCTCGACAACCTGGGAAAACGACAAGGCTGGCATACGGGACAGTGGCTCGCGCCGGTTGCCCCTGTGATTCGCCTGGGCTGTGAGTACGAGAGCTTCTTCAACACACTGGGGTCACGCTGCCGGTTCAATCTGACGAAACGTCTTGCCCGATTGCAAAAAAAGGGGCCTGTCGACCTCGAATTGGTCACGGAACCAGCTGCTGTTGAGGAAGCAATGAAAGACGGACTTCGCATCGAGGCGGCGGCATGGAAGGGCGACAAGGGTACGGCGATTGTGTCGGACTCCGCCGCAACACAGTTTTATATGAGGCTCGCCAAGAGGCTTGCTCAGCGCGGTCAGTTGAGACTGACGTTCCTGCGTGTCGCTGGAAAGCGGATTGCACTGAATTACAGCCTGCAAAACAAAAAGACGATGTATGCCGTCAAGATCGGTTACGACCCGGATTACCACGCTTACTCGCCGGGCCACATGCTTCTCAATTTGATTCTGAAAGAGGCATGCGCCGGCGGTATCGAAGAATTCGATCTGCTGGGCGGCGACGATCACTGGAAATTCGACTGGACTAAAGAGACTCGCGACTACCGCTGGTTGTTTCTGTTCAAGAATCGACTTCGCCCGCGATTGCTGCACTACCTGAAATTTGAAGTCGTCGCTGCTCTGAAGCGGTATCGTCGCCAAGAGACGTGTTTAACCAATGCTTATTCAAACCATCTGCAATTTTGATGAGTTTGCAAGTCTGCATGATGAATGGAATGCGCTGCTTCAGACGACATCGTCGGACTGCGTATTCCTGACCCACGAATGGCTCGCGACCTGGTGGAAACACCTTTCGGAGAGTCGGCGTCTTCAAATCCTGACCGCCCGCGATGGCCCCAGGTTGATCGGCATTCTTCCGGTGGCGGAGCGGCCGGCCCAGTTGATGCGAATGATGCCTAGAGCCCTGGAGTTTCTGGGAAGTGGAATCATCGGTTCCGACTATCTGGATGCGATCGTGTCGAAAGACCATGAGGATGCAGTCCTGGCGGGATTTGCCGAACACTTGAATCGGAGCGGCCGCATGCTGCAGCTCGGCCAGCTTCGAGGCGGAAGCCACGCTGTCTCCGGCCTTGCACAGGAGCTGCGCGATCACAACTGGACCGCTACTGAAGCGCAGATCAATGTGTGCCCCTACATTGATCTTCGAGGTTTCACCTGGGACACATATCTGGCAACACTCGGACCAAGCGTCCGAAAAAATATTCATCGATACCTGCGCAACCTTCCGAAGAGCTTCGAAACTCGCGTCGACTGCATAAAGACATCGGTCGAAGCGTCGAAAGGGTTGGAGATCGCCATCGACCTTCATAACAAACGATGGGGCGATCGCGGCACTTCTGAAGCATTTCAGTCGGAATCCGTGATTGCCTTTCATCGCGAGTTCGTGCAGCTTGCCGCCGATCGTGGCTGGCTTCGCCTGCTGGTCCTCTGGCTGAACGACAATCCGGCGGCGGCTTTGTATGGGTTGCGTTATGGGCCGACGTTCTACTTTTATCAATCCGGATTCGATCCTGCTTACAGCCGGCATAGCGTTGGCGTGGCGACGATGGGGCTGGCGATCAAAACCGCTATTGAAGAACGCGCCTCGGAATATGACTTCCTGCACGGCGACGAAGAATACAAGTTCCACTGGGCTCGCGGATTGCGAAACCTCACACGCATCGAAATGCATCCGCCGCACGGGCTTGCACGCATTTGCAGGCGCAGTATTCATTTCAATCGGTCCGCTCGACGAATGGTACGGCGGGTGCTCACTGCAATAAATATGCGTGGAGAAAGCCATGTTGCGCCCAATCGCTAAAACCTGTGTGGCCTGCGCATATACGTGGAGCGGCGCTTCCCGAATCGTGTCCAATCGAAAAGGGCGGCGGAACGTTGCGCCATTCATCATCGGCTATCACCGTGTCGTTGAGGATTACAACCGGAGCCGCCGAAACACGATCCCGTCGATGCTGATCAGCACGGCGATGTTGGAGCGCCACATCGACTGGATCGCGAAACGATACGAGTTCGTGACTCTGGACGAGATCGGATCGCATCTCGAATCGCAGCGGCCCTTGCGAAAACCGGTGGCAGCGATCACGTTCGATGACGGGTACAGCGACGTCTATCATTACGCGCTTCCGCTGCTCACAAGGAAAGGCATTCCGGCAGCGGTGTTTGTTGTAAGCGATGTGGTGGGGACCTCCAGGCTTCAGATATTCGATCGTCTATATTTGGCGCTTCTCGGACTGCAGCGCCGGCCGGTGCCGCTGACAAAGACTCTGCAAGATGCATTCAGTCAGAGCAAGGTTGCTCCAACGAGAGTTGCCGCGCTCCCGACGGAGACTGAAGAGCCGGTGCTGCTGATGAACGCGATCCTGAACACTCTGACACACGGAGAGATTGCGGCCGCGCTCGACTGGCTTGAAGCTCGGATCCCGCTCCCGTCGGATGTGGAGGCGATGGCGCCGTTGACGTGGGACATGGTCAGGAGCATGCATGCGGCCGGTATGACGATTGGATCGCACACGGCGCAGCATTGTTTGCTTTCCATCGAAACGGTGGAAACGGTACGCAGTGAATTGATCCGGTCGAAACAGACGTTGGAAGGGCAGCTTGGCATACCGGTCGATCACTTCGCATATCCGGACGGCCGGTTTACTCCTGCGGTGATCGAGGCCGTGAAAGAGGCGGGCTACAAGTACGCATACGGCACGTGTCAGTCGGGGGATTCGAGATTTCCGCTGCTGACGATTCCGCGAAAGGTGCTGTGGGAGCGCTCTTGTCTGAATGCGCTGCAGCGTTTTTCCGCATCAATCATGAACTGCCATGCGAACTGGCTGTTCGATAACAGGAATCGTTGTGAGCACAATCATGGAATGAAAGAGGCGGTGTGAGCGAGGGGGTCGCTCACACGTAAGGTTTCAGGCTATGGAACAAACTATTACATACCGGCCAAACACCTGGATCCGTGAGGCCCCCGCCATCACCACCGAAGGCCCCCGAGTCGCCTTTGCGCTCTTCGTATTGTTCCTGATGATGATCTATTCCTGCATCGCAGTCGTCTACAAGGCACAACTGGACGCATACCGCCCCACGCTACTCATCGCTCTGGCAGCTCTTTTCATGATGGTGGTCGAGTTAGGCAGCGCCCGTCGAAGTTTCAGGCTCATGTGGCCGCAAGGCATTCTGCTGGTCGTTCTGCTGGGCGTCTGTGTGGTTTCGACGTTCAATGCCATCTACGTGAGCCACGCTCTGGAACAAACAGCCGACTTCTCGAAGATGGTGTTGATCTACCTGCTCATTGAAAACGTCGTGACGAATGAGCATCGATTAAAAACCGTCATGTTGGCGATGGTCATCGGAGGCTTGTTTCCAGCCATCGGAACGATTCTGAATTATCAGGCGGGAATCCTGCAGGAGAATTCGCGCGCCTCATGGCGAGGCATCTTCAAGAATCCGAACGAGGCTGCATACGCGATGCTGATTCTCATCCCGATCGCAATCGCGCTCGCGCGTTTGTCCAACCCGATTGTGCGCGCAGCACTGTGGGCCGCCGTCGCCGTGTACCTGCTCGCCATCTTTCTCACGTTTTCACGCGGCGGCTTTGTCGCGTTGTTCGTCGTGGCGGGTGTGATGGGATGGAAACACAAGTCGATCGCCATCAAAGCCGGCATGATCGCGGCGCTGCTTGCCGGCGCGGTCTTCATCGGAATGTTTTGGAAGCGAAGCTCCGGGGACTTTACCAACATCAAAGAGGACACGAGTTTTCGGCAACGCATGGCGACATTTGAGGCGGGCGGCCTGATGTTCCTCAACAATCCGCTGCTCGGGGTTGGCCCGGGTGATTCTATGGTCGCCTATCCCTTATACGTTCCGATTGCGGCCCACTGCGGCTGCCAGGATCAGCTGGTCGTGCACAACTCATTCATTCAGGCACTCGCGGAATTAGGTGTTTTGGGCTTCAGCGCTTTCGTGCTGTTCATCGGATTTGTCATGTATCAGGCATGGAAGATGGAGCGCGGGCCGCTGAGTCCTTATGCGACGGCGTTGTCGCTGGCAATGGTGGGGTTCCTCATGTGCAGCATGTCCGGCGGCTTTGTTTACACCTGGTGGCCGTACATTCTGGCCGGCTTGATCACCGCAACAAAACATATCGCGAATTCGAGGGCTGCGGATGTCGTCTGAAGAATCGACATTCAAACCCGCCATGAAGTTGATGTCGGGCCGGATGGCCGCATTTGCCATCACGTTCCTGACGCCGGTATTGCTTGTCCGGCTCTTCAATCAATCCGAGTTCGGGACCTATAAGCAATTTCTGCTGATCACTTTCACGCCTTATCTCATCGGCTGTGCATTCTCCGAGTGCCTGTTCTATTTCGTTCCGAGAGATCCAGGCCGCGCCGGCCGATACGTGATCAACTCGATCCTGATGCTGATGGTGACGGGCCTTCTGTGTCTGGCAGTGATGGTACCGAACGCAGGGCGCATCGCGGAAAAAATGACCAATGCGGCGCTGCAGCCGTACGTGCCCATCATGGGCGTATATCTCCTGCTGACCCTCATGGGCACCGCGCTGGAGATTACGATGATCTCGCGGAAAAGGTATAACCTGGCGGCCGGCACGTATGTGGTGTCGGACGTCCTTCGCGCTGCCTGCCTGGTCATTCCTGCTCTGCTGACGCGCAGTTTGATGTGGGCGCTCGTTGGAAGCGTTGTGTTCTTCGCTTTGCGGGTGGGCGCGATGTTTGGATATTTCCGGTGGGAATTCGGCGCGCAGGCACGTTTCGACCGCGGGCTGGCGAAAGAACAATGGTCCTATGTGATGCCGTATACGCTGGCAGGCATTGTTTCGGTTATTCAGCAAAACTATCATCAGTACGCAGTTGCGTTTCACTTCGACACGGCCACGTTTGCGATTTACTCCGTCGGCTGCCTGCAGATTCCGCTCGTGGATTTCCTGGCGACGCCGACCTCAAACGTCATGATGGTTCGGATGGCAGAGAAACTACGCGATAAGGAAGCCGGTGGAATGTTAGACATCTGGCACGATACGACGCGAAAGCTGGCTTTGCTGTTCTTTCCGATGGTCGCCATGCTTCTGATCGATGCCCGGCAGATCATCACGGTGCTGTTTACGTCTGCATATGCCGCAAGCGTGCCGATTTTCATGGTGTGGTGCCTGTCGATTCTGCTGGCGGCGTTTCAGACGGACGGAGTGCTTCGGGTGTTCGCGGAAATCCGATACATGTTCGTCACAAATATTGTCCGATTGACGATGCTGCTCCTGCTGATGGGCTGGTTCCTCGCGAAATTTCACTTGATGGGCGCGGTGATGATTACGCTGCTGGGAATTTTGCTCTCGAAGATCATGGCGTTCGTGAGGATCCGTCGGGTGCTCGAAGCGACCTGGCGGACGCTCCTTCCATGGAGGGCCCTTGGCGGCGCGCTGATGGCATCAATGGGCGCTGCGATTCCGACCGTGCTGGTAACGGCGACGCTCAATGTGCCGGCGTCGGTGTTGTTGCCGCTTTCAGGAATCGTATTCGCCGCTGCATACGCGGCATTGGTACTAATGCTTGGTCTTCTCAGTAAAGAAGAGATCGGATCAATCCGGAACAGTCTCAAGTTCATTTTCCCATCCTTCGAGGAGGGTACGGGGAGGTGAGAATGTCGTGCACAACGACATTTGGCGGCTCCACTGTAAATCCATCCGAATCCAGTCTTGGAATATGTAATGCCTACGGTCCAGCGATCGGTCAAAGTGTGGGAAGTTCTATAAATAGCTGACCAATGTTCAATACTCAATTCCCATCCGATAGTCTGATGGGAATTGAGTATTGAACATTGGTCAGATTTACCGGCTCCAGGCGGCGTAAAAAATGTCCATCAAGATCTGGAAAGCCCCGGTGATCTTCTGTCCTTTTTCCAGCGAGTATTCCGTGTAATTCACGGTGACAGGAGCTTCGGCAAAGCTCAGACCATGCGCTCGGATTTGCGAAAGAATTTCCGAGGCGTGTGCCATGCGGGGCTGGCTGATTCGAATTTTCGAAGCGGCGGCGCGCGTGAACAATCGCAGGCCGTTGTGAGTGTCCGTAACGGGAACGGCGGCGTGCAGATGGGTAAACGCGAGAGCGGCCTTCAGCATCAGTCGTCGCGCTTTCGGGATACCGAGAGTCGTGCCCATGTTTCTCGAACCGAGCACGACATCGGCGCCGGTCCTTCGAAGCACGTCATCGAGCACGAGCAGGGCATCCGGAGCGTGCTGTCCATCCGCGTCGAACGTAAATATTCGCTGAGCGCCCTGTGCAAGAGCGAAGTCGATTCCGGTTTGAAGCGCCGCGCCTTGTCCGAGATTGACGACATGATGGAGAACGGTTGCACCGGCCTCGAGTGCTTCGTGGGCGGTTCGATCCGTCGATCCGTCATCCACAACGACCACATGTGCGTGCAACCGGCGAACTCCCGCCACCACCTGCCGTAGGACTTTTGCTTCCTGATAAGCCGGAATGACGACCCATGCATCCTTTATTGATTCGGCCATGATTCCTCCTCTCGCGGCCGCATCGGCGAAAGTGTCGCGAGCTGCCGCACGATCGTAATGATTACCTGTTCGTTTTGTTTGAAGCGGAAATAGAAATTCGCCGCGATGAGCACACCGCAGAGCACCGCGAAATACATCAACAGGTCAGCGCCGCGTCCGACGTTCAGCAGAGCGGCCACGCGAGTCGAGAGATTCGGGCGTAGAACCATGACTCCGCCGACGCCAAAAAATACAGTGACGAACAGAAGCTGAATGCGTGTGATGCTGCGATGACTTCCGATATAGGCCAGGATCATCGCGAGTCCGATCAATAGAACAGGAACAATCATCCGTTCGAACCTTTCTAGTCTTTCGCCGCCAGCAGGCTTTTCTGCTGTGTGGCGTACGCGAGATTATTTCGCGCGAGTTGCAATTCCGGTTTGATGCGTATCGCTTCCTTTGCGGCCTTGATCGCTTCGTCCCAGCGTCTCAACGATTGATTGGCGGCAGCGATGTTGTTGTAGGCCTCTGCGTATTGCGGACGAAGGCGCAGTGCTTCGCGAGCCGCCTGGATGCATTCTTCGAAACGCCCGGCCTGATAGTGCTGGAGCGACAGGTTCAGAAGCTCTTCAGGTGTTTTGGAAACCGGCTTCGCATTTTGTGCGGCGAGCGAATACCGCATGGCATCGATGTCATTCGGAGCGACACGCAGGACCTCTTCAGATACTTGTTTCAAATGCGGCCAATCGCCCTGCTGTGAATAGATCACCATCAAAATGTGGCGGGGATCGAGGTCCGCGGGATTCAGATCGGCGGATTTCCGGAGCGCGGCGATCGCTTCACCGGTACGGCCGCGCTGATGAAGCCAGCGGCCGAAGAACGAATACGATTGCGAGTCCTCAGGCGCGAGAGAAATCGCGCGCCGGAAATGTTGTTCGGCTTCGGAGTCGCGATTCAATTGACCGGCCGCAATTCCGAGATTGATTTCGAGTGTGGAATAGTTGGGCGTGTATACGGCTGCATGCTGGAAGTAGTCGTAGGCCGAGTACGCATTGCCCTTGCCCAGTTGCGTCAGTCCGTAGTTCATGAGCCCGCGGCCGTTTCGCGGGCTCTTTTCGGTGACGTCCAGCCACAGGGATTCTTCGGAGCGCCAGACTTCGTTGCGCAGGTGCGATCCGTATGCGTAGGCGGACAGCAGGCAGACCGCAATGACGGTAGCCGCGATCTGTGATCGCGCGTATCTGATCTTGTTGACGGCGGCAGCAGCAGTCCAGGCTACCGCCAGCACGAGACCAACGAAGGGAAAGAACATGCGGTGATCGTTATCGACTTCCGCAAGCGGGATCACGGATGTCGGCAGCAGCGCCACGAGGAACCAGAAGAGACCGAATGCGACAGGACGTGTGGAACGTTTCTGCGACGTGTAATAGATCGCGGTTAGCATGGCCAGCAGAAAGGCAGCTCCGGCGAGGAATTCAATGCTGAAAACGGTGCTCACGGCCTGGCGGTCCGTGTCGGCGCTGAGTTCGGTCGGCAGGAAGAACGACTTGAAATAGTGCAGCGCGACGAAGGGCTGTGTCATCCAGTACTGCGATCGTGAGGCTGCGCCGGCGACAAACGTTTTTGGCGTCATGCCGATTTCGAATAGGGCCAGACCGCCGCAGACGACCAGAGCCGGGAGGCTGCCGAATAACCCATGTAGAAACCGGTTTCGTGAAGGCGATTCATAAAGCGCCAGGTACGCAAAGAGAATCGCGGGGAAGACGAGCGCCGGTTGCTTTGACAGCCCGCCGAGAATCACGGGCGCGAGATAGAGGCCCCACTTTCTTACGTTCGGCCAACGGCAGTAGATGACGAGTCCGGCGACGACGCCGAGCGTGGAATAAAGATCACCGCGCTGGATGATGTAATTGACGGTCTCCGCGCTGACGGGATGGAGGCCGTAAAGTGCCGTGGCGAAGAGCGCGATGAATGCGTTTTGGACGAGCTTCGTGAAGAGCCACATCATCAGGGCGAGTTGTGCGAGATACCAGACGAATGTGGAGACATGGAAGGCGAAGGGATTCAATCCACCGGCGAACCAGTAGTCGAGTGCGAGAGAGGCCGAGACTATCGGCCGGTATGAATAATGCGACGGAAGAACGCTGAATAGACTGGCATCGGTGAAGAAGCGGGGCACGTTGGCGAGGCTGCGGATCGCGGGGTTTTGTGCGATCGTGTGAAAGTCGTCGAAGTGAAAGCTGTTATGGAAATGATTCGCGTAGACGGCGAATAGCGCGATCAGCGTTGCGAGTGAGAGAAGAGCGAGAGTGAGATGGCGTTTTCCCATACCGTGCACACGTTTTCCCGATGCAGAGGATGCACGGTGGGTTCCGGCGGAGGACCGCGGTAACGGCCTGAAATGATGTGATTTTTGTGGTTCGTTCTAGTGTTTATTGTCATTGGTCTGACCTCAGTCTCAAAAAATTGACGCTCAACCCATGTTCTTAAATATCCCCCTCCTTCGAGAAGGAAGGAGAGGAAATCCATACACTTCGTCACAATTCAACTCATTGGCCTCAATTCACACCCATCTCTAGTGGAACTTCGCCGTGGACGACGTCGACCAGAGATCATTTCCAATCGACAGCGTGATTCCCAAGGGGTTCGTCAAGGCCGGCAACTCCATATTCTGCCCGTCGAACGTCATGCGATACGACCCATCCGAATACTTCGTAATCGCAATGTTGATTTTGTCGCCCGCGATCGTGCGATTCACCTTATACGGCGGCTTGCCGTTGTTTGAATCGAACGTACCCGCCGGGAGAACCAACTTGTAGCCGCCAACAACTAACCCAAAGGCCTCCACATCCGCCGCAATACCGTCGGAGTTGGACGCAAGACTGAAGTCGCAATCCAACTTCAGCTGGTCGTTTGTATTCTTAAGCGTGATGTCCGCAGCGCAAGTCAAACTGCTGGACTGCAGCGCATTCATCTTAATCGTCACGCTCGACGTCGTTGTTCCACCAGGACCGGTACAGGTCAGCGTAAACGTTGTATCCGACGTCAGCGCCGGCGTTGCTTCCGACCCGTTCAGAGCCTTGGTACCGGACCACGGACCACTAGTTGCCGTGCACGACGTCACATTCGAGGTCGTCCACGACAACGTCGAAGTTGTGTTGAACGCACTCATCGTGGCGTTGGTCGAGAGCGTCACAACAGGCGCCGGAGGCGCGGCAACTTTCACGGTCACACTCGAAGACTGCGTCCCTCCGGGGCCGGTACAACGCAAGGTGAATGTCGTATCCGCCGTCAGAGCCACCGTCGTTTCAGATCCGTTGAGAGCCTTGCTACCCGACCATGGACCTCCAGCCGCCGAGCATGAAGTGGCATTCAAGGATGTCCAGGACAAGCTGGCGGTCGTGTTGTACGCGAGTGTCGTCGCGTTGCCGGACAAGTTCACGCTCGGTCCGATCGGATTGAATGAAATGTCCGCCCAGTAGTTCCCGGCCTGATACGACATATAGGGAAAGACTGAAGTCGAGCTGTACACGAACACTCCGTTCTGACCCGATGAACTGCCCAGGGCATGCAGCGGCCCATTGCTGTAAGGCGTGAAGAAGTAACCCGGCGTCAGCGAGAAGCTCCCGGATGCCGTGTGGTACGACGCGACGTAGACCGTATTGGCCTGAATGTTAACCGGCGCCGGAAAATTCACCTGCTGCCAGCCCGATTGATCCTCGTAGCCTGCGACCGATTGTGCCAGCAGCGTGCCGCCCGTCGTCCACAAGCTCACAATGTGTATGCCGGTATTTTCGGGGCCTTTATAGAAACGAACGCCATTGATGACGCCATCCAGATCGGAATAGAAGTTCAGGCCGAGTTCGACGGACCCATTCGTGTCGTAATGAGATACCTCGGCTGGAAGCGTCGATGAGGGCCACAAGCTGCACGGGAAATTCGCGCCGCCCGTAGAAATCGTGGTAAACAGAAAGTCGGTTGATACGCTCAGGATGGAATTGGCGTCCTGCGATTTGACACGGAAATGGTATGGCATACACGGCATCAGACCCGTGAGCGTTGCCGTGTGGCTGGTGACCATCGTGCTGTTCAACGGAGAAGCCAGGTTGTACGCCGGCGTCAATCCGAGATCGACCTGTGAATTACTCGCTATGTCCGTCGTCCATGAAATGGTGGCGCCGGAGGCAGTCACCGAAGTGGCTTGAACATTACCGATTGCAGGTCCATTGATAAATACTGGATCGACCCAGTAATTTCCGCCGTTATAGGTGTCCGCCGGGAAATTCGGCGTTGATGTGTAACCGAACCGGCCATTGCCGCCCACCTTCGCTGCAGCCAGCGCGTGGAGTGGCGCATGGTCATAATCCGAGTTGAAATAGTTCGCGCTATACGCGTAGTTCCCCGAAGTCGTGTGATAGGTCGCAACGAAAACGGTATTGCCGGGAATATTCACCGGCGTATCGAAGTCCGCCTGCTGCCATCCGGTATCGGTCTCTTTCGAGGGGTTCGATAATGCACGCGCCAGCAGAGTGCCGCCGGCTGTGTAGAGGCTGACGGTGTGAGCGCCGTTGTTGGCGGGTCCTTTGTAGAAACGAATGCCGGTGATGCTTCCGCCGACATCGGTTCTGAATTGGACACCGACTTCAATCGGTGTGGGGTCGGCGTGTACAACTTCCGCCGGTGTTGCATCCGGAGTCCACAACGTGCATGGACAGGCTGCGGTCACGTTGATCGAAGTCGGGTTTTCCAGGTTCCCGCTGTCATCGACCGATCGGCTCTTGATCGTGATCGGGCCGACGTTGGCCGGGAAGAAGGGATAGCTCCAGTTTTCCTTCCCATTTGCCATGTGCCAGGTCTGGCCGCCATCTACAGACACTTCAACACCCGCAACAACGCCGCCACCGGAATCGACGGCCGTTCCGGTAATCAAAACCGTTCCCGCGCCTCGAAGCGTTGCACCATTCGCGGGCGACGTGATTTTGGAGATGGGAGCTGTCGTATCCGTCGAAGCCGTGGCTTTGGTTAAGCCGGAACGAATCGTGCCGGGTTGAACTTTCATATCCGCGAAGAGATTGATCGTCGCCTGTTGCATGCGGACATCGGCCGCCGACGAGCCGTTGCCGTTATCGTGTGTGGCGTCCAGTCCCCAGGACCACTGGACCGTCCCGGCTCCAAAGACGATGGCGCCGCTGCTGTGTTTGTACATCGTCAGGTTATGCGTCGCGGTTCCTTTTCCGTAGTAGGTGCCGTAATCGAGCAGGTATTCGTCGTTGATGTTCACGGTCGTGGATGACATCAGGACGCGGCCCGGAGGTGCAAAGCCATTGTCGGGAGACTCATCCCATTCGAAGCCCAGCGTGTCGTTCGGGAAAACAGCGCTCTTGCCGGGAGCGAGCGATGCAATCGACGTATTTCGCCAGATCCGCATTTTGCTGTATGCCGCCGGAACGACGATCGCATCACCATGTCGAATTCCATTGACGCGGAACAATGTTCCTGTCAGCGCATTTTCCGGACGTCCGCCGTCGGCTGGTGGACTGAAGCGCGGATCGCGCCAGGTTCCGGTCCATGCCGGGGTGGGATCGATCTTTGCATTGTTATGTGTTTCTTTGTAGGTAACGAGAGTTCGATATGGAGTTCCGGAGCCGTCCATGCTGGTTTCCCATCGCGTTTTCCAGAAACTTTCGTTACCGCTGAAGAACGCCAGATTGACTCCCGCATTGCGCGCGGCTTCCACGTTGGCGCGCTGTCCGGCGGACCAGTACTCATCGTGACCGACGGAAAGAAAAATCTTGTGATCTTTGATTGCGGCACCCATCCTGTCGCTATCGACGCCCGTAAAATAGCTGACGTTGTATCCGTTGGCTTCGAGGAATCGAATCATCGGATATTCCGCGCTGAACACCCAGCCCCACATTCCGCCGCTGTCGCTGCGTGTGTTGAACGGACGGTTGTAACTCACTTTGTAGGCACGACCTTCAGGGGAGGCCCATGAATAAAGGTTGAAACCGCCGTACGGGTTGTATGCCTGCCACGTCGTGTCGGATGTCTGGAAGAGAATGTCTGAATGCCCTGTATCGTCGCGAACAATAAAGACCATGTGGCTCGTACCGACGGCGCCACCTTGAAGAACCGGCTTCGCGATATACACTCCCGACACCGCATCGCTCGGAACCGCCCACGAGGCGGAGACCGACCAGTTGCCGCAATCCACCAGACGGACGTTGCGATCGACCAGACAGCTCGGCTGCGTTTGCGGCAGCGTGGCCGATGGATTAATCGTGGCTACCTTGCGCGCTCCCATTCCGTTGTAATAGCCGAGTCGGTAGATATCGATGCGATAGCTCGTCGCATCGGTTTTGATTTTGAAAGAAACGGTCTGGCCCTTGTTAACCGAAATGTCTGTGGCGTAACCCTGAACGGTGGCGTCGCCGCTGCCGGTGATATCCCACTCGGACGCGGGATTTCCGGTTTTCTGATTCTCGCAAACGATCGGATTGCTGACCGTGGGATCGCAGGTCCCACTGGCTTGGAACAGAGTTCTCGTCGAGGAGATTCCCGAAGTCGGACTCGAGATACTGCCCATCTGAACGATTGAAAGCGTGCCCTGCCGGGTCAGATCGAAATGAAGTTGCGGTGCAGTATCGCCATTGGGCTGGCTGCGATCGATGGATCGCGGGATTTCCAGCGTGTCGATGGTCATTTTGAAAATTGTTGGTGTGAGCGAAAGGGAACTGTCCACATCCAAGAAGCCGGTGAAGCCTTCAGGCAAACCCGATAGCAATTCATTAATGGATACGGACAGATCTGCGCGTGCTGCTACAGAAAACGTTTTCGTCTGCAGCAGAGTTCCCGAGCGATCCGTAACATGAATCGTTACGTCCGCGGCTTCGGCGTTCGCGTTTGCCAGCGCCAGAAGAGTCCGAGCGCTCGAGAGCTCGCCGGCAGGGAAGCGAGCACTCCGAACAGGTAGTGCGGCCTGCGTGACGGCTTCAGAAATGGTTCCGTTTTCAATTCTCGATTGAATGATGACTTGAGCAATCGGAGACACGCCGTCCTGCGGTGTGATCGTGGCGTAGGCGATGCCGGCGTTATCGGTGCTCTGCAGTTCAGTGACAGAGACGCCATCCGGATTCAGTTGATATGAGAACTGCGACGTGATTTCACCGTTGAGTTGGAGCTGCAGCGGGCTCCCGTCGCGCGCGGTGAACTGGACGAGGCCTTTCAACAGATGATTGCCGGGATTCATCAGAACCAGCCGGCTGGAAAGGCCGTTACCCATTGCAACATGGACAAATGACGATGTGGCGGCATCGGAGTTTGATGTCGAGAGGTCCGCTATCGGCAGAGCTGCTATTCGCGGCTCACTGTTCGGATTCGATGTCTGGCGGAGCGCCAGTACAGTGAGCGGACGCTCGCTCTGAAACGTCACATCGCCGAGGAAGCCTTCATCGATGCCGGAAAACAACTCGTCGAGATAGACGACGCTTTGTCCTGCGTTCACTTTCCAGGATTGGCGGCCTTTTTCTCTGCCGTCAGCGTCCCGAAGAATCCACTGCGAATCCACTGCACCATTGGTGCTGTTGAGCACAGCAACAGCCGTCCGGACGCCCTGTTGTCCGATGAAAAGCCGGCCCGAAGATTTCGGGCCCGAGGTCACGTCGAGCTGGACGCCAAAGCCCGATCTCGACGCAGCAGAAACGATCAAAATGCCGAGGAGAAAGAGAAGACTCAGTCGTGGTTTCTTTAGCAATCCTTGCCGCCTATCGAAGTCAAAGTTCATTGCGTCCCGCAATGAGTACAGTCATTTTCGATGGGCAGACGTTTTCGTCAACGACAGGAAGTTTGGCCCGGAAAGGCACTCAAGAAGTATTTGCAAAACGATGTCACGAAGCTTATGCAGGACATTTTCCCCTGCGCCTAGGACGTTTTCCTGCGGTGGTCCCGGACTTCTTCCGGCAAGCTTCAGATAAGACTCGCGGGCGTCATTGGGCCTTTGGTCTGCTACCGTACAAAAGAGTGTTTTCCACCGCACAAAAGGACAGACGGCAACAATGCCGAACAATGGGGCTTTAAATTCGAGCTTTGGCATTTACCGCAATCTGTGTTGCGGTATCGAGATCGTCATACCTGAGGGCGTGACCTTTCCGGATTGCCCGGAGCATCCCCGGCTCCCGACTGAATGGAAACCACTGAATGACGACCCGTTTCCACGTGCCTCTGACCTTCCCGACAGTAAAAAAGTAGATCCTGCTGCGTAGGGACTGACCCACCTTCCCGATTTGTTGGGCAAAAGTCAGAGGAATTTATCGACAGTCGTATTTTATCGTCCGGGTTGGCGGCTTGTTACGTGTGAGAGTAGCGAGCCAGGCAGGAATAAAAAAAGAAGCCGGCGACTATGCATCGCCGGCCTGTTCAGGAGGAGTAGGGAAATTATTCTGCCGACTTTACGGAGTGCCGAAATGACCTTTCTGCTTGCCGCTCTTGAGGGGCAGCATCCGGTGATTCAGGGGATCCGATTCGGCAATGACTTGTCCGTGGTTCGCCCCACCGGGGTTGTATACCGTTATCTTCCAGTAACCCGCGTCGCGGTTCGCCAAACCACCCTTTGACCGACCGTCACGGAATTCATATTCCGCTTTGAAGACTCCCTGCATTTTGTCCATCGTGCCCAGCGTTGCTCCTGCAATTCGGTTAAAAGGCAGCCTCGGATCGTCCGGCACAACCGTCGGATCGAGGTAGCAAGTGTTTTGCGGCAGCGCTCCGGCAATGCGAAGATCGGTATTGAATTTCAACCCCAGCTTGCGAAGTTCGATATAGAAGAACTGATTCGGCTGTCCCGATACGCAGCTCAGGACGAAACTGTATTTCGTGTCGGGGTTGACTGAAGCATCTTTCGAGTCCATGTAAAGCGGCTCCTGTATGCCGGATTGACCGGTCGGGCCAGTTTGTCCGCTCGTTTGGCCGGCCTGGACAGAGAACGAAATCCCTGAAGCAATCCACACAAAAGACGCAGGTACACCACCGGACCCGGAGGACTGAGCAGACACGGTGATCGACGTCACTCCAGCCGGGATTGTGATCTGCGTTGTCAAAGAGTCCCAGTTGCTGCCGTCGCTGCTGTTGAGCAGGCTGGCCAGGGGCGACAAGACGTTGGAACCGACCATGACATTTATTAATGTCGGCCGCAGATTGCCTCCCGAGCTTCCAGGGCTTGCAACTCCCGCAAAGAGCATGTCCAGATTTAAAGTTCTACTTGAACTTGAGGCGGCGAAAGTGAACGTGATCGGCTTCGTAGAGTCCAATGGATAGTCCAGCGGAAAGAAAGCAAAGTCCTGCCCGTCTTTGATCTGGGTGTTCGCCGCCTGGCTGTGATCGTCGAATACCACGAAAACGCCGGCGCCGTTCAGGGTGTCATAGGCTTCAAACGATTGAATCGCCAATGAATTCTGTCCAGGATTGAGCTGGATGCCGCACTCCGCAAGGTCCTTACGATAGGTGGAGGTATAGGCGTTCTTCATACCGTCGATCTTGACAGGGGTGGCGGTCGACCCGCTAATTCGCATACCCGGGCAGGACATGCCGTTCACTGTGATGGACTGGGTAGCGCCGAGGACATTCAGCGCATCTGGATTGTCCATGCTGACGTAGCCATTCCAGTAAAGGATTGCCTGCCGGACCGTCGCATTTAGCGGGACGTCGACGGTAATTATTCCCGTCTGGGAACCCGCCAGGCCGACGCCTTCCGCGATCATGCCGGTGCCCGATTGATATTGAAACCCGCTGGACACGCCGCCCAGACCGGTGTTTTCGTCGCCATCCGCGAATGCCATCGATCCGAGGAAAAAGAAAACCAGGACGCTTACATAGATCAGTTGTTGGATCCTTTTTATTGTCGTCTTCTGCATTTGGCTCCTGCCTCCCTGAACAAGTGTTTCGTACGCAGGGACAAGATCAGAGAGTGACGGAAACCGAAAAATCGGTCATCGGTCGGGTGCCGGATAGAACTAGAGGGGGATAGAGCAAAACGGCTGATATGTAACCGGCTGACCGTCGATAGCCAATATTATTCAGGGGGCGGAATACCCAGCTATTCCCCATAGTATGATCGCGATATGAAGATTCGGCTTTCGTTGCCGGACGACTTGATTGCTTTTGCGGCCGAAGGTAGCAAAGCGTCGTGGCATTTCGCGCTCGGAGTTACTAATAAGTACGCCAAGGGCTGGCGCGAGACGGATTTTCAATAAGCGCGGATATCAAGGGCGGCCAGCCCTTGGCTAGTTAGCGATCCCCGCTCGCCGATTTTCCCATCCTTTTACACCACCCCAATAAATGGTTCCCTGGTCCAGAAAGATTTATAAGGATGTTGCAAAGGGATATTGGAAGTTGCGTATCGGCGAATACTGAATGCTGATCCGCAGTTTGTACGGGGGTTGTTATTCAGGGCGGTGACCGATGAGGCGGTCTACGGTAGTGATTAAGATATTCAGCTTTTCATCCGTTTGCTTGATTTCCGCGAGTACTTGCCGATGATCGCTGTCGTGGTTAGCACGCATTTCTTTAATCGAATCCAGACAAGTTCGCGCAACGACAATCAGAGCGCGGGCTGCTTCGTTCTGTTTTTCATCGCTCTCGATGAGCTTTTGAATGCTCTCGTTTTGTTTCTCGATGGCCTTCTCAATTCGGTCGAGCCGCTGTTCTGGCTTCATGTTTGTAACTCCTTCGTGTTTGAGCCGCGGGCCAGCGACGTAGATCGAGTATAGCGTATGGTGGAAAACAAAAAAGCGCGCCGAACCGAAATAGGCGGAATCGGCAAAGAAGAACCCCCTGCTAGCTGGATGCGAAGGGCCATCAAACGATCGAGTTGGTCGCGCGCCTTCCGGGTTTTATGGCCGCTCTTCTAAATTGATGCTTCGAGACGCTTCGATGCGTGCCGCGGCTCTTAAATTGATGCTCTGAGCATCAGCGTTGATACTTTACCGGTAATCGAACCATCGCAAAGTATCGATGAAGCCCGCACCCTCTGTTAAATTGGTGTTGTGTGCGATTGCAAAGACCAGGAGCTCGCAATGCTGCTGTCGGTCTGGTCCGGGTTGTAGCCTGTGACGTGCCATTTTTGCAGCCACAAAAACAACATCAGCAAACTCCATAGTTGATATCCCGCGTTCAGACGCCTTTCCATATGTGCGGTGATGAGATTACGCACTCCTGTCCAGTCAAACAAACCGGTGTCTTCAATCGCGCGGCGATTCAGAACATCCAGAAGAAATGGCCGTAACGGCCCTCGCAGCCATTCGTGAGCGGGCACGTCCAATCCTTGCTTCTTGTGGTGCAGCACACATGGAGGGAGCCGGCCCGCCATCAACCGGCGGAGAAGATATTTTTGCGACCATCCCCGCATTTTCAGATCGTGTGGCAGCGAAGCCGCGAATTCGACAATTCGATGGTCGAGAAAAGGCGGCCGTACTTCAACGGAATGGGCCATGCTCAAACGGTCGACTTTAGCGAGGATGTTGTCCGGAAGGTAATACAGCTGATCGAATCGTAAGTATCGAGACGGATTTCGCTGTGCCCCGGAGTCGGAGTCGAAGAGGCCGAGTAGCCGGCTCAAGGCTGATGCACTCGATGTTGTGAGGATTTCCCGCTTCTGATATTCGCTGAATGCGCCGTTCCAGAAAACGTGAGCATGTGATTCTGGCAACTGCCACCCCTCCATGAAACGTTTGGCTTTGTATTCGAAGCTGATCTTTTCATTGGATACAGGCCAAAACCCAATCGCCCGTTGACCGAATTTCCGAAGCCAGGAAGGCACAAACCGGAGTAACTGATACATATGATCGGCTGCATATGTCAGGTATCCCCCGAATATTTCGTCCGAACCTTCTCCGCTCAATGCGACTGTCGCGTAAAGGCGGGTCATTCGTGACAGGAACCACAGCGGGAGAGCCCCGGCGTCCGCGCCGGGCTCGTCGTGGTGGTAGGCAATTTGCTCGATGGCAGAGGGAAGGTCGTGTGTTGGGTTGAGATCCACTTCATAGTGATCCGTTCCATACCGTTTCGCAACTTCACGAAAGTAGCGCCTTTCATCGAAGCTCTTCCCGGCGAATGAAAGCGAGAACGTCGAAATACGCGATGAAGCGGAAGCGGCGTAGTGCACGATCGTGGAAGAGTCGAGACCGCCGCTGAGCCAAATACCGACAGGGACATCGGCGGCGAGTTGCTCACGGACCGAATCTTGCAGGAGTGCATCGAGCTTCTCGGTCGCCGTATGCTCATCGATTTTGGTTTCAACAAAGGGCGGTAATTGCCAATAGGCCTGCGTCCGCAGCGTACCGTCCTGCCACGAGAGCCAGTGTCCTCGATCGAGTTTTCGAATTCCGGACAGAAGAGTTGCGGGATGGGGCACGTAATTCAAACTGAGATAGCAATTCAGTGCATCCAAATCCAGATGTCGATTCACTTCGCGGTGGACGAGTATTCCCTTGATCTCTGATGCGAAGCATATATCCCCGCGATGCTGCCAGATATACAGAGGTTTGATTCCCAACCGGTCACGAGCGAGAACCAGGCGGCCCGCTGGTTCGCTCCAGAGAGCGACAGCAAACATTCCGCGAAACCGGGCAAAACAATCCACGTCCCATTCCTGAAACGCACGCAGGACGACTTCGGTATCGCCAGCTGTACGAAACCGATGATGACGCGCCAGCAGTTGCCGGCGTATCTCAGCGTGATTGTAAATTTCACCGTTAAAAACGATGACCAGGTCTTCGTTCTCCGTGGTCATCGGTTGACGGCCACCTTCTAAATCGATGACGCGTAGTCTGACGTTTCCAAGCGCTACGTTCGGACTGGTGTAGACACCATGGTCATCCGGTCCGCGATGGGCAAGTTGATCTAAAGCTTCTGTGATGCGATTCGATGAAAAAGAGTTTTGACGGCGCGTATAACCGGCGATTCCGCACACAACTGCCTCCCGGGGGTGATTGGCTCTGCACGAATTACAGAGTAGGAAACGGGTGCGTAGATCTCGCGATCAACAACGCCGGATGCACGTGCGGTCGAGTAATTGGGAATCGGAGCTGGCGATCTCACAAACGAGACTGACGAAATAGATCAGCAGCACGAGATCGGCGGTGGCCACGATTTCCCAGTTAATGATGGCTAAGGATGGCCGGGTAACGTGCTGGCTGACCCCTACAGCAATAGGCGTGGGAGTCGTGGGCGTAACGAAATCGGTCAGAAAAACGAATAATGCGAGCAGCGCGACAGTCGCCCGAAGGGCAACGACGACATTGCGCGAGCGCCGTGGCTTTCGAGCCCACACTGGCGCGGGGCTGCCAAACTCTCTCTGGTTTCGCAAATTTTATCCTCTCAAATCGGCGTCGTCTCTTCCCGCGGTCTACAAACTCCGCTCGACACGCGGCACGCGACACTCAATTGGCGCGGGATGTTAACACACAAAACGAACGCGTAATGAGTTTTATCGGGAGCCAAACTGGTAGGTCGCGGGCCGCGGACTTGAATCGAGTATGTCGCACGGTCCAAAAGCGAAAAGGCCGGATGAAAGTTTCCCTTCATCCGGCCTTTTAACTGACCGCTTCGTGTTCCGTGCTATTGCAGCGAAGCCAGCTTGTTCTGCGCTTGATCTACGTCGTGCTGGGCATCGTTGTCGGCTTTCTGGGCAGCATCAACAGCCGGCTGCATGGCTTTTTCTGCGGCGTCAATGGCCTTCTGTCCCGCGCTATACGCCGCATCGTTGGCTCTATCCGCTGCATTGATAGCGTCGTTGATTGCTTTCTGTCCGGCATTGTCCACGTCGTTGACGTTCTTGTAAGCGGCATCCACAGCCTTGGCAGCTGCCGCCTGGTCGGCTGCGGTTATCGCCAGCTTCGCCGCCGCTTGAGCTTCCTTCAGAGCCGTCTGAGCGGCCAACAGGTTCGCTTTTGCGGCCGCTTGCGCCGCTGCAATGGATGCTTTTCCTGCCGCTTGCGTGGCCGAGAGGTCTAATTTCGCCTGCGCCGTTGCGGCGCTGACGGCAGCCTTCTGCGCGTTTAAAGCAGCCGACAGATTGGCATCAGCAACTTTCAGAGCTGCCTGCGCTGCGGCTACGTCTTCCTTCGCCTTAACGATCTTGAGCGCAAGAAGCGTGTTGCCTTTCTTCCCCACGCTTTTTGCCATGTCGATCCGGCCGGTTCCCAATTTCCCGATAAATGCCGGGTTGTTCGCATCGATGCCGCCCGCCCACGCCCCGATTGCGAATGAGGTGGAATCGAAGCCGTCTTTCTTATAAGAAAACGTTCTCGAGGACAGGAACAATGCAGCTTCTCCGGCGACGATCGGCGCCGCGAAAGAGGTGCCGGATGCTGCCGCCCAGAGACCGTTCGGATAAGCGGATATGATGTTCACGCCGGGGCTCGATACGTTCACGGTTTTGGAGAAGTTCGAAAAGCCCGCCTTTTTATCGTCGAGTGTAATTGCAGCAACGGAAACGACTGACGAGTAGCCGGCCGGAAACTGCAGGAATTCTGTATTGTTGTTTCCAGCGGATGCGACCAGAACCACTCCAGCTTTGGCGGCATCGTCGAGAGCGTGCTTCACGATCTGGCTGTTGTTGAGCATTCCAAAGCTCATGTTGATAACGTTCGCACCGTTGTCGATGGCGTACTCGATGGCCTTCGCGATTCTGAACTCGTCCGCGTTGCCATCGTCATCAAATGTCCGGATCGGCATGATCATCGCGTCTGGCGCGACCGCTGCAAGGATTCCGGCAACTAGTGTTCCATGGCCATGGGCGGGATTCGCATGGTCCAGGAATGCTGCGCTGGATTGATCCAGAAACGATGCCGACGACTGATCCAGAAATGCTGCGCTGGACTGATCCAGAAATGCCGCACTGGACTGATCCAGAAACGATGCCGAAGACTGATCCAGGAACGAAGCCGAAGATTGATCCAAAAATGAAGCCGAGGATTGATCCAGTCCTGCGCCACCCGTCGAGCTTCCGGCAACAAAGTCCCAACCGGCGATCAGATGACCTCTTAGAGCCGGATGGCTGTAATCCACCACGGAATTGATGTCCGCGATAATGATGTTTTTTCCTGTCGGCGGATAAACTGGCCCTTTTGTCGTATACGTGATCTGCGGCGGATTGACCTTCTGAATCGCCGGTTGGGCACGGTACCAATCGGCCGTTTCGTTCGTGACGGACTTGTTGAAAAGGAAGAAGCCTTGAGCCGGAATAGAGGCCGACTTGAAGTCAGGAGAGAAGTAGTTCACGCCGAGCGGCAACGTGGCCGGCAACGCTGGCACATCGAGGAGATAAGCCGTGTTGTCGCTCAATTTGTCCAGGATCTTCACACCCTGGGGCAGTTGTTTTATAACGTAATCAATTTTTATCCCCGTCTGTAACTCACAAATGACCGGGATCGCCCAAGCATTTGCGTGGCCGCATACCAACATGGCCAGAATCAGCATCAGCTTCGTCAACGTCTTCGGTGCGGCTTTCATTTTGAACACTCCTTGTTCGATTTGGGCCACCAATTAGCGGTGGCCGGGCCCCATTCCGCTTCCACCAACAAGTCGCCGTTGAAACTCTGAAAAATACTTGGTTGTCAAAAAAAGTTCGTGGATAGCGGCGGAAATTAAAGGTTTCGTCACGACGTGACGATAAGGAACGAAGGAGGATAACCATGCGCAAATTCGCCAGTTCATCGGCGCCGCCGGCGTATCGCATTGCAGAACAAGAGGACGTCTTTCGAAACCAGATATTGTCGGTTGCAAGCACTCTGGTTTCTCTTGTCGACCTCCGGGATTCGTATACAGGGGGCCACAGCACGCGTGTCGCGGCATACACCAGGAATATGGGCGTGGCGCTGGATCTGGACGACGAGAACCTGGAAACGGTTGTTCTCGCGGCGTCATTACACGACATTGGTAAGGTCGGTGTACCCGATCATGTGCTGCTGAAGCCCGGCAAGTTGACCGAAGAAGAGTTCGCTTATATCAAGAAGCATTCCGAATTCGGATGGATGGTGTTGCGAAACCTTCACGGCATGGAAGAGGCGGCTCTGATTCTGCTGCATCATCACGAACGCTTTGGCGGTGGGGGCTACCCTGGTGACCTGTCGGGCGAAGAAATTCCGCTGGGAGCACGCATCATCGCGGTTGCGGATACCTATGATGCAATGACGACAGATCGTCCGTACCGGCGCGCGCTGCAACATGACTTCGCGGTAAGTGAAATTCAGAAAAACATCGTCACTCAATTCGATCCGCAAATTGTCGAGGCATTTGTCGCTTCTTTTTAGGTGGGCCTTGCACAAAACGTATCAGGTCCAGCGATATTCCCTTCTCACGAGGCAGTACTGTCCCAAATAATCCTGGCACGCCCTGAGGGGTGCGGTCTTCCACGGACACGTTTAACCCGGGGTGTCGCACAAAACGCTCGACCCCGGGCTCATTTCCGCACAGCCCTTCGGGCTGTACCCACGCCTGAGGCGTGAAAGTACATTAGCCCCGGGTACGCGTTTTTGCGTACCCGGGGAAAAACGGTTCAAGACAAAAACCGCACCCCGAAGCGGGTGCGAGGAATGCGTCTCCGGCCATGCTGCAATCCTCTGGACTGCTAAGTATTCATCATCGGCCGATCATGATGTACGGAGCCCAGAAGAAGGGATCTGGACGTTTCTCGCGAATTGCTATTGCCGCACGGCTCGGACTTCCGGTGAACCGGCGCCGGTGATGTACAATATACATTGCCATGAAACGAACACAGCTTTACCTGGACGATGAGATTGCGAAAATCCTTTCCACCGTCAGCCGGCAGCAAGGTCAGACGATTTCCGAACTCGTGCGCGAATGCGTGAGGGAAAAGTTTGGCCGAAAGGAAAAGATCGACAAGGTGGAACTGGCGCGTCAACTCGGCGGAGTCTGGAAGAATCGCAAGGATTTTGGCCAGACCGGGAAATATCTCCGCAGGCTACGCACGGATACCGGCCGCCGGAGATTGAGGAATGGCTAAAATCCTGTTGGATTCCGACGTCATCATCGAGTGGCTGCGCGGCCATCAACCATTCCTCGAAGACGTTCCGAAATTGATCGAACAGCACTCCGAACTCTTCTGGAGTCCTGTCTCCGTGGCCGAAATCTTCGCCGGCGTTCGTCAAAACGAGCAAAGCGACGTGTCCAATCTTTTTCTTTTACTGGAACCGGTCAGCATAACCATGGAAGTGGGGAAAAAGGCCGGAGTGTATTTGAAATCGTATGCTAAATCGCACAATGTGGAATTAGGTGATGCGCTGATTGCGGCTTGTGCCTCGTCCGAAGGTCTGAAACTTTGGACGCTAAACAAGAAGCACTATCCGATGAAGGAGGTGGACTTCTATCGGTAAGCAAACAGGATCAGGTTGAGCGAAATTCCCCTTCTCGTGAGGGCATTAACATACTTGACTGACAGAATCTCAGTCAGGAACAGCCGATCGTGATGTACGGAGCCCAGAAGAAGGGATGGGGGCGCTTCTCGCGAATCGCTATTGCCGCACGGCTCACTGCCGTTGCAGCGTTTGATCCCGCACACCATTCTCGATAAAAGACACCCATGAACTCGCTCTTGACGACCGGATCGACATTCCATAAGTTCATCACAATAGAGCGGGCGCCCCAGTACAGAAATCCCTCGATCAAACCGACAAGGCTATCGGGTCCTGCGGCCGGATTAATTCCAGACACGGTTCCACTAAGCGTCAGAAGATTCGTGTTACATCGGAGTGAATAGAAATCGATTGCGTTGATGCGCGTATCGGTACAGCCGATGGACGTAAACATCGGATTATCATTCCGGAAAACCACATCACTGGAAATGTGAACGAAATCGCATCGAAGGAGGCCTTCCACGACCTCTCGAGTGAATGCCGGTCCTGTGTGCCAGTCCGCATCAGGTGTGGCATTTCGAATCGCAGCATACTCTTCATCGAAACCCGAACCCATCTGGCCCAAAACAAGCGGCCGTGCGCCCTCAACGGGTGAGCGGTTCAAACTGGTCATGAGAGCAGAAGCGCGCGGGAGATGACTGACATTGAATTGATCGAGGAGATATTGCTCTCCATCGAATAGCGCGGCAAACGGCACATAGTGCAGCAGTCCGTGCGCGACAATGATCAGATCCGGCGTTCGAATATCCGCCAGAACCGGCCGGATCAAGTGGTCGTATAACTCCCCGAGCAGAGAGTTCGCGAAATCCGGCGACTTTGTAGACTCTTTCCTGACGCCCGGCAGTGTGAATTTACTGAAGTGCTTCCGAAGCTGATTCTCGATATAGCGGATCCGCGCCAATGGCGTCACGTGACGAACGACGCGGCAATGATCACGAGACACGATAAAGGCGATGATCTCGTTATCGATATTGAAAAATTCCAGGATCGTCGATTCCTGAGATATCGCAGCCTGCAACTGTTCGAGCCCGGCCGTGGAGACACTTTGCAGCTCCACATACTCGGCATGCGAATTTGCCAGCTCGCGCAAGCTGTGAAGTAATTCGCTCTCTTTGATCTGTACTGAGGAGGCATTGGCCACAGGCATTGGCATCTCGTCCGATTTGAGTTTCAGATACGAGCTGTTCAGTTCTTCACGGATTCGGTTCACGCGAGACAACAGTTCTTCGTCGCCATGCGTCCGGATCGACGACCAATGATGCGAAAGAAGGCTGACCATGCTCGCCGACTTCGCGCGTTCGGACCAGTTGTAGGCTTCAGCAAGACTGGTATATGGGGCGCCGTCGCATACCGCAAGACGCACGAGAGATTCGTACACGTTTCGCCGGCGTGGAAAGAATGCGACCCGCAATTCATCCAGATTCAAGTGAGTTCGCCGCTGTTCCATTTCTGCTGCGGCGCGCGCATAGAGATGGCGGGCACCATCCGTATCACCGCTCCATTCCGCGGCATAAGCGCAGAATGCATAGCAAGGGAAGAGCAGCAGCGGGTTGGCGTCCTGGCCCGCCCACTCCAAAATAGAGTCGACGTAACGATCGGCTTCCTCGCGCTGATTCAGGTCCATCGCGATCCGGCCGAGCAGCAGCATTGCAACAATTCGCTTGGACTCGATTCCGAGGCGTGTAAATGCTTCGTGAGCCGAGACTGCGAACCGGCGCGATTCCCAAAGCCGGCCGACGGCATACAACACTTCGGCCCGGTACAATTCGCACAAAGGAATCCAGTAAGTATTCTGTTCCTTCTCGAAGCCGGACTGCGCGGAGCTGAACACCTGAAGCGCATCGCCGTATTGCCGGTTTTGCGTGAGCGCGATGCCGAGAAATGCCGTCGCCTTCGCCGACTCGTATGCCATGTTCAATTGTTTGAAAGACTCCACGGCATTCCGCGCCAGGCGTGCGGCTTCAATCGGCAGGTTCAGCTGGAGGTAGATTTCCGTTTCGTCCAGGTCGCAGAGGGCGGAATGTCGAAGGCTGGCTGTTTGATTGAACCCGTTCCGCAATTCGCTGAAATGCGCGATGGCCTCCATATTACGGCCGCGAAGGAAATACAAATAAGCGCGATTGTAGCGGGCTTGTATCTCCATTTCGTGCAATCCCAGCCGTGCACTTATCGCCTGACTGGTCGCGTAGGACTGGTCCGATTCGTCGAAGAGCTTCAGCCACGATTGAGAATTTCCAAGATTCAGATACGTCTGGGCGAGCGCCGCTTCATTACCGGTCTTGGCGAAATATTCGATGGCCTTTGCGTGACACTCGAGGCTCTTCGCGTGTTGATCCATGCGGTGATAGACATTGCCGATATTGACGCAGGAGCGCGCATAGCCTTCGTAGTCGGCGTTCGCAAGAAACCACTCCTGCGCGCGCGCGCCGACTTCCAACGACTCGTCATAACGGCCAACCATGCATAGGGCATAAAGGAACCCAAGGCGATTGCGCGCCGCGGCGGCAGAATCCTGGAGCCTTTCAAAACCGTCGATTGCCCGTTGGTAGTATTCGATTGATTCTGCGTACTGCTCATTGGCGTTCAAGGTGTATGCCATCATCCGGCACGCCTCAGTCATCAAGGCTTCGTCGTTGGCGAGAGTTGATAAAGCCAACGCCTTCCGTGCCAGTTCGACTCCGCTGGTGGACGCTTCACTGCGCGGCTGGCCTCCATACAGGTGGTTATTGCGAATGGCGTCCGAGAGATCCGCAAGTGCCTGCCGGTGGTCTTCGCTGGAAGATTGACCGACCCAGTCCCGAAGCTGGTCCTCGTTCATCCGCAGCACACTATCGACAACGGCACCCATTCAATGGCAGTCCTCATTGCGTCTAATCGGCCGCGATGAAATAGACCTTTAACTTAAGAGGAATTCCCCTCCTCGTGAGGGCGCCTAACATACTTGCCGTAGCTGCGGATCAGCAGTTAGCCATCGGCAATCGGCGATTTTCACCATCCCTTTGCAACATCCCTATAAATAACGGGGGGAACCGGGAAATTTATAAGGATGGTGCAAAGGGATGGTGAAAATCGCCGATTGCCGATGGCTGAGTGCATATTGAGGGCAGTCGGTACGTCAAGTATGTTGCTGCCCTCACGAGGAATGATTAAGGGATTTTTACTGAGGACGGTGACCAATAATGCGGTCTACGGTATGGATTAAGATATTGAGTTTTTCATCGGTCGCGGCCTGGCGCTCTTCTAATTTCATCATTTCAGCCATTACTTGACGATGATCGCTGTCGTGGGTAGCGCGCATCTCCTGGATGGAGTCCACACACGTACGGGCCACTACAATCAAACCGCGGATACCTTCGCTGTGTTTTTCAATCTGCTCACTGAGCCCTTCCATTCTCTCGGTAAGCTTTTCCATCCTCTCGGTAAGCCTTTCAATCCTCTCGTCCTGTTTTTGGTTGGTACCCGCGACGAACTCGATCTGCCTGTCGAGAGCCTTTTCAATCCGGTCGAGCCTTTCTTCCGGCGTCATTGCTTTCTCTCCTTGGTTTGTTTTCGTCGCGGGCCGTCGACTTGAATCGATTATAGCCTGTGTCCAATGATCCAAGGCCGGCCGCCTCGTTCCTTGGCGCCGGCGGCTCGAACTTCGCGGAAGTGGCGTGGACTGCTTATCCGGGGCCGCAGACCTCAGTTTCGCCCGTCGCGTTGGCGCCTTTGAGTGCGAGTCATGGGCCAACGATCTTAACGGTGCAGAGGGGTGGTCGCTCGCACGAAACGGTTTACGCGAGCGACCACCCCGGCTGCGCCGTTTCGGAGGCTTCGCATCCACCAAGTGTAGAGATGTGTTTGATCTCGACTGCCATGCGGCCAAAGTCGGCTTCGACGATAACGAGTAGGCGTATCGTTCCACCCAGCTTCCATATTTGGTACTCGCAGGAGGGCGTGCAAAAGGCCACTATCACGCAAATAACCTCGAGGATGTTTGACAGCGCGCTTCATCACATTGCTCGAATACGCAGGAATTCGGCGCTTCCTGACGCCTCAGAATTGCCGGGTCGCAAGAGGAAGAACGCGGAGGCGTACAGGCTCACATTTGGACACTTGGCAATTTCTGCGACAGAACTTGCCAACTGTCCAAATCTTTACGCGGTGATTAGTACGGGGTCACGACAATATTTCGGTCCTGATAGGTACAAGCAGCCCCGCCTGGTGCCTTGTATTTCATCGTGAAGGTGTTGCTGCCCGCGGTGAGGCCAGTCACCAGGTAAGTGGCGGAATACCGTACATCCAGTCCAGCGGAACCTCCCCAGTATATAGACTGCGTATCGGAAGCGGCCTGGGTTGTTGCGCCCGATACGGCGAAAGCGGCGGCACACGACTTGCCCGAACCCCCAGGCGAGATCAGAGTAGTTATTGTCACTAACGCGTTTCCACTTGAAGTCACCGTCGCAGTAACCGCTGGACCGGAGGTCGTCAGGTCAGTATAGGTTGCAGACGACGTACTTTGTGCTGTCGCTACTACAGCCGTGACAGGCACACCTGTAGTTGAGGCGGGTGCCCCGACAGTTTCGGAATCGAACATTTTCACGTTTTGAGTGGTTCCTGCACTCCCGCTCGCGAGTGCGATGCCGATGATTTGGCCGGACGTCGGTCTCGTGCTTCCAGCGTCCTTGCAATCTCCGGCAGTTGTCGTGCCGATCTGGACATAGTCTCCAGCGGTTACCGCATTTTCGAAGATACAGCCGACCACTCCACTGACCGCGATTACTGCGCTTCCCGAATTAGCGCCGCCGCTAACAACGATTCCAACGATTCCGCTCGTGTCGGATGTCGCTGCCAACACGGCCTTCGAAGGCGCTCCTGTCAGTTTTGCAAGCTTGTTGTTTGTTGTACCCGCAACCGTATCGTTTGTAACTTCGATGGCAACTGGATGGCTTGACCCGAGATCGAAGGTGGTGGTGATGGCGCCGGAGAAACCCGGCGTCGTGATCGTGGGACTTGTCGCCAGAACAACAGCGCCGCCGGTACCCGTCGTTCCATCCGAGAGATTGCTCGCGGACGGTTGTGCGGCTGAAGGCACACCGGATGTTGAAATCGCATTGATGAATTTATTGGACTGCGACGCGAATGATTGAATTCCGCCCAATGTCGACGAACTCGGATTCGGCAATTGCGATGCGTTCAATTTCGAACTGCTATCCAGACCGGCATAGCCGCTGGCCGCGTTCTTGTTGCCGGTAACTTCGCAGGTCGAGCAACTGATGGTATCGGTCGAGCGAGAGAGCGGGGAATTGAACGTTAACGGATTTTCCGCCGCGCGTTTTTCAGGACCGAAGACTTCGACGGTGTAGTTTCCGGCCGCGCCGTTGGTGGACAAGACGCGCCCGATGACCTGTCCGCTGGTTGGGAAACTGGCGCCCGCGTCATGACACTCCCCGCCGTGGCTGGCGGTTGTGCTTGCGGTGACATAATCACCGGCTGTTGTTGCGCCATCGAATACGCACGTTGCCTGGTTGCGCAACGCGACATCGACGGAAGCGCCGGCGGATTGCGTCGTGAGCGCAATACCGATCAGGCCGGTCGTATCGGACGTGGTGGCATCGAGGGCACGTGACGCATTGGAAACGGTCGTCAATTTTTGCAGCTTGTATTGCGTGCTGCCGTTGGACGTATAGGTTCCGGTGGATCCCGCGGCTCCAGTAGCACCCGTTGCACCAGTTGCTCCCGTTGATCCAGTAGGTCCTGTTGCACCTGTAGAGCCTGTGGCGCCCGTTGAACCCGTGGCACCGGTCGCGCCGGTGGCACCGGTCGCGCCGGTGGCTCCGTTGTCGCCAATCTGCTCGATGGCCAGCAATGCCTCATCACCATTGGCGAACGGATTGGCGGCACTGGAGGCGATGATGGATATGGCGAACTCGCGATAGCCGGTTTGCGTCGTTTTCGACGTGATGTAAAAGAGGAGGAACTTCGTGACGTCGGTTTTTTTGGTAATGCGGAGCAGCGCCTTGTTGGCGTTGGTCGAATTGGTGAGGTTGTCCAGGACCGTTGCGAGCGAGATGCTGTCCTGTGACGTGGTGTTGATATAGAGCGCGGTGGCGGTATTCTCCGTCGCATTGTTCAAACGGAACTTTCCACTGCCGGGATCGGCGTTGGAAGTACCGTTGTCGAACAAGAAATCGAGCGTCAGTGGACCGCCATAAGCGCCCGTCGGTCCTGTGGCCCCGGTTGCGCCAGTGGCGCCGGTCGCACCGGTGGGTCCCGTTGCGCCAGTGGCGCCGGTCGGTCCTGTCACTCCGGTCGCGCCGGTGGCCCCGGTTGCGCCCGTGGCGCCGGTGGCACCAGTGGGCCCGGTGTCGCCAATCTGCTGGATCGTCAGCAAACTCTCATCACCATTGGAGAGCGGACTCGCGGCACTGGAGGCGATGATGGAAATGGCGAACTCGCGATAACCGGAGTGCGTCGTTTCTGAGGTGATGTAGAAGAGCAGGAACTTGGTGACATCGCTCTTGCTGGAAATGCGCAGCAACGCCTTGTTCGGATTGGATGAATTGGTCAGGTTGTCCAGGACCGTGCCCAGGGAAATGCTGTCCTGCGAGGTCGTATTGATATAGAGCGCCGCCGCTGCATTTTCCGTCCCGTTATTCAAACGGAACTTTCCGCTACCAGGATCGGCGTTGGAAGTACCGTTATCGAACAAGTAATCGAGAGTGAGTGGACCGCCATAAGCACCGGTCGGGCCAGTTGCACCGGTTGCGCCAGTGGGACCGGTGGCTCCGGTCGGCCCAGTTGCGCCAGTGGCACCCGTGGCTCCAGTTGCGCCGGTGGCTCCGGTCGCACCAGTCGCCCCGGTCGCGCCGATTTGGGCGAGGACACTCCAGTAGCTGGTTTGGGTATCCGGTTGTTTGTTGGTGCCGGCTTGAATGCTGATGTAGCTGGTGCCGTTGTAGGCGACGGCATCATTGACGACATATGCAGTCGAACCGCTCCACGTCCCTTGCCACGTGATGCCTGTTGCGCCAGTTGCCCCGGTTGCACCAGTCGCACCTGTTGCGCCAGTGGTACCCGTTGCACCAGTCGCGCCCGTTGCACCGGTGGCACCGGTCGCTCCAGTGGCTCCGATTTGAGCGAGAACACTCCAGTAGCTGGTTTGAGTATCCGGTTGTTTGTTGGTGCCGGCTTGAATGCTGATGTAGCTGGTGCCGTTGTAAGCAACGGCATCGTTGACGGCGTAAGCCGTCGAACTGCTCCACGTCCCTTGCCACGTAATTCCCGTCGCGCCGGTAGCTCCGGTTGCACCAGTCGCGCCGGTTGCACCCGTTGCTCCTGTGGCACCGGTTGCGCCGGTGGCACCAGTGGCGCCGGTGGCTCCCGTCGCCCCGATCTGAGCGAGAACACTCCAGTAGCTGGTCTGGGTATCCGGTTGTTTGTTCGTGCCGGCCTGAATACTGATGTAGCTGGTGCCGTTGTAGGCGACGGCATCGTTGACGACATATGCAGTCGAACTGCTCCACGTCCCTTGCCACGTAATTCCAGTGGCACCCGTTGGTCCGGTTGCACCAGTCGCGCCGGTTGCACCAGTCGCCCCGGTTGCTCCTGTAGCCCCGGTCGCGCCGGTGGCCCCGGTGGCACCGGTCGCCCCAGTGGCGCCGATCTGAGCGAGAACGCTCCAGTAGCTAGTCTGGGTATCGGGCTGTTTGTTGGTGCCGTCTTGAATGCTGATGTAGCTGGTGCCGTTGTAGGCGACAGCATCGTTGACGACATATGCAGTCGAACTGCTCCACGTCCCTTGCCACGTGATGCCTGTTGCGCCAGTGGCCCCGGTTGCACCAGTCGCACCTGTGGCGCCAGTGGCACCCGTTGCACCAGTCGCGCCCGTTGCACCAGTAGCACCGGTCGCTCCAGTGGCTCCGATTTGAGCGAGAACACTCCAGTAGCTAGTCTGGGTGTCGGGTTGTTTGTTGGTGCCCGCTTGAATGCTGAGGTAGCTGGTGCCGTTGTAGGCGACGGCATCATTGACGCCGTAAGCGGTGGAACTGCTCCACGTACCCTGCCAAGTGATACCCGTCGCGCCGGTCGCACCGGTGACTCCCGTTGCACCAGTGGCTCCAGTTGCACCGGTCGCTCCCGTTGCACCTGTTGCGCCAGTCGCGCCCGTTGCGCCAGTCGCGCCGGTGGCTCCCGTCGCACCGATCTGAGCGAGAACACTCCAGTAGCTAGTCTGGGTGTCGGGTTGTTTGTTAGTGCCGGCTTGAATGCTGATGTAGCTGGTGCCGTTATATTCGACCGCATCGTTCACGACGTAAGCCGTCGAACTGCTCCACGTCCCTTGCCATGTAATTCCAGTGGCACCCGTCGACCCGGTTGCACCAGTCGCACCTGTAGCGCCAGTGGCACCCGTTGCACCAGTCGCGCCCGTTGCACCAGTGGCGCCGGTCGCTCCAGTGGCTCCGATTTGAGCGAGAACACTCCAGTAGCTAGTTTGGGTATCCGGTTGTTTGTTGGTGCCCGCTTGAATGCTGATGTAGCTGGTGCCGTTGTAGGCGACGGCATCATTGACGACGTAAGCGGTGGAACTGCTCCACGTACCCTGCCAAGTGATACCCGTCGCGCCGGTCGCACCGGTGACTCCCGTTGCACCAGTGGCTCCAGTTGCACCGGTCGCTCCCGTTGCACCTGTTGCGCCAGTCGCGCCCGTTGCGCCAGTCGCGCCGGTGGCTCCCGTCGCACCGATCTGAGCGAGAACACTCCAGTAGCTAGTCTGGGTGTCGGGTTGTTTGTTAGTGCCGGCTTGAATGCTGATGTAGCTGGTGCCGTTATATTCGACCGCATCGTTCACGACGTAAGCCGTCGAACTGCTCCACGTACCTTGCCAGATAATTCCAGTGGCACCCGTCGCCCCGGTTGCGCCAGTGGCGCCGGTTGCTCCCGTCGCACCAGTTGCTCCGGTAGCGCCGGTCGCGCCAGTGGCACCCGTGGCGCCGGTGGCTCCCGTCGCACCTATTTGAGCGAGAACACTCCAGTAGCTGGTTTGAGTATCCGGTTGTTTGTTGGTGCCGGCTTGAATGCTGATGTAGCTGGTACCGTTGTAAGCGACCGCATCGTTGACGACATATGCAGTCGAGCTGCTCCACGTCCCTTGCCAGGTAATTCCGGTCGCACCGGTTGCGCCAGTGGCACCGGTCGCTCCAGTGGCACCGGTCGCCCCTGTTGCTCCGGTCGCACCGGTTGCGCCGGTGACACCAGTTGCGCCCGTGGCTCCCGTTGCTCCGATCTGAGCGAGGACACTCCAGTAGCTGGTTTGAGTATCCGGCTGTTTGTTGGTGCCGGCTTGAATGCTGATGTAGCTGGTCCCGTTGTAGGCGACGGCATCGTTGACGACATATGCAGTCGAGCTGCTCCACGTCCCTTGCCAGGTAATTCCGGTCGCACCGGTTGCGCCAGTGGCACCGGTCGCTCCAGTGGCACCGGTCGCCCCTGTTGCTCCGGTCGCACCGGTTGCGCCGGTGACACCAGTTGCGCCCGTGGCTCCCGTTGCTCCGATCTGAGCGAGGACACTCCAGTAGCTGGTTTGAGTATCCGGCTGTTTGTTGGTGCCGGCTTGAATGCTGATGTAGCTGGTCCCGTTGTAGGCGACGGCATCGTTGACGACATATGCAGTCGAGCTGCTCCACGTCCCTTGCCAGGTAATTCCGGTTGCCCCGGTTGCGCCAGTTACACCAGTGGCTCCAGTTGCACCGATCGCTCCCGTTGCACCCGTCGCACCAGTTGCGCCAGTGGCACCAGTGGCGCCGGCCGATCCAGTGGCGCCGATCTGAGCGAGAACACTCCAGTAGCTGGTTTGCGTATCCGGTTGTTTGTTGGTGCCGCCTTGAATGCTGATATAGGTCGTGCCGTTATATTCGACCGCATCGTTCACGACGTAAGCCGTTGAACTGCTCCATGTCCCTTGCCAGTTGATACCGGTTGGGCCGGTGGCACCGGTCGCGCCTGTAGCACCGGTCGCACCGGTGGCTCCAGTTGCACCAGTTGTTCCAGTAGCGCCGGTCGCACCAGTGGCTCCGGTTGCGCCAGTCGCACCGATCTGGGCCAGGACACTCCAATAGCTGGCATTCGTATCGGGCTGTTTGTTAGTGCCGGCTTGAATGCTGATATAGCTGGTGCCGTTGTACGCAACGGCATCATTCACAACATAAGCGGTGGAACTGCTCCACGTCCCTTGCCAGGTAATTCCGGTCGCACCGGTTGCGCCAGTTGCACCCGTCGCTCCAGTGGCACCGGTCGCACCAGTTGGTCCGGTAGCACCGGTCGCGCCTGTGGTTCCGGTAGCACCGGTCGCGCCGATCTGAGCGAGAACACTCCAGTAGGAGGCGTTCGTGTCGGGTTGTTTGTTGGTGCCGGCCTGAATGCTGATGTAGCTGGTGCCGTTGTAGACGACGGCGTCGTTGACGACGTATGCAGTCGAGCCACTCCACGTCCCTTGCCACGTGATGCCAGTGGCGCCAGTCGCTCCGGTCGCCCCGGTGGCACCAGTCGCACCAGTTGGACCCGTGGCTCCAGTTGCACCGGTCGCACCAGTCGCGCCCGTGGCACCGGTGGCACCCGTGTTACCGATTTGAGCGAGCACACTCCAGTAAGACGCGTTCGTGTCGGGTTGTTTGTTAGTGCCGGCCTGAATGCTGATGTAGCTCGTGCCGTTATATGCAACGACATCATTGAGGACGTAAGCGGTCGAACTACTCCACGTCCCTTGCCAGGTGATGCCTGTGACGCCGGTCGCCCCGGTTGCGCCAGTGGCACCTGTTGCACCAGTGGCACCGGTGGCTCCAGTTGCGCCAGTGGCACCGGTGGCACCCGTTGCACCAGTCGGACCGGTCGCACCGATTTGAGCAAGAACAGTCCAGTAGGAAGCGTTCGTGTCGGGTTGTTTGTTGGTACCGGCCTGAATGCTGATGTAGCTGGTCCCGTTGTAGGCGACCGCATCATTCACAACGTAAGCCGTCGAACTGCTCCATGTTCCTTGCCAGGTGATACCAGTGGCGCCCGTGGCTCCCGTGGCGCCGGTCGCACCGGTCGGTCCTGTGGCACCAGTGGCACCGGTTGCGCCAGTGGCGCCGGTGGCTCCCGTTGCACCGGTTGCTCCGGTATTTCCGATTGAAGCGAGAATGCTCCAGTAAGACGCATTCGTGTCGGGTTGTTTATTGGTACCGGCTTGAATGCTGACGTAGCTGGTGCCGTTGTAGGCAACGACGTCGTTCACAACGTAAGCAGTCGAGCTGCTCCATGTGCCTAGCCAGTTCAATCCTGCTGCGCCGGTTGCACCAGTGGCACCGGTTGCGCCAGTCGGACCGGTCGCACCTGTTGCTCCAGTGTCACCGGTAGCGCCGGTCGCCCCAGTGGCACCGGTCGGGCCGGTGGCGCCGATTTGCGCGAGGACAGTCCAGTAGGCCGCATTGGTGTCGGGCTGTTTATTGGTACCGGCTTGAATACTGATGTAGCTGGTGCCATTGTAAACGACCGCATCGTTGACGACGTAACCGGTGGAACTGCTCCACGTGCCTTGCCAGGTAATTCCGGTTGCGCCTGTAGCACCGGTTGCGCCGGTGGCTCCCGTTGCACCAGTGGCACCAGTGGCGCCGGTTGCACCGGTTGCTCCAGTTGCGCCAGTGGCGCCGGTTGCACCTGTATTTCCGATTGAAGCGAGAATGCTCCAGTAAGACGCATTCGTGTCGGGCTGTTTATTGGTACCGGCTTGAATGCTGACGTAGCTGGTGCCGTTGTAGGCAACGACGTCGTTCACAACGTAAGCAGTCGAGCTGCTCCATGTGCCTAGCCAGTTCAATCCTGCTGCGCCGGTTGCACCAGTGGCACCGGTTGCGCCAGTCGGACCGGTCGCACCTGTTGCTCCAGTGTCACCGGTAGCGCCGGTCGCCCCAGTGGCACCGGTCGGGCCGGTGGCGCCGATTTGCGCGAGGACAGTCCAGTAGGACGCATTGGTGTCGGGCTGTTTATTGGTACCGGCTTGAATACTGATGTAGCTGGTCCCATTGTAAACGACCGCATCGTTGACGACGTAACCGGTCGAACTGCTCCACGTGCCTTGCCAGGTAATTCCGGTTGCGCCTGTAGCACCGGTGGCGCCGGTGGCTCCCGTTGCACCAGTGGCACCAGTGGCGCCGGTTGCACCTGTTGCTCCTGTTGCGCCAGTGGCCCCCGTGGCGCCGGTTGCACCTGTATTTCCGATTGAAGCGAGAATGCTCCAGTAAGATGCATTCGTGTCGGGTTGTTTATTGGTACCGGCTTGAATGCTGACGTAGCTGGTGCCGTTGTAGGCAACGACGTCGTTCACAACGTAAGCAGTCGAGCTGCTCCATGTGCCTAGCCAGTTCAATCCTGCTGCGCCGGTTGCACCAGTGGCACCGGTTGCGCCAGTCGGACCGGTCGCACCTGTTGCTCCAGTGTCACCGGTAGCGCCGGTCGCCCCAGTGGCACCGGTCGGGCCGGTGGCGCCGATTTGCGCGAGGACAGTCCAGTAGGACGCATTGGTGTCGGGCTGTTTATTGGTACCGGCTTGAATACTGATGTAGCTGGTTCCGTTGTAAGCAACGGCATCGTTCACGACATACGCGGTGGAACCGCTCCACGTGCCTTGCCACGTAATGCCGGTCGCGCCAGTCGCACCGGTGGCGCCGGTAGCCCCCGTTGCACCAGTGGCCCCCGTGGCGCCGGTCGCCCCAGTGGATCCTGTTGCGCCAGTGGCCCCGGTGGCACCGGTCGCGCCGGTGTTTCCGATGGAAGCGAGAACAGTCCAATAGGATGCGTTGGTATCGGGTTGTTTGTTGGTGCCGTCTTGAATGCTGACGTAGCTGGTACCGTTGTATGTAACGACATCATTCACAACATAAGCGGTGGAACCGCTCCATGTGCCTTGCCAGTTCAGTCCTGCGGATCCAGTCGCACCGGTTGCTCCAGTGGCGCCGGTGGCTCCCGTTGCCCCCGTCGCGCCGGTAGATCCGGTGGCTCCCGTTGCCCCAGTTGCGCCCGTGGGACCCGTGCCGCCGATCTGAGCGAGAACGGTCCAGTACGACGCATTCGTGTCGGGTTGTTTATTGGTACCGGCTTGAATACTGATGTAGCTGGTGCCGTTGTAAACAACCGCATCGTTGACGACGTAACCGGTCGAACTGCTCCACGTGCCTTGCCAGGTGATGCCGGTAGCGCCAGTTGCGCCCGTCGCACCGGTGGCTCCAGTGGCGCCGGTCGCTCCCGTTGCCCCAGTCGCACCAGTGGCTCCTGTTGAGCCTGTGGCTCCAGTCGCACCCGTGGCACCGGTATTTCCGATAGAAGCGAGAACACTCCAGTAAGAAGCATTCGTGTCGGGTTGTTTGTTGGTGCCGTCTTGAATGCTGACGTAGCTGGTGCCGTTGTATGTAACGACATCATTCACAACATAAGCGGTGGAACCGCTCCACGTGCCTTGCCAATTGAGGCCTGCCGCGCCGGTTGCACCGGTCGCCCCAGTGGCGCCCGTGGCTCCCGTTGCTCCAGTAGCGCCGGTAGATCCGGTGGCTCCCGTTGCCCCAGTTGCGCCAGTGGGACCCGTGCCGCCGATCTGAGCGAGAACGCTCCAGTAGGATGCATTCGTGTCGGGCTGTTTATTGGTGCCGGGTTGAATGCTGATGTACGTCGTGCCGTTGTAAGCAACGGCATCGTTCACGACATATGCGGTGGAACCGCTCCACGTGCCTTGCCACGTAATGCCTGTCGCGCCAGTGGCCCCAGTGGCTCCCGTCGCTCCCGTTGCACCAGTGGCCCCAGTGGCGCCGGTCGCCCCAGTGGATCCTGTTGCGCCAGTGGCCCCCGTGGCACCCGTTGCTCCGGTATTACCAATTGAAGCGAGAACGCTCCAGTAAGAAGCATTCGTGTCGGGTTGTTTATTGGTGCCGGCTTGAATGCTGACGTAGCTGGTACCGTTGTATGTAACGACATCATTCACAACATAAGCGGTGGAACCGCTCCATGTGCCTTGCCAGTTCAGTCCTGCGGATCCGGTCGCACCGGTAGCACCAGTTGAGCCGGTAGCGCCGGTCGCACCGGTGGCGCCAGTCGCACCAGTCGCGCCCGTGGCGCCAGTCGCACCGGTCGCGCCGGTGTTACCCATTTGAGCGAGCACGCTCCAATAAGACGCGTTCGTGTCGGGTTGTTTATTCGTTCCGCCCTGAATGCTGATGTACGTTGTGCCGTTGTAAGCAACGGCATCATTCACGACATAAGCGGTAGAACCGCTCCATGTGCCTTGCCAGGTGATGCCTGTGATACCAGTCGCCCCGGTCGCGCCAGTTGCGCCGGTCGCCCCGGTAGCACCGGTAGCGCCAGTCGCTCCAGTTGCGCCAGTGGCACCTGTCGAGCCAGTCGCACCGGTGGCACCAGTGGCGCCGGTGTTTCCGATAGAAGCGAGAACGCTCCAGTAAGAGGCATTCGTGTCGGGTTGTTTATTCGTGCCGGCTTGAATGCTGACGTAGCTCGTGCCGTTATAGGCAACGACATCGTTCACGACGTAACCGGTGGAACTGCTCCACGTGCCTTGCCAGTTGAGACCTGCGGTTCCAGTTGAACCCGTCGCACCGGTTGCGCCAGTCGCACCGGTAGCTCCAGTTGCGCCAGTGGCTCCCGTCGCGCCGGTAGCGCCGGTCGCACCAGTGGCTCCGGTGTTACCGATTTGAGCGAGAACGCTCCAGTAAGCTGCGTTGGTGTCCGGTTGTTTATTCGTTCCGGCTTGAATGCTGATGTAGCTGGTGCCGTTGTAAGCGACAGCGTCATTCAGGACGTACGCGGTGGAACTGCTCCATGTGCCTTGCCACGTAATACCGGTGATACCGGTCGCACCAGTTGCGCCCGTCGCACCGGTCGCGCCAGTGGCACCCGTCGCACCAGTTGAACCAGTGGCGCCGGTCGCTCCGGTTGCGCCCGTAGATCCAGTAGCACCGGTGGCCCCAGTGGCCCCAGTATTACCGATTTGAGCAAGGATGCTCCAGTAAGCCGCGTTCGTATCGGGTTGTTCTTTCCAGCACAGTGGGATCCGAAGCTTGGAATTCACGTGACTTGAAGTCGCGGC
>JADMIO011683291.1_pt1 | contig 54884 bp, 36 predicted proteins | sample 8958161 | NCBI WGS metagenome assembly JADMIO01 (sample SAMN16585339, study PRJNA669376) | soil metagenome | isolation source: Crop rotation soil | place: USA: Cullars Rotation, Alabama | collected 2011
GAGCCAGTGTGATTACATTTGCGGCCTAACTGTGGCCAGTCCAGTTACGCTGGAGTCACTAGTATTTAGGTGACACTATAGAAGCGGCCGCGACAACTTGTCCACGTGGAATTCTAAGCTTAGGATCCCAATGTGCTGGAAAGGGGCTGCCGCGGGAGCATCGGGGTCGGTCCAGTTCTCCACCGCGCGGCCGTTGATGAGCACGTTCACTTTGCCGGCCGAGAGGTTCGCATGAATTTCGATGCGGGCCTTTTCGTTTTCCTGCAGCACGAACGCATTGGCGGTGCTGCCGATGAACTTCCCGGCCCGCAAGTTGTGCAGTTGGACCGAGCGCTGGTTGAACGTCAGCTGGTATCCTCCGGTGGGATGATCGGTGGTGATGTCCGGCGAAAACAAAACCACCTTCAGCGAAAGCGCGCCGCGCCATTCGGTGTCGAAGGCGAAATTGCACTCGTTCGGCAGCTCAACCTCGCGCGCGATGCTGCCGGAGCCGCCCGTCGACCGCAGCGCCCCGTTGCGGAAGATCCACATCGGATGTTCGCCGGATTGCTTCCAGCCATCCAAACCCGCGGGGCCCCGGTAGGTGGAACTCTGGCGTTCCCCGATTCCAATTTTTGAAACCATCAGCCGGTTCAATTGCAGGCGGCCGGCATACCACGTGTCGAGATGGATCGCGTCCGCGGAAACACCGGCGAGCTGGCCGCGCAGCATGTCGCCGTTGGTCAATGTCACCGAGGCCTCGTGCTTCGCGGCGATCGCGGGTTGTTCGGCAGGGATGTTGAGGTCGAGCAACTTCGCCAGCGAGAACGACGCGGGTTCCGCGAGCATCGGCGATTCCCACACGAGGCGGTCGGTCGTGAGCGCGCCGATCGAACCCGGCAGCATGTCGTTGTTGGCGAAGCGGATCACCGACTTCGCTTCATCCGCCGCGCAAAACGCCGGCAGCAGCGCGGCAAAAACTGTTAGAAAGCGCGTCATTTGGCCGCCTCCTTCACCGCGGGCGGGTTCGATTTTTCCAACGCCGCCAGGCCGGCGCGCGCGATTTTCAATTCGCCGAGCAGCGGATGCACGACGGTGATGCCGCTTTCCTCAAGCCGGCACGAGGTGACATGCAACGAGCCGTCGCCGCGCAGTTTCAACACGAACGGATTGACGGCGCTGTCCGCAGGCGCATCGGCGGGCTTTGCGAAGAAAACCGTCGAAACGTCCTTCTCTGAAATCTCCTGGGGCTGGTCCTGGAAATCGCTCTTGAACAAAAACACAGCGCCGTCGGCACCGCCGCGGATCGATTGCAGGTGCCCGCCCCAGCGGTCGTCGTCGCGGCTGATCAGGCTGTCCATGTTGGGGTCGCCGCGTTCCTCGGTGCGATGGCGGGCCGTGGAACTGTCGTACTCCACCACCTCGATGTCCCGGATCTGCTGGTTCGTTCCGGCAGGCGCCATGTTGGAAATGATCATGCCGCTGCCGGTGGGCGTATCAGGCAGGGAATCGATGCCCGCGTATTCCTGTTCGCCATTGAGAAAAAGACCGATCCGGCCTGCCTTGCGGTCGACGCGGATCTCGACGGCAACTTCGTGCGGATAGAACTGCTCGGCGCCCCGGCCGGGTGCGATCACCGTTTGCATGCGCTTGCCCTTGCTGGCCTCGCGATGAATTTCGAAGCCGCCGGGGTTGAACTGGAACACATAGCGATCCATGGCATCGGCCTTCGCCGTGAGCGGATCGGCGAACGTGAGCTGGAAGTTCGGATTGCCCTCCCATTTCAAGGTAAACTTGATGGTGAACTGCCTCGGCAAATCGAACTGCCGCGCGGCCGTGGCGCTGCCATTGGCGACCAGCGCGCCGTCATTCAACTTCCATCCCGCGGTCTGACCCACGTTGGTCCACTCCGAGGCATCGCCGGGACCCGAATAAATCACGCGCCGCGGGTGGACGCCGACCTGGAGCGACTTCAATGCCTTCAACGGAATCGCCAGCGACCCCATGTCGATGCTGTTCACCGCGAGGCGCGTGCCATCCATGTCACCGAGCGCCACCGGCAGGCGGTCGCCGTTGGTCAACTCGACGATCGCGCCGCCCGATGAAGCCGGCAGCGCTTCGGGTTGGAACTCGACCTTGTCCACGGCGCTCGCCTTGAGCTTCACCGGCTTGTCGGAAAGCTCCGATGCAAGTTCGACCACGCCGCCTTCGCCAATGCCGCGCACCGTGCCCGACAAGCGGCCATCGCCTGTTAGAACGACGTTGTCCGCGAAGGCCGCCGCGCCCAATGCCGCGAGGCACGCCGGAATCACGCGCGATATGACCTCAGAACTCCGCATCCCAGTCATCGATGAAGTTGTTAGAAACCTGGAAATCCAACATCACGGCGGGGGCCAGGTTGACATTGAGATCGCCGAGAATCGGGCTCGACAGGCGCAGCATGCCGGCGGTCCCCGAAAGCGGCTTGCCGGTGATCTGGCCGATCGGATGCATCCGCACGACCATTTGGTCCGCCGCCGCGTCGCTGGGCTTGGCGAGATGATTGCGGGCGAAGCGGATTTCCGCGACGTCATCGAGGTTGAACTGGAAGTGGCCATACTTGGCATCGAGGCCGATCTTCCCGTCCTGCATCGATTCGACCTTGCCTGAAAAGCGGTCGGTGCCGTTGGCGAGCAGCACGACATCCTGTTCATCGGTCTGCAGGCTGCGCGCGGAGTCGGGCATGCCATTCCATTCGGCGATCATGATGTCGGAAATTTTCACCTGGGAATCCTCGGTCTGGACCAGGAAGCCAAGCCCTTCGCCTTTGCCCGTGTAGCGGGAATTCCCCTGCGGTTCGGGACCGCCTTCGTTCCATTGCACGATGAACTCGTCGTTGATGAACACCGCGATCTCGCCGGTCTGGCGGTTGCATCGCAGTTCCACCGTCGCCTTGCCGCCGTCGCCGAGGCGCAGGGCGTTGCCGTTGATCTGCACGCGCTCGACAGAGGGAACGCCATCGTCAACCGCCGTGCGCATCAGCATCATGTGCGTGGAAAACATTTGCAGCACATAGCTGTTGCCGAACAACGCGGGCATCATCCCGGCGTCGCCCGGCACGAAATTCTGGCGGGCTTGTTTGATGTTGTCGCCCTCGTCCTTGTCCGTGGGTTTGACCTTGGCGAAATCCGCATGGAAAGCGACCGCGAGGGCGAGCCGGTTTTTCCATGAGAGGTCGAAGCGGACGATCGCGCGTTCCGGCATTGCATGGTCGCGTGTCAACGCGGTGCCATAGCCTTTGTTGGGCCAATACCATGCCGACCCGGAAAACTGCCAGCGCGGAAGGTCTTCCGTCTTGTCGCCGGATTTGTCCGCATCTTTTTTCACGCCGTCCTTGTCCTTGGCCGGCTCGGGCGGCATGCCACCGGGAAACGCGGCATTGGCCATCGTCCAGCCGTCGGTGCGGAACGGACCGTGATATCGCAGCCGTCCGCCGAGCGGGCTCGGGGCGAGCATCGCCACCTGGGGCCGGGGAATGTGCAGGGTGCCGGAGTACGATGTTTCCAGTATCACGTTGTCGGAATCCATCGCGACGATCCTGCCCGCGACGCGGTCGCCATTGACGAGGGCGACATGTGAAAGGGCGTCCAGGGCTTCCCTGGGGTCGCCGCCGTGGAGGACAATGTGGCGCAGCTTGGAGGTCTTGAACGCGGCTTGCCCTCCCATGTCCTCGCGCTGCCACAGGGCCGAGCCGTCCTTGATTCCCTGGAACGATCCGTGAAGCTGGTCGCCATTGGCAAAGCGCAACAAGTCCCCCGTTTCCGCGGCGGCCGCCACGGCAAGACCCGCCAGCCAGAGGATGCCGGAAAGCGCTTTCATTTTTCGTAAATGGGAAGGAACCGGTAATTCAACGCGAGCGACAACAACGCGCCCGCCGTACTGAACGAGGTGCCCTGGTTGCCGGGAAACGATCCATCCGCCGACTGCAGAACGGCGAGATAGCGGATGTTGCGAGCGTTCCAATCGCGCCATGCGGTCTCATCGGCATGGAACAAGGCCTGCGACATGTAGTACTCGTAATAATACGGATAAACGCGGTCGCGGTAATCGAGGCTCTTCTTCAAATACGCGAGACTCGCCTGATACCCCTTCGCATCGCGTTCCTTGGCCAGGGAAAAGCACAACAGCCCGACCGCGGTGAGCGTCGGCTTGCCGCCGGCGGAAGAAGTGTAGCCATAGGATCCATCCTTGCCGCGGCAGGTGGCGAGGTAGGCAAGTCCGCGCTTGATCGCATCATCGGGGACGGCGAGGCCGGCGTTGCGCGCGGCGAACAGGGCCACCATCTGCGAGCCGGTGACAGTGGTGTCCGCATCGTGGCTGTCCGGCGTGTAGCGCCAGCCGCCGAAGCGATTGCGCTTTTGAGCGCTGATGATGAGCTCGACGGCCTTTTTCAACGCGGGCGCGATTTTCGGATCGTCCACCATGCCATACGATTCCGCGAGCGCCTTGGTGGCGAAGGCATGGTTGTACATGCTCGAGCCGATGTAGCCGTTCTTGTCGTTCTGCTGCGACAAAATGTAATCGATGCCGCGGTGCACGGTTTTCGCGTACGGGCCGTTGTTCGGGTCTTCGCCGTGCGCGAGGATCGAAGCGACGCACAAGCCGACGACCCCGGGCTCCTGGCCGACGCTGTCATTCCAGATACCCTTGTCGGTTTGCGTCTTGGCGAGGTATTGCAGCCCGCGCTGATAGATCAATTCCGCCTGTGCGGGAATGGAATCGTCCTGCCGCACCGGCAGTTCCTCGGCATGCAGGACCGCGGTCGCCAGCAGCGTGGCGGCGGCCGTCAGGATGCGTTGGCGGCCGGTCGTCATTTCACCTTCTTCTCCACCCCGCGGTTGTAGGCGTCGAGAGCCTGTTGAAATTCCTCGGGCAGCATCTTGCCCGCGGAGCCGGCGGCCTTGGGGATGCGCCGTTCCTCGGACTTGCCTTGGGAGGCATTCAAATCGGCCCCGTTGGCGGAGTCGGAGTTTCCAGTCGAACCCTTGCCGCCCTTGTCACCCGGCTTTTTGCCTTTTCCTTCCTTGTCGGATTCCGGCGACTTGCCGGCCATGCGTTCCATCATTTCCATCATCGCGCCCGACGCGGCCCCGCCACCCTGCTTCTGGCGCTCCTTGCTGGCCTCGAGGATTTTTTCGACGATGTCGGTCTGCGCGGACAGCGTCACGCCGCCGGTCTCCGCTTCGGCCAGATGATCGGTGGCCTCGTCCATGGTCTTCTTGACCGCCTCGAACATCTCCTTCACCTGCGGAATCGTTTGTTCGATCGCAAGCTGTTCGACGTCGGCGGCCAGTTCATCCTGCAGATTCGCCACCTTGCCGGAACCTTCGCGATGAAGCGCGGCGGGATCGTCCGCGGGTTCATCGGCGGCGAGGGTGGCGACAAGCAGCGCTGAAAGGAAGGCGATCGTTTTCATGGCGACGGTGTTTCGGGAGCGAGCCCGTGTTCGCGGCGAAGTTGTTCCAAGGCGCGGGTTTGCGCGCGAATGTCGTTTTCCTGCTGGGTCATTTTCATCACGCGCAGCATGAATTCAAAATCCTCATCTTCGGAATTTGGCGACCCTCCGCCACCACCGCCACCGGAACCGTCGTCCTTCTCGCCTTCGAGCTTCTTCGCCCACGCGTTCAGCCTGGCCGCCCACTCGCGCGCGCTTTCGGTGGCGAGGTACGAATGGTTCAATGCCAGCATGCCGCGGATTTTCTCCAGGCCGCTGTCAATTTCCGACGCCTTCATTTCATCGAGCAGCGTTTTGAAATCCGCCTTCTTGGTGCGCGAAAAATAACTCGCGAGATCGTCCTCGATCCAGTGCACGTCCGAGGCCGTGCTCGCCTGCTGGTTGCTGGTGTCCGTCAGCCGGCGCTGGTCGGACGGCAGCAGTTTCGAGTTGCGCGAGCCGAGCAAGCGATCGAAGCCGGCAATCAGCGCCCCCGCGATGCCTTCCTGCTCCGCGGCGGCTTTCTTGAGGCGGTTGACGAACGTGCCCGCCTCGAATTTGCGGTTTGCCTCGTTCGCCTTGGCAATCGCCTCCATCATTTTCTCAAGCGCCTTCTGCTGCTGCTCCACGGCGTCCGCCATGTCCTTGCCCGCCTGCTCCGGCGTGTTGGACGGCTCGCCGGTTTCGCCCAACTTCTGTTCGACGCCCGGCAAATCCTTCTGCGAAAGCTCCTGCATCGACTTCAACGACTCGGCCATCTTCTTGAGGGTGTCCTTCTCGATCTCGCCATTGCGCGCGGCATCCTTCATCAGGCCCTCCATGCGCTCGGTGAGATCCTGCATGCGCCGCTCGCTCTCGCCTTCGGAATCCTGCTGGCCTTCGACGCGCTTCGCATTCTCCTCCTTCTGCAACTCCTGGCCGCCCATGTCGCTGAGGCGGTGGTTTTCATCTAACAGATTCGATTCGCGACGCGCCAGATCCTCGAACTCGGCCAGCGCGCGGTCGAATTTCGCCTTCAACATCTGCGCGTGCTCGTCGCGCGTCAGCACATACAAGATCACCGGCTCCGAATACACGCGGCCGCGTTCCGGCAAATAGTCCTCCGTGAATCCCCGCATCACGATCTTCTGCGGACCCACTCCGAACGCCGCCGGAGAAAATGACGCCGGCTTCACGAGATGCCGGTCTTCGGGACCGCCATCGCCGAGCACGAGTTCGCCTTTCGCGGGCGCTTCATCAGTCGGCCGCGTGAACTCACCCGTCCATTCGATGCCGGTGACTTTGACGCCGAAATCATCCTCGGCCAGCACCTCGAAATCGACCGTCTCCTCCGGCAGCATCACCTTCTGGCGGTCGATGCCCTGCAGGTAACAATTTGGCGCGAGATCGCGCGCCGCATCGATCCGCACCCGGAAGCCGGATTCGCCGGCAAGGCCGAGCCGGTCGGTCCACTCGAGCGGCACTTCGAACGGCACCGCGCCGACATCGAGCAGCGGCGTGCGCGCGGTCGCGTTGGTGATTTCCATCTGGCCGCCCACCGGCTGATACGCGGGCGCGTCTTTCGCGCCATCGGCCATCTGTGCGAGCGTCGGCCCGAAAGCCGCGTTCTCGAGCGGGCGGCTGGCGACGATTTCCAAGCGCACCTTGCTGCCCTCGACCGCGCTGGCCACGCCGGTGGAAAGCGTCACCACGCGCTCGGGAATGCGCAGGTAGCCGGGCGAAATGACGGTCGCCTTCGAAGATTCCACCGCGGGGCGCAGCACGGGTTCGATGCGGACCTGGTGGCGAAGGTCGCCGACGCGGAATTCGACGATGCCCGGTTGTTGCTGTCCCGGAAACACGAAATGATAGCGCCTGCCGTCGAGCTTGGTGGAAACGACGGGTTGCTGGCCGTAGCGGCCGGTCGCGCCATCGGGGCGTTTTTCGGAATCGTTGGAAAGCTTGAGGGAAATTTCAAACGCCTCGCCAAACGCAACCGCCAACGACGTGGGCGGATTTTCCAAACGCGTGAATGTGTAACGCTGCGTCCCGGAGAGCGGCATGGCCCAGCGGACCAGCGCGTTCCAGCCGGCCCGGGGCGTGAACATGAATGTCGCCACTGCGGCGCCCGCCAGCAAGATCGCCACCAGCGACCAGCGGCGGTGACGTTGCGGAGGCAATGCCTCATCCAGCCGGCGGCGGGCGGTTTCCACGGCGACCGCCTCCATCGCCGCCTGCCGGAGCCGCGGGGAGAGGGATTCGACATTGGCCGCCTGGCCCTGGAGTTCGATGACGCCGAGCAAGCGGTCGCCGAGCCCGGGATAACGGCGGGCGATCAAACGCGCCAGTTGCTCCTCGCGCCGTTGCCGCCACACCCAGCGGTGCACCCAATACGGCGCGAAGGCCGCGAACAGCGACACGCCTGCCACCAGAATCGCCAGCCGCAGCACGGCCGGCGTCGGGATGAAACGGTCGAGCGCGTAAACCAGCAAAAACGACACCAGCAGGCCGATCACTCCCGCGGCGACCGCCTCGAGAATTTTCACCCGCCACAGGTGCTTGCGAAAATCGTCCAACTGAAGCCGCAGGGCCTCAGGAATGGCGGCTTGCGGCCCGGACGGATCGGTGGGGTGAGGCATGACAAATCGACCGGAAAAAACGCTGCCGCGGCGGACGCGGCAACTTCCCAGATACGTGGGAAACTTCCAGCCAATTTCCGCCGAAATCCGCAACTCTCAAGCGAAGATCCCGGGATTTACGAAGAGTTTACCGCGAAGGCGCGGAGGTCGCAAACGGGCGCTAAGGAAATAAGGGGTTGGGACGTCTCGTCCCGACTTGAAATTGAATCGAAACGCGGAGGTCGCCGAGGCCGCGGAGGGAAAGCACGCATTGCGGGTTCCGGGGACTTCAGCGGCTTGGGCTCCGGTTCCATATCCCGCTTGGACAGAGATAGCAGCTACACGATTTCTTCAACCGCGCCCCGAAGACACTTTCTCTTTCTTCTCCGCGTCTTTCCCCGCGACCTCCGCGCGCCCTGCGTTTTCGATTTTAAAAAATAGAGATGCAACAGGAGTGTCGCATCGTGCATTCACTCCGCGATTTCCAACCGCATGTCCCCGACCTGATCGCTGCCCGGCCACGGCTTGACACGCAGTTGGGCGCCCTTTTCCGCAAGCAGGCGTTTCATGGCGGCAAACGCTTCCTTTTTGCGGTCTTCCGGCCAAACGAAGCTGAAGGATGGAAATCCCTTCACTTGCGACAACTCCAGCGCCGCGACATCACGGCATTGAAGAATCGCCGAAGTCCCTACCGGTACGCCTTCCAGCGCGGAATACCTTCCCGATCCCCCGCTCGAACGATTCGTGATCTCATAAGTCAGCGACAAATTTTCAAGCACCGTGGCCTTGCCCACCACGCTTTCATTGCCAAGCGCCTGCTGCCAGAAGTCCCGGATTTCAGGAAGCACCAGCATCAGTATCCTGACATCTTCAAAGGGTCTCCCTATCGGGACCGCGGGCGGAGAAACCCACTCGCGCCAAGCCGGACGCGCGAACATCTCCGCGGCCGCCGCACGGATGGCGGGGTGATTCGGAAATCGGAAAAAGGGCTGCGCCAGTTGCTCGTGACCGTCGTAGTAGTCCAAATCGACCGGCAGCTTCCGGATCCAATCCGCCCATTCCTGCAAGGCGTCGCCATCGCCATGCGAAGCCCTTGCGATGGCGAGCGCGGAAACATTCCAGCCGTCCGACTGCCATGGGAATCCGTGGTTGGGATTGGCTCCGTAGATGTCCATGATCGACTGCATCAACCCGCGCGCCACGGGCAGCATTGGCGCCGCTTCCCATTTCATCGAGTTTTGGATGAACCCCGTGGTTTCGCTGTTGTGAAATCCCTGCATCGAGTTGTTCCAATTCGTCCGGTCATGCACGAATCCCTCCGCGCGTTTGACGAGCAGTTCGGCAAGCGATGGTGATGATTTCGCGCGCAATGCTTCGCCCGGCAGCGGATCGTCGTCCTTGAATTTCCGCACCACCTGTTGCGCCGCATCCATCCACGCCTTTTCGCCGGCCGCATCGTCGGCGAGCGTTTGATACCAGCGCTCCGCATCGCTTACCGATCCAAAGCGCTGCCAATAGGCGCGGAAACGGTCGCGTTCATCTTTCGGGGTCAGTTTCAGTTCATGGATTTCAATCGCCGAAACTCCGATGGCTTCCCGCGTCGCGTGCATGATGGCGAGCAAGGCCTCGCGGATGGGCATTGAGATGGGATGCAACGTGCGGTCGCGAAAGAAATCGCGGCCGAAACTCACGCTGCGCGTCAGGCGAACTTCCGCGTCGTCAGCGTCCCAGCGTTTCAACAAGGGCTCGACCGCAGCCCTGCCTTCACGGATCAATGCGGCGACAATCGGATCGTTGGGAGGATAATCGAGACCGCCCGGCTGGCCCCACTGGCGGATCGCCACCTGGTCGAGATCGCCGATCAGCAGATTGATGCGTTCGGATTGGGTTATACCGGCAATGGTTTCCAGCGCCGGCTTTCGATCGCGCAACGCGGCACGGCGTTCCTGATCTTTCAGCAAGGCGGGAAGTGGTGCGGGAAAAGACGAGGTCTTCTGCAACTTGCGCGCATCTAACAATGCCAGCCGGTCGTCGCCGCGCATGTGGGCGCAAACGGCGCGATCGAAAAGCATCCACACCCAGTCTGACTTCCACGCGAGATACGGATCCTTGGCATCGAACGCGAACTCCGGTTTGGGCACACGCGTTTTATCAGCGGTCTTTTCCCAGAAATCCACCTGCGAGCGATAAGCCGCCAATTGCATGGCGGTCCAGAATTCCTGAGCCAGCTTGGCGTCACCGAGACGCAAGAGGAAACAGCCTTTGACCGGCATCGCAAACACCCACGAGACCCCTTCCATTTCCGGCCGGGCATAACCCTCCAAATCCCGATGCGCCCCCTTGATCATCACCGCCGCATCCGCCCGCCAATCGGCGGGTTCCTTCACCGACACCACCGGATACACCAAGCCTTTCCAACACACCGCGAACCGCTGCGCGGCATCGGAGCCAAAAACCCAGCCGTGGGTTGGGGTCAAGCCGTCGTCGCCATTCCAGACATTGCCGGTGGCGATTTCAATTTCGCGATAGTCACCACCGCGCGGATCCGCCATGCCGTCGTCGAACAGCTTCTTCGTCGCATCGACATAACTTTGCGGCAGCGAAGTTTCCGGCACATTCCACTCCTTCTCCTGCGCGGGAGGTTCGGGCAGTTCGTTGCCTGCAAACTTCGGCGAGGCTTTCCTTTCATCAGCCGCCAACCCATCAGACAGAAGGCAAACCGTCGCAAGTCCCGCAAAGAACGCTGCCTTCGCACCGAACAAGCGCATGAAGGATCTTTGCATGCGGGATGCAATCATACCATGAAATTGTCGGCGGTTCGGGAAAGCCGTGTATCAGACTCAGCCGTTGGCAATTGAGGAGAAACTTTTCACCAGTCAAAAACTTCTTCTCTGCGTCCCTCTCCGCGACCTCTTTGCGCTCTGCGTTTCGATTCAAAACTAAATGCGACAGCAGTTTCGCATTTCCCCTTTGCGAAACTTTGCGTCCTCTGCGGCTTTGCGGTGAAAAAATCTTCGATCACCCGCGCCGCCGGATGGATTCGCGGATTTGTTCCAACAATCGCGTCAGGGCGGGCATCGGAACGCCGGCCGCCGTGGCGCGGCGCAGGGGTTCTTCCCAGATCGGACCGATTTCCACTTCGCGGTTTTCGAGAAAATCGATCGCGCTGGAGGTCATGTAGGGCCCCATTGGCTTGGTGCGGTTGATGTTGAAATCAATGAGCCCGTCGGCGAGGTCGAAGCCGAGGGCGCGCCCCGCCGCGACGACTTCGGTCATCAGCGCGCGGATCTCGTCCTCGGTCGCGGGATCGGCGAGCAGCACGCTGGTGGAAACCCCGCCGCGGGCGACGGAGAGGCCGTTGAAGGGGATGTTCCAGATCAGTTTTTCCCACTGCGAGCGTTCGAGGTTCGCCACCGCCTCGGCCTTGATGCCGGCCGCGAGGCAGCGGCGCTCCAGTTCCGCCGCGCGATCGGGCAGTCCGGGCCGCCATTCGCCCATGCTTACCCGCCCGCCCGCGGTGTGGCGGACCAGGCCGGGGGTGATCCGGTTGATGCAGACAAAACACAGCCCGCCCATCACGCGTTCCGGGCCGACGATCTCCGCGATCCGTTCGCAATTGCCCAAGCCGTTCTGCAAGGTCAGCACCTGCGTCCCCGCATGCAGCAACGGCGGCAACACGCTTTCTAACAGATGATTCGATGTCGCCTTCCACGAAACGATCACCAGATCCACCGGCCCGATGTCATCGCTGCTCTTGAACACCTGCGGCCGCGCAATCGTGAAATCGCCATCGACGCTTTCCACGCGCAGACCATCGCGTTTCACCGCCTCGTAATCCGAGCGCAGCAGAAACCGCACGTCATTGCCCACGTTCGCCAGCCGGCCGCCGTAATACAGCCCGACCGCTCCGGCGCCCACCACTGCCACGCTTTCGAATTTCCAACTCATGGGCTGGTTGATAGTCGATAGTGGATGGTTGATTGTAGAAGATAAGAGAGGAACCCGGACGATGAAGCGAAGAGTCTGAATCCTCTTCGCTCTCAACCATCAACTCTCAACCATCAACTACTCGTCTTTGAACGCCTCCGCCCTGCGGGACTCAAGGCAGCGCGTGAGCCACAGCACGAGCTTCTCCGCTTCGGGCGATTCGATCCGCATCGAACTCAGCGCGGACCAGTCGAGATGCGGGCGGGTGGATGGAGCGGCGAGGCGGTTGATGTCGAGCTTGCCCATGATCGCCTCGGTTTCACGCGGGTGGGCGTTGAGAATGTTGGCAGGACGCGGCAAATCGTCGAGCGCCTCGGCCGTCAGGCCGAATGACGTGACACCGATGCCAAACTGCGCGCTCAAACGCCGCAAGCCATCGGCCAGCGCCTCGTCCTCAATCGGCGCCGCATAAATCAGTTCCCCGCCCTGCGCCCACATCGACACGGCCAGCGTCTGGAAGAAATCCTCGCGATAGGTCTGCAGCGACGGCTGGATCCGCAACCGCGCCGCATGCAGCGTGAACGGCGCGATGCCCAACCGCTGCTTCAGCGCGAGCATCGATTCGTCGAGCGACATTTCCTCATCGGGCGAACCGCCGGTTTCCCAGTCGATGAGCACCAGTTCGGGGTATTTCCAAAGATTGCTGATCGGCGCTTCCTTCGCGAACGCATGGCGGAACGCAAACGGGAAGCGGCCGTTGATTTCAAAATACCGCGTCACCACCGCGCGGAACTTGCGGATGCGCAACATGGCCTCGTCGACAACGTCCTGGTCGGCGGTCGTGAGGTCGTCGAGGCGGCCTTGGGTCAGTGCCAGCAATTCCTGCGCGCCCGAAAGCGCGGGCAGCGGCGCGCTGCGGCGGTAGTAGCCCTGGCCTTTTTCCACCTTCGCGATCGGCGAGGCCGGATCGCATGACATGATCGAAAAGTGATAGCGCAGCGACGCGTCGGAATAATTGCCCTCAAGGTGCAGCCGGGTCAGCCGGATGAGTTCGGTGCCTTTGATCGAGTCGGAGGGATTTCCGGGAAGCAAGCCAGGGAGGATGTCGGTCAACTGGTTGCGGAGACTCATGATAAGGACGGGGGCGCTAACGGTTTCGGCCATCCAATTCGCCCGTTCCGCGTTCATCAAGTCCCAAAAGGCCGGTTTCTAAAAATCCGCGCCCGTTTGGCGGCCGATTTTTTGAAGGAATCCACCCCCGGACTTGTCCAAGCCCGCGAATGAGCCATCCTATCATCATGAACCTTCACTCCCTTGCCAAAGGAATGCTGGCCGCCGCCCTCGTGTTTCCCGCCACCGCCGCCGAGAACGCAGCGCCCTCGGCCCAACAGATTTTGAACGGAGCGCGCATGTCGGCCTCGCTGACGAATCTTGAAGACGGCCTCTCCGGCAGCCTCCGCAAGAGCGGGGCCATCACGCCGGTGAAACTCTATCTGAAGGGGCAGAACATCCAGTTCCAGTTTTCGGTCAAGGAGGAGCCATGGCGCATCTTCCATCTGCGCATGGGGGACGACACCGCGACCCTGTTTGAAATCACCGGCGGCAAGACCCTCAATTTCCCGCCGGAAAAAATCGTGCAGCCGGTGGCCGGCACCGACGTCACCTACGAGGACCTGGCCCTGCGGTTCCTCTACTGGCCGAATCCAAAGCTCGAAGGCAGCGAGGATGTCGGCGGTTCGCCATGTTACAAACTGCGCGTCGACAAACCCCGCGGCACGACCGGCCGCTACGAGGTGGTGTATGTCTGGGTGCACCAGAAATACGGCGCCTTCATGCGCATCCGCGGCCACGACAAGAAGGGCGGACTCTTGAAGGAGTTCGAAGTCGAGGACGTCATGCAAGTGAGCGACAAGGTGTGGACTCTTAAAAAAATGCAGGTCGCCACCTGCGACCCCGCCAACGGGCGCCGCATTTCGATCACCGATGTGGTGTTCGACGAACCGAAAAAGAGCGGCGGCCCCAAGGGACCGCGCTGAGAATTCTTTACCGCGAAGGACGCAAAGTTTCGCAAAGGTGGAGGGTGTCTATCAAATCTCCCATCAACGATCCACGGTCTCCTATCCCCGATCCCTATCTTCAATCTCTTACTTCGCGCCCCTTTGCGACCTCTGCGACTTTGCGGTAAATCTTTTCTCTATTCATGAATCTCGCCGATTTCCGCAAAGAATATTCCGGCCGCGGCTTGAAGCGGGAGGACATGGCGACGGATCCCGTGATTCAGTTTGACCAATGGTTCCGCCAGGCCACCGAACTCGGCGTGCATGAACCGAACGCCATGACGCTCGCCACCGTCGACCAGCACGCCATGCCATGGCAGCGCACGGTGCTGTTGAAATACTTCGATGACTCGGGCTTCGTCTTTTTCACCAACTACAGCAGCCGCAAGGCACAGCAGATCGCGGGAAACGCGCAGGTGAGCCTGTTGTTCCCGTGGCTCACGCTGGAACGTCAGGTGATCATCCAGGGCGTCGCTGAAAAAATCAGCACGACCGAATCGCTGCGCTACTTCGCCTCGCGGCCGCGCGAGTCGCAGATCGGGGCATGGGTGTCGAATCAAAGCTCGGTCATCAGCTCGCGGCAGTTGCTGATGCAGAAGCTCGCGGAGATTCAGCAAAAATTCGCGCACGGCGACATTCCCCTGCCCTCGTTCTGGGGCGGCTACCGGGTCGTCCCGCGGACCTTCGAGTTCTGGCAGGGCGGGGCAGGCCGATTGCACGACCGGATGTTTTACCAGCGCGGCACCCACGGCTGGCAAATCGACCGGCTGTCGCCGTAGTCCTGCGTGCGGAAAATTCCGAGCCCTGTGTGGTCAGGGGGACACGCGGCGAAAGTTGACCAAATCAAGCGATCCGCATCGCCGGATTGTCGGCAAAACTTTTTGACTCCGGGTATTTCCACCCGTACCGGCCCGCCACCATGAAATCACCCATCCATTCTTTCCATTTGCTCAAATGGCCGCTCGCCCTGGTGGGTTCGCTCGCTCTCGGTTCTCCCGCGGCGTTTGCCAACCGCACCGAGAAATTCGCCGCGGCGGATGCCGATTCCTCGGGATCGCTGACGCTGGCCGAATTCGGCAACGCGCTGGGCGGTCATCCCAAGGAAAAGCAAGTCATCAAGAAGTTCCATCGCGCCGACAGCGACAACGACGGCCTGGTCACCCTCGAAGAATGGCTCGCCTTCAAGCAAGCCGGCGAAATCGAAAACGAAAACGAGGAGGAAAACACCGCCCGTTTCGAAGCGGCGGATGACGACCGTTCCGGCTCCCTGACCCTCGCCGAGTTCACCACCACCGTCGGCCACGGCCATCCCCCGGAAGAAGTGATTCTCAAAAAATTCACCCGGGCGGATGCCAACGATGACGATCTCGTCAGCCTGCAGGAGTTCCTCGCTTACAAGCAGGACCACCAGGAAGACGAAATCGAAGATGACATCGAACACGATGTGAACCGCTTCAACGGCGCCGACACGGACGACGACGGGTTCCTCACCTACGACGAGTTCAAGCCGACGGTGCCCGGCAAGCGCCCGGAAATCCGCGTGCGCGAACGGTTCCTGCTCGCCGACGCGAACAACGACGATCTCGTTTCGCTTGAGGAATGGCTTGCATTCAAAAACGACGAGGACGAGACCGACGACGAAACGTTCCGCAAGTTCGACCTCGCGGACACCGACGCCAACGATGAGCTGACGCTGGATGAATTCGCGGACGTGTTTCCGCCGGGCATGCTGATGGAAACCGTGATCAAGAAGTTCAATAACAAGGACGACAACGAGGACGGCGTTCTCACCCGCGACGAATGGAATCCCGGTGGCGGCGACGGGAACGACGACGATGACAACGAAGATGCCTGAACGGCGGAGTTGAATCGCTTTGCAGCGGGAACCGGGAGTCCGGTTCCCGCTTTTTCGTCACACGGGGGCGTGACGAACTGGCGCGATTCATGCTGAATGGATTGCATGCAGATCGAGGAACTCGATACCCACCACAAGGCCCTCAAAATCAACCTGGATTCGCGCTGGTACGGGACCCTTGCGGAAATCGGGGCCGGCCAGGAAGTCGTTCGCTGGTTCTTCCGCGTCGGCGGCGCGGCGGGCACGGTGGCGAAGAGCATTTCCGCGTACGACATGATCGTCAGCGACGCGATCTACGGCAGCGGCGACCGCTATGTCTCGCGCGTACGTTTGCAGGCGATGCTTGACCGCGAGTTCGCGCTCAATGTCGAACGCCTCAGCGACAAGCGTGGCGACAACACCGCGTTCTTCGCCTTCGCGGACACCGTGGTCGCGCGCAGTTTCAAAGGCGGCAACGAATGCCATGGCTGGATGGGTATCAAGTTCCAGTCGCGCCCGCGCGACGAGCCGAGCCAGATTCTGATCCACGTCCGCATGCTCGATGCCGAGGCGTCGCTGCAACAGGAAGCGCTCGGCGTGGTTGGCGTGAATCTGCTCTACGGCGCGTTCTTCCTGCATCACGAGCCGGAACTGCTGGTCGAGAGTTTGTTGGACCGCCTCACCACCGGCCGCATCGAGATCGACGTCATCGAGTTCAAGGGCATCGAATTCCGCGCGGTGGACAACCGCCTGATCAGCTTGAAACTCGTCCAGCTCGGATTGAGCGGCGCGGCGATGTTCGGCGCCAACCACGAAGTACTACAACCGTCCGAGGTCCTTTACAAAAAAGCGGTGCTGGTCGAGCGCGGCAGTTTTCGTCCGCCGACGCATGTGAATTTCGACATGCTCGAATGCGCGCTGGCGAAATTCAAAGCGGACCCCGCGGTCGAGGGCAAGGAGGTGCTGCCGATCTTCGAGCTCACCATGCGCAACCTCCTCGCCGGCGGCGACGACATCGACCGCCGCGACTTCCTCGCCCGCGCCGACCTGCTGGCCGCCTGCGGGATGACGGTCCTGATTTCCGATTACTTCGAGTATTACCGCCTCGCCGCTTATCTCGCGTGGCGCACCCGGGAACGCATCGGCATCGTGCTCGGCGTTCCGAGTTTGATCGAGTTGTTCGACGAAAAGTACTACACCCAGCTTCCCGGTGGCATTCTCGAGTCGTTCGGGCGTTTGTTCAAAAACGACCTCAAGCTCTATGTTTATCCACTCAAGGATGGCACGACAGGCAAACTCACGACCATCGACAATCTCGAAGTCTCCGGCGAATTGAAAAAACTCTACGGCTACCTCGCGGATCGGGGGAGCTTCGTGACGCTCGACAATTTCAACCCGGACTATCTGTCGATCTTCTCGCGCAACGTGCTGAAGAAGATCGCCACCGGCGATGAGGCATGGAAGGAAATGGTGCCCGAGGGCGTGTCCGAAGTGATCGCCAAGCGGCGGTTCTTCGGCTGCAAGGGGTAACGCTCACCGCGTGAGTTCGGCCAGCAGGTCGTCCAAAGGAATGCTCGCGATCGCGGTGAACTTGTCGCTCATCGCATACGGAAGGATCAACTGGCCGCCATGCACCAGTGCGCCGCAACTGTAGACGACATTCGGAACATAGCCCTCCCGTTCCATGCCTTCGGGTGAAATCAGCGGCTGCTTGATGCGCCCGATGACTTTCGCGGGATCATCCAAATCCAACAACGCGGCGCCGATGCAGTATTTCCGCATGGGCCCGACGCCATGGGTGATGACGAGCCAGCCGGCCTTGGTTTCGATCGGCGAGCCGCAGTTGCCCATTTTCACAGCCTCCCACCAACCCTCGGGCCGCATCAACACCTGCGGGTCGTTCCAGTAGTGGGGATTGTCGGAAAACATGATGAACAGGTTTTCGTCATCCTGCCGCGACAGCATCGCATAGCGGCCGTTGATCCGCCGGGGAAACAGGGCCATGCCCTTGTTCTGAACCGCACCGCCATTGAGCGTCAGCACGCGGAAATTGAGAAAATCCTCCGTCTCGATCAACTGCGGGAGGATCGCCTTGCCGTTATAAGCCGTATACGTCGCATAGTAGATCACCGATCCGTCGTCCTCGGTGAATCGCACGAAGCGCGCGTCCTCGATGCCGTTGCTTTCATTGGGCGATACGGGGAAAATGATCCGCTCGCTGATGCCGAGCTTGGAGGAAAACTTCAGCTCGTAGTTCGAATCGGCCAGCCACTGGATGCAATCGAGCGTGCGCTGGAGTTCATGGGTCGCGGGCTGGTTCTCGTGCCGCACGGTGCCGACGCTTTGGTTCAGCGCGAGACGGTCGAAATAATCGGCCAGCGGCGCCATCACCGCGTTGGCAAAATCGTTGTCGAAACCCATTTCATGGAATTTGAGAATGAAACTTTTTTTCCGATAACTCGGATTGGGCAACACGTGGGGCATCGCGACGTAACGCGACACCGGATCGAGCGTGATGTGTCCCGCCGGACTGACATTTCCCGAGCGGAATTCAATCGACGAAATATGCCCTTCCCCCGTCGCGCGGAGACTCATGATGAAACGCAGTCCGCCTTTCGCCACATGGCCCTGGTCGGGATGCGGCACGATGGAGGGATTGAAAAGCGCCGCCGATTCCAATGAATACTCTCCGGAAAACAACGCTCCCACCAACAACTGCCGGTTCCTCGACATGGCCTTCTTGGTCACGATGCGCGGGTGAACTTTTTCAAAGTGATCCAACAGCAGCGCCTCGATGTCGTAATGCCTCGTTTCGAACTCACGATGCACTTTGGCGAGCGCGGCCGCCACCTGCTTTTCGGTCATTGCCATCGCCCGGCGGAGAATCGCCTCCAATCGCGCGGGGTCCGATGGAATGAACGGACGGATGATCACACGGCCGCTGTCGGGTTGCAGCATGACCTGATGGCGGTGGATTTTCAGCGCCATGTCAAACGGCCGCGGCCAGGGTGAGGAGAAGTTGGGCCTGGTTCATGTCGGCGAGGGCAAGTTGGAATGCGAGGGAGGACTCGGCGCCCTGGTTGGCGTTGATACGGTCCACATGGAGCCCGTCGCCGCAGCCGCCGCTGATGGAATCGTAAACCGGCACTCCGAGGTCATTGCGGCCGAGAAACCACTCGAAGGCCCGCTTCGCTTCATTCGACCAGAACGGATCATGCGTGCTGCGGAACGCTTCGAGGCAGGCGGCCACCATGGCCTGGGCTTCGACGGGTTGCTGGTCGAAATCCGCGCGGGCGCCGTTTTTCACATAGAACCCGTCGCTGCCGATGGGCCGGAAGTGTCCCGCCTGCGTGCGTTGGATCGAAACCAGCCATCGCAATGAATCCAGGCCCGCGGCGGACATCGCGCTGTTAGAAATCGCATCCCCCGCGAGGATCAGCGCCTGGCTGAGCCGCGCGTTGTCGTAGGTCGCCGAGGTTTCAAACCACGGCCAATCCTCGGTCGCACACCGGGACCACACATCGAACAACTTGTCCGCCAGCAGCCGCCGGCTTGCGGCGGCTTCGGTCTTGTCGGGATACTCGCGCAAATATTCGTGAAGTCCCAGCAACGCGAAGGCCCATGCGCGGGGCGAGGTGAATGATTCGACCGGTCGCAATCCGCGTTCGAAGAGTTGCTTGCTCAACAAGCGGTGGCCGGGATTGCGCGAGCGGCCGGCGCCGACACCGACCGCCCACAACGCGCGCGCGTGGCTGTCCTCGCTGCCCGCGTCTTCGAGCCATTGTCTCCCGTGACTCATGAAATTGCGGAAGCGCCCGGTTTCATAATCGAGCGCGGCGGCGAGAAACGCGAGATAACTGGTGGCCCGACGGTCCAGATCGCCCGGCTCGTCCAGCATGTTGCAGAGAATGAAGGCGCGGGCATTGTCATCGGTGCAATACCCCTCGTGAAAATTCGGGACGTTGAAAATGGCATGTTGGAAAATGCCGGTGCCATCGCTCATGCGGATGACGTGGTCCAGTTTCAGCGGCGGCAGATCATACGGCCGGCTCGCCAGCGTGTATCCGGCAAACGCCGCCCGCGGGGCGACCTTGCGATCGGCGCGCGCGTGCTGGAAGGCATCGAGGTATTGCCCCGCAACCGCCGGCCAGACCATTTGACGTCCCATTTCATAAGCTTCCTTTCGGGTACGCTCCATCAGGACGTCGTCGGAAAGGTAATTGCAGACTGCGTTTGCAAGGGCTTTGGGATCGCGGAATGGAACCAACGCGCCGCGGCCGTCGGCCAGCAGTTCCTGGGCATGCCAATAGGGAGTGGATACGACGGCTTTGCCGGCCCCAAACACATACGCCAGCGTTCCCGATGTGATCTGGGCCTCGTTCAAATAAGGCGTGAGGTAGATGTCGGTGGCGCCGATGAACTCCGCGAGATCCGCCGATGAGACAAAGCGATTGTAAAAAATCACGTGGTCTTTGACTCCGCGCTCTTCCGCCAGACGCTCCAGGCCGAGCCGGTAATGCTCTCCTTCGCGGGCCACGAGATGGGGATGGGTCGCTCCCAAAATCAGATAGACGACCGTCGGATGGCGTTTGGCGATTTCGGGCAACGCCTCGATCACGTTCTCGATCCCCTTGCCGGGACCAAGCAGTCCGAAGGTCAACAACACCTTCCGCCCGCACAAACCGAATTGATATTTCGCCGCCTCGGTGTCGGCAAAAGGAATGTCGGGGATGCCATGCGGGATGACATCGATTTTCGATTCGAGCGCGTTATAAGTGTCGCGCAGGATCTCCGCGCCCTTGCGCGCCATCACCACGATGCGGTCGCTGCGCTGCAACAACTCGTCCATCACCTTGCGTTGCTCGACATTCGGATGCTGCAGCACCGTATGCAGCGTCGTGACGACCGGCATCCGCACTTCCTTCAACATCGCGAGGATGTGGCTGCCCGCGGGTCCGCCGTAGATGCCGAATTCATGCTGCAGACACAGCACCTCCGTGTTGTTGAAATTCAGAAAATCCGCGGCGCGGCGGTACGAATCGAGGTCCTTTTCCAGCAGCTCGAATCGAACCCGCGGCGGGTAGGCATACCCTTCGACGCGGTCATTCACCGCTCCCGCGAAACATTCCGCATCCGGAGCCGCGGCCGCGACCGCTTCACAAACATCGTGCGTGAAGGTTGCGATTCCACAACGCCTTGGCTCGAAGCCGCCTACAAACGCAATTCGGGACAGCCGGGTTATAAATCCCAACTTTCCACCGCCAGACAAAACCAAATCGCCATCCACCACCAGACCCGGAATCGGGCAATATGCAAACGAAAGTTTTTTGAAGAGCCGTGCGCCCTATGACACCGTCACTCCTCCATCGGCCGTGCCTGCGAGCCCATTTTGTCGACGCCGTTCCAGTCGACATCGCCGGCATCGCGGTGGCGCACGACTGCCAGCAGCTCGGGATTTCCTTCGGGAGCCAAGGCGATCCAGCGGCGCGATTGCCATTGTTGGAACCAGCGCGTGACTTCGTCAGGCGTGGGTTCGCGTGGCACGGGATCCTCGAAGATCGAAGCCAGCGTCCGCCCTTGACACAAGCGGCACAGCAGCAGGTATTCGATCGCATCGACCCGCGCCTGCTGGTGGCCGCCGTTGGGGCCGCGCCAGACCGCAAGGTGGACGGGCGTTTCATCAACGGGCTCGAAGATTTCCCACGCCTCGCACTCGTCGGCTGGCACGGACAGTTCTAACAATTGCACATGCGGTTGCAAACCGAGCCGCGCGGTGGCGAATTGATCCTGCGGCACCGGTTCCCATTCGGCGGCTTCGTAGCATTCCATCCGCGCGTATTCGATGCGCGCGATCGCTGCAAACCACCGGCGCCGCAATTCATCCACACCTGCCCACGACGCCGTGAAATCCGGAACGCGCGAGCCGAGGTGCCGCAGGGTGAAACTCTCGGAAGGACAAGCGCGCAGGTAGTCTTCCATCAAAGTCCAGAACCGCTCCTCCCCCGCCATCTTGCGCAGGATCGGAAAATCTTCGGCGATCGAATCGAGCACGCGGAACCAATATTGGCGGTGATACAATTCCAGGCGCTCGGCCGACGACAGGTTGTCGCTGCCTTTCATCAACGCGTCGGCCATTGCGAAAAACGACGGCGAGTGCCCCTCGTCATTCGGCGGCAGTTCGGTGCTGGCCCGGCTGGTGCCGCGCAATGGCATTTGCAGCGCCGCGAAGAACTCACGCTGGGTGTCCTCAAGCGGCCGCATGATCACCACGGGTTTTCAGCGCCGCCGCGCGCCAGGTTTCGGATTTCGTCGCCTCGGTCCACACTTCCTCGAACGAAGGAATGCGGCCGTCCCACTCCAGCAAGGTCGCCACCGTGCCGCACCGCTCGATGGCGCGCTCATACAGTTTCCACACCGGATCGATCACCGGATGGTCGTGCGTGTCGACGATGAACCGCTCGTAACGCGAGTGCCCGGCGATGTGGATCTGCGCGACGCGTTCGGGCTGGATGAAATTGACGTACTCCAGCGGATCAAAGCCGTTGTTTACCGAGGAGACGAAGATGTTGTTCACATCTAACAAAATTCCCACGTCCGCCTGCTCGCAGACTTCCGCCAGAAACTCCCACTCGGTCATCTCGTTGTCCTTGAACTCGCCGTAGCTGCTGACGTTTTCGACCGCGAGCGGGATTTCCAGATAGTCCTGCACCATCCGCAGGTTTTCCGCGGTTTTGCGCGCGGCTTCGAAGGTGAACGGGATCGGCAACAGGTCGTGGCTCATCGAGCCGTCGATGCTGCCCCAGCACAAGTGGTCGGAAAGCCAGGGCGTCCCGGTGCGTTTGGTGAGCCGCTTGAGACGCTGCAAATGATGGCGGTCGATGCCGGCCGCGTTGCCCGGGTACAGGCCGACGCCGTGCTGGACGACGCGGTATTGTTCGAGGATGAGGTCGAGGACTTCGAGCGGGCGTCCGCCATCGACCATGTAATTTTCGGAAATGATTTCGAACCAACCGACGGTCGGCTTTTCGGCCAGAATGTGCCGGTAGTGCGGCGAACGCAGTCCGATGCCGGTGGCCAGCTCGACGCCGCCGGTGAATCGCGAGGCACTCATGGGTCTGGCTGTTGGAAATCCGAAAACGAAAAACCCGCGGCGAGGATGAGTCGCCGCGGGCTTTTCAAAATTCTCAGAGGATCGTGCCTTCCTTCTTTTCCTTGTCCTTCGACGGGCACTTGTCCTTGTCCTTGCCGTCGCACTTTTCCTTTTCCTTCTCGTCCGCATTCACATACGAGCCGGTGCTGAGGAGCGTGCCTTCCTTCTTTTCCTTATCCTTCGACGGGCACTTGTCCTTGTCCTTGCCATCGCACTTTTCCTTCTCCTTTTCCTCGTTCACATACGAGCCGGTGTTGAGGAGCGTGCCTTCCTTCTTTTCCTTGTCTTTCGACGGGCACTTGTCCTTGTCCTTGCCATCGCACTTTTCCTTCTCCTTTTCGGTTTCGGCGGAGGTTGGCGAGTTGGTCACAAGGGCGGCTTTGACCGGGGCGGAACCGGCGGCGATGATGCCGGCGAGCGCGGCGGCCACGAGGGCATTGCTGGTTTTCATGGGATTTCGATTGGTTTGGTGTTTTGTCCCCACCGCCGCGACTTGCGCCGGTTTGGCAATGGGTGAGACTCGCACTTACTGAAATTATTCCAAACTATTTTCAGGATCGGAATCGAATGCCCCCATATCCGGATTCAATCGGTGATTTCCAAGCGGATGTCCTCGGAATTCGCCCGCAGTTCCGGGGCATACATGGCCTCGGCGACCGCCGGCAGGGCCTTGTAAACGCCCGGCGACTCGGCCCGCAGTTGATAGCGCAGCGTCCGGGTGCCCCGCGGCAGGGCGCGGATGAAGAAGTCGACCGTCTGGTCGCGCGGCTCCATGTAAGCGCCCAAATCGCCGCCGACATAGCCGCTCAACGCGTCCAACGCCTCGCAACCCGCCGGTTTGGCGTCGGAAAAAACGAGGTATTCGTAGTCGTTCTTGCTCTCCAGCACGAGCTCGACCTCGATCCGGTCGCCCGACTTCAACTTCGCCCCGTCCGCCAGCGGTTCGCGGCGGAAGCGCTCGACGTTCTGCTTCACCACCTGGCCGCTCGCGTCGGGCACCTCGTTTTCCTTCACCAGTTCGACCAGCTTCGACACGTGGCGCGCCACCTTCACCTCAAGGCCCGCGGCGCGGAATTTGTCTTCGAGCGTGAACACTTCGAGATAGGCATTCGCATACACCGTCGCCGTGCCGCTGCGGCGGATTTCGACATCGTGCTTGCCGGTGGCCACCGCCTCGCCTGTTAGAACGACGCTGCCGTCGAAACTGAACAGGTTTTCGCGGTCGATCTTCACCTTGCGCAGCGATTTTCCGTCCAGCAGCACCTCCACTTCGGCATTCGGCGCATCCTCGCCGCTGGCCTTGAAATAGGCGGCGATCGCCTCGATCGCATATGCCGTGTCGCGGGTGGATTCCCAATAGCTCGCATGCTTGCGGTTGTTCACCAAATATTTCACCAGGCCGCGGGTGTCGTTGTCGTTCGGTTTCACGGCCGCGAGCAGTTTCAAGTACCACGCGTGGGCCTCGACCTCGCTGCCATACCACCACCACCAATACGATTCGTTCTTCAATTCAAGATAGGCGGTCTGGTTTTCCGCATCGCGCTTCATGAATTGGGAAATCATTTTCATCACCTCGTCGCGGCGCGCCTCGTCGTCCTTGCGGTGCAGTTCAAGGCCGAGCAGGCATTTGGCATACACCGGCAGATCGACACGATCGCGATAAAGGAACGCGAGCATCGGTTCCGAATCGCGCTTCGCCTCGCCGAGCACGTTGCGGACAAAGGCGTCGGTGGCATCGCAGGTCCATTTCTCGTAGCGGTTCGAGTCCGGGATTTTCTTGCCCTCCTTGCGCAACGCCTCGCGTTCGACATGGAGTTGCAGCGCGGCGACCTGCTTGCGTTCGTAGCCCATCAGCCAGCCGATGCCGCCGTTGAGCATTTCATCGGGCACCTTCGCGCCATTCGCTTTGGCGACCAGCAAGCCGTGCACCACCACCGCGGTGGTGTGCGGGAACGAGCTTTCGCCATGGCCCGAAAACCATCCCCAGCCGCGGTCGGAGTTCTGCATGGTCATCAGGCGGTCGATGCCTTTCGCGACCATTTTCTCCAGCTCCGTTTCATCGAACACGGGATTCGATTTCCACTGCTTCCACTGCGCGGCGCGTTCCGCCGGATCGCCGAGTTCCTGCGGGTTGAGGTTGTTGCGCTTGGCCTTCACCTGCGCGAGGTCGATCTTCAAATCCTTCAACATCCGCTGCGCGACCACGGCCGGCACGAAGCGGTTCAGGGTTTGCTCGGTGCAACCGTATGGATATTCGGCGAGATAAGGAATCGCGTCGACCACTGCACCGGCGATGGTGGGGGAAAACCGGACTGTCAATTTGCTGGCGTCCTTGCGTCGTTGTTCGGGGACGTCGATTCCGATGTGCGTCGACTCCGCATTTGCCGCCACCACGCGGCTCCATGCATCCTGCCGCAGCATGCCGTGCACCCGGATCGGCAGCTTGCGTTCGACGGCATCGCCATCGTCTCCGGCTTCGGCGCGCATGCGGATCGTCGCCTCGCCTTCCTTCAGCGCCTTGACGCGCCAGTCGACGCGGGCCTCGCCCTTGGCGGCGATTTCGACGGTGGACGGTTCCTTATCGACCGCTTCTAACAAATTTCCGTCGAGCTCCAGCGACACCTTCACCGTGCGCGGCGTGTCGTGGTCGTTCTGCACCACCGCGCTGAACACCGACACATCGCGCTCCACCAGGAACCGCGGGGCTTGCAGGCGGACGAGCAGTTCCTTCGAAGTGATGATTTCCGCAGTCCCTTCGCCCACTTGCGTGCCCTTGCCGAGCGTCCAGACGCGGGCTTTCCAGGTGGTGAGGTTGTCGGGGAATTCGAGCGGGATTTCCGCATGGCCTTCGGCGTCGGTTTGCACGGAGCCGGACCATTTCAACAGGTCGGCGAATTCGGAACGGACCTGGACCGGAGCCGCATTTCCCGCCGCGTCGATCCCGGAGGATGCGGGAGCTTCGCCGGCTTCGGCTTTATCCTTGGCCACCATCGGCGCGGCGGCCGCGGTCATCGGTGCGGGCATGGCCTCGTCGGCGTATGCATCACCGTCCGCCATCGCCATCCTGCTCACTTTCATTCCGCCGCCACCGAAACCATTGCCGAAACCCCGGCCGCGGCCGTTGAAGCGCATGTTGTAGCCATAGACGCCGAGCATCTGCATTTGTTCTTCCTTGGCGCGATGCAGATTGCCGACGGGATCGGGCAGCGAATCCGCATTACCACGTGGATAGTAGTTGTTTTTCCAAGCCCAGAAATTCTCGTGGATCGCGCCGGCATTCGAGCCGCCGGTGATCGCTTCGAGCGACTTGTCATAAACCGCCAGCACCGCGGTGCCGGCGAACGGCTTGCCTTGCGCGTCCTTCACCGTGACCTTGAGCGCCGACTTTTCCTGCGGTTTCACCTTCGGCTTGGCAGGCTCGAGCGTGACCTCGAGCATCTTGCTCACCGGTGGCAGCAGCACCTGGCGGACCGCGCTGTGCACCCGCGCGCCATGAACGGTGACGCCTTCGATGAACATGTTCGGCATGTCGCGCAAATCGAGCGGCACGTCGACTTCCAGGCTCTTGCCCTGGAGTTGCACACGCTTCGCCTCGCGGCCCGCGCCCCCGGCGATGTGCAGGAACAACCACACGTCCGCATTCTCGCGGTCGCTGTTGACGCGCAGCTTCATGGTCTCACCCGGAGCGTGCTCGGCCTTGTCGGCAATGAGTTCCAGCGGGCCGAAATGCCAGTCCTTCGGATCGTCCTTGCCGGGTCCGTGGACATTCAAAATCGTCGCGCCTTTCGCAGGCTCGGCACCGTTCATCGAGAGCTTCGCGGCAAGCCGGTATTGCCCGGTTTCGGGCGCGGCAAATTGATGGTGAATCTCGCCGTCCTTGTCGGTGGTCACGTCAAACGAGCGGACTTCCGTTTCCACGATCTTGCCATCGGCAGCGGTGGTCAGATGCAACATTTTCAGCGTGCCCTTCGCCCCCACGACCGGCTTGCCCGCCAGCGTCGCCGCGGAAATGGTGGCGTTCACCGGATCGCCCGCGCGGCAATATCCGCGGTCGGTCCAGACGACAATTTCGAACGGCTTGCGCGCCGCGATCACCGAGCCCGTGCCGCGTTCCTCGCGGCGCGACGCATCAACGACGCGGGCCTCGATGCTGTAGCGCGCGTCGAGGTCGCCGTGCAGCGCCTTCGCCGGCGCGGTGTCGATCTCGATCCTGGCCGTGCCGTCCTGACCGATCGGCACGTTCGATTTCATCACCAGTTCGTCGGGCGTCCAACGGTTGCCGCGCCACCACGGCGGGTCCGGCGGAATGCAGCCCCACACGCTCCAGCCCGGATGCCAGGTGGCCATGCTGCCATTCCACCACGCGCCGCGGCCGTAGAGCCAGTCCCAGCGCCACACCGGAAACCAGCGTTCGCCGAGCGAGCTGCGCTTCACGATAATTTCCACATTCGCATTTCTAACAGGCGCGCCATGGAAGTAGTTCGCCTTCACCGTGGCCGTGAACTTGTCGCCCAGCTTCACTGGTTCGGACGGTGCCTCGACCTTCACCTCGTATTCCGGCTTGCGGTATTCCTCGACCTGGAAGCCGACGGCGGCGATGCCCTCTTCCTTGTAAACGAACGACGCATTCCATCCGCCCAGCGGCGCGTCCTTCGGGATGACAAATTCCGTCTCCACCGATCCCATCGCATCGGTCTTCAAATTTTCCACCTTGATTGCTTCCTCACCGCGGCCGTTGGTCACGACGAGCTTGCCGGTCTTGTTGGCATAGCGGTTTTCATCGGGCTCGAAGTAACCGACATTGCGCAGGTAGAATTTCGCATGCACGGTGTCGCCCGGCTTGTAGAGCGGCCGGTCGGTGATGCCATAGGTGATGTCGCGGTTGCCATTTTCATAGGCCGGCGATTGGGCATAGAAGTTTTGAAATCCGAAAAACGCCGACGCCCGCCCCTTGCTGCGCGCGATGGCCATCCATTGGAAATTGTCATCCCAATCGCCGTTCTTCAGCAGCGTCTTGGCGTCGCCGTCGGTGGTGCGGGTGAACGATTTCACCTGGATGTCCATGTTCCGCTCCAACGGCTTCGTGCGATCCTTCTGCACCACGCGATAGCCGAAAAATTCGATCTCGGCCCCCGCCACCGGCGCGCCCGTGGCCGCATCGGCGACCCACCATTGGATCTGCCCGTCGACGTCGTGCTGCACCATCACCGAATCAACGATCCACACCAGCGTGTGAAACGTGTTGCCGTTCGCGAGTTCGGCCGTGACCCACCAAGCGCCGGCGCGGTCGAGTGGCATTTCGAGATCGGCATGCGTGTCGCGATGTTTTTCCCGCGGCGTGAGTTTCGCCTCCCAGGTTGCGGCCGGCGCGCCGACGAATTTTTCCATGCCGTTGCGAATGAGCCGGCCCGCAATCTGCGAGGGATTCACGCGATCCCATTCGAGGTTGCGCGGATTGCTTTTCAAAAACTCCATCGTGTCCTTGAGCACCGCCTCCATGTCGACAGGCGCGGCGGAAAATTTGATCGACGTCGCATTGCGGAATTCGATGGGCAGCTTCGGGTGCGTGCCGGTGGGAACGGGTTCCACCGCTTCAAAGCGGCCCCAGTTGCCGGTGATCTGCTTCAACAGCTTCGCGCGCGACTGATCGTTGTTGTCGCCATGTTTGGCGATCGTTTGCTCCAACACCTCATGCGCCTTGTCGTATTGCCGGCGGTTGAGAAAAATCTGCGTCAAAGCATCGCCCGCCGATCCGCCGACGAGCTTGTTGTCCAGGATCGATCGATACAGTGCGATGTAATGATGTTCGGGCGGCAGCTTGAACCGGCGCACGCCATCCGAGGTTTGCGCGAGCGTTTCATCTTCGGCGAGGGTTTCGGTTTCCAACATTCCCTTGGCCTGATCCGGATCCTGTTGGCCCCACCAATTTGCCAGCGTTTCAGTGCCGAATTGCTGCCGCGAAAACGCCGCATGCTGCGAAATGATCATGGGCGCGGTGTCGGCGTCCTCGCTGATCCGCACCTGCTCTGCCAAGGCAAACCGCCAGCGCTCGCCGTCGTTCTTCGCGGCATCCCACGAGGCCGGCGGCTCATAAAGCACGGGCCCTTCGCCTTTCCATGGCGCGCCCTCGGTGCCACCTTCCGGACCGGGCTCATCCCATTCGGGCAACGTCGCCAGCGGCGTGAGCGTTTGCAATTTCCACGCGTCCATCGCCATCAATCGCGACGCCATTTCGCGCCACGCCAACACGCTCTCCGCCTTGGATCCCGGCACCGTCGTCGCCTGCCGCAGCAACTGCAACGCACGGACATGATCGCGATACTCCGTGTCGACCGATCGCCCGGCCTCCGCATTCGGCGCTTGGTTGGGATCGACAAAATCCCGCCCGCGGCCGCGATACCACGTGACGTTGCCGCGCTTGAACTCGCCGGCGATGATCTGTCCGCCATGCGGCGCGCGGCCATAGACCGCGGCGGCCGACGTGAGCAGCATCGCGTTCTGCGGATGGGCCGCGATGGCGCGCTCGACGAGGCCGTCGAATTCATTCCACGCGTTCAGTCGACCCAGCGATTCGGTCGCGCGCTCGAGATCGGATCCCGACGACTCGTCGGACATCGGCAGCAGCTTGTCCTGGTAAAAATTGACGGCGTCGCGCCACATGCCGCGCTTGATGAGCTTGTCGCGCTCCTCCCGAAGTTTTTCGACTTCCTGCCCCATCAGACCGCTCACCATTCCCAGAAAGACCATCCACACCAAGGTTTTCATGACTTTCTTATGACACGCCTGCGGGAAATTTCTTGGAAGGAATTTTTTGAAAAGGCCGCGTCACCGGTGTTTTCGCCGATTTCGAAAAATTCCGTGGTCCAGCGGGCCGGGTTTGACGGATTATTCCGGAAGCACGCAGCCCGCCGCGCGGGAAACCCATGATTTCGCCCCATCCCATGCCGGAATCCGCCGCACTGCCGACCTCGATTTTCGGGGCCGGCCTGGTGGAGGACCGCAATGGCGAGGCGGTCGCGCTCATCGCCCGGATGGCCCGCCAGGACGCGTCGGCGCTATCGGAACTGCACGACATGTGGAGCCCCGTTTTGCTCGGCATCGCCTGCCGCATGCTCGGCGACCGCCGCGAGGCCGAGGAAGCGGTGCAGGACACGTTCGTGCGGATCTGGCATCGCTCGGCCGATTACGATCCGCATCAATCGCCGCCGTTCGTGTGGGCATTTGGCGCGCTGCGCGGCTACTGCATCGACCGCCTGCGCTACCGGCACCGCGGCAAGCGGGATTCGTCGCGGGTGGTTTCGATCCACCTGCACGCCCCGCCGGAAGCCAGCGAGGACCCGCGGGTCATGGCGGCCGACGACTACCGGCAGGTGCGGGCCGCGCTCGACAGTTTGGAAACCGAGGAGCGCCGCTGTCTCGAACTCGCCGTTTTTCTCGAATTCACCCATTCCGAAATTTCCCACCACCTCGGCACGCCCCTCGGCACCGTGAAAAACCGCCTCCGCCGCGCCTTGGAAAAAGTCCGTCACCAACTCACCCGACATGAACTCTGATCCCTACGAAAGCGCCGCGTGGCGCGCCTTTGGCATGATGGATGCCGACGAAGCCGCCGGCTTCGACGAGGCGATGCGCGACGACCCGGCCCTGCGCGATGCCAGCCGCGGCATCGACCGGCTTGCCGCCGCGGTGGCGGTCGCATCGGCCGTGCCCGTCGCCCCGCGCGCCGGACAACTCGACCGTCTGCACCGCCGGCTGGGCTTGCAAGTTTCCAGGGGCACGAACTGGTTCGCCATTTCCGGCTGGGCCGCGGCCGCCATTCTGATGGTGGTGCTGATCCTCGACCGCCACTCTAACAATACAAAAGGTTCCACGCTCCAAGCCGGTGCCAACGAGCCTTCGAAGTCCGACAGTCCGAAACACGGTTCCGTAAAAGCGAACGATCTAACAGAGCCCCGCGATGAAGTTCGCGGCACGGATGCGTCCAACACGGCGAAGAACGAAACGCCCGCGGTGGCGGCGGAAGGCGATGGCAAGGTGGTGGTCGCCGTCGAGACCAAGCGGTTGATCCAGGAAATCGGCGTGCTGCGCGACAAGCTCGCCACCTTGCAGGAGCGCGATCGCAATCGCTTCGAGCCCGTCGCCGGGATGGCATGGCCCGTCGTCATGCGCATGCGTCCGCCGGGCAGCGGATCGTCGGAATCGCTCGCCCTCAACACCGGAGCTCCCACTCCCGAGGAGCCGACGCTCACCACCATGCTGGGCGACGGCTTGATCGGGTCGATCAACGCGTTCGTCCGCGAAGGCACCTCACATCCCTTCGAAGCCGCCGCCGTTTCGACTCCCGATCCGTCCGCGATTCCGATCTACGATGCGGCGCGCGACTCCGGCACGCTGGTTGTCAGCCATCTGCCGGAACTCGCCGCGGGCGAATCTTACAATCTGTGGGTGCAAACGAAATCGAGCGGCAATCCCGTCTACGTTGGGCGACTCCCCGACTCCGACGTCCAGGGCGCCGACTCGTTCGAATTCAGCCTCGGCGCGACCGGCACGATTCCCACCGGTTTCATCCTCACCAAGGACAGCCAGTCCGGCACCACGCCGCCGTCGGATCAGAACACGTTTCTGCAGGGGCCGAAGTGAATCCGTAGGGGCGGTCTGTGACGGCCCTCTTCCAGGTTGCTGCGGCATCCCGCAACATGCCGTGTCAGGCGCGCCCCGCTCCACATCTTCCGCCAAACTGCCGCGTTTGGGGACGGAAGTTCCATGCTTGATCCGTCACAACTCACTGCCTACCAGCTTAAAGACTTTTGATTTTTAATCTTTCTGGATCTTTCATTGTGAATGAGTTTCCCCACGCTTAAGCTGGCGGGTCCATGACTTTACAATCCTTAATCCGCATCCCTTGTGCGGTCTCTCTTGCGCTGGTCCTCTCCGCGCCGATGAGCCCGGCATCGATCCTTCGCACTTCCAGAGACTTCACCCTCCTTGGCGGCACGGCCATCACCAGCACCGGGGTGTCCGGAACCATCATCCGCAACGGCAATGTCGGCCTCTCGCCAGGCGCCACGAGCGGCATCACCGGATTTCCGCCAGCCATCGTTCAAAACGGCGCCATCATCGCAACCGGCGCCGTCACCCGCCAAGCCCGGCTCGATCTCATGAAAGCCCAGGTCGGCCTTGCCGGCATGCCTTCGGACAAAATCCTGACGAACGTGGATCTGGGAGGAAAAACCCTCCGTCCCGGCGTTTACACCTTCAGCGGTTCGGCGAAGCTGACCGGCGCGCTGGTCCTCGATGCCCGCGGCCGCAACGGGGCATTCTGGGTTTTCCAGATCGGCACCGCGCTGACCACCACGGTGAACTCGTCGGTCACCGTGATCAATCTCGGCTCCAATGGCGGTGAGGATTGTGGAATCTTTTGGAACGCGGGCAGCGCCATCACCATCGGCGCGAACAACCGCATGCTCGGCAACTATCTGGCCGGCACCAGCATCACCTTCGGCGGCAAAACCGACCGCTGCGGCCGCGCCCTCGCCCTCGCCGGCATCTCCCTCGACAACGACCAGATCAATGCCAAGGGCGGACCCGGCGGCTCGGACTGGAGTCACGGCCTGAAGTATGATGCCTCCGGTGCGGTGGTTCCCGATCCCGACTTGTCTTTCATCTATTTCGGCGAGCACAACCGCACGACTTATAATGCCACCACCGAAATCTACGGCAAAGCGACCGTCACCGCCGCCGACGTCCAATGGCGCGTCAATGGAGGCCTTTGGCACACGGTCGTCGTGGGATACAAAGGCAAATGGCATGTCGCCGTGGGAGCCGGCCAGCTCCGTTATGGTTCTAACGAAATCGAACTGCAGGCCCGCGACAACCACGGCCACACCACGCAAATCCGGAAGCTCTTCATCAACCATTTGCGCAGTTCCGTAAGCCAGTTGTTCCGCAATTTGTAAGGGCGCGGTTTCCTTTTCCACCCGTTGCGGATTCCGACTTTCCTGGATTGTTGGAATTCTTGCGAGGGCCGCACACCGCCGATACAGTCGCGGGCCTCGCATGGAACCGCCCACTGCCGCCGCCTCAGGATTCGCCATGCCCGCCGAATGGTCGCCGCAGGCGGCGGTGTGGTTGTCGTGGCCGGTGAATGATCCGCGGCATTGGGGCGGGGCGAAGCAGGCGGTGATTCATGGGAAATTCGCGGAAATCGCCGCGGCCATTTCACGGTTCGAGCCGGTGCGGATCAATGCGCCGGGTGACGATCACGCGGCGATCCGCGCGCTTTGCAACAAGGCGAAGGCGGTGCCGGAGCGCGTGGAGTTGTTCGACCACGCACACAACGACGTCTGGTGCCGCGACCACGGGCCGATTTTCGTGAAGCACGCGCAAACCGGCGAAGTGGCGGTGACCGATTGGGAATTCAACGCATGGGGCGGCAAGTTCTCGCCGTGGGATCGCGACAATGAGATTCCCCGGAAAATCGCGGCCTCCCTCGGCTTGCACCGGTTTGAAGGAGGGATGATTCTGGAAGGCGGCGCGATCGAGGTGAATGGCGCGGGGCAGCTTCTAACAACAGAAGCCGTACTTCTGAATTCGAATCGCAACCCGCATCTGACGCGTGTGGACATCGAGCAAAAACTACGCGACGGGCTCGGCGTGACGGACATTTTCTGGCTCAAGCAGGGCATCGAGGGTGATGACACGGACGGCCACATCGACGACCTCGCGCGCTTTGTCGATGCGACGACGATCCTCGCGTGCATCGACCGCAACGGCGAGTCATCGAACAAAACGATCCTCGACATCAATCTCGCCGCGCTGAAATCCTTTCACGGACCGAACCGACGCGCGTTCGATGTCGTGGAAATCCCCCTGCCCGAGGCCTGCGAGGTGCCGGGCTGGCGGTTGCCGCTACTACCCGCGTCGTACGTGAATTTCCTCATCGTCAACGGCGGCGTGCTGGTGCCCACGTTCAGGCAATCGCGCAACGACGACCGCGCGCTGGGCATGATCCGCGAGCTGTTTCACGGCCGCGAGGTGGTGGGCATCGATTGCCTGGAGCTGGTCGAGGAAGGCGGGACCTTACACTGCATCTCGCAGCAACAACCGGCGTGATTTATCCTGTAGCGGCGTCTCTATGAGCGCCGTGCGAATGAATGGATGCGGAAGCGCGAATCTTCCGCGATGTATTCGCAGTGCATGCGCACGGCGGTCACAGACTCGCCGCTACAGAAGAGAGTGGCACCTTGCATTCCATTTCGCAGCAACAGCCGATGTGAAGATGGAGAGAAATTCAAACCACGAAATTCACGAAAGGTCACGAAGTTGGAGGATCTTAACCCTTGAATTTTTCGTGCCTTTTCGTGCTCTTTCGTGGTTTCCCACCAATCTCACAACCCCGCCCCGGTGATGATTTCACAGTTGGGCAGCTTGGCCTGCAGTTCCTTGATGGCCTCGGGCGAGACCGAGGTTTGCCAGAGGTAGAGCTTTTTCAGGTTCGGCAGCGCGGCGAGTTTTTTCACGCCGCCGTCGGTCACCTTGGTGCCGTAGAGGTTCACCGATTCGAGCGACGGCAATTTCACCAGCGTGTCGATCGCCGCATCCGTGACCGCGGTTTGGGAGAGGCGCACGGCGCGCAGATTTTTCGCGGACGAGAGCGGGACGATCGACGCATCGGTGATCTTGGTGGCGGCGAGGTCCAGGGTGACGAAATTCGGCGCGAGCACGGCGACTTTGCTGAAGCCCGCGTCGTCGAGCGTGCCGCGCAGGGACACGGCCGTGAACGAGAGCAGCGGCGATTCCTGCGATTCGAACGACAACGCGCCCGGATAGTCCTTGGTCACGGCCGCCACGGCCTCCTTGGGCGGCGCGTCGGCGACTTTGGGCGCTTGTGCCACTTCGGCCCCAGCCTCCTTCGTTGCGGAGTGCGGGGAAATTTTCGCCAACGCTTCCTTCACCGGCGGCGGCACGTCGTATTCGGAAAGTTTCTTCTTCGGATCCGCGCCGCTGTCGATCCACCACTTGAGGACCACCAGTTCGTAATCGGCGAGGCCCTTCTTGCCTTCCGGCGGCATGCGGTCGTCGTCATCCTCGGGCAACTCGGCGCGGACGATGATGTTGCTCTTTTTCGAATCGCCCGGCACCAGGTCACTGCCTTCCTTGCCGCCCTTGACGAGCATCTCGTAGGTATCCATGCGGAGCTTGCCCTTGGACTTGCTCTCCTTGTGGCACGACATGCAGCGGTTTTCGAGAACCGGCGACACGATATCCGCGTAGACCACCGGATCGGCCGGCGCGGCTCCGATGGACGAGGCGGAATCGGAGGAATGGCCGCCCTGGCCATGTTCTTTTTTCGCCGGCAGACCCATCATTTTGCGCAGCGGGTCGGGAGCGAATTCCGTGAGGTACGGCTCGCCGTGGGTGATCGATCCGCCGTCATGGCTGGCCCAGGTCATCACCCCCACGCTCAGGAACAACATCAGGCGGTAGAGCGCCGGGTTTGCTTCGAGCGCCACGGTCCAGGCCTTGAGCACGTAGGTCAGCACCGCGAGGATGGCGAACGACAGGCCGGCCCACAAGTGGCGGTCGGCCAGGGCATTGTCCTTGTACTCGGCGCCGCCGTGGTAGAGGCAGAAGCCCGCCAGCACCGCCACAATCGCGCTGGCAGCGCCGAAAAATGGCGGAAACAGCGATGCGGGCCGCGGTTTGTGGTCGCGCCGCGCGAACATGGCGACGAGTTCCTGGAAGACGACCAGGTAGAAAATCCCGATCGGCAAATGGAGCACCACGGGATGGAAATGCCCGATGAAACGGACGAAATCCGGCATTTTGTCCCCGTCCGGCGGTCCGGCCAGAAACGGCATGGCAATCAGCCCCGCGACGGCAACAAGCGCCAGCAGGGACAGGATCCACGGCATTTTGCGGCGTGGCGGGAGAAGATCGACAGCGGACATATCTGCCCCCAATACGGCATGCGCGGGCAGGTCTTTCCACCCAAATCACACATCAATCGTTTGTCCGGACGCTCGAACATTGTCCGGACATGGTTTTGAATTGTCCGGACAGGCTCTCCGGGCGCCTTTTCCCACGAACGGCAGCCAGCGGGTGACGTCGTAGCCGAGCCAGCCCATCGCTTTCACGAAAACCATCAGCGCCAATCCCTCATCGAGCAACGGGATGGGATCCGGCAACGGGCCCAGCACGACATACACGCCGGAGACGATCGCGACCATCCACGCCAGTTTGCGTTTCATATGGGGACGAGGTTAGCACATCCGCCGCGCACCGCAAGGAGCGGCGGCCTCCTGTCCGCCGCAGGTCAATGCGGGAGATTGGAAAATCGACCATTCGCCTTTCATTCGCACGACGGCCGGGAGACCGCCGCTCCTTGATTGAAATGCTTGCCTCCACCGCCCCGGCGGGGAGACTCCTGCAATTCGAATTTCCATGGATCCCATCCTACTCAGAGTCCTCCACATCGTCGGCGTCGTTGCCTTGTTTTCGTCGCTCGGTGCCGTCCTGCTCGCCAATTCCGGCAAAAAAAGCGTTTCGATACTCCATGGCGTGTCGCTGCTGTTCATCGCGGTGATCGGGTTCGCGATGCTGAAGAAGCCGCCGATGGGCCAGTATTGGTGGATGGTGAAACTGGCGCTCTGGCTGTTTTTCGGCATCGCGCCGGCCTTGGCGAAGCGCAAGGTGCTGCCGCCGACGGTGGTGTTTGTCCTGTGCCTCGTCGCCGGAGCGACCGCGGCGTGGTTGGGATTGAGGAAACCGTTCTGACGGGTCGGAAGAAATGAGCGAGCTCGCGCAGTGACTTTCCTCGAACGCATGGACGAGACGTCCATGCTCCTTATTGAATCCGCTCCACCTCGACGCTCACTTCCATGCGGCAATGCCCGGTGCCGTGGTAATTCCCCCGCACCGGCGCCACGTCGTCATAGTCGCGGCCGACGGCGATTTTCACATACCGTTCGTCGGCGAGCGTGTTGTTCGTGGCATCGAAGCCGATCCAGCCCGCGGCCGGCAGGAAGACTTCGGCCCAGGCGTGTGATGCCTGCGCGCCGATCAAGCCATCGCGCGGGCCGTTGAAGAGATAACCGGATGCATAGCGTGCGGGAATGCGCACGGCGCGGCAGAGGCCGAGCATGACGTGGGTGAAATCCTGGCACACGCCGCGGCGCATTTCGAAGGCTTCGGCGAGGCCGGTTTCCACATGCGTCACGCCGGATTCGTAGCGGAATTCGCGGTGGATCCAGTCCATCAACGCCAGGGCCTTTTCATAAATGGAATCAAGATCGCGCGTGAGGTCGATCGCCTGCCGCCAGACTTCCGCGTGGCTGTCGACCCAGCGGCTTTCCTGCAGGAACGGCCAGATTTGTTCGCGGATGGAAGAATCGTCGTAGCCGTCCTTGCCGGCCGTCAAACTCGCCCTCGGCAGATCGAGCGGCAGGTTGTGCACGCGGATGTGGCTTTCGATTTCCAGCTTCGAATGCGGCGCGGGCAGTTCGAAATGATGGGTGATGTTTTGAAACAAATCGGTGAACCGCCGCACGCGCGTCGCCGGGATGATGCGCACCAGGGCCCCGAGCGTGCGCTGATAGGGAAACGTCCGTGGCTCGAGGTGCAGCGTGTTCACGCTGAAGGTCGCGGGGGCGCCATAATGAAACACGGTGCGGTGCAACACCGACAGCTTCATGCCATGCGCCGGCCCCGATCCGTTGCCGTTCACTGTTACTGCTGTTGGGCGGCGTGCCACATCGCGACGTCCGAGAGCGTCGGCGGTTTCACGGTGGGAGCAGCCTGGAGGCGTTCGGGCATCAGGACATACGTGTCGAAAATTTCACCGCCGATGTGGTTCAACCGCTCCTGCACGGAGTCGAGATATTCGCGAAGCCCGGTTTCGAAGACTTCTTCGGTCGATCCGAAATTCAATTCGGCCAGCAACCGGCCCGCCTCGCATTCCGCCTCGTTCGAAAAGCCGCCGCGGGGCGTGCCGGAAATTTTGTGGAGGGCCGCATCGACGCGTTCGATGCAATAGCGAACGGAACGGGGAAACTCCTTCGAGAAGATCAGGAAATCCGCCACGCTCTCGGCACTGATTTCGCGATGCGAGCTCCGGAACGCGCCCATCGCACCGCACGAGCGCAGGATCGCGGTCCAGTGCAGCACGCCGGGCGAACCCGCTTCCAGGCCGTCGCCATCCGGCGGCAAATAGCTGGAAATATCGAGGAAGCGGGTCGTCTTGTCAGCCCGCTCGAGGTGACGGCCGAGATCCATGAAATCCCACGCCTCGTTGCGGAGGGTGGTGGATGCGGCGATGCCCAGAAACGTGACCGCCGCCCGCCGGATGTTTTCGTAGAAACGCGTGGGGTCGGAGTCGAGCAGCCGCGAGCCTTCGTCGGAGCGGGTGAAAAGGTACAGCGCGTTCAGTTCCTCCCAAAGTTCGTCCGACAACTGGTCGCGCACCGTGCGCGCGTTTTCACGGGCGATCGCGACGCACGAGACGATGCTGTTCGGATTGCGCGGGTCGTCTGTTAGAAAGCGGATCACCTCGCGGCTGCCGGTCTCGTCATAAAGCTTGTTGAAGGCTTCCTCGTCGCCGGTGCTCAGAATGATCGGCTGCCAGAATCCGCGCAGGCGTTCGCTGTCGAGCGATTCGAAATCGAGCAGAAGCTGCTGGTTGACGTCGATCAACCGGGCGAGGTTGTCGGCCCGTTCGACATAACGGACCATCCAGTAAAGCGTGGTGGCGACTCGCGAAAGCATGACCGGTCAGTGACGAAGCACCCAAGTATCCTTGCTGCCGCCGCCTTGGGAAGAGTTAACTACGAGCGAATCCTTTGTTAGAGCCACGCGGGTCAGGCCGCCGGGCACGATTTTGATTTCCTTGCCATAAATGATGTACGGCCGCAGGTCGATGTGGCGGCCTTCCATCGCGCCGTCGCACCAGGTCGGCGAGCGCGACAGCGAAATGACCGGCTGCGCGACGTAGTTGCGGGGATCCGCCAAAATACGCTGGCGGAAAATCTCGATCTCATCCGGAGTCGCGGACGGACCCATCAGCATGCCGTAACCACCCGATTCATTGGCGGCCTTGACCACGAGCTCGGGCAGGTGATCGAGGATGAATTTCTTGTCCTCTTCTTCCGAGGCCAGATAGGTCGGCACGTTCGGCAGCAGCGGTTTCTGGCCGAGGTAGTATTCAATCATCCGCGGCACGAAATAATAGATCACCTTGTCGTCCGCCACGCCGGTGCCAACCGCGTTGGCGAGCGAAACGTTGCCGGCGCGATAGGCGTTCATCAGCCCCGGCACGCCGAGCACCGAGTCCTTGCGGAAGACGACGGGGTCGATGAAGTCGTCGTCGATGCGGCGGTAGATCACATCGACGCGCAGCAAGCCGCGGGTCGTGCGCATGTAGACGAACTTGTCGACCACGACGAGGTCCTTGCCCTCGACGATCTCGATGCCCATCTCGCGCGCGAGGTAGCAATGCTCGAAATACGCGCTGTTGTGGCAGCCCGGGGTGAGCAGCACGCACACCGGATCCGCCTGCCGCCGCGGCGAGACGTGGTGGAGCATGTCCAGCAAATCGCGCGGGTATGAATCGACCGGCCGCACGCCGAGGGTATCGAAGATGCCGGGGAACGCGCGTTTGAGCGCGTTGCGGTTTTCCAACAAATAGGAGGCGCCGGACGGGCAGCGGCCGTTGTCCTCGAGGACGTAGAATTTTCCATCGGCCCCGCGGATCAGGTCGCTGCCGCAGATGTGGATGTAAATGTTGTTCGCCACGTCGACGCCGCGGAACTCGGGGCGGTAGTGTTTCGCCTGCTCGATGTAGAACCGCGGGATGACCTCGTCCTTGAGGATCTGCTGCTCGTGATAGACGTCGTGGAGAAACAGGTTGAGCGCGACGATGCGCTGCGTGAGGCCGGCCTCGATGAGTTCCCACTCGTCCGCAGGCAGGACGCGCGGGATGGGGTCGAACGGGAAAATCCGCTCGGTGCCGCGGTTGTCGTGATAGACGTTGAAGGTGATGCCCTGGCGGAGGAAATAGAGTTCCGAGTTCGCCTTGCGGGCGAGGAAGTCGCGCTGGTCGACCTCACCGAACTTCCGCAACAGCGGCGCGCAGTGGTCGCGCACCATGCCGTCGCCGCCGAACATTTCGTCGTAAAATTTCCCGGGGTCGTAGCCCTTGAACATTTCCATGGGTTGCAGTCATAGCACTCAGCACGCACCGCGCCAACTTTTCCTCACAGGGCCCGGAACCCTTTGATCCGCAAGCCTGCCCAAGGACGCCGGGTCGGCTACGCCCGCCGCGGACCCGCCGTGGGAAATGCGGTGAAAATGCGGTTGAATCGGCTGACCGGTCATTTAGACTGGTCATATGAGGACAATCACTGCCACCGAATTCAAGGCGAAGTGCCTGCAACTGCTGGATGAGGTCCAGAGTTCCGGGCAGGAGCTGGTGATTTCCAAACACGGCAAGCCCGTCGCCCGGGTCGTGGCCGAGCGAGCGGGCAAACCCTGGCTGGCCCTGCGTGGATCGGGAACCTACCACGGCGATCCGTTTGAGTCCGTCGTGCGGGAAACCGAAATTGACGCCCTCAAATGAACGCCGCGCCCGTTTTGGACACCCATGTCTGGATTTGGTGGATGCTGGGAGATCCTTCGTTGACCGCGACCGAGCGGAAAGTCTTGGATGCCCTTCCTCCTTCAGACAGGCCGGTCATCAGCGACATTAGTTTGTGGGAATTCGCGACGCTGGTCGACCTGGGGAGAATCACGATCGACCATTCCATCGAAGACTGGCTGCGGATCGCCGCGGCGGCAGCGACCGTGAGGATTCAGCCGATCACTCCCATGATTGTGGCGGAGATGAACCGGTTGCCCTCCGGTTTTCATCGCGACCCCGCGGACCGTCTGATCGTCGCCACCGCTCGGGCTCTCAAATTGCCGCTCGCTACCAAGGATCGGAAAATCAGGGCGCATCGCATGGTCCCGATCTGGAAGGCTTGATCCGCATTCCTGGCGAAGGGAATTCCGGGTGCGGCTTTCGAAGGCAAGTTTCAAGATCCGTCGTCCCGGAAGCCGGCTGGCGACGCCCCTGCCAATTTCCTCAACCGCCGGTCGACGAAAAACGGTCCTGCCGGCAGCAGCGCGCCGATGCCGATGATACATGCCGTCCGGAAGGGCAGCGAAATCCGCCGCATCGCAAGCAAGGTGAGCACACCGAGCGACATGAACAGCACCCCGTGCGCCCAACCCGCGCATTTCACCGCCAGCGGCCAGTGCCACACGTATTTCAAGGGCATCGCCACCAGCAACAGGACCAGAAACGAAACGCCTTCCGTCAGGGAAACCGCGCGCAGGATTTTCAAAAGTGTCATGTTCTCGACCCATTACTGCCCGGTTCCACCCCGATTTCACGCATTTCCATCCATGATGCCCTTTTGCCGTTCCAGTCTCCCCTTGATTACCCCATTTCCACCGTCTATTCCTCGCGGGCCGGCCCCCAGCCGTGCGTCTGCTCCTCATGAACGCCCTCTCCCGCACCTTTTCCGCCTGCTGGAAATCGTCCATCGGCAAGAAATTCGTCGTCGCCCTGACCGGCATCATCCTGGTCCTCTACCTCGCGGGGCACATGATCGGAAACCTGCTGGTGTTCGGCGGCCGCGAGCCGTTCAACGAATACGCGGAGTTCCTGCACCATGTCGCCCACGGCGGGGGCATCTGGATCGCCCGGGCCGTGCTGCTGGTGGCGCTGGTCCTGCACGTCGCCGCCACGATCGCCCTCGTCCGCCAGAACAAGGCGGCGCGGACCGGGTATGAATTCAACAACACGATCCAAGCCAGCAAGTCGTCGCGCGTGATGATCTGGACCGGCCTCACGATCCTCGCCTTCGTCATCTATCACCTGCTCCATTTCACGATCCACGCCGGCAACACCTACGGCACCTACGTCGACCCCGCCCACTTTGCCGCCACCGGCAAGGAGCGGCCCGACGCGTGGAAAATGGTGATCGACGGCTTTTCCGTGTGGTACGTGTCGGCGTTTTACATCCTCGCGATGACGCTGCTCTGCTCGCACCTCGGGCACGGGGTCGCGTCGATTTTCCAGACGCTCGGTTTCAATTCGAAAAAGGCCCGTCCGTTGTTGGAAAAAATTTCCTGGGGCTACGGTGTGATCATCTGGCTCGGCTTCGTCGCGGTCCCCGTGGCCGTGTTGGCACACCTCGTGAAATACTGAACCGCCATGTCCACCATTCTCGACAGCAAGATCCCCTCGGGCCCGCTTGAACAAAAGTGGTCCAAGCACAAGATGGACTCGAAGCTCATCAATCCCGCGAACAAACGGAAGTTCACGGTGATCGTGGTGGGTTCCGGCCTCGCCGGCGGAGCGGCCGCGGCATCGCTCGCGGAGATGGGATATCAGGTGAAATGCTTTTGCTACCAGGACAGCCCGCGCCGCGCCCACTCGATCGCGGCCCAGGGCGGCATCAATGCGGCGAAAAATTACCAGAACGACGGCGACTCGATCCGCCGGCTGTTCTACGACACGATCAAGGGCGGCGATTTCCGCGCGCGCGAGGGCAATGTGTACCGCCTTGCGGAAGTGTCGGGCAACATCATCGACCAATGCGTCGCCCAGGGCGTGCCGTTCGCGCGCGAATACGGCGGACTGCTGGACAACCGCTCGTTCGGCGGCTCGCAGGTGTCGCGGACGTTTTACGCGCGCGGACAGACGGGCCAGCAGTTGCTGATCGGTTGTTACCAGGCGCTCGAAAAGGAAATCCACAAGGGCGGCATCAAGATGTTTCCTCGCACCGAAATGCTCGATGTGGTGCTGGTGAACGGCCATGCGAAGGGCATCGTGGTCCGCGACCTCGCGACCGGAAAAATTTCGAGCCACGCGGGGGACGCGGTCATCCTCGCGACCGGCGGTTACGGCAACGTGTTTTTCCTCTCGACCAACGCGATGGGCTGCAACGTCACCGCCGCATGGCGGGCCGCGCGGCGCGGGGCGTTTTTCGCGAACCCGTGCTACACGCAGATCCATCCGACCTGCATTCCGGTGAGCGGCGATTATCAATCGAAGCTGACGCTGATGTCCGAATCGCTGCGCAACGACGGCCGCATCTGGGCACCGGTGAGCCGTGATGTCGCGGAAAAAATCCGCCGCAAGGAGCTGCATCCGAACGACGTGCCGGAAGACCAGCGAGATTATTATCTGGAACGGAAATATCCATCGTTCGGCAATCTCTCGCCGCGCGACATCTCATCGCGCGCCGCCAAGGAAGCTTGTGACGACGGCCGCGGCGTGGCGCCGACGGGACTGGGCGTGTATCTCGATTTCCGCGACGCCACCAAGCGCCTCGGCGAGGACACCATCCGCGCGCGCTATGGCAACCTGTTCCAGATGTATGAAAAGATCGCCGGCGAAAATCCCTACAAGCAGCCGATGATGATCTATCCCGCGGTTCACTACACCATGGGCGGCTTGTGGGTGGACTACAATTTGATGTCCAACATGCCGGGCCTGCACGTGCTCGGCGAAGCGAATTTCTCCGACCACGGCGCGAACCGCCTGGGGGCTTCCGCGCTGATGCAGGGATTGGCCGATGGCTATTTCGTCATCCCGACGACCATCGCCAACTACCTCGTCGCGCAAAAACCGGGCAGCATCACCACCGACATGCCCGAGTTCAGCCAGGCCGAAAGCGAAGCGCGCGATCGCGTGCACAAGCTGCTTTCGATCCGCGGGCGGCGCACGGTGGATTCGTTCCACCGCGAACTGGGCATGCTGATGTGGGACAAGTGCGGCATGGCGCGCTCGCGCGAAGGACTGACTGAAGCGCTGGGCAAGATCCCGCAGATCCGCGAGGAGTTTTGGGCGAATGTCCGGATTCCCGGTTCGGGCGACAACATCAACATGGAGTTGGAAAAAGCCGGACGCGTCGCCGACTTCCTCGAGTTCGCCGAAGTCATGTGTTATGACGCCCGCGACCGCGAGGAATCCTGCGGCGGGCATTTCCGCAGCGAACACCAGTTTTTCGACAAGGATCCGGAAGTCATTTCCGGCAGCACGCAGGTAGGCGAAGCGAAACGCGACGACGCGCACTTCTCGCACGTTTCCGCCTGGCAATACAACGGCGCCGGCAACAGCCCGACGCTGCACAAGGAGCCGCTGGTGTTCGAGAACGTGCACGTCTCGATCCGGAGCTACGCTTAACGCCCGACGGCGAGGCCGCGGAAATCGTTTTACCAGCGGCGGATTGGCTGTCAGATTGGGATTTGCACCGTGCGCCCGAACCGCGTGCGGCGAACCCCTCACGCCCATGAATGCGATTCGTTTGATTTGCATGGCGGTCTCAATTCTGCCGACGGCCAAGGCAGCCATCGTCAACAAAACCTGGTCCGGCGGGGCCACCGGCAACTGGAACACCGCCGGCAGTTGGACGCCGAACGGAGTGCCCAACAACGGGGCCGACACCTACAACGTCCAGATCGGCACCACGTCCGCAGTCACGGTGAACGGCGCCTTCACCATCCGGTCGCTCAACATTCTCGCGGGCGCCTCCGCCACCATCGCGCCCTCGCAATCGCTGACCTGGAATACCGACAGCACCGTCAACGGCACCTTGAACATCGGCCAGGACGGCAGTTTCAGCAGCGCCAATCTGAGATACACCGCGAATCTCGCGCTCACAGGCACTGGTGCCGTCGAACTGCGCGGCACATCATACATCGCCGGCACGTCGTCGACATTGAGACTGACCAACGGCCTCACCTTACACGCCCTTAACGGCAACGCCGGCTTCGAGTCGCCAATCACCAACAACGGCCTCATGGATTTCGAGGGAACGGGCACGCACAATTTCAATCTGCCCGATGCAACCTTCTTCAACGCCGGGACGCTGAAGTCGCGCAGCAGTGCGATCGTCAACATCGCGCCTCTCATCAGCGGGTTCGATTTCAACAACAGCGGCACCGTCGATGTCGACAACGGGCGCGTCGAATTCTTTTCCGGCGTCAACTGCATCAACACCGGCACGATGCGCGCCAGCAACGGTGGCTTGTTGCAGACCTGGGGATCGATCACCAACACCGCTGGCAGCGTGCAGCTGATCAACGGCGGCAAGCTGACGCTGATGAACTTCAGCACATTCACCGGTGGCTCGATCAGCGGCGCGGGCGGCCTCGTCGAGCCCATGAACACCCTCACCCTGCAAGGCGGCGGCGGGGCGGACACGTTGAACATCACGGACACCGAAATCCGCATCGCCAGTGCAAGTACGCCGGTCACCGTAGCAAACAACCTTGCTCTCGCAGGGGCCGCGAAGTTCGTGCTGCGGAGCCTCTCCGGCTTTCCAAGCGGCGGGCGGATGAATGTGAACGGCAACGTGTCGATCAGCGGCACCGGCACGATCCAATTCGGCTCTTCGGAAATCGCAAACACGCTGACGCTCGCCGGCAGCACCGCGAACGACACGCTCACCCTCGGCAGCGGGGTGACGCTGGCGACCGGCAGCAGCGCGGGTTCGGGGTCGATCACTGTGAAGACGGTGAATTCTTCCGGTCCGATGAACATCAACAGCCCGAACTTCTCGATTGGCGCCACCAGCACCACCAGCGTGGGCGGCGCGGTGCATGTTTTTCCCAATGCGAGAATCACCGCCAACGGCAAGTTCAACGCCAAGGGGCCGGTGACACTGGACAGCGGTGCCATGCTCACCGGCGTTCTGGGGATCGATGGCGCGACGGCCTCCGGCACCGGCACGATCCGGCCCACGACGCTGAGCATCGACAACACGAATTCAATCAGCTCGATCATCGAAACCGGTGCCACCACCCTCACGGTGAATGGCAGTGCCGCGGTGAACGGCAGCGGCAAGTTGTTCCTCAACCAGGGCTCCAACAACACCACCACGCTCGCCGCTGGCTCCGGAAGCCCGAACCTGACGACGGGGGTGGATTTCGATGTCGAGATCCCCGCGACCCACACGCTCACTTCGAATGTACCCTGGCAGTTTGCCGGCGATATTCTGGTGAACGGAGGAGTCCTGAATGTGGCCGGCGGCGACTTGACCAACAACGGCCTCATCCAACTCAGCAATTCGGCACAAATGACGCTGAGTAAAAGCATCGCATCCGGATCCAGCGGATCGGTCGCCATCGCTTCCGGTTGCACACTCACCATCAACGGCGCCACCACCGTCGGCGGCTCGCTCAGCGGAGCGGGAGCCGTCAATTTCAACGGCACCACACCGGTCACCGTCTCCAGCCTGCTTGGTACGGGCACGGTGACGATTGCCTCCGGATCCATCGTTGCGGTGAGCGGCGCGATCAACCAGGCGCCTCCCTTGGCGGTCAACGGCAGCCTGTCCTTCAACGGCGGTGTGACGACACTTGGCACCACGACCATCAATGGCGCGTCGGCCCTGCTGGCGGTCACGGGCAACACCACCGCAAGCGGAACGCTCACGCTGCTCGGCGGCGGCACCCACAGCGGCGCGGGCGCGACTTCGGTCTCGGGTCTGTTGACGCTTACCAATGGCAAACTCGATGGCCGCACGCTGGTGGCGAATGGCGCGACCACCTTGGGTTCGCTGACGCTTTTGAACAACGCGACGTTCGTGAACAACGGCACGGCCACCTTCTCCAACACCGGCGGCGCGGGTTCTGTTTCCGGGACAGGCACGGTGAGAAACCAAAATGTACTCACCCAACCGAATACGGGCGCCACCAACACCATCGGCAGCAGCTTCGAGCAGACGGCGGCAGGCACGATGAACCTCAACGATCCCATCACCCTCAACGGCGGCAGCCCGGGTTTGACGGGACAGGTGAATCTTTCCACCACCGACTCCAAACTCACCTTTTCCGCAAGCGGTGCGGACCGAACTTACGAGGTGCCTGCGACCATTTCCGGCATCGGCACGATCGAAGCCACCGGCAATCTCGCGACCGGCATCGAACCGACGGTGCATCTCACCGGCGGGATCAATCTAACAGGATCCGCCAGCGCCACCCGCGTCAAGAACGGTGCCGTCGCCATCATCGGAACCATTCCAGCGCCCGCACTACACGGCAGCCAAATCGAGTCTGCTGGCGGGAAAAGGAACCCGCCCGCAATTCATCCACCACCGGTCTTGGGCCGTGCCTTGGAAGTCAGCGATGCGGAAGTCCGCATGGGCAACAGCGAATTCACCGGCTCCATCCTGTTTCCAGAGGCGAAGCTTTTCAAGGGAGTGGTGGTATCCGGGGATGGTCATGTTTTCGAGGCATCGTGCGAGACGCTGGAAACGGGCGGCACCGACACGGCCCCCAGCAAACTCGACACAGTGAAGGTCGCGGTTTCGACGACCTGCACGATGAACCCGGGGCCGCTCGATTTGAAAAACGGATCCACCCTCAGCATCCTGGATCCGTGCACGATGCAGATGTTCGACGGATCGACCTGCGACTCCTCCACGGGCGATGGTTTGCTGGTGCTCGATGGTGATTTGGTTCTGCCATTCCTCTGCGATGGCACCATCAAATCGGACTTCGAATGCCATGGTGACATCACGGTCTCGAACAATGCGACGCTGGTCGTGTTCGGGGATCTCGATTGCAGCGGTGGCATGATCGATACCCTTGGCAACGGCGCCATCACGATCAGTGGCGCGTGTTCGATGGAGGATTCGACAATCAACCTGAATTCGGGGAGCGGCACGTTCGTCGCAAGCAACGTGAATGAGCTTCACCACAACGCCATCACCGCCAACAGCGGCTCCACCGCACAAATCACCATCCCCAACCCCGCCAACCGCGCGAACGTCGATGACATTGCCGTGAATTTGACCGACGCCAGCCAAGTGTTGTTCAACGGGGTTTTTCATTCCTCCGGCAGCATCAACGCCAACGGTCGCGGCGGACTTTTCATCGAGTCCCTGTCGGCCGATGGCGCGGAGTGCGACATCGCGCCGGGCAATTCAGCCGGGCACCTGAACCTCACGGGAAACCTGACACCCGCAGCCGGGTCAACCGTCACCGTTGAAATCGGCGGAACGACTCAAAGCACCCAATACGACCTTCTTTCGTTCACCGGCGTGCTCAATGTTACATCCGTTTCGCTGCATCCCCGCTTTATCAGCAATTTCCAGAATACAATCACGCCCGCCAACACTTTCACCGTCATCGAAACCACCCAGCCGATCGTGGGGACGTTTTTCAACACGTTCAATGGCCGCGTCATGGCCGCCGATTTCAGTGGCAGTTTTGCGGTGACGCTGACAAACGGCAACACGCGCGTGGTGCTGAGCGACTTCCTCGCGAACGATTTTATCGACAGCGATGGCGACGGCATGACCGACGAATTCGAAAAGTTGAACTTTGGCAACGCGACCGCCGGCGTTTCGGGGCAGGATATCGATGGCGACGGCCAAACCAATTTCAAGGAATTCGTGGCGGGCACCCGCGCCAATGACGGCACCGACGTGCTGCGGATGAAGACGATTGCACGCCAGGGCAACAATGTGGTCATCACCTTTGAAGCGGAACCCGATCGAACATATCGGGTGAAAACCGGCGTGGCACTCAACGCGTTTCCCACCCTCGTCCAGACGTTTGCGCCGTCGACGACTCGTGTCACGCGAACCGTTACGCACACCGGCGGAGCAACCGATCCGAGGCGATTCTATCAGCTCGAGGTGTCGCGTTAGTTCGACACCAGCACCCGGTAAAATCGCGCTCCGCCATTTACATCGAAGGTCCGGCTGGTGCTTGTCGCGGGCGCGCCGGCCGCGGGCACGGTCTGCAGCGCGGTCCATTGGCCGGTGAGCGACGTGTTGGTCTGGATGAGGTACGTTTTGCCGGGAACACTCGGCCACGTGATGGTGAACTGCCCGGCGACGGCGCTGCTAGCGGATGCGGCGAAGCGCGACGAGCCATTCTTCGGATTCGTTCCGGCAAGATATTCGTGCTGGTTGTTTTGGCCGTCGCCATCCGAATCCTCCGTGGCCACGGCGGCGGTGGCGGATCCGAAATATTGGGTTTCCCAGGCATTCGGGAGCCCATCGCCATCGGAGTCGCCCGCAAAGGGCGTCACGAGGAAACGGCTGGTCGCAAGGGGCTGGTCGCTGAAGCGCACTTCGTCGATGAGTCCATTCACATTGTCCGCCACCGCGCCTGAATATTGTCCGCGGCCGATGGTCCAGGCGTTGTCATTGGCGGGATTGTAGAGGCCGGTGAAACCACCCACCGAACCGACGCTGGCGCCATTCACATACAAGGTCAGCGTTCCCGTGCGCACGTTGCCCACCGCGGCAAGGTGATACCACGTGTTCGCGGCGGCGATCGAAGCGCTGTTGACGGCAAGTTGCGTGCCGCCGGTGGTGGTGACTTCGACGCGGAACGAATTGTCGATGCCGCTTTTCGAAAGGTAAAACAACGCGGCCGCCGTGCCGTTCTGGCCGTTCGCATTTCCGAAATCGTCATCGCGTCCGACAACGGTCTGAAAACCTGCCAGATTGGCGAACCGCACGTACGCTTCCACGGTGAAGCTGCCGAACACCCGGCTCTGCAATGGCCCCAGCAAGCCGGTGTAAAGATCGTCATTGCCGTCGAACTGCAGGCTGCGCGTGTTGGCCGTCATGGTCTGCGGAATCTGCGCGGTGGGGAGCGTGTTCGAATACACCGGCGCGGCGGCGGCGCTGTAGGCATTCATGTTGTCATCCGCGCCCGCGGCATCGACGACTGAATTACTGAAGGCCTGCGGCACCTGCGTGCCGGCATTTCCTTCCTCGAAGCGGTAATAGGCCACGGTGAAATTCGGAATCGACGACTCGCTGTTGGGATTCGTTCCCGCGGTTTCCTCGGTTTCATTGTCGAAGCCATCGCCATCGGGATCGCCGGTGCCAATTTGCGCGAGACTGCCATTGAAATTGGTGGTCTCCCATGAGTCGGCGAGGCCGTCGTGGTCGGAGTCGCTCAGGTCGCCCACCACGAGGTCGACCTGACCCGCGATGCTCGTGGAAAGCTGTGCGGTGGTGCCCGCGGGCACGCCGGTCAAGGCGATGGTCCCCAACGCGAGAGCACCGCCATAGGTCAGCAAGGGATAGCGGCCGTTCGGCGTGCCCGCAGGCAGCGAAACCTGCACCGTGCCGGCCAGCGCGAGATCGCTGTCGACCGCCACCAAATCCGAGGTCGCGCCCGCACGCATGCGAAGGATCGACGTGCTGGCGAAATAAGCGTTCCCGTGAATCGCCACGGTTCCGGCGGTGCCGCTCGCAAAGCCCCGGCCTTCAAAAGTCCCAGGGCAATTCACGTCTCCCGTCATGGACCCATAGCCGGAAAGTTTGGCGGTGGGATCGATGTTCACCTCGGGCGTCGTCAGCGTGCCATTGATGAATTGCAGGGTCGCGCCGCCCGCCACGTTGACCGAACCGGCGCTGACGGAGGTGCCGCTGATGCTCAACCCGCCCGCGGTCACTTCGGTGCCGCCGCCCCAGTTGTTGTTGCCGGCGAGAGTCAGCGTGCCGGTTCCAATCTTGATGATGTTGGTCAGGGTGCTGCCCGGTGCTTGCTCGGTGATCGCTCCGCTGAAGGTCGTGTCGATGCCTTTGCCACCGATGAGATAGGTCAGCGCGCGTCCGCCGATCGGTCCGCCTAACAGACCGGAACCCGCCGCTCCCGACAACGCGCCGATGGCGATGGTGGTGCCCGCGCCCTGCGATTGGTTGCCGACGTGTTTCATCACCACATTCGGTCCCAGATGAATTTCCGCGGCCGGAAAGCCGTCGGGCGAGTAATCTTCCGCGGTCCGGAATTCCGCATACGCCGCGGCGTTGATGTTGATCAGACCCGAAAATGCCGACCAATTGCCGTAGAAATCGCCGCGGACATATTTGATGGTGAGATTCAACGTGCCGCTGCCGGTGGCGTCACCGCTCAGCGAACCCGACAGCGAGCCGCGCTGTGGAGTATACAAATTCCCCGTCTGCCCCAGCGGCACGACCATCGCGTTCGGAAAATCGCCCGAGCCGGGAAAATTGGTGCCGAAGTCATACAATTTCAACGTGCCGCCCTTGAATGTGACCTTGCCCGTGCCCAGTCCCCACCGGTTCGCGGCTTCGTTGCCGAGTTGGACGGTGCTGCCATTTTCAATGACCGTTCCGCCACTGTAGGTGTTGCGCCAGTTGTACGTGAATGTCGCCCCGGTGTTCGCGGCGGTGACCGCTTGCGAAAGTGTCAACGTGGTGCCGCTGACGGCGGTGATGGTCGTGCCCGCGGGCACGCCGTTGCCTTCGACGAACATGCCCACGGCCAGGCCGGTCGCGCTGGCTACGGTGACCGTCGTACTATTCGCAGTGTTGGTCGAGGCCGCGCCGACGGATGCGGGCAACGTGATCGTCAGCGAGCCAGTGCCGCTCTTGGTCAGGATGCCGTTGCCGGCGATCGCACCATTGCCGCCGAACGTGTAGTTCTTCGTGCTGTTGTTCACCTCCATCGACCGGGGTTGGACAACGCCTGCCACCGCCACCGCGGTACTGGGGGCGCTGTCATTGAATTTCACCGCATCGAAATTCAAAAAATTCGGGCTCGCCGCCGTGCCGCCGTTCCAACCGTTGGGAGTCGCGGAGGTGTCCACCTGCCAGACCTGCGCGGCGGTGCCGTTCCAAGTCAGCGTGGCCGGGTTGTTGAGCACTTCCAGCCATACGCGGGCGGGTGTCGTGACCGAACTGGTGCGCTTGACGGTGAAAGTCTGGCGCGTGCCCGTCGGAAGATTGTGTGGAAAAGTTCCAGGCACTCCGGTGATAAAGGCGCTGGAAGGTGCGGTGATGAGATCATAATCCCCCGCGGCCAGCGTCCCATCCAAGAGCAGGAACTGGAAATACGGAATGCCGGAATACGTGAGCGGCGCGCCCGTGATCACGATCTTGTCGTTCGGGCCGTCCGTCGTTCCGGACAGGTCGCAATACATCGTCGTCGCACCGATCGTGAGGCCGTTGCCGACCGTCAGTGTGCCGCCGCTGAAAGGCACCGTGGCCGGAGAAAGAAACGCGCCGCTGCTCGCGACGATGCTGCCATTGATCGTCCCGCTGCCGCCCAGCAACGCACCGCTGGCGACGTTGACTGCGGTCGCCCCGAGGCTGCCACTGACGAGCAGGCCGCCGGCATTCACCGAGGTCGCGCCGGTGTAGGTGCTGTTTCCCGTGAGAGTGAGCGTGCCGCCGCCGACCTTCGTGAACATTGCAGCACCCGTGCGGTTGACGATCGCCCCGCCGAACGTGCTGCTGGTTCCCAATGCCCCGACTTTCCAATGCACGACGCGGCTGGCATCGATACTGTTTGAGCCACCGAGAAATACACCGGTGCCGGTGCCGGGAGTTGCGAGTTCACCGACCTGGATGATCTGGGTCTTGTCACCGGTACTGGGAGGATTGGGCAGGAAATAGGCATTCACCTTGTCAGCCAGCCAGAGCCGGGAAGAGCCGTAGTCCGTGACCCCGCCGGTGCCGCCGTTGTTGATCCGGAACTCGCAGCCGTCCCCATCTGTAATGACATTGAGGGTTCCGGTGAAACCTGCCGGATTTCCTCCCCAATCGGTGCGGGTAAAAGGGATATAAAGATTCAAAAAGCCGCCGCCTGTTAGATTTCCAGATGTCCCGCAACGCGCGCCGGTGTTGATGGCGGCGGTGCCGTTGATCGCAAGCGCGTTGGGCAGGGTCGCCGTGAAACTTCCGCCTGCGCCGGGATCGTAAAAGTTGAGTGTGCCGCTGTTCATTGTCAGCAGGCCGGTGCCGAGACCGCTGCCGTTGGCGGTGGCGTTTGCAAGCGTGATGGTTCCGGCATCCAAGGTGACACCGCTGAAACCGTTCACGCCCGTGTTGTTGATGGTAAGCGTTCCGGTGCCGCGCTTGGTGAGAGTGCCGGAGGCCGTCAGCGCGCCACCGCCGGCAAAGGTGTAATTGTCAGTGGCATCCACATCGACCGTCGCCGGCATCAAGGTTCCGCTGAGGGTCACCGTGGGCTGTGCGATGCCGCTTTGGTCGAACGTCACGCGGTCGCCGTTGGAAAATGCCACCGTGCCGCCGTTTGAAGGACGCAGCCAGTTGAGCGCCGCATCGTCCCACACGTTTCCCACGCCCTTCCACGAAAGATCGCGGGGCAGACTCGCCGTCAACACCACCAAAGCGCAGGTCTGGGTCCAGCTATGTCCCGCGGTGTCGGTGACCGTGAAATCAAAGCGCGCGCGACCGGTGAAATTGACCGTCGGTGAAAACGTGGCAATGGAATTGCCCGCGCCACCAAGCGCCACCGTGCCGCCGATGACATTGGAGGTGGTGAAGGTCGGCGTCGCCGTGAAGCCGCTGGTGAACTTGGCGAGATTGATCACGATGCTCGTCGGCGAGCCTGTGATGCTTTTCGCCACCACGCCGTGCGGCAAAGTCAGGAAATGCAGGTATTCCTCGAGCCGGGTATATCCCGCGGGTGACGCGTTGGGCAAAAACGTGACACCGCTGATCACGCCGCCGCTGTTGGCCAGCGCCGTGTTGTGATCCTGCACCGCGGGATTCCACAGCAGCGCGCTCTCATAGTAGTCCGGCATGCCGTCCTTGTCGGTATCGATCGGCGCCGTCGTGGAATTGAGCGTGCCAAAACCGCTGTTGCTCGCGCCGGTGGCGCTTTCGCGCGTGACATGCGCGCGGGTCTGGGTGGTGAGCTTGCCGAACAAAATGGTATCGACCTCGTCGCGCAATGTTCCGGGGTAAGCCACATCCGTGCGCAACGGGCCGCCGTTCGAAACGATCTTTTTATACGCGAGCGGCGCGACATCGGTGGTGATGGCGGCGGAACCCGTGTTCGCGAAGGCCACGCCCGGTTTGGCATAACTGCCGCTCGCGATTTCATAACCGGCGAGCGCGCCATCCAGCGTGCCGTTGCCATTGCCGTCGTAATAATTCCCGCTCATGAAGAGCGAGAAATTCGGATTGCCGTTGCCATCGAGGTTGGCCTTTTCCAACGCCTTGCTGTGAATGTTTCCCGGCGGGCAGATGAAATAGTTGTTCAACACGTTCGCCTTCCATGACGCGCTCGAGTTGGAATCGCCCATGATGAAACCGATGTCCCAGTCGTAGGTGACGTTGTTGACCCACTCCAACAGTCCGTTCGGCCGCGCCTTCGGGTTGCGCGTGTGGTTGCTCGCCCACAGGTTGTGATGCGAACTCGCGTGGTTCTGGTCCCACAAGCCGCCGCACGAGTGGCTTTCAAGGCCCCACGCGTCGATCGAATACTGCAGCGTCAGGTTTTCCGGCGGACTGCCGAAGCTCGACATGTTTTCATCCGTGCTGAACTGCATCGAGACGTGGTCGAGAATCGCGTTGAGGCAGCCGCTGTCGAGGTCCACGCAATCGCCGCCCGAGCCGTAATACCCGTGGCGGAAGCGCACATGGCGGATCACGATGTCATCGCCCGAGATCCGGAAGAAGTTGTTGTAAAATCCGATGCCATCCCCCGGTGCCGTCTGGCCGGCGATGGTGACTTTCGAACTCGTCAGCCGCGTGCCGTTGGAGCCGCTGGGAAGACGGATGTAGCCGCTGACGTCGAAGACGATCGTGCGCCCCGTCGATGGCACGGTAGAGATGGCGTCGATGAACGAGCCCGGCCCCGAAGCGCTGAGATTGGTGACCTTTCCAGCACAGTGGGATCCGAAGCTTGGAATTCACGTGACTTGAAGTCGCGGCCGCACTGACCCTATAGTGAGTCGTATTAATTTAAATCATACCAACATGGTCAAATAAAACGAAAGGCTCAGTCGAAAGACTGGGCCTTTCGTTTTAATCTGATCGGCACGTAAGAGGTTCCAACTTTCACCATAATGAAA
>JADMIO011565001.1_pt1 | contig 54882 bp, 25 predicted proteins | sample 8958161 | NCBI WGS metagenome assembly JADMIO01 (sample SAMN16585339, study PRJNA669376) | soil metagenome | isolation source: Crop rotation soil | place: USA: Cullars Rotation, Alabama | collected 2011
GCCGCGACTTCAAGTCACGTGAATTCCAAGCTTCGGATCCCACTGTGCTGGAAAGGCGAGCACGGTGCGCAGCAGGATGCCGAACACCTCCGGATCGGTGTCGTAGCCGTGCATCCACTGCGCCAGGATGCCGTCGGGCGCGAGGTTGGCCTTGAGCGCGCGCAGGCACTCGACCGTGACCAGGTTCGACATCCCCGAGATCCAGTAATTCGTCGGCTCCGAAACGATCACGTCGTAGCGCGGCGCGTCCGGCGGCCGCAGCTGCACGTACTCGCGCGCGTCCGCGACCACCACGCGGCAGCGCGGGTCGCGCTCGAAGTCGCCGTTGTCGCGCGCGAAGAACCGGCTGGCCTCGAGCACCGCGGGCGAGATCTCGACCGCCTCGAGCGACTGGATGGGGTGGCAGAGCGCCGCGCCGGCCGTGATGCCGCTGCCGACGCCGATCACCAGCACGCGCTGCGGGTCGCGGTGGGTCAGCAGAGGCAGGTGCGCGAGCAGCTTCTGGTTTTGAAAATCGCCGAAATTGGAAGCGTCGGCCTTGCCGTTCACGCGCAGCGACAGGCGCCCGCGCCCCCAGTCGTCCACGGTGACCACGCCGGTGTCGTCCTCGCGGTAGTACAGCATCTTGCGATCGCGATCGGCCGCCGCCGCGTCGCTGCCGCGCAGCCGGTAGAACCCGGTGGTCAGGTACTCCTGGTTCCAGCTCGGCGCGAGCGCCAGCCCGAGCAGGCCCAGCCCGGCCACCCCCGCGATCGCAGGCGGCGCGCCACGCCGCACGAGCCACAGCGCCGCCGCGAGGTTCAGCACCACCCCGAGCTCGAAGCACCGCCGCACCCCGAGCCACGGGATGACGGCGAGCCCCGCCGCCAGCGCGCCCGCTATGTTCCCGGCCGTGGTCGCCGCGTAGATGCGCCCCGCGCGCTCGCCGGGCCGCGCGCGGTCGGTATCGGCCAGGTCGACCAGCAGCGGCACGTACGCCCCCATGCAGATCCCCGGTCCGAGCAGGAGCAGCCCGCACAGCCCGAGCACGAGCGCGTGATGCGCCGCGAGCGACCCGTGCGCGAGCCCGTACAGCGGCAGGTACAGCCTGGGCACGACCTGCACGAGCGGCAGCGACACCAGCACCGACACGCCCATCCCCGCGAGCGCCGCGGCCAGCAGCGCCGTCGCACCGCGTCCGCGCCGGAGCATCCGCCCGGCCAGCGCGCCGCCGAGCGCCATCCCGGTGAGCAGCCCCGCGAGCATCAGCGAGAACGAGTGCACCGACGACCCCAGGACGAGCACCAGGACCCGCGTGTAAGCGACCTCGTAAAGCATGGCCGCGAACCCGGTGACCGCGCCGAGCGCCTGCAGCGGCACAAGCCCCTCGGATATCTGATATCGGATATCAGGATTTCCAGCGTCGCCTGCCTCACCCCCGGCGGCCCCGCCCGCGGGCTCCGAGCGCGCGAGCGCCAGCGCGGCGAGCCCGACCCCGGCGTTGAGCACCTGCGCCACGTTCGCGGTCCCCGAGAGCCCGAGCAGCTCGACGAGCCAGAACCCGGCCGCCAGGCACCCCACGACGCCGCCGGCTGCATTCACCGCGTAGAGCACGCCCATCCGCTCGCGCGACGCCGGGTCGGCGCGGAACCGATGCTCGACCAGCACCGGGAGCGTCGCGCCCATCAGCGCCGTCGCCGGCAGCAGGAGCCCCGCCGCGAGCAACAGCTTGAGCCCCACGAGCCAGCCCGCCGCCCCGCGCGCGACCTCGAGCCACCACACGCTCAGGCCGCGCAGGCCCGCATCGGCGCCGATCGCCGCCGCGGCGACGCCGAGCTCGAGCCAGCCGTACATCCGGAGCGGCCGCCGGATGCGCCGCATCGCGGCGCCCGCGGCCGCGCTGCCGAGGGCGAGCCCGCCCATGAATGCCGCGAGCACCAGCGCCGCGGACAGCGAGGTCGACCCGACCAGATAGGAGAACTGCTTGGCCCAGACCGCCTGGTAGATCAGTCCACAGGCGCCGGAGACGAAGAAGAGGAGCGCGGTCACTTGCCCGAGCTCGCCACCCGGGCCTTGAGCGAGACCGCTTCGACGTGCTTGTCGCGATACGGTTCGTTCTGCTGCTTCACGATCTGCACGTCCGTGAAGCCGCCCTTGGCCATCGCTTCCAGCGCCGGCTTGATCTCGGGTTGCGTGAGGAAGAGCGTGTTCATCTCGACCTCGCCGTTGATGATGCGCAGGTCGCGCATCAGCGGGCGCAGCGGCGCCGGGCTCGGGGACGGCGGCGGCGGCGCGCCCCCGACGGCCACCGGCGGCGCGTCCAGGTTCATCACGATGAACTCGGGTCCGCACATCGTGAAGATCTTGTCGAGCGTCTCGATCGCGCGCGCGTGGTCGCCGCGCTTCGGTGGGCTGGCCTGCTTGGCGTACGAACGATCCGAGAACATCAGCAGCCCGCGACAGAGCGGGTAGCGCCGCTTGTGCCCCTGCGGGTCGGTCCACTCGCTCATCCTGGTCTCCTGCGACAGCGCCAATCCGAAGCTCGCCGGGTCGATGCGCGTGTCTCCCTCGACTTTCTTGACCAGAGCGGGCCACACCATCGGGCAGGTGCGGAAGCCGATCGTCGCCGCGCCCGGCTCCGTGCGGGTGTTCAGCACCTCCCCGAGCGCCGGGTTCGCGTACGGGGCGTGCAGGTCGGCGATCACCTTGGGCATGCCGAACGCCACCTCCAGCACCTCGAACCCCCGCGGCAACGCGCCGGGCGCGAGATCCCGCAGCTCGCCGTCCGCCTCGAACGCCACGCCCTCGACGCCGTCCACGGAGTCGGCGACCAGCTTGCCGATCTTGATGTGACCCAGCGCCACCGGGCTCGGCTTCGGCGGCCCGCCGGCCCCGGTGCCCGCGCCAGCGACGGGCAGCTCGCCCGCGAGCCGCTTGAACCCCGTCACCACCGCCGCGATGTTCGGCCCGCGGCCCGCGACGTGACAGCCGTTCGGCCCGAACTCGAGCTGCTTGTACGCGAGCGCCGCGCCGCTCTTGACCTTCGCGTCCTCCGAGCTGAACACGCGCCGCACGAGCCCGAAGCCGAGCGCCTTGCGCTTGTCGGCCGCGGGGTCCTTGGCCCCTGTTTCGAGCTCCATCGAAACGTCCGCGCTGTGCAGCGTGCGCTGCCCGCCCGCCTTGTCCTTCAGCGGCAGCTCCGTGGCGCCGGCGTTGAACACCAGGTTCGACGCGGCGAAGCGCACCTGCGGATCGGTCGCGAGCACCTTCACGACCCCGGATGCCGCCTCGAGCGGCATGCTCAGCTTGATCTTGACCTGCGCGCCGTCGATCTTGTGCCAGCCGACCTTCCCGAGCGCCGCGTTGCCGAACGGCTGGCACCCGCTCACCGCGGCCGCCTGCACCGCGTCGATCAGCGCGCGCGGCGCGGCCGCGCACCGCCCCACCAGCGCCACCACGAGGATCGCGACGCACCGCGGCAGACCCCTCACATGACCCCCTGAGCGTACACGCTAACGCGCGGCCGCGATCGTCTCGCCCTGCATGTCCGCGCGTCGCAGGCCCGCGTCCCAGCCACGATACCACGCGGTGACGAACACCTGCGCGCCCGGCTCGAACGCCTCCACCGCCGCCGGGCTCCCGAAGCGCACGGCGTACACCGTCCGGTCCTTCTCGACCAGGACCATCGCGCCTTCGCGACTCTTCACGGTCCCGACGAACCGCGACAGGCTCACCGGCCCCTGCGAGAGCACGACGCCCGGGCGCGCCGCCGGCCGGCCACCCGGCGTCGCCGCCGCCTCGGGCCCCGGCCGCAGCGCGAGCACGAGCACCGCGAGCACCAGCCCCACGCCGAGCGCGGCCCCCACCTTCAACCGCGCGGTGGTATCCACGGGCTGCAGCCGCGACCCGAGCACCGGGATCCGGCTCGCCGTGCGCGCCTTCCGCGACAGCATCAGCGCGCGCACGCTGCGCGAGATGCGCCGGATGCCCGAGACCAGGCCCCCCTGCGCCGGCTGTTCGTGGTGCGCGCGCGCCACCAGCTCCGCGAGCTCCTCGTTGCCCACGTTCTCGCGCGCCGCGATCGCGCGCATCGCCGCGCGCGCCGGCTCGGCGCGCTCCGGGTGGTCCGCCACGAACCGCGACAGCGCCGGAATCGCCGCGCGCCCGCGCTTCTCCGAAAACGTCTTGAGCAGGTCGTCCACGAGGTCCGGCGACTCCTCGTGCGCGAGCATCGACGCCATGGCCTCGTCCGCCTCGCCGTCCTCGAGCTGGCCCAGGCACCACACCGCCGCCGCGCGGTAGGCCTCCTTCTCGCTCGAGATCATGCGGCTCAGGTACGCGAGCACCTCGGGCTTCCATTCCTTGTAGAGCACCAGCAGCACGTTCGCGCGCACCCGGTGATCCTCCGCGACCAGCACCGGCAGCACCATCGGCAGCGCCGCGCCCGCGTCGAGCCGCCCCATGGCCTCGACCGCGTTCGCGACCACGCGCGGGTTAGCGTGCCCGAGGAACGGCCGCAGCACCGACAGGTGCGACGGCGGTGCGGTGGTCCCCACCAGCCGCACCACGGTCGAGAGCACCGTCGGGTCGCTCTCAGCGGTGAGCAGCGCCACCAGCTCGTCCACCGCCGCCGCGCGGTGCGCCTTCACGAAGCGCTCGATGACGCGCACGCGCGCATCCGGATCGCGCCCGGCCAGGAGCCGCGCCAGCCCGCCGAGCGGCGGCACGACCGGGATCGCGGTCGTGCTCACGTCGGACATCTTGCGCCGGTCGGAGAGCGACCCGAGGATCTTGCGCGCCTTGTAGCGGACGTCGGTCTCCGGATCGTTGTCCGCCAGGCTCTCGAGCTCCCGGAGCAGCTCGGGCAGGTTCGGCAGCTGCCGCAGGGCCGGCGCGAGCTCCCGCCACCCCCCGCCTTTCGCCGCCAGGGCCTCGCGCAGCTCTGCCGCCGTCATGCTACGCTCACCACAGGAGGATCCATGGACCGGAACCCCATCACATCCCGCCACGGCATGGCGGTGTTCCTCGTGATCGGACTGGTTCTCGTGCTGCTCGCGCTGGGCCTCGTGCTCCGCACGCTCTCCGGCAGCGCGTACCGCGAGGTGGACACGCTCCAGTCGCACCTGCGCGCCGTCTCCGTCGGCGAGGCGATGTTCGGCGAGATCTCCGCGCGCCTCAACGCGACCCCCTGGCAGGACCGCTGGTTCCGCGGCACGGCCGAGATGCAGGCGGACGTACCGATCGCGGGCGGCTCGTGCAGCTACGTGCTGCAGGAAGTGATCGAGCCGCCGCTGCCCACGAACCCGGTGCAGCGCATGCTGGCGGCCGGCGTGCACCACGCGGATCTCCTGGTGCGTGCGCGCTACGAACGTTCCGAGGTCGTGATGTGCTGGCGGCTGACGTGCGCCGAGGACTCGATCGACCCCGTCGCGCGCGTGATCCCGGCCATCTACTCATTCGCACCCGAGGATACCCCGATCGGCCCCCGCATCAGCGGCCCGGTCATCGATCTGATCGAGAACAGCATCCGGAAGCGGGACCAGAACCGCCCCACCGCCGACTCCCTGGCCGGCCCGATCCGGAACGCTTCGGACCCGAATAGTATCGCAGGCTTGATCGGGAAGCCGCCCCGTCCCGGCATCATCACCGGCACGGGCACGGTCGGACACACCGGCGGCATCGCCCCGCCGCCCCCGCCCGCGATCGCGGCGGTGCCGCCGCCCCCGCCGGCCGTGGCGGTGCCGCCGCCCCCGGTGCCGCCCCTGAGCGCCGCGCCGCAGCCCTCCAGCCAGGGCAGCCAGAGCGGCCAGGGCAACCAGGGCCAGGGGCAGGGTCCACCGCGCCCCCAGGGTCAGGGGCCGCAGGGCCAGGGTCCCCAGGGTCAGGGGCCGCAGGGTCAGGGGCCGCAGGGTCAGGGACCGCAGGGCCAGGGCAACCAGGGCCAAGGTCAGGGCAACCAGGGCCAGGGCCAGGGCCAGCGATTTCAGGGGCAAGGTCCGCAGGGCCAGGGCCAGCCGCAGGGCAACAACCAGACGCAGCAGGTCAACGGCCAGCAGGGCAACCAGGGCAACAGCCAGAGCAACGGCCAGGGCCAGGGCAACAGCCAGGGCCAGGGCAACGGCCAGGGCCAGGGCAACAGCCAGGGCCAGAGTAACCAGGGCAACAGCCAGGGCAACGGCCAGGGACAAGGCGGTCCACCATGATCCAGCGCGCGCGCCGGCACCTGCGCGGCCTCTCGATCCTCGAGGTCGCGATCGCGTTCGTGCTGCTGGGGCTCACGCTCGTGCCGCTGATCGAGCTGTTCGGATCGGCCGCGCGCCAGACGCGCCAGACGGGCGACGTGGGCCTCGCGATGACGCTGCAGGAGAAGGTCGCCGACGAGCTGCGCGTCACGTTCTGGGAAAACCCGCACGCGCTCGACGATCCCGCACTTAACATGCAGGCTATGGTGCCGGTCATCGACGGCCAGTCCCCGTTCTTCCGCGGCATCGAGGACACCGCCGCCCCGTTCGGCCAGATCGACGACACCAACGACGCCGGCGTCGACAAGGCGTTCCCGTCGCTCTACCGCGAGCTCTCGAAGTTCGAGTTCGGCGTCACCTCCACGCGCCGCATGCTGCCGACCACCGGCGAGGTGGTCGACGTGATGCTCACGATCCGCTGGAAGGACGGCCGCCAGATGGATCGCTCGCTGGACCTGCCGACCGTGCTCCCGGTGATGCAGGTGCGCCTCTCGGTCCCGCTCCAGGTCCGCGATCGCGCCGCCGCCGACAACCTGATCCGCACCGCGTTCTACGCGCCCGGTCCCGCCACCCTGGACCAGGCCGCGCAGGGCGCCGGCGCCAACGTCGCCACGATCCGCGACCTGGGCGACCTCGTGCTGATCATGGCCGGCCTGGCCGCCTCGCGCGCCGCGTTCGATGCCGCCACGGCCGCCAGCCGCGCCGAGATCGCCTCGCTCGCGGGCATCCCGCGCTTCCGCGCGCGCGTCACGCTGTCGCGCATCCACGAGGCCCGCACCGCGGCCTACATCCAGGCGGTCACCTACCTGGGCCCGCGCCTCGCGCGCCTGGGCGCCACGCCCGCGCTGGGCAGCCCGCCCCCGCCGCCGGCCGCCTACTGGGACTCGGTCGTGATGGCGGCCTGGCTCCCCACGAGACTCTCCGAGGCGATCGGCCAGACCGCGCTCGCCTACACCGAGGCCTACAACGACCCCGTCGCCGCCGACCTGCCCCGCGTCCGCGCACGCGTGTTCATGAAGCTCCTCGAGCTCGCCAAGCTCCAGGCGCTCACCGCCGGCATCACCGACCCCGCCTACATTTCGAAAATCGTGGATGGGTTCTCACTGGCCGAGACCGGCCGCCACCGCAGCTACGACCAGTTCACGCAGGTCGAGAAGCAGCTCGTCGCCAGCGTCGGCTCGATCCGCGAGTCCTACTCCGCCCCGGACCGCCTGGCCGCCTGGAACGCGATGAACTCCTCCGCGGGCAACGTCGCGCAGGCGCTGCTTCCCAGCGGCTCGGCTCAGCTGGGCGGCGGCGGCACCACCCCCCAGAACGGCGGCAGCCCCCCGCCCAACACCCCCGACCCCGCGGCTGCCCCCACGGACGGCGGGCTCCCGCCGCTGCAGGTGTCGCCGTCGGTGGCCCAGGGCCTGCAGAACCCCGCCGGCGCATTCTGAAGAGACCGATGCGACGCCGCGCATTCACGCTGTTCGAGATCCTGATCGCGCTCGCGCTGTTCTCGATCCTGATCGGACTCCTGGCCTGGCTGCTCGGCTTCGGCGGCCGCTCGACGGGCCGCCTCACCTCGAGCCTGGCGCTCCACCAGGCCACGCGCCGCGCCACCGCGCGCTTCCTGGCCGACATCCAGGAAGGCATGGAGGTGATCTCGCCGCGCCCCGGCAACACCGCGGCCTACACGGTGATCCGCGACAAGATCTCGGTGCTGCGCTGGTACTACCAGGTCCCGTCCCAGACCGATCCCACGCTCTCGGACCTGCGCGTCTCGATCAAGGACGACACGCTGCCCGCCGCGCAGCAGGACGCGCTGGTGATCTCGAACGTGCGGCGCCTCACGTTCTCCACCCGCACCGAGGGCGCGCTCCAGATCAACCTCGAGCTCGCGACCGAGGGCCAGGACTACCCGCTGCTCACGACCGTACGCCTGCGTAACATCGCGTCGGCCGAGGAGCTCTGGTGAGCGTCCCCGCCAAGGTGCTGATCTCGCTCGCGATCGCGCTCCACGCGGGCGTGCTGGTCCTGAACAACCTCGACTGGTGCCCGCTCGTCGAGCGGCTCTACCCCTACTACTCCTGGTATCCGCGCGGCACCGGCCAGGTCCAGGGCTGGGCGATGTACCGCTACCCGCTGCACCGGGACCTGCGCTTCCAGCTCGTCGCGACGTTCGCGGACGGCTCCACGCGCTGCCTCACCAGCACGTTCACGATGGACGACCGCGAGCTCTACTTCCACGAGTGGTGCTTCGAGGCGAAGGACGGCGAGGCGCAGGAGCTCGCCTACCTGGACCGCCTGCACCGCACGTGGAAGGAGCGCCCGGTGCCCACGGAGCTCTCGGTCGTGCGCTTCGTGCGCCCGATCCCGGAGATGACCGCCGGAGGAGCGCCGCCCGCCACCGCGCCGTTCGCGGTCTCGGGGCTCTTCCGCAAGAAGCGCTCGTGATCGCCCGCGCACTCGCGGCGTGGGACCGCTTCGCGTTCGCCCCGCGCTCCCCCGTGCCGCTCGCCGCGTTCCGCATCGCGTTCGGCCTCCTGCTCCTGCACTACCTGGCGCTCCACGCCTGGTTCTTCGAGCTGCAGTTCGGCCCCGGCGGGCTGCTCGCCACGAGCGGCGCCGCCCGCGCGCTGCCGGCGATCCGCTGGAGCGCGCTGCTCCTGCTTCCCGGCGTCCCGTTCACCGCGTGGTATGCGCTCGCCTGCGCCGCCGCGCTGGCCCTGACCCTGGGTCTCGCCACCCGGATAGCATCGGTGCTCACCTGGGTCATGCTCTGCTCGCTCTTGAACCCGCTCGAGGGCGGCACGAACTCCGCGGACGTGCTCCTGCGCAGCGTCTCGTTCCTCGTGATGATCGCCGGCGTCTGCGGCCACCTGAACCGGGCGCACGCGCTCGACGCCCGCGGCACGCCCGCCACCGCGATCCCCGCCTGGACCACGCGCCTCATCCAGCTCCAGGTGGTGCTGGTGTACTTTTTCTCCGGATACGCGAAGGCCGGCAGCCTGGACTGGACGCGGGGCGTCGCGATGCACTACGTGGTGAGCCAGCAGCTCTGGGCGCGGCTCGACGCCTCGTGGGCGTCCCAGCACGTGCTGCTGATCGGCGCGCTCACGTTCGGTTCGATGCTTTTCGAGCTGTTGATCTTTCCCGCGCTGGTCTGGCCGCGCGCCACCCGCCTGCCCGTCCTGGCCGCCGGGCTGGCGTTCCACCTGCTGATCGGGCTCACCGTGCGCATCATCCTGTTCACCGAGCTGATGCCGATCCTCTACCTGTGCTTCCTGGAGGACGAGCACTACGCCGCGCTGGAAAACTGGATGAACCCGCGCGCTAGTTCAACGCCGTGATCCGCGACGCGCTCACGTAGATGTTGGTCTTGGTCTTGACCTCGGTGATGCGCCCTTCGATCTGCACCGACTTGCCCGGCCGCACCCACTCCGGCAGCGCGTCGCCGAGCGTGGCGTGGATGAACACCGACGCCTCGGTGACCGCCACCAGCGCCTTCTGCATCCGGAACACGTTCATCACGCGCGCCTTGGTCGAGAGCCCGTCGCCCTGCTTGCCCAGCACGCTCGCGAACTTGGAGCGCGCCCCGAACACGCCGAGCTTGTTGTCCGGCGACACCTCGGCCAGGTCCTGCGGCCCGCGCTCCCCCGATCCGGTCTCGTAGGGCACCGACGCCGTCGTCGGCGTGCGGGCGGCGCGGAAGCTCAGCGCGAGCACGATCAGGATCAGCGCGGCCAGCACCGCGGGCTTGCGCAGGAACGCGATCCCGAGCCCGTTGCTCTCTTCCGCTTCGTCCTGCACGTCCCTCACGCGGACCTCACGGCACGACCGTGCCCGAGACGTACCCGCCGGGCGGCGGGGTCGACGCGACCGGCGTGGGCGGGACGAAGTCCGGCGTCTCCTTCGGCGGCGACGGGTCCTCCGGCGGGATCGCCGGCATCTGGTTCCCGGACGAATCCGCGAGGAACGGCGCCTGCGGCGCCTCGACGTACTTGCCGAAGTAGGTGATCACGTCGGCGACCGACAGCGGGTTGTCCTGCAGCCGCCCTTGCTCATCCGTGAGCTGCGAGTACATCAGGATCGGGTACGGCATCGGCTTGGTGCCCAGGCTCCGCACGACCGCGTCGGGGTTGTGCACCTTGTCCGGCGGCAGCAGCGGATTGATCCGCACCACCTCCGCCTTCATCTCGTCGATGGTCGGCGGCGTGCCCGCGGCGAACGCATCGATCCAGATCGAATCGGCGTACTTGGCGCCCAGCTCCGGATCCGAGAACGGCCCCGTGGGCGTCGGATACGGGAAGATATGACCGGACAGGATGTTCGCCTGCTCCTCGTCGCGCCAGCAGCTCGACACCTCCTCCGACCACTTCTCGATCGGCTGGTCGACGATGCTCTCCGCGGTCACGCCGGGACGGATCTCGCGATCCATGAACTTGTCGCCGGTGTCGTACGGGCTCACGGACACCGCGCGCGTCCAGTCCGGCAGCGGCTGGAGCGTCTTGCCGCTGAACAGCTTCATCACGCTCGCCTCGATGGCTTCCCAGCGCGCGTCGTGCAGCGCCGACGGGTCGGCCACGAACCGCAGGCCCTCGGGCAGGTTGAGCGCGAAGTCGCTCAGGCGGAACTTGCGGAACATCTCCACCGACCACCAGTTGAACGCCGCCGGGTCGGTGCTTTCGTTAGTATTCTGGGCGACGGGCGCAATCCCCGAGAACAGCGCGTCGACCGCCGCGTCGTTGTAGGTCGTGCACGGGGTCGGCGGCTTGTTCCAGGCCGCGTCGACCTTGGTGCGCAGGTCGCGGAACGCGAGCCGGTTGCGCAGGAAGTTCTGGTGCGCGCGCGCGATCTCCCAGTGGAAGCGGCTGCGCACGGCCGCCGTGTCGGTGCCCGGCGTCTGGTAGGCCTTGTCGACCACGTCGGGCTCCGTGTACACGCGGTACCGGAGCACCTTCTTGATGCGCTCGGGCGCCGCCGGGTCCGGGGTCAGGTACCCGATCCCGGGCGCGATCGCGAGGCGGCCGTACACGAGCACCTTGATCGGCCCGTCGTACCCCTGCACGCTCGCGTGCGCGAACACCTCGGTGAAGCCGATGCCCGTGTCCGGGAGCAGCGGCTGGCCTTCGAGCTCGCCGACGTGCCGGTCCTCCTCCAGCAGCGAGTACTCGCCCGCGGTGGTCGGCGCGGCCGGGCCGTCGTCCGAGGGCTCGCTCGCCCGGTCGAACCGGCCGGAGTGCTTGAGCTCGGGCAGCTGATCGTCCGCCGTCGCGTCGCCGTACCAGCGCTGCGAGTAGTGGTGCGCGACGAACCGCGCCACCGCGCGGTTGTACGCCGCGTCGGCCAGGAAGAAGGCCTGGCGCTGCTCGAGCGACGAGCGCGTCCACTTCATCTGGTGCCGCTGCAGCTGGTAGATCCCCGTGAACACCGCGGCGAACACCAGCAACCCGCAGATGATCAGCGGGATCACCATCGCGCGCCGGCCGGCGCTCAGTTCTGGTCGTTGCGCAAACATACGCCCCCCAGAAGGTTCAGCAGCTCTCCGGTGTTCGCGTCCTTGAGGGTCAGGTGGTAGTTCAGCAGGTTGTGTCCGCGGCGGTACGCGCGGAAGCGCGACACGCCGGTCGCGAGCACCTGCTTCTCCTTGGTGGTGCGGTTCTGCATCATCAGCCGCTGCTTATCGTCCAGGTAAATGCACATCAGCTCGTTCAGGTGGTTCGAGAACACCGCGAACGGCCGCGTCTCGTCGATCGCGACCGGCGGCGCGAACAGCTCGGTGGCGTCGTGCAGGATCTCCGACAGCCGCACGCTGGCCATCTGCGCCTGGTGCACGACCTCGACCTTGCCGCCGATGCTCTTCTCGGCGGAGAACCCGCGCGTCATCAGCGCGATCGCGAACCCCATGCCGGTCACCACGAGGCAGGCGACGACGATGATCTCGACCACCGTGAAGCCGCGCCGCGTCTGCATGGCTAGAAGCGCCTCCGCGGCACGAAGTCCGAGAGGGCGACCGACTGGCAGTTGCCCTCGAGGTCCTTCCAGTAGACCTTGATGTCGACGTGGGCGAGCGTCGGCTGCCCGTTGTCGGCGGTCACGGTCGGCGCGTTCGCCACGCGCACGTCCATCGTATAGCTGTAACGCTTGTACAGGCTCACGTAGTCCGGCTCGCCCGTGTTCGGATCGAGCGCGGCGTCGCCGTCCGACGGCATCAGCGTGTCGCCCGGCGCCTGCACCAGCGCCGAGATCGGGGCCCCGGGGCAGCCCGACGCGGACCCGCCGCCGATGGACGCATACGTGGCCACCGCGCGGTCGAAGCTGCCCTGCTGGTCCTCCGTCGCCGCCTGGTACACCTGCTCGAACGCCATCTCGGCCAGATTGCTGGCGATCAGGTGATCGCGAGTGACCTTGACCCCGCGGTTCGTGGTGGTCATCAGCGTGGTGAGCGGGATGAGCGCAGCCACCAGGATGGCGATCGCAAAGATCGCCTCCAGGAGCGAGAACCCGCGTACCAGGACCCAGCGTCGCTTCTGCATGACAGTCGCCCGGCCAAAGCGTACTGTCGGGGCCACCTGGACGGCAACAGCCCCGGGGCGCCTAACGCCCCGGATTTGCCCCCCAGATCTTGTCGATATCGAGCTCCAGGATGGCCGCCATGGACGTCCCGACCGCCAGCCGGCGCCCGTCCGGCGACGCCGCCAGGCTGGTCAGCTCGGCCAGCGCGAACGGCGACACCCGCTCCGGCATCCACACGTCGGGCGATTCCCCGTGTCCGATCCGCCAGTGCAGCACGCCGCGCGCCGGCCCGGGCTCCGCCTTGTCCATCCGGAGCGCGAACACGTGGTCGCCCGCCCGGTGCAGGGTCACCTGCGACGCCTCCGACAGCGGCAAAGATTCTCGCACGATGTGCGATTGCTCGGTCTCGGGCAGGCCGGCCAGCGCCTGCGTCGCGAGCGACCCGAACGCCGGCCGCCCGCCCGGCATCATCACCACGGGCCGCACCGCCGTCTTGCCGTCGCTGCCCAGGAACTCGAGCTTCTGGCTCTGCACGACCGCGTTCTTTGCGGGGTCCCAGACCTCCGCGACCGCCTGCGGCCGGGCGCCCTTCTCCGCGGCGATCACCTTGAACGCCGTCACCAGCTTGCCTTCCTTGCCCAGGTGCAACGCGCTGTAGCCCCCGGGCGACTGCCAGAGCACCTTCGCCGACTTCCGGTCGAGCAGGTGGGCCTCGCCCGCGTCCGTGAGCACCGCCAGCCGCGCGTCATCGGGCGAAACCTCGATCATGACCGGCGCTCCGGCGAACGTCTTCACCACGTGCCCGTCCGCCAGGTCCCGCTGTTCGAGCCCGCCCTGCGCCATGAAGAACGTCCGGCTCGCGAAGTCCGACGCCAGCACGTAACTCGTCGGGGCCCGGAACGAAAAGCGCGCCGCCGCGGTCCCCGTGTCCCAGCCGATCAGCCCGGGCTGCTCGCCCCCCGGCGGATGGTCCCCGCTCGTGAGCAGCGTGCGCCCGTCCGCGGCGTACGCGCATCGCCGCACGACCCCGATCGAGTCCGCCCGCTTCACCAGCGCGCCGGTCTTCAGGTCGTAGACCTGGAGCTCGGTCGTCGGCACGGACGTCGACTCCTCCAGGTCCACCGCGACCGCCAGGCACTGGTCGCGCTCCGCGAAGCTCAGGGCCTGCACGGGCAGGGCCGGCACGTTCAGCGCCTGGCGCGAGCGCGCGCTCCAGTCCCACAGCTGCACGGCCTTGTCGGTGGCCGTCGCGAGCAGCGCCCCGTCATCCGAGAGCGCGAACCGCCGGAGCGACGCCGCTTCGACGCGGAACGCGCGCGTCACCTGTCCCGACGCGACGTCGACCACCGCCAGTGCATCGGTCCCGTCGCAGGCGATCACCTGCTGCCCGGTCAGGTTGAAGCGCACTTCGGCGATCGCGTGCCCCAGCGCCACGCGGCGCTGCTCCTTCTTCGCATCCGGCGCGAACAGGCACAGGTCGCCGCTCGCCAGCCCCGCAGCCACCAGCGCGCCGTCGCGCGCGCCCGCCAGCGCGGAGACCGCGCCGCCGCACGCGAGTTTGTTCAGGACCGAACCATCTCCGGCCGCGCGCACCTCGACCGCGCCCGCGACCGCGACCAGGACGCGCCCGCCGGGCAGCGCGGCGAGCGCCTCGGGCGCGCCCCCGACGATCGCGAGGCGGCGGGATGGCTTGCCGGCCGTGCGCGTGACGTCGAACAGGTCGCCCTGCTCTGTGCTCGCGTACACGTGCTCGCCGGCCGGGTCCACGGCCAGGCGCCGCACGCCGGCCGGCATCGGCGCCGCGCCCCGCACTTCCAGCGTGCGCGGCAGCAGCCCGACGATCGCGTGCTCCGGGACCGTCCACAGCCCGGCCAGCCGCTCGGCGCCGGGCACGCTGAATAGCTGGGTGAACCGCTGGGGCACCAGCACCGGATCGGGCAGCGTGCATCGCCCGAACACGCGCGCGCCTTGCAGGCCAATTCGTAACGGAAGCGGCGGCGCCTCCGGATCCTCGCCTTCCGGCGGGTAGGTGCCCAGGCGCGTGTCGATGTAGGCCGGCACCGACGCGGGCGCCGGCGAGGCCGGCGAGCTCACGACCGCCGCGCCCGGCGAGGCGCCCGGCCCGGGCGACCCCGGGCTGGGCGTGGCCGTCGGCAGCAGCGCCAGCTGCGTCGAGCCGGTCGCCCTCGGAGACGGGCTCTCCACGGGCGTCGGCCCGGGCCGGAGCAGGAACGCGCCGGCGAGGATCGCGACCGAGACCGCCGCGATGCCGGCGGCCTGGATGTTCCGCGCGCGCACGCCGGCGCCCGGTGCGGCGGCAGCGCCGCCCGGCGCGCCGCCCGGCGCCGCGCCTGCGCCCGGCCGCCGGAGCGCGCCGGTCGTGGTCGCGGAGAGCCCCGCCCCCGCCGCCGCGCCGGGTGCCGCGCCGGTGACGGTCCGCTTGAGCGACCCGCTCGACGTCCCCCCGAGCCCTGCTTCCAGCCCGGCGGGCCGCTTGAGCCCGCCGCTCGTCGTCCCCGCGCCGGTGACGGTCCGCTTGAGCGCCCCGCTCGATCCGGAGCCTGCGAGCCCCGGCGCGCCCTTGGCCGGCGTCTTGCCGCGGCGCGAGGGCTGGCCGGCCAGTCCACGCTCGAGCTCTTCCGCGAACTCGGTCGCGTTCCGCGGCCGCTTGGCCGGAGAGCGCTCGAGCGCCGCCTGCAGCACCGCCGCGACGCCGGCCGGCAGCTCCGGCACCAGGGTCTCGATCGGCGGCGGCACGTGCGTGAGCTTGGCCTGCAGCAGCTCGCTCAGGTTCCGCCCTTTGAAAGGAAGGTCGCCGCTGAGCATCTCGTAGAGCATCAGCCCGACCGAGTGCAGGTCGGCGGTCACGTCGACGTCGTCGGCCTGCAGCTGCTCCGGCGCCATGTACAGTGGTGTCCCGACCAGTGCGCCCGTGGCGGTCAGGCGGTTCGCGCTCTCGAGCAGCGCGACGCCCAGGTCGGCGATCTTCGCGGTGGTGGGCCCGGCGAGCAGGATGTTGTCGGGCTTCAGGTCGCGGTGGATGATGCCCTTGTCGTGGCAGGCCTGCAGCCCCTCCAGCATCGGGATCGTGAGCTCCACGGCCTCGCGCATCGAGTACCGCGGCCCCGTCTTGAGCCGCTTGCGCAGCGACCCCCCGGCGGCGTACTCGAGCACCAGGTACGGGTGCCCATCCATCTCGCCGGCCTCGTACATCTGGATGATCGACGGATGCCTGATGGACTCGAGCATCCGCGCCTCGCGCTGAAAGCGCTCCTTGTCGGCGCCCTTGCCCAGCATGATCTTGATCGCGCGCGGCGCCCCCGACTCCCGGTGCCGCGCCATGTAGACCGCCCCGGCCGTCCCCGACCCCAGCAGGTTCTGCAGCTCATACCGCTTCAGAAACTGCCCGGGCAGCGGTATCACCGCAGCCGCCCCGGGCGACGTGACCGCATTGGTCGACACGATCGTCAGATGCTGCGCATCCCCAGGGATGATCGTGGCCCGGCAGCTCCCGCACTCCATCGTGGCCGACCCATCGCCGTCCGCCACCAGCGGCTCCCCGCACGACGGACAAACCCCCGTGTCGCTGGACATGGTGCGGCCAGCATAGCACGTGCCTATCCGCGTCGCGGGTCCTGGTGTTTCCCACTCGGTGCTTTGGTCGACCGAGGCACGTAAGCCTTGCACGCGTGTTCGAGTCGGCATCCCGTGCAGGACTTGAAGTAAGCCCGGCAACCTGCACCTGGACCTACACCTGCACGTTAACCCGCTGGTGGGCCTTGAAGCCGGCCACCGTGACGTCCTTCTTCGACTCCAGCTTGGAGCCCTTGGTGCCGGCCATCATGCCCTCGACCATCTTGTCGCCCACCGCCGTGAAGTCCTCGGTCTCGGTGGTCGTGATGGTCAGGTAGCACTGCGCCTCGGCGTTCTCGACCTGGAGGTCGGTGTCCTTCTTCCCCATGTCCGCGTCGAGCGCCCAGCCCTTCGGGAGCGTCACCGTCGCCTGGCCCTGGATCCAGTGCGCGTTCGCGCCGTCCAGCGTCGCGATGTCCGCGGCCGCATGGGCCCGCGCCGGCGCGTCATCCGCACGCAGCACCGCCGCACTCAACGCCACCATCGACACGCCCAGCACGAAAGCCCTCGCCCAACCCTTGCGTATACGCTAACCTGCGCCGGGCTCTGCGCTCGATGGGCCCCGCCCGAGCTCGATCAACAGCCGCCACGCATTGCGCGTGGCCGTGAGCAGGAGCAGCATCACGATCGAGATCATCGCCGAGAGGATGCGGGGCGACCCACCCGCGGCAAGACGCCAGCCCACCAGCGAGATACTCGCATAGCAGAGCACCGGCATGATCGTGCGGAAGAAGTTGGCGCCGTCGCCCAGGGCGGTGGCGGAGGCCTTGAGCTCGGACAGGTGCCGGATGTGGCGGAGCGTGATCACGGCGCCGACCGTGGCCAGCTCCCAGCCCAGCTTGTCGGCGCTCTGGTCAGGAATCGTGAAGAAGAGAGAGATCAGCAGCACGTAGAGAAAGCTGGAAAAGGTATGGGTCGCAAACGAAAGCAGGTGCCCGGAGTCGGCGGCGGTGATGCGCCCGAGGTGCATGGACACCGCGACGAAGAGGAGCCCGACCAGGCTCGCCGCCGCCGATCCCGCCAGGTTGTAGAAGTCATGCCAGGAGGCCACGACCTTCGCGAATTCGGGGTCCATGGTGACCTCCTAGATCAGCGGCCGCAGGAACGAGAGGTGGCCCAGGAGCTCCAGCAGCCGGATCGTGCCCTTGGTGGTCAGGTCCGAGGGGCCGGTGACCTGCTCGGGGCCCGCGGCGCCCTGCCTGATCGTGTACTCCAGCGCGTCCGGAAGGTCCTGGTAGATCCGCAGCGCGTTGCGGGCGGCGAAGTCAGGGGACTTCGTGACGGCGATGTCCTCCGAATTGATCGACTGGCTCATGGGGTCCATGTTGTAGGTGCCCACGGCCGCGACGCGGCGGTCGAACACGAAGACCTTGGCGTGGAGCTGGCGCTGCTGGTTCACCGCGAAGATGCGCAGCGTGGGGATGTCGGCCAGCAGCCCCTTCCAGTCGCGCACGAACATGGCCTGCGTGGCGACGCTGTCCGTGGACTCGGGGCTGTTCGTCAGCAAGATGATCTTGACCCCCCGCTGCCCGGCGCGGAGCAGGGCAGCCCGCGCCTCGGGCGTGACCACCACGTAGGGGTTCTGGATCACCAGCTCGGTGCGCGTGGCGTCGATCAGGCGCACCAGGTTCGGCGTGATGTCGTTGCGCCCACGGCCGACCAGCGCGTGCTTGTCGAGCACGGTGACGGGGTAGGACAGATCGCCGTGGAACGGCTCGTAGTAGTCATAGCCGACCAGGTGCTTCAGGGGCAGGAGCTGGGTCTGGAGGTCGCGCTTCAAGGGCTCCGGCGAGAGCTCGCCGGCGGTCTGGGGACCCAGCCCGAGGAGCTGGTTCGACATCACGCGACAGGCCGTGTCCAGCTCGGACTGCGCAAAAGGCGACGGGGTCACGGTGTAGTTGGCGAGCAGGTCCCACTCCTCCTCGAACGCCTGCCTGGCCTGGAGGCAGGCGCGTCCGCCCCGAATGAGGACGTCCGTGTCGCGCCAGGAGTGCGCGTCGTCCTCGTGCGGGGCGAAGTACTCGCGGGCGATGTTGCGGCCGCCGGTGACCAGCCACTCGCCATCCGCGATCAGGAGCTTGTCGTGGTTCGAGGACTCGATGGCGCGCAGGTGGCGCAACGCCGCGGGAACGCTGTGGCGCCAGGGGTTGTACACCTTGATCGTGACGTTGCCGGTGGCCACGAGCGCCTGCAGGAGCTCCTGCTCACCGAAGCGCCGCGCCAGGTCGCCCGAGCCGCGGGCGTCGACCATCAGCCGGATGCGCACGCCCGCCTGGGCCCTGCGCAACATGAGGCCCAGCAACGAACGGCCGAAGACGTCGGGCGTGACGATGAAGTAGGTCGCATCCAGCGTGCGGGCACAGTGCTCCACGACGTGCCAGCGCGCCAGCCAGGCCTCGCGGTTGTCGGTGATCAGGCGCACCTGCGCCTTCTCGGAAGCAGCGTCCAGCGTGTCGAAGACGTCGTCGACGGGCGCCTGGCCGGCCCGGGCGGCCTGTGCGGAAATCAAGGCCAGGAGCAGAACGACACGAAGGCCGTATGACACTGGAACCCCCCGGATCTGTCCTTGTTCGCTTATTGCGAAAAGTCTAGGAGCGGGACCGGAGGCGTCAACCGGGGCGGGGGCTTACCTCGCATGATCCGGGATGACACGCAGGTGTAAGGCGGTTCGCAAAACCACGCCCCACCCGGGTGCATTGGTGGGGCAATGGGATACCTCATTCGCTTGTTCCTGGCATTGGTCCTGGTCAGTGGCGCCTGGGCGCAGTCGGTGGCGGGGTCGGCGGAGACCACCCGGGTGCCGCCGCTGCTCGCGGAGGTGCAGGACGCCTTCTTCCAGCGCCTGATGCTCGAGCATGTGCTGGCGACGCCGGCGCTGGCGGCCGACGTGAGCGGGGCCAAGGACCAGCTCGGCGCGCTGGAGGATCGCCTGTCCGCGCGGGTGAACGAGCTGGCGGACCTGGTGGGCGGGGACCTGGGGCGCGGGTCGGTGGCGGTGCTGGCGGCGATGGTCGACGACGTGACCGCGCGGGTGGCGCCCGAGGACGCGGCGTTCGTGCTGGCGGCCAAGCAGGTGCGGGCGCGCATCAAGTTCGAGCGCGGGCAGGTCGCGGGGCTGGAGGCGCTCGACGGGAAGCTGCGCGAGTTCGTGGAGCGGAAGCGCGACGAGAAGAAGCTGCAGACGCAGGTGGCCCGCCTGGCCAAGGGCATGGGCGAGTACTACTTCAAGCAGCTGCTCAACAACGGCGGCGCGATGCAGTCCGTGGCCGATCGGGTCAGCGGCCAGGGCCGGGTCGACGTCAACACCGCCACGGTGGCGCAGCTGATGCGCGTGGGCGGCATCGACGAGGCGCTGGCCAGGAAGATCGTCGCGGCGCGGAAGCGCGCCGGGGGCTTCGACGGGTTGAGCGACCTGGACGGCGTGGATGGGATCGGGCCCGCCGTGCTGCAGAAGCTGGGCGCGTCTCTGGTGGCCGGGGACTGGAAGCGGCCGGAGAAGGAATGGTGCGTGCTCTCGTACGCCGCGATGGCCTCGAACCTGGAGGGGTCGGGGATCGCGCAGACCAACCTGATGGAAGCCGTCGGGTCGGGCAAGGGCATGCACGTGGTGCGCCAGCTGGCGCGCAGCAAGGACCACGAGACCGAGGACCGGAACTGGGTCGGCTCGCGGCGCTACTACATCAAGAAGGACGCGGACCGCGAGAAGATCACGTCGCCCGTCATCGCGCAGCTGGGACACGTGGATTCGGGCAACCCCCAGACCGTGAAGGACTTCGTGAAGTGGGCGTTGCCGCTGTTTCCCGGGCGCCGGCACTGGCTCGCGCTCGAGAACCACGGCGGCGGCGCGATGTGGGGCTACGGGTCGGATGAAGACCACGGGTCGCACTTGACCGTGGAACAATTGACCGACGCCGTGGCGGATGCGACGGCGAACCTGCGGAAAGTGACCGGCAAGGCGGACGCGCGCTTCGATGTGCTTAGCTTCCACGCCTGCGACATGAGCTCCATCGAGATCGTGCATGCGCTGCGGCCGTTCGCGAAGATCCTGGTGGTCTCGGAGTCCATCGGGTGGGGCGGCTGGGCCTGGGAAGGCTGTCTGAGCGAGCTGGACAAGGACCCGAAGATCTCCGGCGAGGAGTTCGCGCGGCGGTTCGTGGGGCACCTGGCGGCCTGGGTCAAGGACAAGAAGCGCTGGGACAATCGCGAGGACATGAACCTCGCGCTCGCGGCGTTCGATTGCGACAAGCTGGAGCCGCTGTTCCAGGCGACCGGAGCGCTCGGCGCGGCCATCGCGAAGAGCCTGCCCGGTCAGGCGGGTGCGTACCGGACGTCCCGGGACGCGGCGGCGGCGTTCGAGGGCCACCGCGATCTGGACGGCTTCTGCGCGGCGCTGATCGAGAACTCCGATGACGAAGGCGTGGTGGCGGCAGCGAAGCAGGTGCGCGCCATCTATGGCCACCCGGGCATCGCCAGCGTGGACACGAACCTGTCGGGGCTGGCGGTCAAGTTCAAGAAGCCTGGATCGGTGGTCTGGGGCGTGAACGGGTTCGGCGGCGTGCCGCCCGACGCGATGCGGCCGGCGGGGTCGCGGACCTACCTGCAGCGCAACACCATCGTGACGCCGCTCAGCGGGCCTGACGACAAGGGCGAGTACACGATGACGTTCCCCAGGTTCGACGTGGCCGCGTTGCAGATCAACGATATCGAATATCAGTTCCTCGGGCCGCGCGGCGGCCTGGGCGTGATGCGCCGGCTGTCGCGGCTCGGGGCGCACAATCGCGAGCAGATCACCACCGAGTTCGCCGCCGGCAGCCCGCTCATCGTCGAGGGACACACCGAAGGATTCGGGGGCTGCCGCGGGCTGGCCATCCAGGTGCCGCTGCCGCGGGACCCGGTGGACTGGGACCGGTACGTGCGGACCTACCGCACGCTGCCGTGGGCCAAGGCCACGCCGTGGGGCGCGCTCACCGAGCTCGTCGGACAGACCATGATGCCGGACCGCTGGAAGAACGAGGGCCCGCAACAGCCGCCGGCGGTGACCGGCGCGGAATAGCGCAGGCGTAAGGCGTGAACCGGCGGGTGCAAGGGGCGGAGCGCATCGCGGCGCTGCGCGCGGCGGCGCAGGCGGCGCCCGGGGACTTCGAGGCCCAGTACGCGCTGGCCGAGGCGGTCTACGAGGACGGCGAGTTCGAGGACGCCATCGTGGAGCTGCGCGAGGCAGCTCGTTTGAATCCAAACGATCCCGAGAGCCGCATGTGGATCGGGCAGATCCTGTTCGCCTGGGGCGACCACGCCGGGGCGATCGAGATCCTGCTGGAGGCCGTGCGGCTCGAGCCGGATCACGGGCCCGCACGCTATCTGCTGGGACGGGTCTACGGCATGGTCCCCGATCGGGACGGCGTGATGACGCAGGCCGCGGAGCTGGACCGGCTCGGCAAGCGCGACTGGGCGAACGCCATCCGGGGGATGCTCGAGCCGGGCTAGCCGGGCGGAGTCATCGACTTGGCGACCGACGGGGTCGCGAAGCACCACATCACGGTGCGCGCGTGGCGCTCGTGGGGGTCGAGGGCGAGGGCCCGCTCGGCCAGGGAACGGCCCTCGAGCGCGTCGCCGGCGCGGCAGCGCTGGACCGCGAGCATCCCCAGGCAATGCGCGCTGGCCGGGTCGAGGGACAGGGCGCGGCGCAACATCTTCTCGCAGGCGGAGAGCTCGCCGGCGCGCTCGAAGAACTCGGCCCAGGCAGCCAGGAGCGGCAGTCGCGCAGGCAGCAGTTTATCCGCCCGGTTAAGCGCAGCGCGGGCGGCGGGCAGGTCGTTCGAGAGGATGTGATAGCGGGCCAGGAGCAGGTGAGCGGGGCCCAGCTTGAGGTTCAGGCGCACGAAGGCCTGCAGGGCCATCGCCGCAGCGTGGTAGTGCTCCAGCGTGGCGAGGTGGAGCGCCAGGCGCGCGGCGGCCGGCAGCGCGATGCCGCGGGGTGAGGCGAGGAGGTCGGCCACCTGCGCGACGAGCGATTGGGCCGGGTCCTGCGGCGAGGGCTCCGGGGCGTGCTCGTCGAGCAGGGCGCGCATCTCCATGAGCTCGAGCAGCGTGCGCTGGGCGTTGCGGTCCTCGGGATCGAGACGGAGCGCGTCGCGCGCGGTGTCGCGGGCCTGGGCGAGGTGGCCCGTCCGGAGGTGGACGCGGGCCAGGAGGCCGTGCGTGAACGCGTCCTCCGGGTCCAGGCGGCGCGCGGTCTGCAGGTGGTCTTCGCAGGAGCCCCAGGCGGCGTGGTCGAAGTGGTGGATCGCGAACTCCTGGTGCACGGCGGGGTTGTCCGGCTCGAGGTCGAGCGCGCGCTCGAGGTGCTCGCGGGCCTCGGCGGGGCGGTGCAACGCTGATAGCGCGCGAGCTAGATTGCAATGCAGGTACGTGCTGTTGGGCTGGGTGGCGAGCTCGGTGCGCAGGGCGGCGACGGCCTCTTCGTGGCGGCCGCGCAGGCGCAGGATCTGGGCGAGGTTCCAGCGCGGATACGAGCGCTCCGGGTCGTGGCGGAGCGCGGTCCGGAAGGCCTGCTCGGCCTCGTCCAGGCGCCGCATGCGCAGATAGACGCGGCCCAGGGACGCGTGGAGGTCGGCGTCGTCGGGCGCGGCCTTGAGCGCCTGCTCGATGAACTTGAGCGCGGTCGCGGGGTCGCCCTGCGCGGCCAGGTCGTGGAGGCGCTGGTGGAGGCTCATCGCGCGGCCGTGATGCCCAGGAGGGCGGTCAGCTCCGGCGTCAAGGCGTCGAGCGCGGCGTCCAGCGACCGGGTGTACTGGCATTCGCGCACGTGGAGCAGGATCAGGTCTGCGGTGAAGGGCCTGGGCGGGGGGCAGACGGTCAGGGAACGCGACGCGCGGGACCCGGGAACGCGGAGCTCGACCTCGAAGCGCCACTGGAGCGTGGCCGTGGGACGGAGGCCGTAGGGCTCGTCACGCGTGTTTGGGGGCAACGAGACGTATACGCGGACCAGGACCGCCGGGGCGGTGGTGTCGCCCGTAACGGGCTCGCTCTGCACGAGGCCATCCCACGGAGAGGATGCGAGCTCGCGGTTGAAGCGCTCGGCCAGCAGGTGGGCGGCGTAGGAACGGGCCTCGGGCGCGAAGCAGGGCTCGAGCGACGGGGCGTAGCCGTGCGCCGGGATCGGCGGATGCTGGGGCAGGAACGGGTGATCCGGGCAATCACCGCCACGCGAGCCCGGGCAGGTGCGGCGCGTGTCGCGCTGCGCGGCGGCGACGGACGCGGCGTCCACCAGCCAGGCGACGGGCAGGGCGAGCGGACGGGACGCGCGGTCGCGGTGGTCGCGCGCGAGCGCCAGGAGCGTGCGCGGGGCCGGCTCGAGCGCGGTCGCGAAGGTGCGCAGGCGGGCGGCCTGCTCGGCAGCCTGCGCGGCCTCGCGGGCCTGCCGGGCGGCGGTGTTCTCTCGCTCGCGGTCGGCGGCGGCGCGGGCGGCGGCGGCCGCTTCGGCGGCGACGCGGGCGCGGGCGCTGAGCTCCCCGTAAACGAGGAGCGGCAGGACCAGGAGCGCGAGGACGAGCGCCGTGCGGTGGGCCAGGACGAGGGGCGCGGGCATGGTGCGGTCGAGCGCGGCGCCGACGTCGGCGGCGGAGTCGGGCGTGTCGGCGAGAGGGTCGAGGGCGGCGGAGAGCTCTTGTCTGTCGGACAAGCGGGCCACCGCGCCGAGCTGGCCGAGGAGCACGGCCGCCTCGACCTCGGCGGAGCCGGCGACGCGGAACCGCACCTGCGCGTCATCGTCGAGCACGGCGACCAGCTCGTTCGGCTGGAGGTCATCGGGCAGGTGGACGGGGCCGAGGATGGCCTTGACCGGATGGAGCGTGAGGCGGTCGGCCCAGAGGTCGCACACGTGGCTGGGCAGGAGGTAGCGGCCCGGAACGTAGGCGCGGCGGCTGTGCAGGCCTGCGCGGACCAGGCCGAGGAGCGAGAAAAAGGCCAGCCAGGCGGCGAAGAGCTGCATCAAAAGCGGCCCGGCGAAGAGCCCGAGCGCGATGCAGAGCCGGACGGCGTGCTCGGTGGCGTCCGTGGCCGTGTCCCACGCCTCGCGGGCGAGGAGCGGGATGCGCCCGGTGCCCTGCAAACAACGCTGGAGGCTGGAGCGCGCGGGCGGGTCGAGCTGGTCGAGCGGGGTCACGGGAACAGTGTAGCGGCTCCGTTCGAAAAAGCCGTGCTACCTTGAGGCGGACGACACGCGGAGGTTGGCCTTGCGATCTGGCGCTGCTCTCATCCTGGCGATGGTGCTCTGCCTGACGGTCGGGTGCGGCTCGAAGAGCGCGGAGCCGCCCCCACCGAAGCCGATGGACTTCGGAGGCCTGGAAGCCCTGCGCCCATCGGACCCCGCCTCCCTGGCCGTCTTCAAGAAGGCCTTCGACAAGCTCAAGGCCGAGGACGACAACAACTTCAACGAGGTGGGTGCGCTGGCCTTCCGCCTGGACACCGCCCCCGCGCTCACCTACATCGCCGAGAACGGCTCGGAAAAACAGGCGCGGGTGGCCTTCTCCGGCCTGCGCGCGGCGATCGACGGCGTCGCCTCCATGGGCTTCATCCAGTCGATGGGCCCGGACTTCAAGGAAGACGTCTACCGCAAACAACTGATCGAGACGCTGAAAAAGCCCGAGAACAAACAGCGCCTCGAAGCCGGCTACGCAAAGCTGCCGCCCCCCGGCCGAGCAACCTTCGCGAGCGTGATGGACGCGCTCAAGTAAGCGCGTGCGCTAAGGAAGCCGCCGAAACGTCGCGGCATCCAGGAACGCGAGCCCGGCTGGAACCGTGAGCACCGCGGCGGCGCGATCCTCGAGCACGAGGACCTGGAACGTGGTGGTACGGTCGCTGCCAGGTCGGGGTGGTCGCGGGGTCGAACGGTGGGGTCTCGTCCCGGATGGTCTGCCACCAGTCCTGCGGTACCGGTGGGTTTCGCCAGCGGGACGGCTCGGAGAGGTCGCCCGAATGGGTGGGGACCGTCAGCGTTCCGCCGGCGCCCAGCGCGGATCGGAGCGCCTGCACGACGGCCGGGGCACCGCCGCAGACGAACCCGAGGGCGCTCAGCGATGAGTGGACCAGCAGCGTGGAGCCCTCGGTGACGCCGAGGGCGCGCAGGTCCGCGGCGAGCGAGGCGACCGTGGCCGGTCGAGCCGCGCGTCCGACGAAATCGGTCATCCCGCGTCCCCCTCGCCTGCCAGCGCGAGGACCTCGTGGAAGCGCAGGTGGGCCAGCGCGCCGAAACGCGGGTTGCGCGTGAGTTTGGCACGCGTGGTGGCCGGGGATGCCAGGCCGCAGAGGAAGCGCGCGCGCTGGCGCGGGGTCGCGAGCGCCGCGTGCCGCTCCGCGACGAGCGCGCGGACCAGGGCCCGGTCCGCGGACGAGGCGGTGGGCGCTGGCCCTGAGGGCGTCGCAGTCGGTGCGGGTCTGCCGGCCGGGGGGACGCAACGGTCGCAGTGGCCGCACGGCGGCATGGCTTCGCCGAAGTACGTGGACAGGGACTGGGTGAGGCAGGTCCGCTGGGTCGCCAGCGCGGCCACGCGCTCGGTGCGGGCCACGTCGCGCGACTCGCGGAGGTCGAAGCGGGCGGATAGCGTATCCGTTAATGCAGGCACGTCGGTGTCGGTGCGCAGGACGCGGTACGCGCGGCGGGCGCCGGAGGGCTTGACCTCGATGCCCTCGGACTCCAGGCGGGCGATGAGCTCGAGGAGCGCGCCGCGCGGGAGCTTCGTGGCCGAAAGGGTGTCCTCGACGGACAGCGTCAGCCAGGTCGGGCCCGCGGTGGCCGGCGCGAGCAGGCGCGCGGCGGTCGGGGCTTTGCCGGCGGCCAGGGCTGCGGCGTCGAGGTCGGCCGCGATGCGGCGGACCTGGGCCGGCGCACGCAGCTGGTACTGGTCGTAGAACGCGCCCTTGGAACGCAGGATGCCCTCGAGCTCCAGATAGGTCAGCACGGTGTCCACGACCAGGGGGCGGATGTCGTGGGTGGTCGAGAGCGTGTACGTGGAGATGGAGAGCTCGGGGGTCGGGGGACCCGGGGGCGCGACGAGGAGCTCCTGGAGGAGCGCCGCGAGGGCGTGGCGGTCCGGGGTGTCGCCGTAGGCGAAGTTTTCGAGCGTGATCACGTCTTCCGGGGCTGCGAAGGTCTCGCAATGCGAGGGGGCGCCGTCGCGGCCCGCGCGGCCGATCTCCTGGGCGTAACTTTCTATGCTTTTGGAAATGTTGTAGTGATAGATGGAACGGATGTTGGACTTGTCGACGCCCATGCCGAAGGCGATCGTCGCGACCACGATCGCGTGGTCGGAAGCCATGAACCAGTCCTGGATCTCGTGGCGCTCGTCGTCGGCCAGGCCGGCGTGATAGCAGCGCGCCGGGAAGTCGGCGGCGGCCAGCGCCCTGGCCACCTCCTCGGCGGTGCGCTGGAGCGTGACATAGACGATCGCCGGCTCGCGCGGGCGGTCGCGCAGGCGCGTGAGGAGCAACGCGAGACGCTCGGAGGCCGCACAGGGGGTCGCCGCCAGGAAGAGATTCGGGCGGTGGAAGCCCGTGCGGATCACGCCGGCGGAGTCGACCTCGAACGCGCGGGCGATGTCCGCCGCGACCTCGGGGGTCGCGGTGGCCGTGAGCGCCAGCACGCGCTCGACCCCGAGCTCGCGAGACAGCGGCGCCAGCTTCATGTAATCGGGCCGGAAGTTGTGGCCCCACTCGCTGATGCAGTGGGCCTCATCGATCGCCAGGAGCGCGATGCGGCGGCCCTTGAGCATGGTGAGAAAACGCTCGTTGCCCAGGCGCTCCGGGGCCACGTAGAGGAGCTTGAGACGGTCGGCGTCGAGCTCGGCTTGCACGCGACGCCGCTCGGCGAGGTCGAGCGAGGAATCGAGGCGCGCGGCGGGGACCCCGCGCCGGATCAGAAAATCCAGCTGATCCTTCATGAGCGCGATCAGCGGCGAGATCACCACCGTGAGGCCCGGGAGCATGAGCGCCGGCAGCTGGTAGCACAGGCTCTTGCCCGCGCCCGTGGGGAAGACCGCGACCGTGCTGCGCCCATCGAGCAGGCGCGAGATCACCGCCTCCTGGCCCTCGCGGAATGATTTGAAGCCAAACGTTTTCTCGAGGACTGCTTGCGTGTTCACGGTGCGGAGCGTAGCAGTCCGGGGCCCGGAAGACTATTTCGCGGACGGGGCCGGAGAGGGCGCGGGGCTCGCCGGCTCCTTGTCGATCCCGAACAGCGCCTGGATCTTCGGATAGACCGTGGTCCGCGCCTTCTCGTACTTCTCCATGTCCTCGTTCTTGCCCGACTTCGCGAAGGCCGCCAGCGCGCTGGACTGCTCCTTCAGGAGCACGTAGATCGCCTGGATCTCGGTCAGGTACTTCGCATCCGACTCGGAGAGCTTGCCCGCACGCAGCTTGGTCAGGAGCACGGTGACCTTCTCACACAGCGTGCCGATCTCGGTGGCGACCTCCGACACGTGCTCCGCATCGAAGGCCTTCTTCGCAAAGCCGTCCGCCGTCGTGCCGATCAACAGGTACGACGTGTAGCTATGCCCCGCGGAGAGGCCCCCCACGGCCTCCAGACACGAGTCCTGCGCCCACACCGGCGCACACGCCAGCCACACCGCGAGCACCACGACGATCCTCTTCACGCTGCCCCTCCTCCGCTACCAGCGGACGAACTTCTTGTTCTTCCGCGCCTTCGCCAGCTTGTCAAAGCCGTCCTTCTCGAGCTTCACGTCGTCCGGCTTCGCCGCCTGACCGATCGTCCAACCCAGCGCACCCAGCGCCGCCCCGAGCTTGCCCGCAGACGCCGCAGGCACCGCACCCTGCTCGCCCGCCGGCTTCGCCGCCGGAGCCGGAGCCGCCGGAGCCGGAGCCGCCGGAGCCGGAGCCGCCGGAGCCGCGCCCGGAGCCGGCGCCGCGCCCGGAACAACCGGCGCCACGGGCGCCACCGGAGCCACGGGCACCACCGGAGCCACCGGCGCCGTGGTCGCGCCGTTCGCGCCACCCGCACCGGTCCCGGACACCGCCGCGCCCTTCTTCTTCTTGTTGATCTTGTCCAGCGACTGGCCCTTCGCCCGCGCCAGCAGGCGCCTGAGCTCCATCGCCGCCGCGTCGCCCGGCGCCTCGGCCTCCGCGCGCTCCGCAGCCTGCTGCGTCCGCGCCCGGAGCTCCGGCAGCCGGGACGCCGCCACCTCGAAGAACTTGAACGTGCGACCCTCGCCCTCGAGCGCTTCCTGCGCCGCCACGACCAGCGCGGTCTGCACCGACTGCTCGATCAGCTCGCGCAGGCCCTCCGGCACCGGCGTGACCGCCTGCTCCGTGACCGACGTCCGCACCGGCCCGGCCGCCAGCGCGGCCCGCGCCGCCGAGACGCCGTAGAGGTTCGTCGCTTCGACAGCCTTCAAAATCTGCCCGTTGTTCAGCGCGATCCGCGCGAACTCGCCCACGACCACGTCGGTCGCGAAGGTGCCGAAGAACACGTCGTCCCCGGCCCCGCCCACGAGCGTATTCGTGTCGTTCCCGCCGTCGAGCACGTCCACGCCACCGGCGTTGATGTCCGTGCCGGCCGACCCGGTCGCCGCGCCCTGGAAGAGGTTCACCGTCGCCCCGTCGCCCAGCAGCGTGTCGAACCCGGCGCCCGCGAACAGCGCGTCGCCGCCCGCCCCGCCGATCAGCACGTCCGCGCTGCCGCCGGTCGAGATCGAGTCGGCCGCCCCGAGGTTCGGATCGCCCGACTGCACCAGCGCCGGCAGCGACTGCGCGTCGAACGTGATCACGCCCGTGTCGCCCAGCACCACGTCGCGCCCGGCGCCCGTCGTCACCTGGTCGCCGCCGACGCCCGCGATGACCGCGTTCTCGCCGTCGCCGCCGAAGATCACGTCGCCGCCACCGGTCGCATCCGTCACGTCCAGCGACGCGAACGTCACCACGCGCCCGCCCGCGAACACCAGCTCCGCGTTGTCCCCGGAGATCAGGTCGTTCCCGAACCCGGCCACCAGCGTGTCGCCGCCGCCGCCGCCGATCGCGAAGTTCAACCCGTCGCCCAGGTTGATCGAGTCCCCGGCGCCGAAGTCGAGCGCCGTCGACCGGATCGACTCGAACGTCCCGTCGGCCGCCCGGTCGATCGTGCCGTTGTCACCCAGCACCGCGTCGTTCCCCGACCCGGTGGTGATCACGTCGCCGCCCACGCCGCCGATGATGCGGTTCCCGCCGTTGCCGGCCACGATCACGTCGCCGGCGCCGAAGCCCAGCTCCGCGTCGAGGCTCGACACCACGTCGACCACGCCGCCGGCGAACGTCACGCGCCCGCCGTCGCCGACCAGCTCGTTCGACCCGTCGCCGGCCACGATCGTGTCCGACCCGGCGCCGCCCAGCGCCACGTTCGCGCCGGCACCGACGTCGAGCAGGTCGGCCCCGCCGACGCCGCCGAACACCGTGTGCACGTCCGTGACCGCCCCGCTCGCGTCGCGCGACACGTCGATCCCGTCGCCGGCGAGCAGGTCGTCCCCGGCCCCGCCGAACAGCTGGTCCGCCCCGTCGTCCGCCGCCGCGCTGAACACGTCATTAGCGCGCGCGCTATTGTCGCTCCCGACCACGGTCACCTGACCGCCGACCAGGATGTCCGACCCGTCGCCGCCGACGAGCAGGTCGTTCGCGAACCCGCCCGCGAGCACGTCGGCGCCCGCGTCGCCCGCGAGCACGTCGTTCCCGCCGACTCCGACGTCCGTCGCCGTGACACGCTCGAACGCCCCGAGCGCGGTGCGATCGATGCGCGCGTAGTCGCCCAGCAGCACGTCCGCGCCGTCGCCGCCGGACGCCGTGTCGCTCCCGAACCCGCCGGCGATGATGTCGTCGCCCGCGCCGCCCAGCAGCGAGTCGTTCCCGCCGTTCGCGGTGTCCACCGCGAACACGTCGTTCTCGTCCGCCGACCCGTCGGCCAGCACCGCGACGCCCGCGTCGCCGAACAGGAAGTCGTTCCCGCCGTCGCCCGCGATCGCGTCCCCGCCGGCGCCGCCGAACACGATGTCGTCGTCCGCCCCGCCGGAGATCGTGTCCGCGCCGCCGAGCCCGTTGTCCGTGGTCGTCACGCGCTCGAGATCGCCCGTCGCCGACCGCGAGAACACGCCGAAGTCGCCCGCGAGGATGTCGTTGCCTTCATCGCCGCTCAGCGCGTCCCCACCGGCGCCGCCCAGGATCGCGTCCGCCCCGGCCCCGCCGGAGATCGCGTCCGCCGACCCCACGAGCGGGTCGATCGTGAACACGTCGTTGGCTTCCGCAGACCCGTCGGCGCGCACCGAGATGCCGGCATCCCCGACGATCAGGTCCGCCCCGCCGCCGCCGGCGATCGTGTCCGCGCCCGCGCCGCCGACGATGATGTCGTCGTCGTCGCCGCCGCCCAGCACGTCCGCCCCGCCGATCGCGGTGTCGGTCGCGATGACCCGCAACACCGTATCCGCCGCGTCACGCGAGATCCGCGCCTCATCACCGAAGATCGTATCCGAACCGCCGTCGCCCGCCGCGGTGTCCCCGCCGGCCCCGCCGACGATCACGTCGTCGCCGAGCCCGCCCGCGAGCACGTCCGCCCCGCCGATGCCGGCCGCCAGCGTGAACACGTCGTTCGCGTCCGCGCTGCCGTCCGCGCGCACCGTCGCCGCCGAGTCGCCGATCAGGATGTCCGCGCCGGCGCCGCCGCTCACGGTATCCGCGCCCGCGCCGCCGACCAGCAGGTCGTCGCCCTCTCCGCCGGCGATCACGTCGTTGCCGCCCAGCGCGAAGTCCTCCGACGCGATCCGTTCGATGACGTCCGAAGCGTCGCGCACGATGCGCACCGCGTCGCCCAGCACCACGTCATTGCCCGCATCGCCCGACAGATCGTCCGCCCCGAACCCGCCGGCGATCACGTCGTTGCCGCCGTCGCCGTGGATGGTGTCCGCCCCGCCCGCGTCGTTCCCGAGCGAGAACACGTCGTTGGCGTCCGCCGTGCCGTCAGCGCGCACCGAGATCCCGTTGTCGCCGAGCAGCAGGTCGGCCCCCTCGCCGCCCGAGATCACGTCCGAGCCGGCGCCGCCGACGATCACGTCGTCGCCCAGCTCGCCGCTCAGGTTGTCCGCGCCGCCCAGCAGGAAGTCGGTCGCGATCACGCGCTCGACCACGTCGGCCGCCGACCGCTGCACGCGCCCGGAGTCGCCGACGATCATGTCCGCCCCGGCCCCGCCCAGCGCCGTATCCGCGCCGAACCCGCCCAGGATCACGTCGTCGCCCACGCCGCCGAACAGCGTGTCGTTCCCGCCGATGTCCGCCGCCAGCGTGAACACGTCGTTCGCGTCCACGGACCCATCCGCGCGCACGCTGACCCCGGAATCGCCGACGAGCAGGTCGTCCCCGTCATCGCCGGCCAGCGCATCCGCGCCCGCCCCGCCGAACAGCAGGTCGTTCCCCTCGCCGCCTTCCATGTCATCCGCGCCGCCGACCGCGAAGTCGGTCGACACGATGCGCTCGATCGCGTCCGTGCCCGACCGGACCAGCCGCCCGCTGTCGCCGAACAGCACGTCCGCGCCCACGTCGCCGACCAGCCGGTCGTTCCCCGCGCCGCCGAACAGCCAGTCGTCGCCGGTGTCGCCGGTGATCGTGTCGTTCCCGCCGATGCCCGCGTCCAGCGTGAACACGTCGTTCGCGTCCGCCGTCCCGTCCGCGCGCACGCTCACGCCCGAGTCGCCGAACACGGTGTCGTTCCCGGCCCCGCCGGCGATCACGTCGGCGCCGAACCCGCCGAAGATGAAGTCCACACCGGCGCCGCCGCGGATGTCGTCCGCGCCGCCCACGCCCGTGTCGGTCGAGGTCACGCGCAGGACCACGTCGCCGCCGTCGCGCACCACGCGCCCGGCATCGCCGAACAGCAGGTCATCGCCGTCGTCGCCGCTCACCGTGTCGTTCCCTGCGCCGCCGAACACGATGTCGGCCCCGAGCCCGCCGCTCAGGTTATCCGCGCCGCCAACCCCGGCCAGGATCGTGAACACGTCGTTCGCGTCCGCCGACCCATCCGCGCGCACCGACTCGCCGGAGTCGCCGATCAGCGTGTCCGTGCCGTCCTCGCCCAGCACCGTGTCCGCGTCCGCCCCGCCGATCAGCGTGTCGTTGCCCGCGCCGCCGCGCAGCGTGTCCTGCCCGCCGATCGTCCCGTCCGTCGACGTGATGCGCTGCACCACGTCGAACGCGTTGCGGCTCACGCGACCCGCATCGCCGAACATCGTGTCGTTGCCCAGGTCGCCGAACAACAGGTCGCCGCCCGCGCCGCCGAACACGATGTCGTCGCCGTCATCGCCGTGGATCGAGTCCGACCCGCCGATGCCCGCGCCCAGCGTGAACACGTCGTTCGCATCGACGCTGCCATCCGACCGCACCGACACGCCCGAGTCGCCGACCAGGATGTCGTTCCCGGCCCCGCCGGAGATCACGTCCGCGCCGAACCCGCCGAAGATCACGTCGTTCGCGTCGCCGCCGCGGATCACGTCGTTGCCGCCCACGCCGAAGTCCGTCGACGTGAACCGTTCGAGACCATCCGAAACGTCGCGCACCAGCCGGCCCGCATCGCCGAACAGGTGGTCGACTCCGCCGTCGCCCGCGATGACGTCGTTGCCGGCGCCGCCGAAGATCCAGTCGAAGCCGTCCCCGCCCTCGAGCAGGTCGCCCGCGCCCACGTCCGCCGCCAGCGTGAAGATGTCGTTGGCGTCCGCGCTGCCGTCCGCCCGCACGCTCGCGCCCGCGTCGCCCAGGATCGTGTCGTCGCCGTCGCCGCCCGAGATCACGTCGACCCCGGCCCCGCCGATCAGGATGTCCGACCCGGCGTCGCCGGTGATGCTGTCGTCGCCGCCCAGCGCGAAGTCCGTCGACGTCACGCGCTCGACCACGAACCCGGACCCGCGGAACACGTGCCCGGAGTCGCCGAACAGCGAGTCGTCGCCGTCGCCGCCGGTGATGGTGTCCGCCCCGAACCCGCCGAACACGAAGTCCGCGTCGACGCCGCCGTCGATCACATCATCGCCGCCGACGTCCGGCGCGAGCGTGAACGCGTCGTTCGCGTCCGCGCTGCCATCCGCGAGCACCGAGGTCCCCGCGTCGCCGAACAGCGTGTCGTTGCCGGCCTCGCCGAAGATGCGGTCCGCGCCCGCGCCACCGGCGATCAGGTCGTTGCCCGCGCCGCCGATCAGCAGGTCCGCCCCGCCGATGCCGAAGTCCGTCGACGTGATCCGCTCGAGCACGTCGCCCGCGCCGCGCGACACGCGGCCCGCGTCGCCGAACAGCCAGTCCAGACCGGCGTCGCCGATCTCGGTGTCCGCCCCGGCGCCGCCGAGCGCGATGTCGTCGCCCTGTCCGGCGATGATCGTGTCGTTGCCGCCGATGGCCGCCGCGACGGTGAAGAAGTCGTTCGCGTCCGCGCTGCCATCCGCGCGCACCAGCACGCCCGAGTCGCCTGCGAACAGGTCGTCTCCGTCGCCGCCGTCGAGCTGGTCCGCGTCCGCGCCGCCGACCAGCACGTCCGCCCCGAGCCCGCCGATGAGCTGGTCGCCGCCGCCCGTCCCGAAGTCGGTGGAGCTCACGCGCTCCACGACGCCGCCCGCGCCGCGCTGAACGCGCCCGCTATCCCCGAACAGCACGTCCCCGGCGTCGCCGCCGTCGACGCTGTCGCTCGACGCCCCGCCGAACAGGATGTCCGCGCCCACGCCGCCGGTGATCAGGTCCTCGCCGCCGAAGTCGGCCGCGATCGCGAAGATGTCGTCCGCGTCCGCCGTCCCGTCCGCCCGCACGATCACGCCGTGATCGCCGAACGCCACGTCGTCGCCGCCCTCGCCGGCCACGGTATCCGAATCCGCGCCGCCGAACAGCACGTCCGCGCCCTCGCCGCCCGAGATCGTGTCGCGCCCGCCGAAGGTGAAGTCCGTCGAGCTCACGCGCTCGATCACATCGCCCGCCGACCGGGACACGCGCGCCGCGTCGCCGAACACGACGTCGTCGCCGTCGCCGCCGAGCAGGTTGTCCGCGCCCGCGCCGCCGGCCAGCACGTCGTTGCCCGCGCCGCCCTCGATCACGTCGTCGCCGCCCACGCCCGCGCCCAGCACGAACACGTCGTTGGCGTTCAAACTGCCGTCGCCCCGCACGCTCGCGCCGGAGTCGCCGACCAGGATGTCGTCGCCCGCGTCGCCCAGCAGCCGGTCCGCCTCGGCGCCGCCGAACATCACGTCCGCGTCGTCGCCGCCCGAGAGGATGTCCGACCCGCCGACGCCCAGCGCCGTCGAGGTCAGCGACAGCAGCACGTCGTTCACGCTGCGCGCGACCCGCGCCGCATCGCCGAACAGCGTGTCGCTGCCCGCGTCGCCGCTCAGGTTGTCGTTCCCCGCACCGCCGACCAGCACGTCATCGCCCGCGTCGCCCAGCAGCGCGTCGTCGCCGCCCACCGCCGCGTCGAGCACGTCCGCGTCGTCGCCGTCCGTCGGATCGCCGGTCAGCCGCGCGCCCACCGTGACGACCGCCGCGTCGCCGAACACCAGGTCGTTCCCTGCGCCGCCCGACAGCTGGTCCGCGCCGAACCCGCCGGCCAGGAAGTCGTCGTCGTCGCCGCCCGCGAGCACGTCGTCGTCGCCCGCATCCGTCGCCACGGACGTCACCGACAGCAGCAGCCCGCCGGTGAAGTCCGCCCGCGCGCTGTCGCCGAACAGCAGGTCCGCCCCCGCGTCGCCGCCGAGGTTGTCCGCCCCGGCGCCGCCCACGAGCACGTCCGCATCCAGCCCGCCGGTCAGCGTGTCCGCGCCGCCGAGCTCCGTATCCGTCGCTTCCACGGTCACGAGCAGGTCGCCCGAGTCGCGCGTCACGTGCGCCAGGTCGCCGAACAGGAAGTCCGCGCCGTCGCCGCCGGAGATCACGTCGCCGCCGGCCCCGCCGACCAGCACGTCCGCCCCGATCCCGCCGGAGAGGTCGTCCGCCGCGCCGTCGACCGGGCTCGACGTGAACACGTCGTTGGCGTCCAAACTACCGTCGGCCCGCACCGCCACGCCGGAGTCGCCCAGCAGCACGTCGTCGCCCGCGTCGCCGGTCAGCGTGTCCGACCCGGCGCCGCCGATCAGCACGTCCGCGCCCGCGCCGCCGTGCAGCACGTCCGCCCCGCCCACCGTCGTATCCGTCGAGCTCACGCGCTCGATGACCCGCGCCGCGTTGCGCGCCACGCGCGCCGCATCGCCGACCAGCACGTCCGCGCCCTCGTCGCCGTTGATGACGTCGTTGCCGGCCCCGCCGATCAGCACGTCGTCGTCGATGCCGCCCGACAGCGTGTCGCTGCCGCCCACACCGGCCGCGAGCGTGAACACGTCGTCCGCGTCCTGCGTCCCGTCGGCCCGCACCGCCGCGCCCGAGTCGCCGAGCAGGATGTCGAACCCGTCGCCGCCCGCGATCCCGTCCGCGCCCGCGCCGCCGACCAGGATGTCGTTGCCCAGGTCGCCCGCGAGCGTATCCGCGCCGCCGACCGCGAAGTCGGTCGACACGATCCGTTCGATGACGTTCGAAGCATTCCGCGCCACGCGCCCGCTGTCGCCGAACAGCACGTCGTCGCCGACGTCGCCGGTGATCGTATCCGCCCCGGCCCCGCCGAACAGCACGTCGTTGCCGAAGTCGCCGCGGATCACGTCGTCGCCGCCGACGCCGGCCGCGAGCGTGAACGCGTCGTTCGCGTCCGCCGTCCCGTCGGCCCGCACGACCACGCCCGAGTCGCCGAACACCAGGTCGTCGCCCTCGTCGCCGCTCAGCGTATCCGCGCCCGCGCCCCCGAACACCACGTCGGTGCCCAGGTCGCCGTGCACCGTGTCGCGCCCGCCGACCGCGAAGTCGGTCGCCGCGATGCGCTCGACCACGTTCGACGCATTCCGCGTCACGCGCCCGCTGTCGCCGAACAGCACGTCGTTCCCGGTCGACCCGGAGATCACGTCGTCGCCCGCGCCGCCGAGCACCACGTCGTCGCCCGCGTCGCCGGAGATCGTGTCGTTGCCGCCCACGCCCGCGTCGAGCGTGAACAGGTCGTTGGCGTCCGAACTACCGTCGGCCCGCACCACCACGCCGGCGTCGCCGAGCAGGAAGTCGTTGCCGTCGCCGCCGGTCAGCGTGTCGCCATCCGCGCCGCCGACGAGCAGGTCGTCGCCCGCGTCGCCCGAGATGACGTCCGCCCCGCCGAGGTCCGTGTCCGTCGCCGTCACGCGCTCGATCGCGCCGCCGGCCGAGCGCGCGATCCGCGCCGCGTCGCCGAACAGCACGTCGTCGCCCACGTCACCGGTCAGCGTGTCGCCGCCGGCGCCGCCGATCAGCACGTCGTCGCCGAGCCCGCCGCCCAGCGTATCCGCGCCGCCGACGCCCGCCGCCAGCACGAACACGTCGTCCGCGTCCACGGACCCGTCGCCGCGCACCGCGGCGCCCGAGTCGCCGACGAGCAGGTCGTCCCCGTCGCCGCCGGAGAGCACGTCCGCGTCGAACCCGCCGATCAGCACGTCCGCGCCGAGGTCGCCGCTCAGGTTGTCGCGCCCGCCCAGCGTGAAGTCCGTCGACACCACGCGCTCGATCGCGCCCAGCGCGTTGCGCTGCACGAGCCCCGAGTCGCCGGCCAGCACGTCGTCGCCCAGCCCGCCGGCCACGCTGTCGTCGCCCGCGCCGCCGAGCGCCACGTCCGCGCCCGCGCCGCCGGAGATCGCGTCCGCCCCGCCGGTGCCGGCGTCGACCGCGAACACATCGTTGGCGTCCGAACTACCGTCCGCGCCGACCACCACGCCGGAGTCGCCCAGCATGATGTCGTCGCCCAGGTCGCCGAAGATCTGGTCGCCGGCGAACCCGCCGACCACCACGTCCGCATCGTCATCGCCGTGCAGCACGTCCGCGCCGCCCAGACCGGTGTCCACCGACGTCACGCGCTCGAACAGCCCGCCCGCCGTGCGGCTCACCAGCGCCGCGTCGCCGAAGATCACGTCGTCGCCGGCGCCGCCGCCGATCACGTCCGCGCCGCCGCCGCCGATCAGGATGTCCGCGCCCGCGCCGCCGGAGATGACGTCGTCGCCGCCGAGCGCCGTATCGAGCCCGAACACGTCGCCGGCCTCCGCCGACCCGTCGTTCCCGACCACCACGGCCGAATCCCCGAGGATCACGTCGTCGCCCAGGTCGCCCGAGAGCGAGTCCGCATCGAACCCGCCGGCGATGACGTCGTTGTCGTCGCCGCCCGAGATCGTGTCCGCGCCGCCGACGTTGGTGTCGGTCCCGACCATGCGCTCGCGCACGTCGCCCGCACCGCGCACCACGCGCCCCGCGTCGCCGAACAGCACGTCGTCGCCCGCGTCGCCGAAGATCTGGTCGGCGTCCGCGCCGCCCAGCACCACGTCCGCGCCGCCGTCGCCGTGCAGCACGTCCGCGCCGCCGGTCCCGGCCGCGAAGGCCCACACGTCGTTCGCGTCCGCCGTGCCGTCCGCGCGCGCCGCGATGCCCGCGTCGCCCACCAGCACGTCGTCGCCCTCGCCGCCGCTCAGCGCGTCGCCGCTGGCGCCACCGACCAGCACGTCGTCGCCCAGGTCGCCGGAGATCGTATCCGCGCCGCCGATCGCCACGTCGGTCGCGGTGATCCGTTCGACGATATTCGAACCGTCGCGCGCGACGCGCCCGGAGTCACCGAACAGGAAGTCGTTGCCGTCGCCGCCCGAGATCACGTCCGCGTCCGCGCCGCCGAGCAGCACGTCCACGCCCGCCCCGCCGTCGAGCACGTCCGCCCCGCCGAGCCCCGCGTCCACGCTGAACACGTCGTTCGCGTCCGCGCTGCCATCCGCGCGCACGACCACGCCGGAGTCGCCCAGCAGGATGTCGTCGCCCGCGTCGCCGGACAGGTTGTCCGCCCCGAACCCGCCGACCAGCACGTCGACGCCCGCGTCGCCGTGAATGACATCCGCGCCGCCGATGGCCGTATCGCTGGCCACGATGCGCTCGACCACGTCGAGCGCGCTGCGCACCACGGTCGCCGCGTCACCGAACAGCACGTCGTCCCCGGCCGCGCCGGAGATGATGTCGGCCCCGGCGCCGCCGATCGCGATGTCCGCGCCGGCCCCGCCGTCGATGACGTCCGCGCCGCCGGCGCCCGCGTCGAGCACGAGCACGTCGTTCGCATCCGCCGACCCGTCGGCGCGCACCGAGATCGCCGAGTCGCCGACGAGGATGTCGTCTTCCGTCCCGCCGCTCAGGTTGTCCGCGCCGAACCCGCCGGCGATCACGTCGCGCCCGGCGTCGCCGCTGATCGCATCCGCGCCGCCCACGAGCGTGTCCGTCGCGCTCACGCGCTCGGTCACGTCGAAGGCGTTGCGCTGCACGCGGCCCAGGTCGCCGAACAGCTGGTCATCGCCGTCGCCGCCCGAGATCACGTCCGCGCCCGCGCCGCCCAGCACGATGTCGTTCCCCGCGTCGCCGAAGATCGTGTCCCCGCCGCCGCTCACCGCGTCGAGCGTGAACACGTCGTTCGCGTCCGAGGTCCCGTCGTTGCGCACCGCGATGCCGTTATCCCCGAGGATCACGTCGTCGCCCAGGCCGCCCGAGAGCACGTCCGCGCCCGCGCCGCCCGCGATCACGTCGGAGCCGTCGCCGCCGGAGATCGTGTCCGCCCCGCCGATCAGGAAGTCGGTCGAGAAGATGCGGTCCGCGATGTCCGCGCCGCCGCGCTCCACGCGCCCGGCGTCGCCGAACAGGAAGTCCACGCCCGCATCGCCGAAGATCTGGTCGGCGCCCGCGCCGCCCAGCACCCAGTCGACGCCCGCGCCGCCGTGGATCACGTCGTCGCCGCCGACCGCCGCCGCGATCGTGAACACGTCGCCCGAGTCGGGCGACCCGTCGGCGCGCACCGACACGCCCGCGTCGCCCAGCAGGAAGTCGACGCTCTCGTCGCCGAACAGCTGGTCCGCCCCGGCGCCGCCGATCAGCACGTCGTCGCCGTCGCCGCCGCTCAGGTTGTCCGCGCCGCCGTCCGCGACGTCGGTCGACACCATCCGCTCGATGAAGTCGCCGGCGTTGCGCACCACGCGCCCGGAGTCGCCGAACACGTTGTCGTCGCCGCCCTCGCCGAACGCCTGGTCATCGCCCGCGCCGCCCAGGATCACGTCGTCGCCGTCGCCGCCGAACAGCGTGTCCGCGCCGCCGACGATCGGATCCAGCGTGAAGAAGTCGTTCGCGTCCGAGGTGCCGTCCGCGCGCGCCAGCACCGCCGTGTCGCCGGCGATCAGGTCGATGCCCGCGTCGCCGAAGCCGGTATCCGCGCCCGCGCCGCCGACCAGCACGTCGTCGCCGATCCCACCGGACAGCGTGTCGTCGCCGCCGGCGCCCAGGTCGGTCGAGTACGCGCGCAGCACAGCGTCCACGCTATCCCGGTCGATGCGCCCGGTGTCGCCGAACAGCACGTCCGCGCCACCCTCGCCGCCGATCGAATCCGCGCCCGCGCCGCCGAACAGCATGTCGTCGCCCAGACCGCCGAGGATCGTGTCCCCGCCGCCCTGAGCCGCGCCGATCCCGATCACGTCGTTCGCGTCCGCGCTCAGATCCGCGCGCACCAGGATCGCCGAATCGCCGAACACGATGTCCGCGTCGTCATCGCCCGACAGCACGTCCGCGTCGGCCCCGCCGAAGATCACGTCCGCGCCCGCGTCCCCGTGGATGGCGTCGCGCCCGCCGAAGTCGAGGTCCGTCGAGAACACGCGCTCGACGACCCCGCTCGCGTTGCGCTGCAGGCGGCCCGCGTCGCCGATCACGACGTCCGCGCCCGCGCCGGCCGCGATGGTGTCCCCACCGGCGCCGCCGAAGATCACGTCGTTCTCCGACCCGCCGGAGATCGTATCCGCGCCGCCCACCGTCGGGGCCAGCGTGAACACGTCGTTCGCGTCCGACGTCCCGTCCGCGCGCACGACCGCCGCCGCGTCGCCGAGGATCACGTCCGCGCCGCCGTCGCCGAACAGGAAGTCCGCGCCGCCGCCGCCGGCGATCACATCGTCGCCCGCGTCGCCGTGCAGCGTATCCACGCCGCCGGTCAGGAAGTCGGTCGAGTCGATCCGGACGATGACGCTCGCAGCGTTCCGCGTCACCGCGGCCGCATCGCCGAACACCGTGTCGTCGCCGGCCTCGCCGCTCGCGCGATCCGCGCCGGCGCCGCCCACGATCACGTCGTCGCCGTCGCCGCCGTGCAGGTCGTCGTCTCCGCCGACCGCCCCGTCGATCGACACCACGTCGTTGGCCAGCGCCGACCCGTCGGCCCGCACCGCCACGCCCGCGTCGCCGAACACCAGATCGTCGCCCTCGTCGCCGAAGATCGCATCCGCGTCCGCGCCGCCGAAGATCACGTCCGCCCCGAGCCCGCCGTGGATCAGGTCCGCCCCGCCCACCGCGCTGTCGATGACGCCCGCGCGCTCGATCGTCTCATTCGCGTCGCGCGTCACGCGCCCCGCGTCGCCGATCAGCACGTCCGCGCCCGCGTCGCCGGACAGGTCGTCCGCCCCGGCGCCGCCGATCAGCACGTCGTCGCCCGCGCCGCCGGTCAGCGTGTCCGCCCCGCCCACCCCGGTCAGGATCGCGAACACATCGTTGGCGTCCGAAGTACCGTCCGCCCGCACCAGCACGCCCGAGTCGCCGACCAGCACGTCGTCGCCGGCCTCGCCGGCCAGCGCGTCGCCGCCGGACCCGCCGATCAGCACGTCCACGTCGTCGCCGCCGAACAGCGCGTCGTCGCCCGCCCCCGCGGTATCCACCGCGGTCGCGCGCACGATGGCGCCCGCCTGATCCCGCGCCACGTGCGCCGCGTCGCCGAACAGCACGTCGCGCCCGGCCTCGCCGAACAGCACGTCCGCGCCCGCCCCGCCGATGAGCAGGTCGTCGCCCGCGCCGCCGTGCAGCAGGTCATCCGAAGCTGCGCCCGCGTCGAGCACGTCCAGATCGTTGCCGATCGAAGGATCGCCGGTCAGCGCCGCGTTGATGGTCACGATCGCCGCGTCGCCGATCAGCAGGTCGCCGCCCGCGTCGCCGGACATCGTGTCGACGCCCGCGCCGCCCACCAGCACGTCCGCGTCGTCGCCGCCGGACAGCGTGTCGCCCGCGCCCAGCGTCTCGAACACCGAGGTCGCGCGGAACAGCCCGCCGCCCACGTAGTCGAGCTGCACGTGGTCGCCGAACAGCGCGTCCACGCCCGCATCGCCCGACAGCGTATCCGCGCCGGCGCCGCCCGCCAGCGCGTCGTCGCCCGCCCCGCCGGTCAGCGTGTCGTCGCCGCCCGCGTCGGCGTCCGTCGATTCGATGCGCGTCACGACGTCGCCCGCGCTGCGCGTCACGTACGCGAAGTCGCCGAACAGCGCGTCGTTGCCGAACTCGCCGTCGAGCGTGTCGCCGCCGCCGCCGCCGATCAGCACGTCGTCCTCGGACCCGCCGATCAGCGTGTCGATCCCGCCGTCCGCCGGCGCGATCGTGAACACGTCGTTCGCCTCTTCGGTCCCGTCGGCGCGCACGATGACGCCCGAGTCGCCGAGCAGCAGGTCCGCCCCGGTGCCGCCGCTCAGGATGTCCGACCCCGCGCCGCCGAGGATGATGTCCGCGTCGTCGTCGCCGGACAGCGTGTCCGCGCCGCCCACGGCCGTCGCGACCGCCGTCACGCGCAGCACCGCGTTGGTGTCCGCGCGCCGGATGTTCGCCGCGTCGCCGAAGATGAAGTCCGCGCCCACGCCGCCGAAGCCGGTGTCGTTGCCGACGCCGCCCACGAGGATGTCGTCGCCCGCGTCGCCGAACAGCGTGTCCGCCCCGCCGATGCCGGCGTCGAGCACGCTCACGTCGTTGCCGTCCAGCAGGTCCGCGGTGAGCCGCGAGCCCACGAACACGACCACCGAGTCGCCGTAGAGGATGTCGTTGCCCGCCGCGCCGTGCAGCAGGTCGTCGCCCGCGCCGCCGGCCAGCAGGTCGTCGCCCGCGTCGCCCGACAGCGTGTCCGACCCGCCGATCAAGGTATCCGTCGAGGCGATGAACTCGCGCCGGCTCAGCGCGTCGCGCGTCACGCGCGCTTCGTCGCCGAGCAGGTGGTCCGCGCCGTCCTCGCCGAACAGCGTGTCGCCGCCGGCGCCGCCGACCAGCACGTCGTCGCCTTCGTTGCCGTGCAGCACGTCCACGCCGCCGATGCCGGCCGCGATCGAGAACACGTCGTTGGCGTCCAAAGTACCGTCGGCGCGCACCACGTCCGCCGAGTCGCCGAACAGCAGGTCGTCGCCCGCGAAGCCCGACAGCGTGTCGTTCCCGAACCCGCCGACCAGGATGTCGTCGCCGAGGTCGCCCTGGATCGTGTCCGCCCCGCCGAACCCGAAGTCCGTCGAGGTCATCCGCCGCACCACGTCGCCGCCGTCGCGGAACACGTGCGCGAAGTCGCCGAAGAAGACGTCGTTGCCCTCTTCGCCGTACAGGATGTCCGTCCCGCCGCCCGACGATCCGCCGATGATGATGTCGTCGCCCAGGTTGCCGCGGATGATGTCCGCGTCACCGTCGCCGACCGCGATCGTGAACACGTCGTTCGCGTCCACAGACCCGTCCGCGCGCACCAGCACGCCGGCGTCGCCCAGCTCGATGTCGTTCCCGTCGTCGCCGGTGATCGAATCCGACCCGGCGCCGCCGAAGATCACATCGTCGCCCTCGTTGCCCGCGATGCTGTCGTTGCCCGCCTCCGGCGTGTCGATCGAGAACAACCGTTCGACGATGCTCGAAGCGTTGCGCTGCACGCGCGCCGCATCGCCGAAGATCACGTCGGCGCCGAACCCGCCGGAGATGGTGTCGTCGTTCGCGCCGCCGATCAGCACGTCGTCGCCGTCGCTGCCGGAGATCACGTCCGTCCCGCCGGTCAGCGGATCGGTCGCGAAGATGTCGTCGGCGTCCACCGTCCCGTCCGCGCGCACCAGCGTGCCGGAGTCGCCGACCACCACGTCGTTGCCCAGGTCGCCGAACAGCGAATCCCCGGCTTGCCCGCCGAACAGCACGTCGTCGCCGTCATCGCCGTGCGCCACGTCCGCGCCGCCGATGCCCGCCGCCAGCGAGCTGTAGCGCAGCACCACGTTCGCGTCGGTGCGCGTCACCTGCGCCTCGTCGCCGTAGAGCACGTCGTTCCCCGTGCCGCCCGACAGGTTGTCGCCCGCCGCGCCGCCCACCAGCACGTCGTCGCCCGCGCCGCCCGACAGGGCATCCACGTCGCCCACGCCGCTCGCGATCGACGTGATGTTGTTGCCGTCGGTCGCCAGCACCGTGAGCGCCGCGCCCACCGTGAGCGACGCCGCGTCGCCGAACAGGATGTCGTTGCCCAGGTCGCCCGCGAGCGTGTCCGCTTCCGCGCCGCCGACCAGGATGTCGTCGCCGTCGCCGCCCGACAGGTCGTCGCGCCCGGCGCTCAGGTTAGCGGTCGAGCTCATCGAGAACAGCTGGCCGCTCAGGTAGTCGATCTGCGCGTTGTCGCCGAAGATCACGTCCGCGCCCGCGTCGCCCGTCAGCAGGTCGTTCCCGATCCCGCCGACCAGCACGTCGTCGCCCGCGTCGCCCTGCACCGTGTCCGCCGCGCCGTCGCTGGTGTCCGTCGACGCGACCTGCTCGAGGCTGTTGCCCGCGCCGCGCGTCACGCGCCCGTGGTCGCCCAGCAGCACGTCGTCGCCCAGGTCGCCGAAGATCGAGTCGCCGCCGAACCCGCCGAGCGCGATGTCGTCGCCGTCGTCGCCGTGGATCGTGTCCGCGCCGCCGTCGTTCACCGCGGTGGTGAACACGTCGAACTCGTCCGCCGACCCGTCCGCCCGCACGACCTCGCCGGAGTCGCCCAGCAGGATGTCAGAGTCCGTGCCGCCCGAGAGCGTATCCGCGCCGAACCCGCCGATCAGCACGTCCGCGCCGTCTTCGCCCGACAGCACATCCGAGCCGCCCTGATCGGTGTCGATCGAGGTCATCCGCGTGATGGTGCCGTTGACGAGCCTCAGCACGATCGCCGCGTCGCCGAACAGCACGTCGTCGCCCAGCCCGCCGGCGATCGTATCGTCGCCCGCGCCGCCGATCAGCACGTCGTCGCCGGCGTCGCCCGCGAGGTCGTCGTCGCCGCCCGTGTCGTTCGCGAACGAGCTCACGCTGTTCACGTCGGTCAGGTCCGCCGACAGGTCCGCGCGCAGCACCACGCGGCCCGCGTCGCCGACCAGGATGTCCGCGCCCGCCCCGCCGGACAGCGCGTCCGCGGTGCCCGCGGTGTTCGCGCCGCCGACCAGCACGTCCGCGCCGTCGTCGCCGGTCAACGTATCCGAAGCGCCGTCGGTCACGCCGAGGCTCTCCATCCGCGCGATCACGCCGCCGACGATCTCGACCAGCACGCCGTCGCCGAACAGCACGTCGTCCTCGGTGCCGCCGGTGAGGATGTCCTCGCCCGCGCCGCCGACCAGCACGTCGTTGCCCGCGTCGCCGGAGATCTGATCCGCGCCGCCCACCAGGAAGTCGGTGGAGGTCACGAACTCGACCACGTCGCTCGCGTCGCGTGTCACGCGCCCGTGGTCGCCCAGGATCACGTCCGCGCCGTCCTCGCCCAGGATGACGTCCGCGCCCGCGCCGCCGAGCACGATGTCGTCGCCCGCGCCGCCCTTGATGTCGTCCGCCGCGCCCACCGTCGGGAACGAGGTGAACACATCGTTGGCGTCCGAACTACCGTCCGCGCGCACCACCACGCCGGAGTCGCCCAGCAGGATGTCCGCGCCCGCGTCGCCGCGCAGCACGTCCGCGCCGAAGCCGCCCAGCAGCACGTCGATGTCGTCGCCGCCGAGCAGCGTGTCCGCCGCGCCGATCGTGACGTCGGAGGTCTCCACGCGCACCAGCACGCCGGCCGCGTTCAGCGTGATCAACCCGGCGTCGCCGAGCAGCACGTCGCGCCCGGCCTCGCCCTGCAGGCTGTCCGCGCCCGCGCCGCCGACCAGCACGTCGTCGCCGTCGCCGCCGCGCACGTCGTCGCCCGCACCCACGGCCGCGTCGAGCGTCAGCACCTGGTTCGAATCCGTCGGGTTCGCCGACAGGTCCGCCCGCAGGATCACGATCGCCGAATCGCCGATCAGGAGGTCGTTCCCGGCCAGGCCCAGCACCAGGTCATCGCCCGCGCCGCCGACCAGGATGTCGTCGCCGTCGTCGCCGATCACGTTGTCGCGCGCGCCGTCGCCGGTCGACAGCGAGGTCATCGCCGCCATCACGCCGCCCACGAACTCGATCGACGCGTGGTCGCCGAACATCACGTCGTTGCCGGTGCCGCCGCCCATGCCGTCGGAGCCGGCGCCGCCGACCATCACGTCGTTGCCCGCGTCACCGTTCATGATGTCGGAGGTGCCGGCCAGGAAGTCGGTCGAGGCCACCTGCGTGACCGCGTCGCTCACGTCCCGCGTGACGCGCCCGAAGTCGCCCAGCAGCAGGTCGTTGCCGTCCTCGCCGTTGATGGCATCCTGGCCGACGCCGCCGATCAGGATGTCGTTGCCCGTGCCGCCGAAGATCGTGTCGCCCGCGCCGTCATCCGTCGACGTCGTGAACACGTCGTTCGCGTCCGCCGACCCGTCCGCGCGCACGACCTCGCCCGCGTCGCCGAGCACGATGTCGTTGCCCGCGTCGCCGAACAGGTTGTCCGCGCCCGCGCCGCCGACCAGCACGTCGTCCCCGTCATCGCCGCGCAGCGTGTCGTTCGCGCCCTCGATCGTGTCGCTCGACGTGATGCGCGTGACAACACCGGACGAGCGCAGCACCACGGCCGCGTCACCGACCAGCACGTCGTTTCCGATGCCGCCGAACATCAGGTCCGCGCCCGCGCCGCCGATCAGCACGTCCACGCCGTCGTCGCCGTGCAGCGTGTCCGCGCCGCCCAGCCCCGCGTCTACGACCACGATGCCCTCGACGTCCGCCGGATCCGCCGACAGGTCCGCCCGCAGCACCACGATCGCGTGGTCGCCGATCAGCACGTCGTCGCCCAGTCCGCCCGACAGGTCGTCGGGGGTCACGTTCTCGCCGCCGATCAGCACGTCGTCGCCGGCGCCGCCGTCGATGACGTCCGCGTCGCCCAGGCCCGTGTGCACGCTGGTGATCGCGACCACCACGCCGCTCGCCATCTCGACCGTGCCCGCGTCGCCGACCAGCACGTCGTCGCCGGCCGCGCCGTCGATGCTGTCGGCCCCGAGCGCGCCGATGATCACGTCGTCGCCGCCGCCGCCCGTGAGCGTGTCGGCGCCCGCGGACAGCACGCCGGTCGCGTCGACCAGCGTCACGTTCCGCGTCGTCACGTCGCGCGAGATCACCGCGTCGTCGCCGACGATGACCTCACCGAGCGCGTCGCCGCCCTGGATGGTGTCGTCGCCCTCGCCGCCCACCAGCACGACCTTGAGCGACCCGGCCGCCCCCGGCGTCCGGATCAGGTCGTCACCCTTGCCGCCGCGCAGCTCGAGCTCCGCGTCGTTGGCGTTCACCGTGAGGACCTCGAGCGTGTCGTCGCCGCCGAACCCGTCGACGATCGTGACGTCGCCGTCGCGGATCGACTCGATCTCGAAGCTCTCGTTGGCCAGGCCGCCCGTGTACACCACGTCGCGGCCGTACGTGCCGCCGGTGGCGCTGTAGATGACGTCCCGTACGGTCGCGCCCGTGAACCGGTCGTCGAATACCGACACCGTCTTCACGTTGAGGTTGCCCTCGTCGTTGAGCTCCAGCCGGTTCACGCCGGCCTCGGCGTCCACCTTGAGCTGGCCCACGACGCCCGCGAGCACGCCGCCTTGACCCACAGGCAAGCTACCCACGTTGATGGTGTCGTCGCCCGCGCCCGCGAACACGTTGGTCGCGATCGAGGTCGACACCACGTTGATCACGTCGTCGCCCGTGCCGAACGACAGATCGATCGAGTCGAACCCGCGGTAGTCGATGCCCGAGACGCGCCGCGTGAGCGTCGCGCCCCCGCCGGTCAGGTTCGTGGTCACGATCGAGGTGATCGGCTTCGCCGCGAACTCGCCCTGCAGCGTGATGTAGATCGCGTTGCCCGTCCGCACCACCGTCGAGTTGCGCGTGTGCGGCTTGGCCGGATCCGAGTTGTTCGGGTTGACCACCGGATCGAGCAGCGCCTGCAGCTGGCTCGCGGTCACGTTCGCGGAGATGCCGCTCACCGTCTTGGTCCCGAGCTTCAGGTCGAACGTCCCGCCGGTGGCGGTCAGCTCGACCACCTGCACGACGTTCGGCGCGCCCGCGCTCGACCCGGGCACCGGCGTCGACACTTCGACGGACGCCGAAGCGTCGGCGAACGCGATCAGGCTCGAGTCCGCCTCCGCCCACTGCAGCGCCGACACGTCGGTGCCGGCCAGCTCGCCGTGGAACGAGATGCGGTAATCGACCGCGAGCAGCTCGCGCTTCTTGATCTCGCGGAACTCCTCGACCTCGATGTCGTTCGCATTCGCGCCGTAGAGCGTGGTGAGCGCGCTCTGCAGGCCGGTCGCCCCGAGCGTCAGGTAGTCCAGCGCCCCCGTCTTGTGGACCGTGCCGTCCTCGTCGGTGATCTGCAGCACGAACGCTCCGGAGCGCGCCTGCACGCGGACCGTCTGCACCTCGCCCTGCGCCGGCATGCCGAAGCCGGTCACGGTGGTCGCGCTGATCTCGCCGGCGTCGCCCGACGGATCGCCGGAGTCGTCGACGTCCAGCGTGTTCGCGCCCGTCCCGCCGAGCAGCGTCAGCAGGCCCGCGATCTGGTCGATGCGGTTCAGGTCGTCGCTCACGGTCACGGCGTCATCGCCCGTACCCAGGTCCACCGTGGTGTGCCCGGACACCGACTTGACGAACACGCTATCCGCGCCGCCGCCCGCGAGCACCGTGGTGGTGCCCTCGTGCGTCGACTCGATGTTCACGGTATCCGCGCCCGTGCCCAGGAACAGGTTCAGCTGCTCCAGGTTCGAGTAGGTGATCCCGCCGTTCAGCGCCTTGTCGGCGATCACCGTGTCGCCGCCCATGCCGAGCCCGAACACGCGCTCGCCGGTGATCGTCACGGTCTCCGTCGCCGGAGAGTTGCCGTTGAAGATGTTGAGCTGGTCGACCTGATCGCCCTCGTTGACGATGGTGTTCAGGTTCAGCGGCGCGAAGAAGTACCGGTCGCCCTGGGTGAGCGTGAAGTCGATGTCCGCCGCGGTCTGCTTGAACGTGACCGTATCGCCGGTCACGTGCAGGACGTCGAGGTTCCGGGTGATGGTCACGCCCGGCGCGATGTCGTGGAAGATCGTGAACACGTACGGGTTGTCGTTCAGGCGCGGGTCGATGCCCGGCTGACCGTTGCCGATGGTCGGGTCCACGTGCGTCGCGTTGGCGTCGGTCAGCGTCAGGTGCTGGATGCCGTCGCTCTGGAACTGCGCCGTGCCGACCGCGGTCGAGGTGCCGTCCGGGATGGTCAGGTTGGTCTCGCCCAGCAGCATGAACGGGTTGTCGATGAACGTCTCCGAGCCGACCGAGCTCGCCCCGTTGATGACCAGCGGCCCGCGGATCTTGAACGCGCGGCCTTCCAGCTCGGGGAACACCATCGCGTCCGAGCCGTCGATGTAGTCGTCGTCCACGGCGCGCACCGTCACGCGGTGCGGCGCCGCGAAGTCCACCGGCGTGAACTTCACCTGCGCGAACTTGCCGATCGTGCCCGCGGTCGTGCCGCTGGCGCGCGTGATCTTGGGCGCGGTGACGAAGAACGCACCCGACCCCGTCGTGCGCGCGGTCCCGGCGATGTTCAGCCGGTTAGCGACCACGCTGACCGCGTACGACACCTCCGGATCGGCGGTGCCGTCGATGGCCTCGATCCTGGTCTCGAACGCGGCGGCGATGGCCGCGAGCGACGTCTGGCCGCCCGTGTCCGCGCCGACCCGCACGTCGACCTTGACGCCGTTGAGCGTGATCGACCAGGTCTCGCCGGTCGCCGCCGTGCCGCCCAGGTCGACCGCCGCGAACGGCGTCGCCACCTCGACCTGCACGTCGTTGTGCACGCCGTGGTTCTGCGCCACGTCGAACGACAGGTCCGAGTTCAACGTCAGCGTCGGCTTCGGCTCGACGTTCACGAACACGTCCGCGTCCGGCGCCACCGGCAACGCGATGTCGTAGGAATCGGTCACGGTCGCCGACCGGTTCACGGTCGAGATCTCGAACCGGCTCGTCGAATCCAGCGCGGTGGCGAACGAGCCCGTCGTCGCTTCCGTGACCACGAACTGCTTGGTCTCCGCGTCGTACGACGAGATGATCCCGACCTGGCCCACGCCCGTCCCGCCGGTCACGACGAGCTGGGACCCGACCAGCTCGATCGCCGCCGGGTTCGTGTCGTGGTGCTGCATCGACACCGCGAGCACGTAGTTGTTGCCGGCCTGCACGCCGCCGAGGTCGCGATCCTGCAGCGGATCCGCCGGATCGAGGTAGTCGCGGAACGTGCTCACGCGCAGCAGGTACTTGCCCGCGTCGACGAACGCGAACCCGAGGAACGGATCGAGCGCCTGCGTCGAGCCCGGATCGGCCGGACCCGCCTGGACCTCCGCGAAGTCGAAGTTCGACGCCTTCGGGGCCGCGGCGTTGAAGTCCGTGTCCCACTGGATGAACCGGCCGCGCGCATCCGACTGCACCGACGCGAAGTACGCGTCGTCCGCGTCGATCAGGCCGGCCAGCGCCGTCTCGACGGTGAAGATCGTGTCCGTCGACTGCACGGTGTACGAGAACAGCGTGCCGTTGATCGCGAGGTTGTAGATGTCGCCCGGCTGAGGCGCCCCGCGCAGCTGCGCGCGCCCGAAGAACTGATCGCCCTCGAGGAACACGACCTGCCCCGGCGCGCCGCGCACCGAGCGGCCCAGGAGCTCGCCGGTGTCCTCGTCGAACAGCTCGATCACGGGCACGTCCACGAAGAAGTGGTGCGTCCCGGTGTTGAAGTCGAAGTTGTCGCCGTTCGTGAACGACGCGCGGTCGATGTCGAACAGACCCTCGACCTTGCCGCCGCCGCGGGTCAGCGACACCGTGAACGTCTGCGACGGACCGGTCAGGTCCGAATCCTTGTCGCGGATCTCGATGGTGTCGTTGTTGTTGTTCGCGCTGAACGACAGCCCGGTGACCTTGTTGACCTCGCCCGCCAGCCGCTGCGCCATCAGCGCGGTCGTGAGCTGCGCGGTCGGCAGCGTCGGCACCGTGGACTCGAACGTGTGGCCGTTGACGACCAGCTTCCAGACCTCGCCGGGCACGACGTCCCCGATGAGCGTCAGGTCCACGCTCGTGAAGTGCTGGCGCAGGTCCGTGGTCGTCGGCTGGCCCGCCGCGAGATCGCGCGACAGCTTGATCGACGAGATGACCACCGGCAGGCCGTTGGTGTTGCGCACGATCGCCGCGCCCGGAACCACCGTGTACGGCGAGCCCGGCGCGGCCGCGATCGCGGCGGCCAGGCCCTTGGCGGCCTCGGCCAGCGTCGTGCCGAAGCCGCCCGTTCCGATCACGTATGCGATCGGGCTACCGCCGTCGATGACCGCGATCAGCGAGTCGCCTGCGGTCAGCACGCCATCGGGCGAGCCGGCCGGCGAGTCCACGTCGTCGAGGAGGATCTGCGTCTCGTTGTCCGGGCTCAGCGCGCCGGTGACCACCGCGGTGCCGCTCGGCGGCGGCGAGACGACCGTGATCCCGGCCGTGGGCGCGGTCGTCCCGACCGTGTCCACGATCGTGATCGCGGCGCCCTTGGCCGACAGCGCGAGCCCCGGCTTGTTGAGCGCCTCGAACTTGCTCACCAGGTCGCTCGCGATGGCCGACAGCTGCTCGCCGTTCGTCGCGGTGTGCGAGACCTCGGTCGGCACGCCGGCGACGTCCACCGACAGCTTCCAGACCTGGTTCGCCGTCGCGGTGCCGCTGAGCGTGAGCGTCAAGTCGCCCGGCTCGGTGACCCGCAGCGCGCCGTCGTTGGTCGCGACCACGGTGACCGCGAAGCTCGACGTCGCGCTGTTGTCCTTGCGCGCCGCGACGATCGTGGCGCCCGTCGTCGTGAACCGGTAGCTGGTGTTCGCCGCGCCGCCGTTCAGGAGGTCGCGCAGGCGATCCGCCACCCCCGACAGCGACTCGCCGTTCTGCACGGTCACGCTCTGCGTGTCGAGGACGGTCGTGCCTTCCTTGAAGGCGACCGTCCAGCTCTCGGTCTCGGTCGCGGTGCCGGTGAGCGTCACGCCCGAGGTCTCGTTCGTCGAGGGCGTCCCCGGGGTGCCCGCCGCGGCCACCGTCACGGTGAGCGTGACGTTCGCGCCGGTCAGGTTCGTCGCGGAGATGAAGTCCCCGTCGTTGTCGATCACGAAGTCGAGCTTGTTCGCCGCCGAGAGCGCCGCGAACGTGTCGCTCGCCAGCTGGTTCGCGACCGTGGTGAGCGTGTCGGTCCCGTTGGCCGTGTAGGTCACGCTCGCGACGGTGGTCGCGCCCTTGTTGAGCGTCACCGAGTACGTCTCGCCCTGGTTGACCGTGCCGGTGAGCTGGACGCCGTCCGCCTTCTGCGTGGACGACGGGAAGCTGCCCGCGGGCGCCACCGTCAGGCTCAGGTTCGGGGCGCTCGCGCCCGTGAACGAGAGGAACGCGCCGAACTGGCCGACCGTGAAGCCGGACCCGCTCGCCCCCGAGGCCAGCGCCGCCGCGACCGCCGCGAGATCCGCGTCGCCGCCGTTCACCGTGTGCGTCGCGAGCGTGGTCGCGCCGTCCTTGAGCGTCCAGACCTCGCCCACGGCCAGACCCGTGGTCGAATCCGGCGAGGCGACGAGATGCACGCCGTCCGTGGCCGGCCCGGTCACCGGGGTGCCGGTGCCGGTCCCGGAGTTCGCCACCGTCAGCGTGAACGCGACCGTGCCGTCCACGCGGGTCGCCTGCAGCTGCCCGGCCGCCGTGGACGAGAACACGTACTTGCCGACGTTCCCGCCGGTCAGCTTGGTCTTCAGGTTGGTCGCGAGCGAGGCGGCGATCGCGTCGAACGCCGTGCCGGTCTGCGCGTCCGAGACGATCGTCAGCGTCCCGTCCGTGAGCGTCGCGGTCCAGTTGCCGGCCGTGCTGGTCGCCAGGTCGACCGCGCGCGTGATCGGGGTGGTGTTCGCCGAGGTGCCCGCCGGCGTGATCGAGTACGTCACGTTGAGCGTGCCGCCCGCGACGCGGGTGACCGCGACCACCGCGCCGTCGGACTTCACCGTGTACCCGTCCGGATCGGTGGACAGGTTCAGCTGGGTGTCGAGCGCCGACGCGAGCGCGGTCGCCAGATTAGCCTCGACGTTATCCGCAGCCACCGCGAACGCGGAGACCGAGAAGCCGGCCCCGTCGTCGACGGTGACCGTCCACTTCTCGCCCGCCTGCGAGTTCGTCGCCGTGATCGCGGAGACGGCCGGCGTGGTGCCCGCGACCGTCCCGGTAGGCGTCACGATCAGGTCGATCGCGAAGTTGCCGCTCGCGCCGCGCGACACCAGCACCTGCGAACCGATCGCCGCGACCGTGTAGCTGTTGGCCAGCACGAACGCGTCGCCCTTCAGCTTGGTCGCCAGGTCCTGCGCGATCTCCGGCAGCGTGTCGATCGTCGCGTCGACGTCGGTGAACACGCTCGCGTCGATCGACCCGGCGTTGAACGTCGTGTTCCCGTTGTCCAGCCGCAGCGTCCAGCGCTCGCCCGCGCGCGGCGTGCCGCCCAGCGTGACCTGCCGGCCGTTGGTGGTCGCCGCCGAGGTGGTGCCCGTGGAGCTGACCGCGACCGAGAACGTCGGGATGGCCGCCGCGCCGCCGCTCAGGCGCGACGCGACCAGCGTCGCGCCGGCCGCGCCGAACGAGAAGCCGTTGATGCCCTTGTTGCGCAGCTGCACCGCGAGGTCGTCCGCGATCGTCGCGAGCGTCTCGCCGTTGGCGGCGTTGTGCGTCACGGTCTTCACGCCGGTGCCGTCGTTGAACGTGACGGTCCAGTTCTCGCCCGTGTGCCCGCCGTCGCCGGTCAGGTCGATGGCCTCGGTGTGCGGATTCGACGACGACGCCGAGCCCGCCGCGGCCGGATCGGCCTCGAACCGCACCGTGAACGGCACCGGGTTCGCCGGATTGCCGGCGCGCGTGATGGTCAGGAGGTCGTTCGTGGCGTCGTAGCTCGCCGCGAACGTGCCCTGCGTGTTGATCTTGTTCTTGAGGTCGGTGAGGACCACGTCGAGCGACTCGGGCGAGCCGACCACCGGCGGTGACAGCACCACGTCGTGCTCGACGGTGACGCCCGCGAGCGTCGGCGTCTCGCCGATCACCACGCGCCACGTCTCGCCCAGCGCCGGGGTGCCCGAGAACTTGAGCGCGGTGCTCCTGTACTCCGCGGTGAGGTCCTGGCCCGCCTTGACGTGCGCGTTCATCACGACGCCGCCCGCCGGCGTCACGTGCGCCGCACCCTGCGCGTCCTCGACGAAGTTGACGCCGAACCCGGCGCCCCGCTGCACGCGCAGGGTGTTGGTCCCCGCGGTGTGCGTGACCGTGAAGCCACCCAGCCCGGTGATCGCGGTCGCCCACGCGTCCGCGACGCCCGCCGCCGTGCTCGCGTTCGCATTGACCGCGCCGAGCGGCCCGAAGTCCAGGCGCCAGCGCTCGGTCGCCTGCGGCGTGCCGGTCACCGTGATCGTGACGTCGTCGATGACGACGTTGTTGCCGTCGTTGCCCGTGAACTTCTCGGTGCGCGACAGCTGCGCCGGCGACTGGTTCTCCTGCGTGAACCCGCCCAGCTTGAAGCCGTCGGCGAGGTCCAGCTCGAGCGTGCCCGCGTTGTTGGTCGCCGCGTAGTCCGCCGGCAAGGCCAGGATCAGCCGGTCGAGGATCGCGCTCATGTTCTCGCCCGAGGCCGCGATGACCTGATACACGTCGTCATCGAGCGTGAGCTTGAACACGTCGCCCACGTTGACCTGGCCGGCCACCGCGAGGTCCGCGGAGAGCGACCACGGGCCCGCATCCTGCGTGCCCTGCGGGGGCTGCGCCGCGGTCGGCGACAGCATCTGGCTCGTGACCTCGAACCGGTACCAGTCCGGGCTCCCGTCGCCGGCGCCGTTGATCTTGGCGTACGGCGTGCGCGAGTCGATGTTGCCGCCTGCGAACACGTTGCCGATCGTCGGATCGGAGAACTTGAACCACGACAACGGGCTGTCGATGTCCTGCGCCGCCGTGAAGCTGTTGTTGATCCCTTCCTGCTCCGCGATCGGGTCGGGCAGGAACTCGAACGCGTCGACCGCGCGCTGCTCGAGCGACACCGACATCTCGTAGTCGGTGTTCTCCGGGATGCCGATCAGCGATCCGGTCGCGAAGAACGAGATGAACGCGAGCGGGTTGTCCACCTTGATGGAGTAGGTGCCCGCGACGGTGATGTCGGTCTCGATGAAGTCGTCGAACCAGGTCTGCGAGCCCAGCGCGCTCTCGCTTTCCAGCACATTGGGATCCTAAGCTTAGAATTCCACGTGGACAAGTTGTCGCG
>JADMIO011683292.1_pt1 | contig 54877 bp, 52 predicted proteins | sample 8958161 | NCBI WGS metagenome assembly JADMIO01 (sample SAMN16585339, study PRJNA669376) | soil metagenome | isolation source: Crop rotation soil | place: USA: Cullars Rotation, Alabama | collected 2011
TCGGCGCACTCCAAATTGCTTTCCCGACAACCGCTGTTTACCTAATGTGGAGTGCAGCGCTCTAAATTGGAATCGAGTGAGAGTCGCTACTTATAGACGTACGTCAGATTTTCCTTCTGGTCCCACTCAACGCTGTCGATGTTCTCTTTGTCGCCGGCAAATATTTCGTCACTAATCTTGTTGGTGCTGACGCGGGTGGTCAGATTTAGCAGGTAGACAATCTTACCCATTGCATCTTCATCATCGTGGCGGTTGAGTTCTTTTAATTCGGCCTCAAAACGATGCCGGCCAAAAATCTTCTTGAGCGCATCGTTGGTGGTGTCCACGTTCCTGGTTTCGACGGTGACCTGCATGGCGCGAAAGACCATCGACTGCTCGAAGTACTCGAGCGTGTAAAGCGCGACCAGGACGAACGCCGTCAGAATTATCGCCATGTCCCAACGCCCGACACCGGCCGCCAGGCCGACGCCAAGACAAATCAGCAGCACGGTAATCTCTTTGGGATCGCGGATGTTGGTGCGAAATCGCACGAGCGAAGCGGCAGCAAAAATACCGAAGGCACGCGCGGCGCTGTCGCCCACCACCATCATCATCGCCCCCGCCACCACGGCCATCAGGATCTGTGTTTGCGCCACGTAAGGATTACGCAGGCTGGCTCTCACGCCACGTCGCGGGCGAAAAGCAAGCAATGCGGCCAGCATGGCGGCCAGCGAAAACCGCAGCGCGATTCTGGATGCCGCCGATTCCCAACTCGCGTAACTCGAAGGTGACAGGCCGGTTTGGTCTGGTCCAAAAATTTTGCCAAACAGCGGTATCGTTTCCGGCGTAGCCTGTGGCGTCGGCGACTCTTTGGCTTGCGATGAGTTTGACGTCGTCGGACGCGTCACAGTCGGCTCGTTGTCCCGCAAAAAGTACGCGAGGGATCCGGTGAGGATCAGGATGGCCACAAACGTCAATACCACGCCCGCAGTTACTTTCATCTGTCGGTATCCTTTCTGAACTCTGAAGTCTCTGCCAAACTCATTGATGAAAAGTCTAAGACATTTGTCTGGCCCACAATCGTTTTCTCTTCAATGACTGGACGCTTCCCACCGCGGGAGAGCTGTTCGCGCCTTCAAAGAAGGACTGGCTGTTGAATGCTTCTTCGCCAATGGCCATCGGCGGCATCTCGTACGTGCCGTCGGAATTCATGACGCGGGCTTTCACATTGTCACGCAGGTAAGCCGCCAGCACCGTGTCTTTCAAGTATTTTCTTGATTGCTCGTCAAGCACGGGAGTGACCACTTCAACGCGCCGATCCAGATTGCGAGTCATCCAGTCGGCCGAGCCGATGTAGAGATCCTCTTCGCCGCCATTCGCAAAGTAAAAGATGCGGCTGTGCTCGAGAAACCGGCCCACCACGCTCCTGACGTGAATAGTTTGAGAAAGACCCGGAACACCCGGGCGAATCATACAGGCGCCGCGCACAATCAGATCAATCTTTACTCCAGCCTGGGACGCGCGGTAGAGCTTTTCTATCACGTCCAAATCAGTCAGACGATTTACCTTGGCGGCAATGTGCGCGGGCCGGCCGGCCAAAGCATGTTCCGTCTCGCGCTCGATCAAAGCGATCATTCGATCGCGCAGATTTACCGGGGCCACCATCAACCGGCTGTATTCCTTCTGCATCGAAAAACCTGTCAGGAAGTTGAACAGATCGGTGGCATCGTCGCCAATTTCCGAATCGGTCGTCAGCAGACCGAGGTCGGTGTAAATCTTCGAAGTCGTCGGATTGTAATTTCCGGTGGCGATGTGAACGTAGGTTTGCAGTCCCTGCTCTTCGCGACGCACCACCAGAGTCACCTTGCTGTGCGTCTTCAAATCCACCAGGCCGTAAACAACATGAACCCCGGATTCCGCCAGGCGCTTGGCCCACTCGATGTTGTTCTCTTCATCAAAGCGGGCTTTGATCTCGACGACCGCCGTGACCTGTTTGCCGCGCTCGCTGGCTTCAATCAAGGCCTGCGGGATCGGCGAATTCTTTCCGGTCCGGTACAGACACATCTTTATCGCCAGCACTTTGGGATCGTGGGCCGCCGCCTCAATAAAATCAGTGATGGTCGTGAAAGAGGTGTAAGGATGGTGAAGCAGCATGTCCTGCTTTTTGATGGCGTCGAACAGCAACTCCTTTTTGCGCAGCGATGACGGCACCGTGGCCTTTAGCGGCTTGTCCTTCAGCTCAGGCTTGTCCACTCCGTAAAGCTGCATGAGCCCGGGCGCATCGAGCAGTCCATCGATTTCATAAACATCATCCGGTTCGATTTGCAGCGAATGGATCAGGTACTCGACCATTTCGCGCGGCATGCTGGACGACACTTCCAGGCGGACGGGCAAACCAAAACGGCGTTCGCGCAAAGACTCTTTGATTAACCGCAATAAGTCGGCAGCCTTGTCGTCGCGAATCTCGACGTCCGCGTCACGCGTCACGCGGAACAGATGGCCCTGGCCCAGCTGCATGCGCGGAAAGAGCGAATGGATGTTCGCCTCGATCACCTCTTCGACCAGTGTGTACTTGAGCTTTCCTTCGTCCACCGGAATCAGACGCGGCACGACCGGCGGGACCTTAATGCGAACAAATCGAACGTCCTCACCGATTAGTGATTCGCCTGAGGTGGTGGGATCGTGTTCGACCGTGAGCCCGATGTTGAGACTGAGATTTGAAACGTACGGAAATGGGTGTGAGGGATCTACTGCCTGCGGCGTGAGCACCAGAAAGATGTCTTTCATGAAGTACTGCGCCAGCTTCTCCTTCTCGGTCTTCGAAAGCGACTTATAAGGAGCGATGACCACGCCACTGGCCGCCAAACCCGGTAACACCTCATCGCGAAGACAACGCGTGTGCTCCTCGACCAGGGGAAGCACACGCTGGCGAATGACCTCGAGTTGCTCTTTGGGACTCAACTCGCCGGGCATCGGCCGAATGTCCTCAAGCGGCAGCATTTCCTTGATGCCGGAAACGCGCACCATGAAAAACTCATCAAGGTTCGAGGAAAAGACCGAAAGAAACTTCAGTCGCTCGAGGAATGGCGTGGCCTTGTCGGTCGCTTCTTCAAGCACCCGCTTGAAGAATTCCAGCTGGCACAGATCCTGGTTAAGGACCGACCAGGAAAGAAAGCGCTTGGGCGTTTTCTTCTCGTCGGGCTGCGCTTCCGTCTTCCGTTTCGTTTTGCTGCTTCGCGATTTCATGTCTTGAGTTACGCCGCTAGTTCGAACAATGGGCGTTGATGATCGTGTTCGCCTTTCGGATAAATTCGGCGGTCCATTCTTCCGCCGGCCGATCTCGTTCCGCATTGCGCGAAGCGCGGAAAACGCGGGTGATTGTGCCGTTTTGCTTTTCCGCGTCGAGCAGTCTCTGCAGCTGAGTGGCAAGTAATTGACGTCCGGCTTCACTAATATTTGCGTCGCCGATGCTCTTGGCCGTGCTCGAACATTGCCCGCCGCTCACTTTGATTGGGTCTTTTCCGCTCCAGCCTTTCAGCGTCGCTTTCTTTTCGCTGGCGCTCGAATATCCCCACGTCGAACCCATGTCGCTTACGTAAAAAACGGCCTGGCCGGGCTTGCAGCTACGCGTGCCATCGGGATTTTTGGTCGAATCAAGACACGCAAACTTATGGTTATCAGTCTTCGTATCGCCGTGATCAATAAACGCGAGCCAAAGCTTGAACGCATCGATTTCCGCGCGCGGCGCGCCGTTCTCAAGCAATTTCTGAAGCGATCCCGCGAGCGCGCCCGAATCTTTGCCATTGCACTTCACGTCGATGCCTCTGGCCAGCGCCAGCTCGATGCCGGCTGCCGGTTGAAACGGATTCCACGGCGCGCCCTGAAAACTCTTAGTCAAACTTTTCTCACAGTCCAGACAGGTGACGTCCGCAACCCACTCGTCATCAGCAAAGAAGCCCAGCGCCTTCGAGAAACGCGAGGATAAAAACTCGCCATAGATCTCGCCATTCATCCGGTCTTTCGACTGGCCTTTGAAGTGCGGCTTAATCTTGTAGCGAATCAACGCGCCATCATCGTCGGTCACGCCGGGAATTGAGCAATGAAACTTGGGTGTGGTTCCCGCGCCGGGCGTCTCGTCCTTGTTTGCAACGCATTTGATTGGCAGGGCCAACCCATTTGAATCAGTCGGCGGCGCGCCCCGGCGAGCACCGTTCGCCGGGTTATAGCCTAGCGCCGGATCGTAACCGGGGTCGGGCTCTTGCCAGACTTTCGCTTTCTGTTCGGCCCGGGCGCGCTCTTCCTGGGTGAAGCACGCCTTTTGTTCTTGCTGCGCCGCCACCGGCAGAGCAACTGCGATGAGCATCAACAACATCAGCAGGTTTGAAGATAGTCTGTGAAACATGGACGGATCCCTTTCTGGTTCGTGAAACATTTTATGGGCTCGAGGGTCGGCATTAGATTACTAGTTGTCTAATTTCCCGACAACTAATGTGGAGTGCGGTGACCTGTCACCGCTTTCGCGCTGGCTTGACCTAATTTGGAGTGCGGTGACCTGTCACCGCTTTCACGCTGGCTTGACGCTACCGCGGTTTTACCATAGTCAGTTTTCGCAGGCATTGTTGCGATAGGTCAGCGCGACTAAAGCGCCGACAGGTCGGCGCACTCCAAATTGGCTGTCCTGACGACCGCTGTTTACCTAATGTGGAGTGCGGTGACCTGTCACCGCTTTCGCGCTGGCTTGACGCTACCGCGGTTTTACCATAGTCAGTTTTCGCAAACCCGTTTGAGAGGTGGCAGCAACCAAAGCGCCGACAGCCGGGGTCCCCGGCGCGGCAGCCGCGCTGGGGTGGTCGTGTCGGCGCACTCCAAGTTTGGCTTTCCCGACGACCGCTGTGGTTTCGACTGTCGCGATTCTTAGAAAAGCTGTGGAAGCTGAGATTCGGACACGAGCGCCGCCATCACAGTCACCAATGTCTTCGCCGTCAATTTGTCTTTGCTGCCGGCGGGCACGAACCGAATTCGACTGATCCGTCGATTGTCGACTGTTTCAATAGTGAATAGTCCGGCTGCGTCCGCGACACTGTCCCCTGCCTTCAAGACGCGACCCGCTTTGGCCATGAGGAATCCGGCAATCGTCGTATAGGTGTTATTTTCCGGCAAATCTATCGCCAGCTGCCGGTTGGCGTCACGAACGGAGAGCATGCCATCCAAAACATAGGCCTGGCCGTCTTTGCGGATTTGCTCGCGCACCTCTTCATCATACTCATCACTGATTTCTCCGACGATTTCCTCGAGCAGATCCTCCAGCGTCAGGATCCCTTCCAGGCCGCCATGTTCGTCGATCACAAACATGAAATGAACTCGCGTCTTTTGCATCTGCCTGAGCGCCGCGCCGAGCGAAGTCCTTGTGGGAATGAACGTCGGGGCACGAATGACCCTCGTGACGTCAAACTCTTCGTCGAGGATCCGGCCCATGTCCAGGTCCTTGCGGAACAGCAGTCCAATAATGTTATCGAGCCGGTCGCGAAAAACCGGCAGACGAGAGAGGCCGGTCGCGATAAACGCCGCGCGCGCCTCCTCGAGCGTCGCTGAGTCTCGCAGTGCCTCAATCTGTCCTCGCGGCACCATCGCTTCAGTGACTTCGGCGTCAGAGAATTCAAACACCCGATGAATCAACTGCTGCTCTTCGGGCTCCAGATGACCGCTTTGCCGCGAGATATCGATGAGATGGCGCAACTCTTCTTCAGTGTAGGCTGAACCATGATCCCGCGTCGGGTGTAAACCGAAGAGACGTACCGTGCGTGTTCCGGCCCAATCAAGCAAACGGATCGGCCATTGAAAGACGCGGTAGAACATTTGCATCGGCCACGAGATGCCGAGCGCAACCCTCTCAGCGCGTTCAAGGGCCAGAGTTTTGGGAGCGAGTTCGCCGAGGACGATGTGCAGAAAAGTAATGATCGAAAACGCGATGGCAAACGAGATGGTGTGCAGCGTCACATCAGACACCCGCCCGCTCAGCGGACCCTCAAGCAAGTGAGCAAACACCGGTTCGCCAATCCATCCCAAGGCCAGCGAGGCCATCGTTATGCCCAGCTGAGTGGCTGAAATGTAAGCATTTAGGTTGTCCAGCAAATTTAGCAGGCGGCGCGCCTTGCGGCTCCCGCCCGCGGCGAGTGTCTCAATGCGCGAGCGTCGCACCGCCACGAGGGCGAATTCAGATGCGACGAAGAATCCATTGCCCAGGACGAGAGCAAAAACCACGAACACGTACAGCACGGTTAACATGGATAAATCATACACGCCTTTTGGGATTGGACGCGGGTTTGGCATTATTCCTGCGCGGCTCTGCCGCTTGGTTTGTGCGGCTCTGCCGTTAATCCCGCGGCTCCGCCGGCCTATTTGCGGAAAAGCTCTGCTTTTCCGGCGGTCGGTTATTTACCCTTGCGGCACAGCCGCCCTATTTGCGGAAAGCTCTGCTTTTCCGGCGGTCGGTTATTTACCCTTGCGCACAGCCGCCCTATTTGCGGAAAGCTCTGCTTTTCCGGCGGTCAGCCATTTACCTTCGCGGCTCCGCCGCTTTGTTGGTGGGCCTCTACCACTAATCCTGCGCGGCTCTGCCGCTCTATTTGCGGAAAAGCTCTGCTTTTCCGGCGGTGAGCCATTACCTTTCGCGGCTCCGCCGCCTTGTTTGCGCGCCTCTGCCGTTAATCCCGCGCGGCTCTGCCGCTCTATTTGCGGAAAAGCTCTGCTTTTCCGGCGGTCGGTTATTTACCCGTGCGGCACAGCCGCTCTACTTGAGCGCCTCTGCCTTTAATCCCGCGCGGCTTCGCCGCTCTATTTGCGGAAAAGCTCTGCTTTTCCAGCGGTCGGCCATTTACCCTTGCGGCTCCGCCGCTCTACTTGAGCGCCTCTGCCTTTAATCCTGCGCGGCTCCGCCGCTCTACTTGAGCGCCTCTGCCTTTAATCCTGCGCGGCTCCGCCGCTCTACTTGAGCGCCTCTGCCTTTAATCCTGCGCGGCTCCGCCGCTCTACTTGAGCGCCTCTGCCTTTAATCCTGCGCGGCTCCGCCGCTCTATTTGCGGAAAAGCTCTGCTTTTCCGACCGCAGTCATCCACCTACGCGGCTCTGCCGCTCTATTTGCGGAAAAGCTCTGCTTTTCCGAGCCCGGGTAAACTTCTGTCGCGGCTATGCCGCACGCCATTGGATCTTCTGGTGGTCGGTAACCAGAGGTTCACTGTCTAAGGCCTTTCCGTGCCAAAGCCGAGCGCTAGAATATAAGTAGTCATCAGGATGTTCGACCAAACCGGCTCGAACTGGATTTAGGTGAATGTAGTTCACTTTCTGCATGAAAGCGTCCTCACCAGTGATCCGCAGAGCATTCGGATGATGCTCGTAAACAGAATGTTTGTGTTGGAATTCCCGGTCCTGAATGCGAAGTTTCGAAAGCGAACTTTCAAAACCGTTTGCCTTCAGATGGTCGATCATCCGTTTGGCCGAAATGCCGTTCAGAAAGCGAAGCACATCTCTAATGGCGCGGCTATTGTCGGTGAGGAAATGGGTATGGTCAGGCATGACCACATAAGCAAAGATCATTATTCCGGCCGAGCGCCTTGCCTCGTTAAATGCATCGCAAGCTATCTGTTTGATCTTATCTGTTTGAAAGATTGGCAGCCGATGGTGCGCCACTGAAGTCAGATAGTAGGCCGGGTTGTCTCGGGAGATCTGAAACATCAGGATCAAGCCGAGCGGCAGAGCCGCAAAGGTAAATGGCCGACCTCCGGAAAAGCAGAGCTTTTCCGCAAATAGAGCGGCACAGCCGCAGTATTTACTTGAACTATTTTACCTGCGTTGGCAACCGTCTAAGGCCAAGTGATGAAAAGCTTGGGTGCAAGGGAATTTGTTTTGATTAGCAACAGGAATGACAAGCCAGGCGGAGCCGCGCAAATAGAGCGGCACAGCCGCGATGGCAGTTTACCCGGGCTCGGAAGAGCAGAGCTTTCCGATAGAACGCGGCACAGCCGCGATCGTAGTTTACCGAGCTGGAAAAGCGGAGAGCTTTTCCGCAAATAGAGCGGCACAGCCGCGATCGTAGTTCACCCGAGCTCGGAAAAGCAGAGCTTTCCGATAGAGCGGCACAGCCGCGACGGTAGCTTACTGCGCTCGGAAAAGCAGAGCTTTTCCGCAAATAGAGCGGCACAGCCGCAGGGTTAAAGGCAGAGCCCACAAACCAGTTAATTCTTTCGAGCTTGTGCCTCGCCCTTTACTTCACTCAGTCGGCGTTCCAGGAATCTTCGCTCGGTTTCGTTGGTGACTAGTTCAAGCGCGCGCTGATAACTTTTTGCGGCTTCACCATTCGATCCCATGCGACGCAGCAAGTCCGCCCGCGCTGCATGCAGCAAATGATATTTCTCAAGATCGCCCGTGGATGCGAGTTCATCGATAATAGCCAGACCACCTTGCGGTCCATCGGCCATGGCCACGGCCACCGCGCGATTGAGCGAAACCACCGGAGACAGCTGTTCCCGCAAAAGCAAATCGTACAACCCGACAATCTGTTCCCAATCAGTTTGATCGGCTTGTTCGGCTTTGCAGTGTTCAGCAGCGATGGCCGCCTGTAGTCCGAAAGGACCCGGCGATCGCAAAGCCCTTTCGACCAAACTAAGCGCTTCTGAAATCTCATCCTGGTTCCACAGTGATCGATCCTGGTCCTCGAGCGTTATTAGATCACCCGCGGCGTTCACGCGCGCGTCTTTGCGCGAGTCCTGCAACAACATCAACGCCAGCAAGCCCGACACCTCAGCCGGCGGCGGCGCCATCAAAGCCTTCACCAGTCTTGCCAGGCGGATCGCTTCTGCACACAGTCCGGTTCGCACTAACTCTTCGCCACGCGTCGAGGCATAGCCTTCGTTAAAGATCAGATAAATCACCGTCAGCACCGCGTCGACGCGCTCAGGCATGTCGGTAGTGTCGGGAACTTTGTACGGAATGCCGGCGTCGCGAATCTTTCGCTTGGCACGCACCAGCCGTTGCGCCATCGTCGTCGATGGCAAGAGAAAGGCGCGCGCAATCTCGTCGGTTTCCAAACCGCACAGCGTTCGCAACGTCAGCGCGACCTGCGCGTCCGGAGCCAGGGCCGGGTGGCAGCAGGTAAAGATCAAGCGCAGCCGATGATCTTGAATCTCGTTGGGATCGTACTCAGGCTGTTCAGTTGTGGTATCAAGTTCAGCCGCGTACGATTCAGCCTTCTCAGCGAATCGTGTTTGCCGGCGAATCCTGTCGATGGCCTTGTGCCGCGCGGTCTGAATGATCCAGGCCGCGGGCGAATCGGGAACGCCTTCGACCGGCCACTGATCGATGGCCGCGGTAAAGGCCTCTTGTGCAGCTTCTTCCGCCACATCAAAATCGCCAAAAGATCGAATGAGAGTGGCCACAATACGGCCCCAATCGGAGTGATAAACTGCATCTACAGCAGCACTTGGGTTGGCTAGCATTATGCTTGGGGACGGCCTGAAAATTCCGGGCTGAGAGGTGATGATAAAAATTTTCGGCGCAGGTGTCGATCCGGGCGCTTCCCGTTCGACTCAATGGTAGAAGGAGGCTTAGTGAAAACCATATGAAATACATGTTGCTGATTTACCACAACGAACCTGAGTGGAACGCTTTGACTGAGGCCGAACGGCAGGAGATTTACCGTGAATACCGTCAACTGCGGGAAGAACTCATCGCCAGTAAACAGTTTTTGGACGGAAATCAATTGGAAGACACGACCAGCGCCAACACCGTGCGCGTACGCGACAGCCAGCCGCTGATAACTGATGGGCCATTTGCGGAAACTCGCGAACAACTTGGCGGTTTTTTTCTCATTGAGGCCAAAGACATCACGGAAGCAAGCAGTATTGCCGCAAAGATTCCCTCTGCGCGAACAGGCTCGATCGAGATCCGGCCCATCGCGGAGAAATCTCAACCGGTAACTGCATAACGTCAGAACCCGGCCGTCAGAGAGGGTGCAAAGGTAACGAGGAGGAGCCTCAGATGAAATACATGTTACTGGTTTACCTGGCTGAGGATGCGCTGACCGATGAGGAGCGCACGCACTGTTATGTGAAGTCGGCGCAACTCACCCAGGACTTAAGTGCGAGCGGTCAATATCTTGCGGCCAGTCCGTTGCACCCCGTCGCGACGGCCACCAGCGTGCGCGTGCGTAACGGGCACCGCGTGGTTACCGACGGGCCGTTTGCCGAAACGCGGGAGCAACTGGGTGGCTACTATGTAATCGAAGCCAGGGACCTCGACGAAGCCATTGGCATTGCGGAACGAGTGCCTCCGGCAAAGTTCGGCACCGTAGAAATCAGGCCGGTAATGGAAATCGAAGGCTTGCCGCAATGAGGATAATCAATGTCACAGGTTTTCAGTCTGTGATGCAATAGTTTCTGTGCCACTTAAGATGACGAAGGAGGAACAAAACATGGCTAATCCATTTGTGCACATAGAACTCAATACGACCGATGTCGAGAAGGCGAAGGACTTTTATAAACAATTGTTCGACTGGAAACTAAGCGATATGGACATGGGGCCCAGCGGGACCTATACGATGATCGATGTGGGTGAAGGGACCGGAGGCGGATTGCTCAAGAATCCCGAGCCGGGCATGCCGTCGTTCTGGCTTTCGTACGTTCTCGTGGACGACATCAAGAGCGCGACAGACAAGGCCAGATCACTGGGCGCGAAGATCTTCAAGGACTCGATCGAAGTTTCGGACATGGGCTGGTTGAGCATCATCACGGACCCGACGGGCGCGACGCTTGGCCTTTGGCAAACCAAGAAGCCTAATGGCTGATGTCGATTTCGGCAGTGCTCGTTCGACTTATAAGTGAAAGACGATCTTTAAGAAAACAAATTATTCCCTCTGCCTTTGAGGGCCGGCGTGAGGATTTACAAGCGATACGTTTCGCTCCCTCATCCCCTGCCCTTCTTTCAGAGAGAGAGAGAAGGTTGAAGAATTTAAGGAGAAAACTGAAATGCGATTTATGGTCATTGTTAAAGCAACCAGGGACTCGGAAGCCGGAATTATGCCCAGCGAAAAACTTCTGACGGAAATGATGAACTTCAATGAAGAACTGGTGAAGGCTGGGGTGATGTTGGCCGGCGAAGGTCTGCATCCCAGCTCGAAAGGCGCGCGCGTCGAATTCTCAGGCAACAAGCGCACGGTCATCGATGGCCCGTTCGCCGAGACCAAGGAACTGATCGCCGGCTATTGGATGTGGCAATGCAAGGACTTGAACGAAGCAATCGAATGGGCCAAGCAAATTCCAAATCCGCACGACGAAGAAGGTCATATCGAAATTCGCCAGGTATTCGAAGCCGCCGACTTTGGCGACGAGCTCACTCCTGAACTGCAGGCCAAAGAAGAGAGCCTCCGGGCCCAGGTCGAAGCCCAGGCCAGCTAACAACCCCAACCAGAACAGAAGGAGATCAACTTTGAAGCTGAATCCATATTTGAATTACAACGGAGACTGCGCCGCGGCCCTCGAGTTTTACGAAGAGGTCCTGGGCGCGAAGAAAACTTTCAGTATGACCTGGGGCGAAATGCCTGGTGCAGAACAGTTCCCTGCTGAAACTCACAATCTGATCATGCACGCTTCGCTCAGCATTGGCGACAGCGTAGTGATGTGTGCCGACTCGCCGCCGGGACAGTATAAGAAGCCCAGCGGGATGAACGTTTCGATTCACGTGAAAGACGCGGCGGAAGGCGAGCAGCTCTTTAACAAGCTCGCGCAGGGAGGCGAGGTGCAGATGCCGTTTCAAAAAACTTTTTGGGCGCCCGGATTCGGCATGTGCGTGGATCGGTTTGGCATCCCCTGGATGGTAAACTGCGAAGGCGAGGGGCAGAACGCCTAAGCCCGATCAATTCCTGAGCATGCCGACCAAGCTGACCGCCAACCAATTTATCAAGCAGCTGAAATTGCTTCAGGCCCCGGCCGAAGTCAAAAAGATTCAGCGCTACTTCAAGTCGGGCGCCGGCGAATACGGCGAGGGTGACAAGTTTATCGGCGTCCGCATGGGACAGGTCTTTACCCTCGCCAAAGAGTTCAAAGAAATGGCGCCGGAGGAGATTGAGAAGCTGTTGGAGAGTCCCATTCACGAAGCTCGTGCGGGAGCGTTGAGCATCATGGGCCAACAGACCCGCCGCAAAAAAACATCCGCAGCGCGCCGCAAGGAACTATTCGATCTTTACATCCGGCGTCACGATCGCGTGAACAATTGGGACCTGGTAGATCTCGGCGCACTCTACGTAGTGGGTACTTACCTGGTCGATCAGCCGCGAGACATTCTGTACCGGCTGGCGCGTTCAGAAAACCTTTGGGAACGCCGCACCGCCATCGTCGGAACAGGTCATCTGATCAGACAGGGCGATGTGGCTGACACTTTCAAGCTTGCAGAAATTCTGCTCAACGATGAAGAGGATTTGATTCACAAGGCCACGGGATGGATGTTGCGCACGGCCGGCGGCTCGCATCCAGATAAGTTGTTAGCCTTTCTGGACAAGTACGCCGCCACCATGCCACGCACGGCATTGCGCTATGCAATTGAAAAACTGGATAAGAAAACACGGGAGCACTACCTGGGCGCGAAGAAAGCCAGATAGCCCCGCGAGATTTCGGAAGTTGAGGACCTATGAACATCGCATTGTGGATTATTCAAGTATTGTTGGGGCTGCTATTTGTGTTTTCAGGCGTCGTGAAGTTTGTGACGCCGGTTGACGAGATGCTCAAACAAATGCCGGTGGCTTTGTCGGGCGCCTTTATTCACTTCATCGGAGTCTGCGAGATTCTCGGAGGGATTGGATTAATTCTTCCGGCGCTGCTGCGAATCAAACCGGGCCTTACACCGCTGGCGGCTGTCTGTCTGATCATCATCATGATCGGGGCTGTTGCCATCGCGTTTATTGGGGGTGCGCCTGCCAACGCGATTATCCCGGCGGTTACCGGAATTCTGCTCGCTTTCGTTGCGTATGGCCGGTTAAAGTTGGCGCCGATCAGCGGCAAATAATCTTATTGCTGTGAGCGAGGGTGTCTCACCCGCACACTTCTGAAACGGCGAATCTTCAAAGATGAACAATGATGCGGAAGTGGACGTTCGCGTTCCCAGGAATAGGCTTGTGCGAGCCTAATTCCGCTTCTGCGCATCGACCGCTTTTTGCAATTTCAATTGATAGTCGCTGTTGGTGGGATCGAGTCTCACTGCTTCGCGATACTCAGCCTCGGCCTCAGCCCATTTGTCGAGCCACGTCAGAGTGTTTGCCAGGCTGAAATGATAGGCCGCACTGTTAGGCTCCAGCGTGACCGCCACACGTTTCTCAGCCACCGCCTCTTCATATCTCTTTTCAATACTCAGAGTGATGCCTAACTGATCGTGATATTCGGCGTTGCGCGGCGCAAGGCGTACCGCTTCTCTCTTCGCGGCCTCGGCTTCGGCATACTTCTGCAATTCGTGCAGCGTCACCCCGAATTGATATTGATAGTAAGCATTATTTGGCTCGAGCCTGATTGCCTGGCGACGCTCCGCCTCAGCCTCGGCATACCTTCCCTGCGCGTGCAGCACTGAGCCCAGCCCGTTGCGATACTCGGCGTTGTTGGGATTGAGGCGCACCGCTTCACGGCGCTCGCGTTCGGCCTCTGCGAATTGCTTCAAGTTCTGCAGCGTGATCGCGAGACTGTTGTGATATTCCGGATTGTTGGGATCGAGGCGCACCGCCTCGCGGCTCTCGATTACATCTTCCTGAAGTTTGTTCTGCGCATTAAGACTCACGCTGAGTTGAAAGTGGTAAAAGGCGTTGTCGGGTTCGAGCTTTACCGCAAGTCTCCGTTCGTCCTCAGCCAGCGCGTACTTCTTCTGAGCATGGTATGTAGAAGCGAGGCTGTTGTGATATTTCGCGTTGGTCGGCTCAAGCCGCGTAGCTTCCTTTTTCTCTGCTTCTGCTTCGGCGTATCTGCGAAGGTCATGGAGCGTCACGCCGAGCTGATAATGGTAAAAGGCATCGTTTGGCGCCAGGTTTACGGCGCGGCGCTTTTCCACCTCGGCCTCGGCGTACCTTTCCATTCCGTGCAGGGCCGCGCCGAGGGCATGATGATAACGGGCATTGTCCGGTTCAAGCCGGATGGCCTCTTTGAATTCGACCACTGCCTCTGCGAGCTTGTCGCTCGAGAAAAGTTTGACGCCCGCGTCGAAATGACTTTTTGCCTCGGAAGACGGGACCACCGTCGGTGAATCGCTATGTTGCTGTGCCAGGATCCGAGACGACGCTGCGAGCAGCAGTATTACTGTCAAAAACAGAAAAGTGGTCTTGGTTTTGGTTGAAGGTTTCATAGTTATGATCAAGACGAGGGTCCGTCGCGTCTATTGCGTTGCCTTTGTATCGTAACCCTCTGGCCTTGGCAACATTTTTGTTTGGCCTGTGAGTTCGGCCCACACTTGCGTTAATCTGCGCTGGCTTATGATTGTTCATCTCATTGACGGCACCTACGAACTCTTTCGCCACTTTTACGGTTTGCGGCGTTTTCACAAGACCGATCCGCCTTTTGGCGCGGTCTCGGGCATTCTTCATATGACCGCGAAGATGATCGAGGATGGGGCGACCCACATCGGCATCGCCACCGACCACATCATCGAATCGTTTCGCAACGACCTCTGGCCCGGCTACAAGACCGGCGCCGGAATTGAACGGGCATTACGCGCGCAATTTCATCCGCTCGAAGACGCTCTCGCCGCTATGGGTGTTTTGGTGTGGCCGATGGTTGAGTTCGAAGCTGATGATGGTCTCGCCGCCGCGGCGCATCGCGCAGCGAAGAGCAAACAAGTCGAAAAAGTCTGCATTTGGACACCCGACAAGGACCTGGGTCAATGCGTGGTGGGCGATCGCGTGGTGCAGATCGATCGTCGCCGTGACGAGATACGCAACGAGGCTGCAGTGCGCGCAAAATTTGGTGTGCTTCCCGAATTCATTCCCGATTACCTCGCGTTGGTGGGCGATGCGGCTGACGGCTATCCCGGGATCAAGGGTCTGGGAGCCAAGACGGCAGCGACGCTCATCAATCGTCACGGGCACATCGAACAATTCCCTGGCGCAGTTCTCACCGATGAGAATCGCGTGCTCGCGCTCCTGTTCAAAGAGTTGGCCACGCTGCGAACCGATGCACCGCTATTCTCTCCGACAACCAACTCGCGATTGCGTAAGATCGATGATATGCGATGGCGGGGCCCCGGGCCTTCGTTCGCGGCGATGGCAAAGAAAATCGGCGACGAGCGTTTGATTGCGCGCGTAGAGAAGTTAGTGCGGACATTGAACTCACCAGCCCGCGAAGCGGGCGGCGGCATAAAGCCTGGGGTGCAGTGAGCGAAGCGAGCAAACCCCAGGATCGCCCAAAGCAAAATCTAAGCCTGCTGAGCGGGCGACAGCCGTTTACGAAACCGCGGAAAGTTAGCTTTGTAATGCCATGGGTGGTTCGCTTTTCAAAAAGCTGGTTAGGCGTGTGCGCTGTCGCGGGCTCGGAATCGTTTTTGCTCCTGGTCCCGGGGCTCACGCCCCGGGCTTTAGCCGTCGCGCGCTCCGCGCGCTCGTTCGTACTCCCGTTTAGGTTGAGTCAACTATGAATGCCGTTTGAACGGTTGCCTAGTAGCTGCCGCTGCGGATTCCCGGGCTAAAGCCCTGGGTTAATGATATTTCTTTGCTTATCTCTCTAATCTGCGTAATCTGTCGCTGACATGAGTTTCGATTTCAACCGTCGTGATTTTCTGCGCGGGGCCGCCGCCACCAGCGCGCTTTTGCTCGCCGCCAGATCACGAACACTGGCCGCGCTCTCTCCGCAGCGTCACTTCGCGCCGGTAAGGGTTTCGCGCGATCGCATCATCCGCGAAGTTGTCGGACTCAGACCTTACCGGCCCGAAGGATTTCGTGTTGAGGCTGAACGCGTAGGCGAAAAACTTTTCATTCATAACTACGGGCACGGCGGCGCCGGCATCACGCTTTCGTGGGGCACCGCTTCGCTCGCCATCGATTTCGCGCGAGATTTTCCGGGAACTGGGACATCGTCCAGTCGCGTGGCTCGCCGGCGACGCCCGAGCTTGGCGGTTATCGGATGCGGTGTAAACGGTCTTTCGACTGCGCGAATGTTGCAAAGAAGATTCGAAGGACCGGTTACGATCTACGCTAAAGAGTTGCCGCCTGAAACGACTTCGAATATCGCCGGGGGCTTCTGGTATCCATCGTCGGTCTATGATCAGTCAAAGGTTTCGACGAAGTTTACGGAGCAGTTTCAGTCTGCCTGCCGCCTTTCCGATCGGGCGTTTCAAACTTTGACAGGCACCGAATATGGCGTGCGATGGATTGATACGTACATGGTTGTTTCAAACGAGGCTGAGTTCGACGAGCCTTATCCGTGCGGCTCCGCACTCTATCCACAAATGGAAAATCATCGCGATCCAGCATCCTTTTTCGGCTTTCCTTATGTGCAGCAATTCAACACGATGTTGATCGAGCCCAGTATCTACCTCAACGCATTGTTGCGCGATTTTTACATCGCCGGCGGCAAGTTAGTGGTCAAGGAGTTTCGCAGTCGCGGGGAGCTCAGCCGGCTGCCTGAGCAAATCATATTCAACTGCACTGGATTAGGCGCGCGTGAGCTTTTCAAAGACAAGCAACTCGAACCGGTGCGCGGTCAACTCGAGGTGCTGCTGCCTCAGCCGGAGATTGACTACTGTTACCTGAGCGGGTCGGCATACATGTTCCCGCGGCGCGATGGCATTATTCTGGGCGGAACTTTCGACCATGGTAACTGGTCGTTAGACGTAAATCCCGAGCAAACAAACCGAATTCTCAACGTACACATGGAAATCATGAAGGGCTTGAAGCCGTGACAAACTTTGGAGTGCGACGACCTGTCTCCGCTTTTCCGCGTCACACAGCACTGACAAGTCGGCGCACTCCAAATTTGCTTCCTCCCGCCCCATTTGGCAGAGCTCACTGAAACCCACTATTCTTTTGAGTGGAGGTCAGTCATGAGCATTCGGTCACTTTACCTGCGGCAAGTTCTCACCGTCACCCTTATCACTTTATCGATCGGGCTATCAGCCGGGTTGGCCAACGCAGCCAGGGCCGACAAGAGTTCTGCGCCTGAATCCAAATTCACCACTCTCGACGGAGCGCGGATTCATTACGTGAACTATGGCAAAGGCAACGAAGCGCTGATCCTGATTCATGGCTGGACCATGAACGTGGACAACTGGCGAGACAATGCTTCGGAATTGGCGAAGCGAAATCGCGTGATCGCCATCGATCTGCCGGGACATGGCCAAAGCGACAAACCACAAACAAATTACAGCATGGAATTCTTTGCGCGTGCCGTCGAGGCGGTAATGCGTGACGCCAAAGTTAAGCGCGCCGTGCTCGTCGGTCACAGCATGGGCACGCCCATCGCACGCCAGTTTTATCGCAGAAATCATGAAAAGACTCTCGGCATTGTGATCGCGGACGGTTCGCTCCGCCCGTTCGGTAACAAGGCCATGATGGATACTTTGATTGCCAACTTTCGCGGCCCGAAATACCGTGAACAGGTCAACCAAATGTTTGCCATGATGGTGGGACCAAATCTTTCAGCAGAGGCTCAGGAGCGCATCAAGTCTTCCGCAGCGAACACGCCTCAGAATGTTTTGGCCAGCGCGATGGCAGGCATGGCCGATCCTTCGATCTGGGGCGACGATAAAATCGAAGTTCCGGTGCTGGCTATCATGGCCAAGAATCCGTTCTATCCACCCAACGTGGAAGAGTCGTTTCGCGCAATTGCGCCCCAAATGGAATTTCATATGTGGGAAGGCGCCGGTCACTTTGTGATGATGGAGCGGCCAAAAGACTTTAATGAATTAGTGATCGCCTGGTTGGATAAGAACAGATTGCTGAAAAATAGCCCGCGGACTTAACTTAATCAGGCCCATGAAACTTTTGCTTTCGGAATGGCGCGCTCTGTTTCTTAGCGCGCTACTGCTCGCTCACCCGGCAGTCGCTGGCAACCCAAGCCAATCTCAAAAGCCTTTGGAAAAACGGCTGGCTCGCTTTGAATCCCAGGCGGACGAGTTGCGCAAGCTGCTCAAGATTCCGGGAATGTCGGCCGTGATACTTAAAGATCAAAAAGTCATCTGGGCCAAAGGCTTTGGGTATGCGGACGCGGAAAAGCAGGTGCCTGCGACGCCGGACACGCTTTATCACATCGCATCGCTCACAAAGACTTTTGCGGCAACCCTGCTCATGCAATTGGTCGAACAGGGAAAGCTGGATCTCAACGAACCGATGTCGCACTACTCAGCGGATTTCAAGGATGATTCGGTAAAGATCAAGCACCTGCTGAGTCACACTTCGGAAGGCACACCTGGAGAGCGTTATCAATACAACGGCAACCGTTACGATTATCTCACCGCAGTAATTGAAAAGAAGTACGGCATCTCGCTTCGTGAATTGTTAGTGAAAACGTTCTTCGAACCGCTTGGCATGTCCGAGAGCGTTCCCAGCCACGACATAATTGACAATGCAAAGTGGGCCGAGACGTTGGGCAAGGATCGAATTGAGAATTACCGGACGAATTTAACAAAGTTCGCAAGACCCTACACGCTGTATGGCTCAGAAATCGTGGCGGCGCCGTACCCGCCAAAGGATCTGGGCGCGGCGGCCGGTTTGTTGTCGACCGTCATCGACATGGCGAAATACGACGCCGCAATCGATGCGCACACTTTCATAAAACAACAGACGCAGGACATCGCGTGGACGCCATTCGTATCAAACAGCGGCAAGCCACTGCCGCATGGACTCGGCTGGTTTGCCGAAAACTATCATGGCCTGAAACTGATCTGGCATTACGGACACTGGGGTACCGGCTTCTCCGCGACTTACCTCAAGGTGCCTGACAAACATCTGTCTCTGATTCTGCTCGCCAACACCGAAGCACTTAGCGATGCCTTCTATCAAACAGGCGGTATTGAAACCAATCCGTTCGCGTGTACTTTTCTAAGACTGTTTGTGTTTGAAGCATCTGGTGATCCGCACTGGACACCGAGTTCGTCAGAGTTCTCAAAAGAACTCGTCAATCTGAAGAAGCAGGCCGGTGGTTACGACTATGACTGCGAGCGCGTTACGCACGCGGCGATGACGAAATGGCTCGAAGAGCGTCGTAAGAGCGCGCACACGGCGGTGAAAATAAATCCCGCGCTGTTTGCAGAACTTCCAGGCGCATACAAGTGGAATGAAGAGCGGACATTCCACGTCACCCGCGAAGGCGACCGGCTATTCATCGATATGCCGCGCGGAGGAGGCAAGTCAGAAATGTTCGCCGAACCGGAGTCAAAGTTCTTTCTGAAATGGAGTAGTGTCCAGATCAGCTTTGTGAGAAACGATAAAGGTCAGATCGTGGAATTGATCGTGGACGCCTATGGCAATAAGGCCGTCGCCAAGCGCGTTAACTGAGGTCCATCGTCCGCTCTATGGGCTTCCGAAGTCACAGAGAAAGCACCGGCCGGTTTCGCCCGCGGCCAAAATTCCTTCGAGCTCGCTGGTTAATCAACAGGAACTTTACTTAGTTAACTTTTTCGCAGTCACGCGGCTAGCTAATTTGCCCGTTGCACGCCGGGTTGCGTCCTCTTGCTCGCGAGGACCCAACAAGTACAAAGTAAGTACTAACCTGAAGATCCGCCGCAATTGACCAAAGAAGCGCTTTCGCCGGCGGTTTCTTTGGCGGTTCCTCCTAAATAGAGCATGGAAGACTCTGCGGAAAGTGGAGAGGTAAAAGAGAAGCTCAAATCCGCGAAAAGTCATCGCCGATGACCTTTCTAGAGGAAAATGAGTCAACAGAACATGATCCACCAGGAACGCCGCCATCGCCCAAACCACGAGGAAGAGAGTCTCGGCTCCGACGTGCAGCATTAAACAGAATAGCCCTTTCAAGTTCTTACCCATGACCGGTTCCCCCCTTTGTTGGAACTCGACCGACATGTGACAAACCACCTTAAAGAACACAAGCTATTGTGTTGAAAAATATGTTGACTGCGAGATGTTGGTATGTGTAGAATGAGGCGCTTACGATTAGCCGCTGATCGCGATTGTGTTTCCCGTGCGGCGCCGATTAACTGTGCTATTATGTTAGCGCGTGTTAAACGCTTGCGGCACTCCCCGCAAGAAATCAGGAGGCACTTGCCGACCGGGGCGTTGTCGCTCCGCGACCTCTCAACTCTTTCACAGACAGAAGCGACCGTTTGGGCAACGATAAATCGCAGGATGCGCTTGCGCTCGCGGATCGCCCTCTGTAATAATGCGAAGTTTCCGAACCTGGAGGAATTAGCGCTCTTGAAGCCGAACGGCAACACGACTTGCCGCGAGAGGGTTCTGCCGCGCCGGGCAAGGAGCTCGGGCTGGCCGGCAAATGAAAATATCTCTGCCTTCGTCATGGTCCGCTGTCCAGGCGATCACTGAAGTTGGCAAGATTCCGGCGCTCAAAATTGATCGTCGGATAGGGGGGCTTGATTCCAGTCAAGCCCCTTTTAACTTGCCCTATAGTTTCACTGCTGATCTCAAACTGCGGGACCGCAGTAGCGTTCAAGGTTATATCAAAAACTGAAAAGCGAGCTGTGCCTCCAAAAATTTTCTGGTCAGTTCAGCTCGCCTTAGATCTGTTCTCCTTCCAGTCCGCCCGCAAGGCTCGGAATACCAAGCGGGCCGCTTTGTCTTAAGCCTGGTGGCCTGTCAGTCCTGGAAATCAATCTCTGCAAAACGAAGTGCATGGTTTCAGTCAATCACGATCTTGCCATAATACGATCCTACGTTAACCTACCTAACTGCATATCAATTTAGCAGACGGCATGTAAGTGTCAATAGCTACACAATGGCGCCGAGCAAACACTCGCGCAAATGGGTTCGTTTTTGCCATCATTTTCACAAGCACGTGTCATTTGTGTTCCTGCTCATTCGATGATAACTTTTCACGCGTTCCACCATTTCTTACTCCATCGCATTCGAATGTTAGCGCGCTCTTCCACCTTCAGCCGTGATCTTCGTTGTCAATTTTTTGGGCCTAAATGCGAAAACTTGTAACGTAAAGCGACATCGGCTGGAAGCAGATGTGCAGTAGCATCCTAATCATTGGTGTTACTCCCAGTCCGTCACTCAAAGCTCATGCAGCCACGCCCGCAATTCGCGGGGAGGAGGTTACGAATCTTTGGCGAAAATTAACCAACGAACGCGGAAGAAAAAACACGTCGATGAAGACCTAAAACGCATGACTCGAGCAGCGGAGATGTATTTCCGAGAGAGCAGGAAACAACAAGTTATCGCCGATGAGCTTCTATGCTCAGTCATGGAAGTTAGTCGATTGCTGCGCGAAGCAGAGAAACACAAGATTGTTGAAATCAAAGTAAACTCTCAACACGGCGCGCGAATACGAGAGACTCTACTGAATCGATACAAGCTAAAGGACCTCCGGATCAGCCCCGCATTCGCCGATAACGAACAAACGCGAGAAGCTTTGGCGGAAGAAGCTAAGGAGTTCTTCGACGAAGTTGTGATGAAAGACCACACCACAGCTGGAACTACGGTAGGAATCAGCGGTGGCCGGACTATTCACAAGATGGTCGATCTTATCGAGCAAGAACCACGGCAGATCAAAATCTATCCCCTTACTGGAATCTGGCGAGACTTACAAATCAATTACGTGGATTCCGGAGTTCTCGTTCATTCCCTATGGATAAAATGCAAGGACGCCGCTCAAGCATTTTGGTTTCCAATCGAACCACTAACAAGTCGCACTACCAAGCAGTCAGTTCTGGATCAGCGAAAAATGTACCTCAAAAATCGGCAGATAAAAACGGTCTTCGAGGCTGCCAATAACGTTGATCTCGCGCTTATCGGCGTCGGCCCGCTCAGGGAGCGTTCTGCGACGGTCCGGCAGCTCAAGAGCATCGGAATTACTTATGAATATCTAAAACGCAGAGGTGCAGTTGGGATCGCGGCCGGCGTTTGGTATGACAAGAACGCCAAGCCTGTGGTTGACGATTATTTCTTGTCTGTCCCTCTCGATGCTTTCAAAAAGCTCTCACGACGTAGCACCAAAAGAGTCGTCATCGTCGCCGGCGGGCCGGAGAAAGTTGAAGCCATCGATATCCTTCTCCGGAATCGAGTCTGTAACGCGCTGATCACAGACAGCCGCACGGCTTCACTCCTTGCTGCAAAAGTAGGCAACAAATCCAGCCCGGCGCCGAAAAAGTAATATCACTGGCCGCCCTCTCTGCGATGAAGGTTCAGCGGTAGCAACAAGGCCATCAAATGCAGCCGGTCCGCCCCGATTCACGCGTCGCGACGGATCACGGCGACTGACATGTCGTCGATCAATGGACGCGTGGCAGCAAAATCCTGCACAGCGCCAAGCACGGAAAACAACGCAGCATCTGCTGATCCGGACTGCGCTATTCTCAGTTGGGCCTCCAGGCGCGCGTAACCAAACTCTTCGCCGTCCCGGTTCAGCGACTCAGTAATGCCGTCAGAATAAACAATGAGCATGTCGCCGGCGCGCAACTCGCAGCGGCCGCGCACATAATTCGCATCCGGCAGCACACCCAGCAACATTCCGCCTTCCGAAAGAGCTTCCAACCGTCCATTCGCGCGTAAGAGAAATGCCGGCGGATGTCCAGCGCTGCAATACTTCAGCACGCCTGTAGCGGGATCGAGTTTGCCGAGAAACAAACTTGCGAACGGCGGCAGACTAGCCGCACGACAGACATCACGATTAACTCCAGCAATAATTGCCTCCGGCTGACAAGCCGGCACGGTGTGATTACGCACCAATCCCACCAGATGCGTGGTCCACATGCCCGCCGCCAGGCCTTTACCGCAGATGTCGCCGAGGGCCAGAACTACTTCGTCGCCGGATTCTTCAATGGTGAAGAAATCGCCAGGCAGCTGCCGAACTGCAAAGATCTCGCTGGCAATTTCAATATCGTCATAACGAACCAATCGCGGCGCACACAAGCGCCGGTGCACCTGCGCGGCTTCAAAGATCGCGGTATGCAGATCGGCATAGTCTTTCTGCAACGACTCAAGCTTTGCTTCCAGATCAAGACGGCGAAGTCGTGTAGCCTTTGCACGGCGCGGTGGAATCACGCGCACTTCAACTGCGGGCTGCGTCCCTAAACCTCGATTGAATGATTGACTCATTAAGATTGATCTCGCTACGCGAAATTCCTAACCAACAAATTTGTATCCACTGCCGTGCACGGTAAGGATGAAACGCGGCTCTTCCGGATTTGGTTCCAGCTTCTGCCGCAGATGCACAATGTGCGTGTCGACGGTGCGCGTGTTCGGATAGTTCTCGTAACCCCACACTGCATCCAAAAGCCGATCTCGGCTCAATGTTTCCGCAGGATGTGCGATGAAATAGGCTAGCAGCGCAAACTCTTTTGAAGAGAGGTCGATGCGCGAACCGCCCCGCAATACTTCATTGCTGCGCACATTCACTTCAACATCGCTAAAGCGATAGACCTCGGCGGCCGCGGTTTGAGGCGCCACTCGTCTGAGCACAGCTTTCACGCGCGCCATCAACTCACGAATTGAAAACGGCTTGGTGACGTAATCGTCAGCGCCTAGCTCGAGACCGACTACCTTGTCGATCTCCTGGCCACGCGCGGTGAGCATGATGATCGGAAGCTGGGGCTTTTTGGTTTTCAGCTGCTTGCAGACGTCGAGCCCGCTCATGCGCGGCATCATCACATCCAGCACCACCAGATCCGGATTATCAGCGAGCGCGCGATCGAGACCTTCCGCGCCGTCGGCCGCGCTGATCACCTCATAGCCTTCGTATTCGAAGTTGTCGCGCAGTCCCGCCACCATGGCCGGCTCGTCTTCGACAATCAGGATGCGCGTCTTCTTGCCGTTAGGTCCGATATTCGGCGCGTCAGACCGGTGAATGCCCGGACCTCCGTTCGATGGCTCAGAGAATTTCAGTTGAGTTTTCATAGTAAGCTTGGCTCCTGATCCGCCATGAAAGAACCTGGCGGAGTTGAGAAACTAACGGCCGCTCAGGCACGCGCTTCTGACATGGTCTTGCCTGGGACCAACGGCAAAGACACAATGAACTTGCTGCCCTTGCCCGGTGTGCTTTCAACGGCAATGTCACCGCCGTGCGCCTCAGTAATGTGACGCACCAGCGAAAGGCCGAGTCCGCTTCCCTTTGTGTTGTGCACCAGCGGATCGCCGGTGCGATAGAACTTTTCGAAAATCTTCGTTTGTTCGCGCCGCGTGATGCCGATGCCGCGATCGGCGACCTCGAGTTTCACCACGCCGTTCGAGCGGTACAAATTGACGCCCAGAAACTTGTCGTCGTCGGAATACTTCAGCGCGTTGTTGACCAGATTCACCAGCGCGCGGGCAATGGCCTCGCGATCGACGTAAATTTTCGGCAGGTTCGTGTCGATTTTTTCTTCGAAAGTAAAACCCTGCTGCTCGATTTGATAACGATACGAGTCGAGCGTGTTGTGCACCAGATCGCCGATGTCCGTCTCGCGAAACTCGTATTCCTTGTGGCCCGCTTCGATGCGCGAGAAATCCAAAATGTTATTGATCAGCGCGGTGAGCCGCTCGCTCTCTTTGCGAATGATCCGGTAATACTGCTGCTTCTTTTCATCGGTAGTGATGCGTTTCAGTTCGAGTGTTTCCGCGTACAGCCGGATCAGGGCCAGCGGAGTGCGCAATTCATGAGAGACGTTCGAGACGAAGTCGGATTTTAGTTTCGCCAGTCCCATTTCTTTACTGACGATATGCCGGGTCAACAGCAGGCCGAGGACAATCAAAAGGGAAAGGATGCCGAGGATCAGGAAATTGCGATTCATCCAGGTCTTTCCCAACTCTTCCACGCTCGTCCCCTGGAACTTGATGCCCAGCGCCAGGCCGCGAAAAATCTCGTCGAACTTGCGCGTCACTTCCGGTTTGCCTTTTTCCCAGCCGGCAGTCATCGCGATCGTCTTGATGTCGTGACTCATGTCACTATCCGGCGAATAGATCATCATTGCCAGCGGATTCGCGCTCTGATCGTTCAGACGCTCGTTGAGGGATTCGGTGAGCATTTCCGGAAATAACGTCTGCTTCAGGTAGTACGGATCGAAGGTCACTGCTCCAAAGACCAGGTGATCATTGGAGGATTGCGGCAAGAGAAAAACGCTGGTCAGTTCGTAATATTCGCCATCAACACGCTTGACAATGTTGTAAGGAAAAAAGAAGGGCTTTGGTTTCTTACGAAGCTCGGCCGCACTTGATTTGCTTTCGGGGCCGTTAAGCCAACCCTTATAGTCAGGCACCATCTTGTCGCGCTCTTCTTTAACGTACTTATTCGACGCCTGCGACGCCTGGGTCTGAATAATGAACGACTTCTCTTCGGCGTCGGCGATGATCGCGTGGAGGAACCAGGGCGACTTGGCCAGAAACTGATTCAGTTGCTTCTCTCGCTCGTGCGGTGAAGTGTCGGAAGCCGGGAAGGCACTGCGAGCCTCTTCAACTTTAGCGTAAACCTTCTTGTTAACGCGCTTCTCAGTGATCGCCAGCATCTCCTGAAAGTCGCGATGGATGGCCGCCTGCAGCACCTTGTCTCTTTGAAATGCGCGCAGTTGACTATAGTTGACGTAAATCAGGGCGGCCGCGGGCAAAAGCACTGCCAAACCCAGCGTGAGAATCAGCCGGAAGCGGGTAACACGTCGAAAGAATTTCAAATGCTTTAATTTCATGGCGACTCTAAATCGGCGACAGCATACGCGCACCCGTGTTGGCGCGTGTTATGAGCGGGTAAAAAGTTGTCAAGAGTTGTGAATTACGCCCGAGTTAGCCGTTACGATCCGGGGAATTTTCGCACATTCCGGCTGGTTCTCAAGGGCTTTTTCGGCAAGAGTCTAGATGACTGTAGTGGCGACATCCAATGGCGCGGGTGTGCCTTCAGCGGGGACAGGATAATGTGCGGTGGTAAGCAGGTCGCCCGACTTGACCACAGTGCTGCCGTCATGGCTAACGTGAACGCGCAAAGAATAAGTGCGTTTGTCGGAAAGCTCGGGCACCGGAATCTCGAACTTGATCCGGCCGTTGGGTTTCAAAGAAACATTCTTCAAGTGACGTTCAGCAACTACGGTTGAGGGAGCGTCCGCGACCGACACGTCTCGCACTTCGACGATCACCAAGCCTGCTTTTTTCGTCGGCGAGTCGGCCGGCAGGACGACCTCGCCTTTGATCTTCCGCATACCAACTCCTATGACCTTGTTCGGCGATGACCGTTGCCGGAATCTGCAAATCCCGCCAAAAGATCTGCGACGGCGCGACTGATCGGGAGGCCCGTTCTTTGCTCAACGAAAAGCCACTGCCCGGCCGGATTAACTTCGAGAAAAAAGTATTCGCCGGAATCTGTGACGCGCATATCAATCGCACCATAGTATAGTCCCAACCTGCGTTGGAGCTTTAGCAAGGCATCGCCGATCTTTTTGGGCAACGTGGCGCTTTGCACTCCGGCTTCACCAACCACCATTCGCATATCCACCGGATAAGGTGTGTCGCGCGCATCAATCTGCGCCGCAAAAATCTTTTCGCCGACGACGGTGATGCGCAAATCAATTCCCTCGATAAACTCCTGGAAGATCACCGGCGCAAAACGGACCGAGGCGAGCCGATCGACGTCGGCCTGCTCGACGAGCCGCGTTTCGCGCCAGGCTTCCTGACTGGCGAGAAAGGCTTTGAAGACAGTCTTCCCCACTCCAACTTCATCGATAAAACTACGCGCGCTCTCAGGTCGGTTGGTCACCAACGTGCGCGGAACTTGCAAACCGATCTCGTTTGCCACCGCCCATTGATAAGGCTTTTGATGAGCGGCGTCATCCGCCGCGCGCGGATTCACCCAAACGCAGGAAAGCGCGTCGAGCATGCCGCCTACGGCCTGTGATGTCTCGCTGGCAATAAAGGCGCGCGCAGATTGGTCCACGATCGCATCATCGACGGAGTACGGACGGACCCGCCGCCACCAGGCAACGCGCGCTTTTCTGAGATCACACGCTCCGCCGGCCCGGTCGATCACGTAAGACGGATCGTTTGCTGCGGGCCACTGAAGCGAAAGACCTGTGCGGGCCGGGAATTCAGAGAGATCCAGAAGCACGACTTCCCGGCCCTGCATTTCGAGCAGCTTGATTACTTCGGCAGCATGCTCTTCCCCAGGATATGAGACAACGAGGATCACTAGGTTTGTCCACCGCCGAGCGCGTCCAGCGTTTTCACTGCTTCATCATAGGCAGCAAGAAGTTCGGCTTGCTGCTGTTCGAGTACAGCTAACGCTTCACCTAACTGTTGCACCTGAGCGGCAGCATCTGCGGCCATGTCGTAACCGCCGCCGGCGCGACTCGGTGTTTCCAGAATGTAAGGCGAAGCTTCAGCCGCCGGCCCGGGCCGTGGCGGGCCGGTGCGCTCAAATATCGTGTCACTAATCGGGTCTTTGCCGGCTTCCTTGAGCGTATCGCGAATCGGGTCTTTGCCGACCTCTTTGAGCGTATCGCGAATCGGATCTTTGCCGGCCTCTTTGAGCGTGTCGCGGATCGGATCCTTGGGTACTTCCTTAAGCGTGTCGATGGTCGGGTCTTTGCGAGCCTCTTTGACCGTTTCGCGAATCGGGTCCTTCCCAACTTCCTTGAGCGTATCCACGATCGGATCCTTCGGCGCGGGCTTCGTAACCCCCGGATACATCATGTGAACGCCGCCAATGTCTCCCGGCGAAAGTCCGGTACGCTGACCCATCACCACGCCGGGCGGCAAAGTCTGCAACGCAACGATCGTCGGCTGGCCGTTTATGGAAAACGCGGTAGGTGGGTAATGCATGATCGAACCGTAATCGTAAGGCCCAAGATCATCGCCGTCAGTGATGTGCTGTAGAAAATTGTGTTGCATCGCGGGATCGATGTTCGCGAACTCAATCCTGACGAACGTATTTCGATCCTCGCGGCTTTGTTCATGCCAGAGGCCGACCGTGTGTCCGATTTCGTGAATCGCGTTTCCCGACGTGCAACCTGGTCCCAACGTAATGTCCTGTCTTCCGCCCTGCTTTCCGACCATCGAGGAACATCCGCCCCCGGTTTGGAAATGAACAAAGTCAGGAAACTGCGCCGCATTCGCCGCGGTGCGTAGCACAAAACGGATGCGAGTGTTCGCTTCCCAGTGTGCAATCGCATCGGTGATGCGTTGCTGATTCGGCATCGCCGGATCGATTTCGTAAGGAACGGTGTTGTTGGGCCAGCGAAACTGCTGGCCGGTGATCCCGACGGCAGACTGGGGCTGTCCGGCGTCGGACGCCGCCTTCAAGTCGGCGGTTTTACCGAGCACGATGTCGCCCTCAAAAATAGCCAGGCCATCGACGTCAGCATATGAGGCGCCTTTAGCTGTAAAGGTGACTCCTGTGACGAGAGCAGTTCCGGCCACCGGGCCCGAACGAAATTCTCCGCCCATCTTTGGTTGATTACGTTTCTGAGTTTTTTTGCGGGTTGTCATACTCCTACACTTTCTTCCCGTACGGGAGATGCGGGGAAACGAATAGACAAGTGCGATACCGCGTTTGCGCTCGATCGATTGAGAAAGCTCCGTCAGCCGCTCTCTAATTTGAGACGGATGGCTTCAATCGAAATGCCGGCAGTATCATCGCTTGCTTCAACGTAGTGGGCGTTGTCTCAATTCTCGTTTCCCATGATTGGCGGTTGAGCCAACACGGTTCTGCCTTGGCGGCAATTAGGCTGGACTGGCGAGTATGCCGGGGTGGAGCAGAGGCTCGTGAGATTCAGCCCTCAAACATCAAGTGGCGCGCACGATATCCCAGCCTCAATTCAATGTCAACGATTTTCAAGGGCTTATAAGCACTAGCACTTTTGCTTACAAGCGACGCGCGCAGTTGCCCCCAAAAGTCAGCCGGTGGGCCGCCCGGGCCACGGTCCTGGTGTATTATGTTTAGCCCGAATCATTGCGTGAACGCCCGGCGTTTCACGATGCACCGCGCATGTTCCTAATTCAGTCAAATCTCGCCCAGTCATTTCAATCACCCTTCGTGCGCGTCTTACTCGGAGCTATTGCGATCGCCCTCCTCTATGTCTTTTACAAAGAGGTGCGCAAGATTCCGGCAAAACTTTTCACGCTGATGATCACGGCGTTCGTCGACATGGTCGGACTGCTGATGATCATTCCGCTGCTTCCCTTCTATGTGAAGTCGCTTGGTGGTGCGGGTATCAATGTGCTCGGCCTCCATCTGGGCATCGGCACCATCTCCGGAATCATTGTCGCTGCTTTCACCGTCGCACAGCTTTTGAGCGCGCCGATGTGGGGACGTTTTTCTGATCGCGTCGGGCGCAGACCAACTTTGATCATCGCGCTCACCGCCGCAGGCATCTCGTATTTGATCTTCGGCTTTGCCACTTCGCTGGTGGTTTTGTTTCTCTCACGGATTGTTCAGGGCGCCGGCGGCGGAACGGTTGGCGTGATCCAAGCTTATGTGGCTGACTCGACTGATCCAAAAGATCGCGCGCGCGCACTGGGCTGGTTGTCGGCGACCACCAACCTCGGCGTGGCGCTTGGCCCGGTGCTCGGCTCGTTCGCGATCACTTTGGGCAAACGTGACATCCTGCCGGGCGGAGGCACTCTCTACATGGGACATGCCGCACCCGGAATTCTCGCCGCGTGTCTTTGCCTGCTCAACATCATCTTCGCCGCGCGCTATCTGACCGAGTCCCGCGAGCGTGCGACCGAAGGTGAGGCTCCGCGCAAGTCGCGCCAGGCTGCCTGGCAGATCATTTCGCGCTCAAGCGAGCCATCGTCGCGATTGATTTGGATTTACGCCATCGCCATTGGCGCATTCCAGGGCAGCTTTTCCGTCCTGGCGTTGTTTCTCAACGCACGTTTTCAGGTGACCGAGCAAACGATCGGCTATTTCTTCATGTACACGGGCGCCATCTCGGTCTTTACTCGCGTGCTCTTGCTCGGACGCATGGTGGATTGGCTGGGGGAGGCAAAGCTCTCGCGATTGGGACTCGTCCTGCTCGCATTGGGTGTCGTGGGCATGCCGCTCTCACAAAATTTGTGGATGCTGGCCATTGCCACCGCGTTTATTCCGCTCGGGACGGCATTCACTTTTCCCTGCGTCACGGCGCTATTGTCACGCGTCGTGAATCCACGTGAACGCGGCCTCTACATGGGCATGCAACAAACTTATGGTGGCGTGGCGCGCATTATCGCGCCGCTCTTCTATGGCTGGGCTTTTGACTCGCTGGGAGTGGCGTCGCCGTATTACTTCTCGAGCGCGATCATCGCGGCCACAATCTTTCTGGGCTTTGGGCTGGACAAATTTGCGAAGCATGAACCGGCGTCAGCTCAGGCCGAGGACCGTCGTGCGGAAAGTACCGATGTAACGCCGGTAGCAACGAAAGCCGCAGTTGCCGCAAACGACAATTAGCTTCGTCTCGATCTTTGCAGAATAAAAGCAAACCCTGCTGATTCTACTGTTATTGCGAAGAAGAATTCCCAAAGCGGCGAAGGCGCGGAAGCTGGACGGGATGCCGGTTCAGGTCTGATTGCCTTGAGTTATTTGCCCGGCGTGTAGAGCTCATCACTTCCAATATCAAACACCCGGTTCAGTCGCGCTCGATAATTCTCAAACGCGATCTGCGCTCCCAGCTCCAACAATTGTTCTTCCGAGAATTCCGCGCGCAATCTGCCGTAGAGATCGTCTGAAATGTTTGACGGCGTGTCGGCCATGGCATCCGCTAATTCAATCACCAGACGTTCTTTGGGATTGAAGACGTCCAGCTCAATGCCCTTCACGGCGGCCAGTTTTTCATCTGATAGCCCGGCTTTTCTGCCCACGGCAGAATTGATATCGACTCAAAACGGGCAGCCGATTCGTGACGCAGTCCTCACCTTGGCAAGTTGAATGAACCGGAGCGACACGCGACGTTTTCGCCCCAGACCAACTTCCATACCGATCGAGCCCCATACGATCCCGGGGACGCGCATCTGCAGTTTGACCGGAGTCAGATCTTTGCCAAACATCTTGCGCATGGCGCGATAGAACCAGCGCAAGTGCCACGGCGCGTCTTTCTTTTCCAGACCGGCAGCGCGACTCATATTCCTACTGCAGCGACTTCCCTGCCTCCAGAATCTGTTCGGGTCGGGCCCGCACCCAATAATTTTCGGTCAGCATGCGCCACCGCACAATACCTGATGAATCGATGAGGAACTCCGCCGGGCGCGAAATGTCTTCACCACTTACGCCACCGCCTTTATGCACCAGATCGTAGAGACGAATAGCTTCGCGATTGGCATCCGATAACAGCGGAAAAGTGTAACCGGCCTGCTGTGCCAGCGTGCGAGACTGTTCAGGCGTGTCCACGCTGATAGCGACCGGACGAATACCGGCCTGGTTGAATGCGTCGAGGTTCTTTTGAATGCTCCGCAACTCGGAGTTGCAGATGATTCACCAGTAGCCGCGATAAAAGATCAGCAGAACTCCTTTGGGCAATCGTTTCGGCTCAGCGACGACAGCGGGCCGCGAGGGTTCGAGTGGTTTTGTCAGGAGCTCAGCCAGTGCCACAGGCTTGTTGTTGGTGTCGGTGAGGGTAAAGTCCGGCGCCTTCTGTCCCACGGCAGGCGCTGCCAATGACGCGGGCAACCGGCGCGACTCGATGAACGAGACGAAGATGAACAGCGCGAAGATCGATACGCTGAGGGTCGCTACGACCGGCGCCACAATCTTCGAAAAGAGCCGGCGTCCGGGCTGGAATGCGCGCCGCAAACCCAGAAACACCAGGAACCCGGCCACAGCAAACAACAGCAGGCTAGCCCAGGGAAAGTCGCGAGTGATGGGCCAGTTAATAAAGACGAACGGGTAGCTCAGAAACGCTACAAGGGTAACGACGAATCCCAGCCAAAGTGGCCAATTGATCTTCTTCATATCATTCCTTTACTTCGCCGATGCGGCTTTGCGTTGCCCGGCGACGATGCGGGAGTAATCGGGATGAAGAAACACAACGCGTCCGCCGACGATGGTGGCGACTGCGGCCCCGGTGAATGTGCGGCCATTGAAAGGCGTGTTGCGGCTCTTTGATTTGGCTTGGAGAGTGTCAAAGGTCCATTTGTATTCCGGATCAAGCAGAGTCAGATCAGCTTCGGCGTTCTCTTTCAACGATCCGCGCCCTTCCAAACCAAGAATACGCGCTGCATTAGTCCACATCGCGACCATCCGCTCTAAACTGATCACGCCACTCTGCACGAGATCGAAACTCAATCCTACGGCAGTTTCCAAACCGACAATGCCGAACGGCGCTTGATCGAACTCGAGCGCCTTTTCGTCCGCGTGATGTGGCGCATGATCGGTGGCCATTGCATCAATGGTCCCATCGCGGAGGCCTTCAACAATCGCGTCGACATGGTCCTGGCTTCGCAGCGGCGGACTCATCTTGGTGTTCGTATCGTAGTCCTGCACCGATTCATCGGTAAGCGACCAATGATGCGGAGCGACTTCGCACGTTACCGGAAGGCCCTTCTCTTTCGCGCGGCGCACTGCTTCGATAGCGCCCCGCGTCGAAAGATGCGCCAGGTGCACGCGCGCGCCTGTCATTTCCGCTAGTTGGCAATTTCGGCCCGCATCAACTTCCTCAGCAGCCGCCGGCAGACCGCGCAGCCCGAGGACCAGAGACCAGTGACCTTCGTGCATGACCCCGCCACGGCCGAGCGACTTGTCTTCGCAGTGATCAATCACCGGCAAATCGAATCCGCGCGCATATTCCATCGCGCGCCTCATCATGCCGGCGCTGGGAACTGGACGCCCGTCGTCTGAGACGGCGACGATACCGGCATCTTTCATCTCGCCCATTTCGGCGAGTTCGGCCCCTTCGGAATTCTTGGTGATGGCGCCGATGGGAAAGACGTTCGCCGAGCCCGCACGTTCGCCTTGCTCAATTATGAAACGAGTTACGGCCGCGTTGTCGTTAACCGGCTGAGTGTTCGGCATAGCACACACGCTGGCAAAACCGCCTGCTGCCGCAGCCGTCAAACCGGTGGCAATTGTTTCTTTGTATTCCTGTCCGGGTTCGCGCAGATGCACATGCATGTCGACAAAGCCCGGCGCGACAATCAACCCGGTCGCATCGATGACCTCCGCGCCTTCGGGACTATCGTCGCTGTGGGCCATCAAGCCCACGACACGCCCGTCTTCAATGAAGACGCTCTTGCCGGCGTTGGTTCCCTGCGCCGGATCGATCACGTAGCCATTTTTGATTAGGAGTCGCATGGGTTACTTCTTGTTTCGCTTCTCTTTTCCGTTCTTGCCGTTCTTTGCCGATGCGCTTTCCGATTTGCCTGAGCCTCCGGCGAGCAGATAAAGCACTGCCATGCGCACGGCGACACCGTTAGTCACCTGATCGAGAATCAGCGACCGTCCTCCGTCGGCAATTTCGGAAGAGATTTCTATGCCCCGATTCATCGGGCCGGGATGCATCACGATTGCTTCCGGCGCAGCCAAACCCAATTGGTTAAGATGCAAACCATAGTGAACCGCGTACTCGCGCATCGAAGGAAAGAACGCTTCGGTCTGACGCTCGCGTTGCACTCTGAGAATCATCACGACGTCGGCGCCGGCAATCGCGTCTTCAACCGTCTCTTCGACGCGCACGCCCTGCTCAATCAAACCGGCAAACTCGCGTGGCACCAGCGTACCCGGACCCGACACACTAATCGACGCCCCTAACTTTGAAAGAAGATAGATGTTTGAGCGCGCGACGCGCGAATGCAGAACATCCCCGATGATCGCGACCTTAAGTCCGTCAATCCGTCCTTTGTGCTCGCGAATAGTAAGCGCATCCAGCAACGCCTGGGTCGGGTGTTCATGCGCGCCATCGCCGGCATTTACGATCGCGGCGTTGCAAACACGCGAGAGGTGAAGCGGCGCACCGGCTGAGGAATGTCTGATCACGATGCAGTCGGGCGCCATTGCTTCCAGATTTCGCGCCGTGTCGAGCAGGGTTTCACCCTTTGAGACACTCGAAGTCGAGACGCTGATATTTACGGCATCAGCCGAAAGACGTTTGGCGGCAATCTCGAATGAGGTACGGGTGCGGGTCGAGGGTTCAAAGAAGAGATTGATGACAGTTCGTCCGCGCAGCGCCGGGACCTTCTTGATCTCGCGTCGGGACACATCTCGAAAAGACTCGGCCGTATCGAGCAGATGAGTGATCTGATCGACTTCTAGTTCACGAATTCCAAGAAGGTGTTTCATCACCGTCTGTGGTCAGTCGTCAGTTGTGTCCGGCTTTTACAACTGACCACTGACAATCGACAACTGACAATCATAATAAAAAAGCGGCCTCTCGGGGCCGCTTTCACGCTGCAGCTTCTGCTGCGGGTCGTTCAACGATTACTACTCCCTCGTCCTCATCAAAGTCCGTCAACATGACCTTGATGATTTCACTTTTCTTCGTCGGCACCAGCTTACCGATGTAGTCGGCCTGAATCGGCAGCTCACGATGCTCGTTGCCGCGATCGATCAGCACTGCAAGCTGAACACGGCGAGGCCGGCCAAAATCGATTAGCTGATCCAAAGCCGCGCGCACCGTGCGACCCGTGTAAAGCACGTCATCAATCAAAACAATCGTGCGGCCTTCGATGTCGCCCGGCAACTCAGTCCCACTCACGATTGGCTTCGCGCCAACCGTCGAGAGATCGTCGCGATAAAGAGTGATGTCGAGGATTCCTACGGGCGGTCTGGTGCCTTCGAGATCCTGGATTTTGTCGGCGATCCGATTCGCCAGCGGAACGCCGCGGCGACGCACTCCGACCAGGACCAAATCGCTGATGCCGTGATTTTCTTCGACGATTTCGGAAGCCAGGCGGGCCAGCGCGCGATTGATACGCGCGTCATCCATTATGCGGGCCTTTTCAGTGAATTCCACTGAGGCAAAATACTAACAAGAAGTTCGCCGACTAACAAGTGGCGGCGGTTTTTTGTGGCGATGAAATTACGACGCGTGCGGTGCAGAACCGGGGCGGTCAAATTCGGCGCGCCTAATTTGAAATCCTTTCGCCAACTTAATTATAATTTTCTGTCTCTCTCCGACGACCTCAGGATTCAGCACAACTCCAAATGATTTATCGCGTAGCAGTGTTAATGATCCTTTTCAGCGTCGTTGTCTTGTCGTGGAGTCACGAGCCGATTCGCTCCAAAGCGCAACAGCCGCCGCAGGCCCGGCCCGCGCCGACGCCTCCGGATGAAACCGGTTTGCCTGAACTTGGACCTGAAGAGACGTTGACCATTGGCACCACGCTTATCAATGTGCCGGCGAGTGTTTTGGATCGTCAGGGTCGATTTGTTCCCGACTTGCAACAGTCTGATTTCCGTCTGGAGGAAGATGGGGTTGAGCAACGGATCGCTTTCTTTAATTCAGTCGAGACACCTTTTAATGTGGTCCTGCTCATCGACACCAGTATGTCGACCACGCCCCGCCGGCATGAAATTAGAAAGGCCGCGGTTAGTTTTCTCGATCAGCTGCGGCCCGATGATAACGTCATGGTCGTCACCTTTGACGGCAGCCTGCGCGTATTAAACAAACCTACTCACGACCGCGCGGCGCTCAGCAAAGCGGTGGAACAAATCAGTTGTTGTCGTGCCGGGACGCTCCTCTACAGCACGGTAGAAGTGTTGCTCGCTAAATTTTTCAATCGCATCCACGGCAAGAAAGCCCTGGTGGTATTAAGCGATGGTCTGGACGCCGATTACCGCGTGCATTGTGATTCATGCGCCGAACTGGCAAAAGGGGGCCAGGTGAGTCTGACTGGATTTCCATCATGCGACCTGATGCCCTGTGTCACGGACAAGCAGAACCTGCACGACGCAGAAGAATCAGGCGTGCTTATCTATCCACTTCAGTTTACCGACCCACGCGATGAGGATCTCAAGCGGAAGCCAAAGTTTGCGAACACGATCAAGATTTTCGATACCGCCGATCAGTACATGCGCCAGTTAGCGGAGAGAACCGGAGGGCGTTTCTATTCCGCCATCAAGGCAGAACCGTTGGAACCGGTGTTTACTTCAATCGCGGAAGAGCTCCGTCATCAGTACAGCCTCGGCTATTATCCCGCTAATAAGCCGCAACCGGGCGAGCGTCGCGCCATCAAGGTGCGTGTCAGCCGTCCGGATGTTGTCGTGCGCGCGCGGACGAGTTATCTCTGCTGCATACCGTCACGGTCCCAATAGCATTGGAAGAGGCAAAAGTCCGAGTGAGGAAACATGTTATTGAGCGAAAAAGTAACCGGCTATTTTCAATTAGAATGTTACCCAACAGAACGTTGAGCTTGTAACCGCGAAACTCCTCTGTTAGTCTCGGGCTCCGGCTAGCATATTTCATAATCATCGATGCTCTATCGCTTAATCGCCCGGCCGATTCTGTTTCGCCTGCCGGCAGAATCAGCGCACGAGTTCGCGTTCCGCTCGCTCTCGCTTTTGCGAAATGCGACGGTACGCCGCGCCGTCGAACAGCGCTATCAACGCAATCCTTTTGGAAACCTAAAAAGATTTGGATTGACGTTTCGCAATCCGGTTGGTCTGGCCGCGGGCTTTGATAAGAACGGGACGGCCGCAGATCTTCTCAGCTCACTTGGTTTTGGTTTTATTGAAGCCGGCACTGTCACCAGCGAAGCCCAACCGGGTAACCCCAAGCCTCGCATCTTTCGTCTGCCGCGCGATCGCGCGCTCGTCAACCGCCTGGGATTCAACAACTGTGGCGCGAAGACGCTGGTAAAGAACCTGAAGAAACACCGGCCTGACTGCGTTCTGGGCATCAATATCGGCAAGTCACGCAGCGTCGCTGTCGCAGATGCGATACCAGATTATCTGAAAACATTTGAGACTGTTTACGACGCAGCCGACTATGTGGCGATCAACGTTAGTTCGCCGAATACGCCGCAGCTCCGCGAGTTGCAACGGCCGGAAATGCTTTCAGACCTGCTCGATGTTTTGCAGAAGCGAAACCATGAACTGGCTGACCCTCCCAAGCCACTGTTGCTTAAGATCGCACCCGATCTAACCGAAGGCGAGATCGAATCGATTGTGCAAATCGCTTTGAGACACAACGTGAGCGGCATCATTGCGACGAACACGACCGTAAGTCGCGAGGACCTGCTCTCATCGGGCTCGAGGATTGCAGCGTGCGGTGAAGGCGGTCTCAGTGGCGCGCCGTTACGCAAAAGATCAAACGAAGTCATTTCACAAATCTACCGGCTGACAAACGGCGACTTGCCGATAATCGGCGTGGGCGGCATCTTTACTGCCGCGGATGCCTGGAAAAAGATTTGCGCCGGCGCCAGCCTGGTGCAACTCTACACCGGCTTTATTTACGAAGGGCCGGGTGTGGCGCGCAATATCAACGAAGGCCTGCGCCAGATCGTTTCGCGGGAAGGTTTTGTTTCGCTCGACGAAGCGGTGGGCAGTGCGGTTAACGTGTAGACTATTTACGCGAAAATGGACCAGCCAAAAAATAAACTAATCGTCGCCCTCGATGTCGACTCGACCGGGCGCGCGCTTGAACTTGTCGCGCTCCTTCGCAATTCTGTCGGCATGTTCAAGATCGGCATGCAGCTTTTCACCGCGGCCGGACCTGACATCGTGCGCCAGGTCATTGCTCGGGGCGGACCGGTCTTTCTCGATCTCAAGTATCACGACATTCCCAACACTGTCCGTCTGGCAGGCGTGGAAGCCACGCGACTCGGCGTTACTCTTTTCAACATTCACGCCAGCGGTGGAACTGAAATGATGAAAAGGACTGCGGAAGCGGTGGCTGAAACAGCATCTCGTGAAGGACTGGCCCGACCAAAAGTGTTGGGGGTAACTCTGCTGACCAGTCTCGACAAACATGCGCTGGCCCAAGTCGGCATCCATGCGGAATCGGATTCACTGGTAAGCACGCTGGCGCGCGTCTCAGCCGACTGTGGTCTCGATGGCGTGGTGGCGTCAGCCCGCGAAATCCAACTAGTGCGGCAAGCCCTGTCTCGATCCGACTTTCTTATCGTCACGCCGGGGATCAGATCAACCCAGAGCGCGGACGATGATCAGCGACGCACCATGACCGCAGGTGAGGCGGTTCGCGCCGGCGCCGATTATCTGGTGGTGGGCCGGCCAATCCTTGATAGCGACGATCCCGTCCGCGCCGCAGAACAGCTGGCTAACGAGCTCGCCGCTGTCGCGTCTTGAATATGCTCGATTGCAAGGCATCCTGCGGAACAAAACCCTAATCAAAGCGTTGAGTTAGAATGAGTTTGCGCCATGCAGCAACTTGCCATTATCATTCAAAGGTGCGACGAAAGTTGACCTTCCCGCGAAAATTCCTCTACCTGGCAATTTTTCTCCTTTCGCTGGTCGCATCCGCAAATGCTCAGCCCAGGCCAGAGTCGGCGCCACCACCATTCGACCCGGCCGCTTACCGGATCGGCGAACGGTTAACTTACGATGTTACGTTTGCTCACTTTGTGAGCGCGGCCCACGTTGAACTGATGGTGGCCGGGCACGGAAAGTACTTTGACCGCGATGGCGTCGAGTTGCGCGCGCACGTCGAAACGACCGGAGTCATCAACGTCGCGCTGTTGGCAATCAACAACGACTACACGACCTGGATAGACGCGACGACAGGTCTTCCCTATCGCTCGCAACAACTCGTGCGCCAGGCCGGCAAAACTTCCCAGGCTGAGGACAGTTACAACCAGCCTGCCGGAACTGAAGCGATTCCGAGCAAGTATCACAGCGGCGAGTTTCCCGGCACGTTTGATTTGCTTTCCGCAATCTACCGGCTTCGGGCTATGCCGCTTTCAGAAGGCTCGACCTATTTCATTACCGCGCGCAGCGAGTCCCAGGAATACCCGACCGAGGTAAAGGTCGCCGGACACTCGCTGGTGAAAACCGGTGTCGGTTCATTCAGCACGATCGTGGTGAAACTAACCACAAAGAACGCCGACCTCTCGAACATTCGAGTTTATTTTAGTGAGGACGAATGGCACGTGCCCGTGCTCATCACCGCCAAGCATTCTTATGGAGAGATTCGTGCAGAGTTAGCGGCGTCGGAATTGACCGCCCCTGCGCCATCGGGTCCCGGCGCCATCAGCACCCCATCGCCAAAACCGCCGCCGACCGACGGGATCGCTTCCATAAGGCCCGCAGGTCCGCCAACTATTAATGTTTCGAACACGACGGATGCGGGTTTGAATTTGCCATTCAAGGTTGGCGAACAGTTGAATTATCAGGTTTATATCGGCAGTGACAGCAAGTCCGTGGGCTCGCTGACTTTCGGAGTGAAATCACGCGGACGCTATTTCAATCGTGACGGCTTGATGTTTATGGCTACCGCGCAAACCACCGGCGACGGGGCGCGACTTTTTTTTGTGAACGACAAAGTGGTGTCTTATGTCGACCCGGAAACTTTGCTGCCCTTCCGGACTGAATTGAACATGGCTGAAGGAAAGTGGCGCAGCAACCGCGGCTATAACGTTGATCAGGATCGCGGCTCAGTCGTTACCGACCAGAAAACCAGGATCGAAGTGCCGGTCGGCACACACGACATTATTTCGCTCTTGTATGCGATTCGCACTTTTGATCTAACGCCGCCCACGCAAAATGCGATCTCAATTCTGGCAATTACCCAGCCGCGGACCCTTTTGATCAAGTCGCAACGACGCGAAACCATTGAACTCGGCAGCCAAAAGGTGCCGGCCATTTTGTTGACCCTGACCACGGATGACTCGACAGCGGATCGGCTGCAAATACGACTTTGGGTCGGCGACGACTCCCGGCACTTACCCCTGCGCATCGCAGCGGTAACGGCGCTGGGCACCGTGCGGGCTGACTTGGCCATTGTCCCCACAACGCGTTAACCTCGACCGCACTAAGCTCAAAGTTTGGATTCGGGAGGCCTCGGGTGGCAGAAGGCGAACCAGGAAAGAGGAAGCGCGGCTATCTGAGTCCGCTACTGGTCAGGAAAATAGTTTTCTGGACGACCAGCGCGTGCATTCTGGTCGCGGTAGTTTCCTCGCTGCTGGCGATTTGGCAGTTTACCGGCACCGACGTTCTGTGGCGGACCGTGGCCACCTGCGCGGTGATTGCGGCCGGAATGATGGCCTTCTTTGTCGTCAATATGGTCCTGGACTGGCCCTCGGATTAGTTCGCGTATAACGCCATGACCTTCTCAATCGCTCGCTTACACACCGCGCAGAAATAATTCGTCCGCGAGAACATGATGCAATCGACCTGCGGGCGATAGTAGCCTTTCGCCTCATAGTTCGCGCCTTCAAAGGCGCCCACCTTGCCCGCGTATTTCTCCTGGGCAAACATGGCTTCGAGCTTGCGCCGATCTTCGCGGAACAATGCTTCCATCTCAGCTTCCGGCCGATTGTCTTTTCGTAATTGCGTGCGGCGCTTTTGATACTCGCGCGAATACGCTTCAAAGGCTTCCTTGTTCCAGGGCGTTGGCAGAGGCGTGTCGGGTGCGACCAAATCCTTCCACTTCAGTTTGTCCTTATCCAAAAGCGCAGTCGCGTTTGGTTCCCACGGTTCGACATGTTCTGTCGCGGGTGCGTAGGCGACCGGCGAGGTGTAATACTCATCCGCCAGCGCGGCAAAGTGGTGACCAAACTCGTGTACAAAAACATAATTAGCAAACGCGTTGTCGACTGCGACCGTGCTGTAAAGATTGAAGATTCCGCCCCCGCCGTACGTCCGGGTGTTCGTCAGGATCTCAATAAATTCGTAAGGAGCGAATTGCGCTACCTTGCGCAGACGCTGGTTGTCGAAGGCGAGGATGTACCGCTCTGAGCCAAATGCATCATAAGTCGCCAGCGAGTCACGATAAATTCCAGTGGATGGCCGAGAGATTCCGGACTGGCTTGCCGGAGGGCACAATCCCCAGACGTTGAATTCGGATCGATGTTCTTTGAAAGGAGACGTGGCAAACAACACCGCTATCAACCGGCGCGCGTCCGCCTCAAACTTTCCTAATTCGCGCGCGGTGTAGCCGTCGCCCAGCAGCAAGAGATCTATTTTCGTCGCGGGGTCGCCCATCTTCTGAATGGGAATTAATCGCGCAGGCGCCCGGCCTTTCGAGCGATCAATGAACATGTCCTTTGGATCGATTGAAGTCTTCCAGATTTCGTCCCAACGGTTCTTTGAATCGCGCTTTTTCAGAATGATTTCCACCGGCGCTGACGGCGCGGGAAAGCGCAAGGACTCGCTGAAACTGCGTTTGATCTTTTGCGCTTCGTCGGTAGTTTCCCATTCACCGTAGACCGAAGCGAAGCCGCGCGAATAAAGCACGCGTTTTGTCTGCTGATCGCGCACTTCAAAGAAATACTTGCCGAGGTTCAGGTTATCGATGGATTTGTTCACGTCGCCCGGCCACGGCAACGGTTCGATGACCACGTGATCCACGCTGAACACTTCCTGCTTCGCGTCACCGGTATGGTAATAATCGAGGCGCATTGTCTCGGGCGCGGCATATGCGGCAGAGGCGAAGAGCAGCGCTGTCAGAACGGAAAGTAAGGTTCGTTTCATGGGCGCAATTGTATCTAAACCAGGCGCCAGTTGTCAGTGGTCGGTGGCCAGTTCTCCGTGCTCCACCTAAGCCGGTAGCGCGCCAAAGACCTAACTTCCAAGAGCTAAGACCAACTAACAAGTGACCGCTGACTTTGTTTGCACACTTCTTATTTTGGCGGTATAAGACGCGCTATCGCGATCTTATACCGATACAGCTGGTCGGCCATTCTCGTCGCTTGTGATCGCGAACCCTGCGGTGATTGAGTTACAACACAGATATGATCAAACCTTGCTTCTTACTTCTCATGTTAGGAACCTTTTCGATTTCGGCTTATGCCCAATTCACCGATTTCCCGATCGGCTTCGATGGCATCCCTCAGGCGAAATTGAAGGGGCCGGTTCACACTGTTCTCACGATTGAACAACGCGAGGAACATGTTTTCAGTACCGTCGTCGACGTCTATGACCCCAAGGGCCGCCTAATCGAAACTATGAGCAGCAATGCTGGTATCGAGGTTCATAGCGGAACAATGGTGCGCCTGGGCGGCAAGAGGTTTTACACTTACGATTCGCAGGGTAGGCTGGCAAAAGAGCTGACCTTCACGCCCGAAGGTGACTACGGTGGGTACGAAAGCTACTCCTACGATCCACAGGACCGCCTCAGTGGAACCACCATCTACGATGCGGCGGGCAAAGAAACCGGCAAGCGCACCTATACCTACTTCCCGGATAAACGAGAAGTCGTGGCAACCTGGAACTTCTACTACGACGGACGCGTCCCACCGCCAATGAAGAATCTGCTCTCGTACAACGAGAAAGGCCAATGGACCAAACGAACCGAATTTGGCGTGAATGGCAATCCCGGCGCAGTGATTACGTTTGATTACGACAAGGACGGGAACTTCATCAAGGCCAGTAAATGCTGCGAATATACTTACGCGCACAGCTACACATACAAATTCGATAATCGTGGAAATTGGATCGAACAACAGAACATTTATTCGCAGCCGAACAAAGAACCCGACCCCGAATGGATGCGCAAGTACCGCGTCATCACGTACTATTCCGAGAGCGAAACGAAACTTCCAAAACAATGACGCCGTCGACAACTCTTCAGAGATGAGTCGACAAGTCGTGGAGTTTTGCATCCAATGTAGCGAAGGGTGGGGACAAGCTCCGAAGCAAACGCTGTGTGAAGCTCACACCCGATCCACTCAATGAAAATCTGCAGCATTTGCAAACGACAGTACGCCGACTCGCTCAAGTTCTGTCTCGAGGATGGAACTGTGTTGACCGAAGCGGAGGCGCCTCCGTCCACTTTGGCCGATCCTCAGGCAACATTGCGGCTCACTGCGCGTGAAACGGAATCGCGGCTCGCGCCGAAACGACGTTTATCTCCGGTCATTTGGGTGGCTTTGGGCGGTTTGGTTTTGATCGCAGTAATTGCCGTAGCCGCGATCGTAGTGGTGATGCAATTTGCCTCGTCGCCCAAATCGTCCGTTTCGGATGTTCGACCGTCTTCCACTCCGAGTTTGTCCGCCGCACCACCATCAACTGCGGCCGTCGAACAGGAAATCAAAGCTGTTAACGACGAAATCGGCACAGCGCTGCTTAACGGGGACCCCGATGCGCTTACTCGCTTACTGGCAGATGAGTATCGCTACGTGAACGACGTGGGATTGACGCTGAATAAGTTGGAGGTGCTGGCTCTGCTGCGGACTGGAAATCTCGGTTATGACGAACTGAGGACCACCGATCCGAAAATTGAAGTGAATAAGGAAATGAATAAAGCCGATCTCACGGCGACCGCCCACAGCAAAGGACAATTACGGCGCCAGCCATTCACAGACGTCGCGTTCTATCGCAATACCTTTGAGAAGCGTGAGGGGCGATGGCAGCTTGTTTCCGAAACAGTCTGGCATCGCCAGTGACAGAATTACTTTTCCTGAGATCTCACCGAAACTTCCCCGTTTTCCAGCGAAGTCTCCACCGTGATGTTAGCCAATTCACCGCGCACTGCAATGCGACGGCGTGTGTCCAGGCTGAGCATTTCGACGGATTCGATCAAACACTCGTGAGTCGCCGCGCAAAAGCGCTTCAATCCTTCGGTGTGCCGCCCCTCGGCCAACAACAGATCGGCATCAAAAGCCAACTCTGTCTTGTCAATCGCGGTGACTCCATCGGCGTCGAGTTCGGCGATGGCCACACCCTGCGGCAATAGATTCATTTCGCCGTCGAGATAAATCGTCCAGACAAAGCCGATGTCGAGGAGCAGGTGCGCGGCCTCGCCCCCAAGGAACCACCCCAGGACCGTGGCCCCGATTACGTGCTTGATTACATGATCCTGATGCGTGGAGGTTTCGGTTTCCTGCCACGTGGAATCCGGCCGGGACTGCGCTTGAGGCATGGTCAGACGACCTCCCCTTTAACTCCAGTAAGCCTCGGTGAGTTTGCGAAAATGATAACCGGTCGCGGCAAACGACATGGCCTGCTCGAAACGCGCGCGATGGTTCTTGAGCACCTGCCGGAAGAAACGCCAAAACTCGGTCCGTTCGCGATCGCGTATGCCGAGTTTGAATACGATTCGGGTCAGCGCCGCCACGTTTCTGAAGTTTACTTTGTTGTGGCTCTTGGTGGTGCCCATCGCGTGGCGCAACCAGCCCAGACAATTGAGCGCGCGCTCGTAGTACTCCGCCGGACTGTAAATCGTCTGCATGATCGATTTGTATCCCTCGATCAGCCTTGCCGGATCCATTTTGGGAACAAAGTTGAGCGAGCAATTGGTGTTGTTGCCGTCGCTTTCCGCGAGCAGACGGCCTTCGCTCTTGAGCCGCCGCCACAATTGCGTGTCGGGCAGCGCATTTAGCAGACCGACCATCGCAAGCGGAATCGCACTGTCGCGAATGAAATTGATCTGCCGTTGGAATATGTCTTCAGGATCGTTGTCAAAACCGACGATGAAGCCGGCCATGACTTCCATTCCATAGCTTTGAATCTTATTTACCGACTCGAGCAGGTTGCCCCGGTTTTGGGTTTTCTGCGCCTCAATCAAGCTTTCTTCGACCGGCGTTTCGATTCCCAGGAACACTCGATAGAAACCGGCTGCCCGCATGTCGCGCAGCAAGGCGTCATCGTCAGCGAGGTTGACGCTGGCTTCGGTGAAAAAGCCGAACGGAAAGTCGTGACGTTCCTGCCAGGCCGCAAGCTCAGGCATCAAGCGTCGCACATTCTTTTTGTTGCCTATAAAGTTGTCATCAACGATGAACACCGGACCGCGCCAGCCGGCTGAGTGCAGAGCGTCCAGCTCACCCATCATTTGCGCATTGCTCTTGGTGCGTGGCACGCGTCCATAAATCTCGATGATGTCGCAAAACTCGCAGCTGAACGGACAGCCGCGCGAGAACTGCACGGACATCGAGCTGTAACGCTTTAGCTCGGCAATTTGAAAGTCTGGAACGGGCGTAGTTGAAAGTGGCGGGCGCTCAGGAGCTTTATAGATGTGTTTGGCTTCGCCGCGCTCGAGGTCTTTAAGAAATTCGGGGACGGTGGTTTCTGCTTCGCCGAGAAAGATGTAATCGGCGTCAACCATTTCTAAGGTCGTCGTGACGTAAGGCCCGCCGATCGCTACCGGCTTTCCTTTCGCTTTGCAACGTTTGACGATGTCGTGAAGCGAGTCTCGCTGCACCAGCATCGCGGTAGCCAGTACGATGTCGGCCCACTCGATGTCAGAGGCCTTCAAACGGCGTACATTGAGATCAACCAGCCGCCGCTCCCAGGAAGCCGGCAACATGGATGAAACAGTCAAGAGCGCAAGCGGCGGAAAAGCCGAACGCTTTCCCACAAAACGCAACGCATGTCGAAAACTCCAATAGGTGTCAGGGAACTCCGGATAGACAAAAAGAACCTTCATTCGCGCCTTCTTTCTCAGGGGAAATCAGTTATGACTCTCGCCAGAGGGTTGTTACAAGATGGCGCGAGGAAATAAAAGTCCTCGATCCAGATGTCGAGAGGTCTTATTAATCGTAAGAACTATAACACACATCCGATCTGTGGCACGCGCAACTTATGCGTGATTGGCCCTGCCCCGCAATCAATGATTTCCCGGCTGTGAGCCATAAGCCCGCAGGCTCCTGGCCCTGATCGAAGCTATGAGGGCCGCTGCCACACAGCCGATGCCGCCGGTGACCACTGAAAGCGGCGCTCCAATCAACGAAGCCAGCCCGCCGGCCTCGACTTCACCAAGCTGTGGACCGCCCATGAAGAAGACCATGTTGATAGAGGTCATGCGACCGCGCAGATTGTTGGGCGTCGAAAGTTGTCGAATCGTTTGTCGCAGAATTGTGCTGACCGTGTCGGCCGCTCCGGTGATGGCCAGCATTACGAGTGAGAACCAAAACAAACGCGAGAGGCCGAAGGCCACGGTGGCGGCGCCAAACAACGCGACCGAACCGATCACCACGGCCCCCTGCCTTTTCAGCGTACCGATGCGGGCCATCGCTATTCCGGCTATGACGGCGCCAATCGCCGGCGAAGCTGCGAGAAAACCCAGACCGCGCGCGCCGACCACCAGGATGTCTTGGGCAAAGATAGGCAACAGCTGGTTCGCTGACGCGAAGAATGTCGCCACAAAATCGAGCGTCATGGTCTGCACGATGATCGGCGTGCGCCAAACAAAGCGCAGTCCCTCGCGCAGCGCATCCATGCTGATCGTCGTGGGCTGTTCGTTCTCACTGAGAGTTCGCGCCCTTGGCTTCATCAAAAGCAGTCCCACAATCACAGCAACAAAAGAAACTGAATTTAGCGCGTAAACCAACCCTGGGCCATGACTCGCCAGGACGAATCCGGCCAGCGTCGGCCCGAGAATCATGCCAATCTGAAACATCAACATGCTGAGACTGACGGCGTTGGTAAAATCCTCTGGAGGCACGAGCGCCGGCATGAGCGATTGCCGCGCGGGTGTGTCGAATGCCCAGGCCGCCGACGCACATGCGGTCAGAAGAAAAATCGGCCACGCGCGCTTGAGTCCGCCAAAGGTGATCAGGGCCAGGACGGCGCTGCAGGTCAGCATGATCGTTTGTGTTGCGATCATTACGCGACGGCGATCAGCGACGTCGGCAACCAGTCCTCCCATCAACGAACAAATAATGATCGGAACCGCGCGGAATGCGCCGACCAATCCCAGGGCGAGGGCGGAATTTGTGAGCAGGTAAAGGTGCCAGTTGATCGCCACCAACTGCATCTGCGATCCGGTCACGGAAACAATCTGGCCCAGCCACAGCAGGCGAAAATCACGATGTCTTAGAGAAGCAAAAGCGGATTGGCGTTTCCGGGAAGGGCCGGCAAGCGGCTCTGGTGAAAGATCGTCAGGCATTCCTACTGGAATAGTTGCATGAAAAGAAAAGCCAAAACGCTAGTGGCCCTTAGAGCTTTGTTTGAAATCAAAGTCCAGGCGCAGCCTAATTCTTAACGACTGACTTTCGGTAAGCCAGAGGCTTACCGCACTGGGCGCGCCGAAGGCGAAGTATCACCTCGCTCAAGCCAGTTATGAATGAGAAACATCGTTCTTTAGCGACACAACTTTAAGACAGCACCAGGATCAATCCACCCTTGCTCCAGACTAAAGTCTACGCCCCTAATTCATCACTTTGGTTCCTTTGAGCTCTTTATACATGTCTTCGACATTTGGCGTGGCGAAGTTTTGAAACGCGAGCCCCTTATACTTCTCGGGCAATGTCAGTTTTTCTTTCGCCTGATCCACGGTCATGCCCTCGACGATGCCTTGCTTTACACGAGTCCGCAAATCATCAAGGTAATTGCGAAAGTCGCGAATGTCGCCGACCTCGGCTACTCCACCATGACCCGGAATAAATTTCGCCGACGGGTATTGCGCCAGGATCTTGTCGAGTGTCGGAATCCAGTCGTTCACAGTTGCGTCGACCAGATTTGGCAAAGTCTTTGACCACCCCAAATCACCAGTGAACACCACGTTCGCGTCGGGAACATAAGCCAGCACATCACCGCCCGTGTGTCCGAGCATGGTCATCAGGATGACTTCACGTTTGCCGAGATAAAGATGCACCACGCCTGAACCGAAGGTCATGGTGGGATTAGTCAAAGTGATCGCCTTCATCGCATCGAGCCGGCGAATCTGACGCTCGAGCTGCGCGCGTTTGTCTTTCTGATCGACTGGCGTCTCAGTTAATCGTTTGGCCGCGTCCGCGCTCCGCTTTTCCAAATCTGCCGGCGCGGGCAAGAAACGTTTGTTCCTCGCAGTCTGCCATTGCATGAGATTGTCGTGGCCGATAATCGGCACACCACGCTCGCGCAGCACCTGGTTGCCGCCGGTGTGATCAAGGTGATAATGACTATTGACGGCGTACTTGATCGGAAGTTTTGTCTGCGCGCCAATGACTTCGATTAGCTCGGTGATTGCTGCCGGCGTAAAGAATGTGTCGAAGAGCAGAACGCCTTCGTCGCCGATGACAAAACCGGCATTGCCGGAAGCCAGGCCACCGGGCTTGGCAATCGCCGCGTAAACGCCGTCAGCGACTTTGACTAGTTCGAAATCGTCTTCGGCTTTAGGCGCCACTGCGCCGGAACTGGAAAAGCTCGCCTGCGACGCAATGAGCGCCAGAACAGTGGTTGTGGCCAACAGAAATTTTCTTTTCATGGTTCGTCGGGATTAAATTTTCGCGAGGATCGCCTTCCAACGCTCCCAGGCAGCATCGCGGGCTTTGCGATTCGCTTTATACATGGCAAGCGCTTTCTGGTAATCATCGGCGGCTTTCTTGTCGGCCGCTTCGTCGCCCTTCGGAGTGGGCTCGACCGGCGGTGGAGCGTTCGGTTCGCCTTGCCTCATGAAACCATGCCCGGCGCCTGCGTAAGTTACCGGTTCATATTTCTTTTTCAGCTCCTTCATGGCGTCAATTGCCGGCTGAACAGTGGTATTGACGCGCGCGTCATTCTCGGCATAAAACCCGTAAACCGGAGCATTGATACGGGCGAGCGCCGTCTTGTCGACGGCAAACGTTTGTCCCTGAACGTTGCTGCCCGGGGCGGTCCCGTAGAAAACAAATGCGGCCTTTAGCGATGGCCGGTTGGTCGCGAAACGAAAAGATTGTGTGCCGCCAAAACAATATCCCGTCACCACGAGCTTGCCATTCGCAGCGGGCAACCGCGAAACATAGTCAGCCGCCGCATTCAGATCGCCGGTGATTTGATCGGCCGGCAAGTCGCGAATCGCCGTGCCGACGGCGTTGTTACCGAGCGTGGCCACGTCAGGTGTGCCACCCCCATTTGGTCCTTTGCCGGACAAAAGGTCGGGAGCAATCGCGATGTAACCTGCTTCGGCCAGTTCGTCCGCCAACTGCTGCACCCAATCGCTCAAGCCGTAGATCTCGTGAATTATGAGAACGGCGGTGGCCTTCTTCTTTGTTTCGGGATAGACCACAAAACTGTTCACATCGCGATCGCCATTCTTTACCTTCACCCATTCGTGATGTCTTGGCGATTTCGCTAACGCCTGTTTGGCCCAATCCTGGACACTTTCCCATTCGCCAGTATCAACCGCCATGGAAGCGTGATGCTGGCCGCTTATGTCCTGCGCTGAAACGCCAAACGCTAAAAGAAAAATTACCACGAGCGCAAAACAGACAGTCTGAGTCTTCATCATTCGTTTACCTCGAAGATTTATCAATCACGACCGATAATAATTTTTGGGGTTGCGATTTAGGAGTATTGACCCAACCGGCAAAACAGTCAACGCGAGGCGCGCGCGAATAGTGTCCCAATTTTGGAGTGCGCCGACCTGTCGGCGCTTTGGTCGATATGCTGCGTCCAGCCGTGCGCGTAAAGCGGTGACAGGTCACCGCACTCCAAGTCAGGGAGTCGCGCGAGCAAAAAAGCAGAGCCGCGCTCGGCGACTCTGCTTTCTCATTGGATGAATCGAAAGGCCGACGTTACCAGGGGAAGGGCCAACGTCCGTAGTTTCCGTTTCGGTTGTTGCCCCGATTGTTTCTCGCGTACTGGCGATAGCCTTCGTTGTAGCCACGCACGAAGCCCTCGCGATACGCCTGCTCGTACTGATAACCGCCGCCATAGCGCCCGTTGTTGCTGTAGCGGCCATTGTCGCCGTGGCCATTGCGATAGAAGTGTGACCGTTGCGGGTCATAGTTCTGACCGCGTTGGCCGTCTCGCTGGCCGGTGTAGATTCCGTCTCGATAGCCATCGTTCATGGCAATCTGAGAGATGTTTCCGTACTGGTCGTTACGACGATTCCGACGATACCGATCGTCATCCCGATCACGCCGGTAATCACGGTCGCGATCCTGCGGCCACCACTGGGCCTGCACTGCGGTGCTCGACAGAACACCAATACTCATCAAAAAAGCCAATGACAAACCGATTCTTGCGAGCTTGTTCCTGAGATAGTGTGATTTCATTTCCCAAATCCTCCGCGGCGGTCTTTTGGCAAATGCCGTGCCGATTCAAAAAATCGCGAGCCAACCGCGCTGTTCCAAGAAAAACCTGCGTTCTCGCCGCGGATCGGCACGATATCGTGCGCATCGGGCCGGAGATGTGCACCAAAAAGAAGAATGCCCACGTTGACGTGAGCATTCTCCGGTCGAATCAGAAGTTTTTTGCTGCTGAGATCTACTTATGAAACACGCCGCCGGCAAAATACTTCTGCCAGTTTTGATAACCCTCGCGATAGCCATGGAGAAAGCCGTCACGGTAGGCCTGGCTGTAAACATCGCGGCTTCCCATGGTCGCCCGGTATCCCGGCGTGTCGTCGTAGAAGTGCGACCGCTGCGGATCGTAGGTCTGTCCGCGCCGAGCATCGTTCGCGCCGGTGAAGAGGCCGTCATCATAGCCTCGCTCGTATGCGGTGCGAGTATCGGCCGGCAGCGAATTTCTGTAGGTGTCGGGTACGTAGCTCACGGTGTCGTCATAGATTGGCACCTGATAGCATGCGTCCTGACGGTGACGATGCCGCTCACGGTCATGGCCCCGTCCGCGATCCCTGTCCCTGTCCCGGTCGCGATCTCGGTCCCGGTCCCGACCTCGGCCTGAGTTAGATCCATCGCCGGACGTGGTCGTCGATGTAACCGGAATCTTGTTCACCATTACGCGACTGTTATTGCTTCCTTTTCCATCCGCGCGACGATCCTTACCGCCGTTGTCAGACTTTGAGCGGCGACTATCATTGTTGCTGGAGCCATAGTCGCTCGAGCTACTCGAGCTACCATTGTTACTCGAGCTGCTACTCGAGTTGCTGCTTGAACTGCTGCTGGAGCTGCTACTTGAGCTGCTGCTGCTCGAACTCGAATCGCTGCGACCTGAGTCGCTGGGCGCACTCGGCGTCTCGCTTCGCGGGCTATCGGATGGCGGACTTTTCTCCTGCCCTCGCGCAACCATAACTGCGCTCCCGAAGAAAAGGGCCAGGGCAACGGTGATTGCACAGTTCCTGATTCCTGCACGTATTAACTTCATGGCGGCCTCCTTACGGAAAGTGAATCGTTGCGGGAGAGCAATCGGCTGCGGGGGATTATACCCTTAACTTTTCAGCCGCCATAGTGTGGCACGCGCATCCTGCGCGTGAATTTTCGCGGGAGGCACCCATGCCAGCTCTAGCTGCGGCTGCTGATACCGAGCGCGCGCATGCGCCGGTACAGATGACTGCGATCAATACCCATCAACTCAGCGGCGCGCGAGACGTTGCCGTCGGCTTCGTCCAACTTGCGCTGGATAAACTCGCGGTGATACGCGTCGCTGGCTTCCTTAAAAGATGGGAAACGATACGAAGACGCGGGAGGCTCAGCATCGCCAAAGCTCGGCAGATTGGTGAGGCTGACTTTATGGTTGGTGTGCATGATCACAATTCGTTCGATAGTGTTTCTCAATTCACGCACGTTCCCCGGCCACGAATAACTCTGCATCGCTTCGATCGCACTCTGATCAAAGCGTTTCGGTTTCTTGCCATAGGCGGCGGCAAAGCGTTGGTTGAAATGCTCAACCAACAGCGGCACATCCTCCATGCGTTCCCTGAGTGGCGGCACCTCGAAGGGAATCACATTGAGCCGGAAGTACAGATCGCTGCGAAAGGTCCCCTTTTCGATCTCTTCGTCCAAACGCTTGTTCGTGGCCGCAATGATGCGCACATCGACACTCACCGGAGTGTTGCTGCCCACAGGTTCGAAGCGCTGCTCTTCGAGCACCCGCAGCACTTTCGCCTGCACGTTCGCACTCATGTCTGATACTTCATCGAGAAACAGAGTCGCGCCGTCGGCCAATTCAAACTTACCCTTCTTGGCAGCGGTCGCGCCGGTGAACGCGCCTTTAACATGTCCGAACAACTCTGACTCGATTAACTCCTCAGGAATGGCGGCTGAGTTGACCTCGATAAACGGAGCGCCGGCGCGCCGCGATTGCGCATGAACAGCGCGTGCCACCAGTTCCTTCCCCGCCCCCGATTCGCCTGAGATGAGCACGCGGCCATCAGTAGGCGCGACCACAGCGATTTGCTTGCGCAAAGCGCGCATGGCCACCGACTCGCCGATCATCGCGTATTCCTGCTTCAGTTCGGCCGACAGTTCGAGATTGACCAACTCAAGCTGCCGCTGGCGCAGAGCGTTGCGCACAGTCAGCATTGTCTTCTCGATAGAAAGTGGCTTCTCAATAAAATCGAAGGCCCCGAGTTTGGTCGCGCGCACGGCCGTTTCCACATTCCCATGTCCGGAAATGATCACGACAGCCGCATCGCAATTGAGCTCGCGCATTTGCTGCAAGGTTTCGAGACCGCTGATTCCGGGGAGCCATACATCCAGCAGCACACAGCCGTACGCCCGCCGGCCGATCGCCTTCAGGCATTCTTCGCCGGAAGCGACCGCGTCGGGCGTAAAGCCTTCGTCGCGCAACACGGCGCTTAAGCTTTCGCGAATGCCGCGTTCGTCATCAACGATAAGAATGGATTCGGACATAAATTAAGATTTGGGCTTTGGGCTTTGGGCTTTGGCCTTAGATGATTTCTATGCAATCTGATTCTGTCGTTTTAAGAAGAGGACTCCGGCTACGCATCCAAAGTCCAAAACCAAAACCCAAAACCCCTTCATCCGACCGGCAATTCAATTACAAACCGCGCACCCCGCGGTTGATTGGCTTCCGCATAAATTCGTCCGCCGTGCTCACTAATAATCCGTTGCACAATCGCCAGCCCAAGACCGGTGCCACGACCCCTGGTGGAAAAGTAAGGCTGAAACAATCGTTTGAAATCGGACATCGGAATGCCCTCGCCAGTATCTTCGACCTGCGCCACCAGGGTCTCGCGCGAAGCATCGTAACTGGTAGCGATGGTAACCTCACGCTCGTCTTCAGCCCTCAACGCTTCCAAAGCGTTGTCAGTCAGATTAACGAAGACTCGCTTGATTTGCTCGCCGTCGAGCATGGCGGGCGGCAGATCGGGCGCAAGCTGAAGCGTCAACTTTGCTCCTTCCAGACGATCTTCATACAAAAGTGACGCCTGGCGAATCACTTCGTTCAAGTCGCCGGGAGCTCGTTGAGGATTGGGCATGCGCGCAAACCGAGAGAACTCGTCAACCAGCGCCTTGAGGCCCGCCACCTCGCGTGTGATTGAGGTGGTGCACTCTTCTACCACGCGCTTCAACTCTTCGGTGTCCGCGTCCGCACTTCCATTTCCGCCATTGTTAGTCGCGTACTTCTCGCTCTCGCCGTTTACTCGTGTGCCAAATTGGCGGGCGATGCGTTCGGCCGAAAGCTGAATAGGTGTCAGGGGGTTCTTGATCTCATGTGCGATGCGCCGGGCCACCTCGCTCCAGGCGGCGGCGCGTTGTGCCGTCAACAGCTCCGAAAGATCATCAATCACGAGGACCACGCCGCGATCGGCGCCGGCCGTTGCGCCCAGAGCGGTTGCCGTCAGCGCGACTGGTATCGAACCCGCCACGGACCCACGCGTCAACTGGCTTTGCTCCGCCGCTCGCCCCGCGCGACGCGCGCGCCGTATCAGCCGCTCCAGTACGCCGCGATCTTCCTGACTCAACAGGCTGGACAGTTTGGCCCACGCCGGCGGCGCTTCGCTCAACTTCAATAACGAAACAGCCACGGCATTGATCGTAGTCACACAATCGTTTTGATCGAGCGAAACTACACCGGTCGAAAGTGAATTCAACACAGTTTCGATGTAGTTGCGTCGTTCTTCCAGCGCCAGGTTCTTTTCTTTCAACGTCGCCGCGCCCGCTTCGATGTGTCGCCGATTCTCTTCAAGCTCGGCAGTCATTTGATTGAACGAGTCCGCCAGCAACGCCAGCTCATCCTCAGCCGGAGTGATAACGCGATGCGAAAGATTTCCGCGCGCAACCTCTTTCGAGGCTTCGGCCAATGACTTGATTGGCGCGGCGAATCCCCGGGCCAGATGGATCGCAACCCAGGTGGACGCGAACAAGAGCAACAGCGTCATCAAGCCAAGCGTTGAGATTCCCAACAGACGCACCTTGCGTTGACGCTGCACCAGATGCTGGTACTCGCCCTGCGAGCCTGCAATGGTATCGCTCGCGTTTGAATCACTGAACCGATGCGGCACCAGCATCAACCGTGCCTTGTCCGTAAGTGGCACTGAGGTGAGATCGAAACCCTTGCCATCTGAGAGCTCGGGCTCGGGAGCGCTGTTCGCTCGGCCGCGCTGCAGCAACCGCTCGAGTTCGGCGCGTTCGCCACTGGTTACCGCGCCCTGACTGCTCGCGATCACTTCATTCTTGTTTGAAACAATTTCGATCGCCGTGAGCTCACCAGTCTCGGCCAGTTGATCCAAAACTCCCTGCCAGTCTGCTTGTGGCTTCTGCCTGATCGAGGCAGCCAACAGCGACGCCGATTCGCGCAACCGGCGGCTTTGCTCAGCGGTCACTTCGCGCTGCTGCTCGCGCACGCGTTCGACCACGTTCTCGGGAAGCCGCCCCATCCACTTCTCGACGGAACGATTGAGGAAGAGGTACGAAAAAGCCGCCATCGCAGTGATGGGCAGCAGACTAAGACCAATGAAGTAAACGAGCAGACGCGTCTGAATCTTTGAACCAAGCCTTTCCAGCACAGTGGGATCCGAAGCTTGGAATTCACGTGACTTGAAGTCGCGGCCGCACTGACCCTATAGTGAGTCGTATTAATTTAAATCATACCAACATGGTCAAATAAAACGAAAGGCTCAGTCGAAAGACTGGGCCTTTCGTTTTAATCTGATCGGCACGTAAGAG
>JADMIO011200129.1_pt1 | contig 54870 bp, 37 predicted proteins | sample 8958161 | NCBI WGS metagenome assembly JADMIO01 (sample SAMN16585339, study PRJNA669376) | soil metagenome | isolation source: Crop rotation soil | place: USA: Cullars Rotation, Alabama | collected 2011
CGCGACAACTTGTCCACGTGGAATTCTAAGCTTAGGATCCCAATGTGCTGGAAAGGCCGACATAGAGCCTGCCCACCACCTCACCTTCCGCTGGACTGTCCAGCCGAAGTACCGAATCCTGAGCCCGTCCACTCAGCACTCGTACGTGCGCTGCCTGTACGGGGCGCTGGCCGACAACGTCGCGCTGATCCCGTGGACGTACCAGACCGGCCTCGACGAACAGGTCATGGCGGACTGCGACGGCTTTCACGTGCACTGGCCCGAGCGCATGATGCCCCGTCAGGCCGAGCTCCACCGCCGGTTCATCGCTGCGCTCAAGCGGCGCGCAATCCCGATCCTATGGACGCAGCACAACCTAGCGCCGCACGATCCCGGCTCCGAGAATGACGCGATCTACCAAGCCTGGGCCGCGGCTGCCGACGCCGTGGTTCACCACTCCATGTACGGCATGCACAGGGCGCGGGCGACCTTGCCGTACTCCCCCACCGCGCAGCATCATGTCATCCCGCACGGCTGCTTCGGCGAGCCCGGCATGCGTCTGTCGGGCCCCGATAGACAGTTAGTTGAGGCGTCCTTAGGGCTTCGTCATGGTATTCTGCGGCTCGGCGTCATCGGCGCGCCACGGCCGGACAAGCGCGTTGACATTGTCATGGCAGCCGTTGTCCGATCGGCGCGCGACGACATCGAGCTGGTCACCTTCTCGCTGCGAGCAGACGAGCAGCCCCCCGCCGACCGCCGCATCGTGGCCCGGCCTTACCGATACGTGCCGCAGAGCGAGTACGATGCCCTGTTAGGCGTAGTTGACCTGCTGGTACTGCCATTCTACGGTGACACCATGCTGACGACCGGGTTGGTCGCCGACGCCATCGGACGCTGTGTGCCGTGCCTGACCTCGCCCTGGCCGTACCTCAGCGAGACGCTCGGCGACGCAGCCATGCCCTACGGGGCCTCCGCGGCGGACATGAGCGAACGCCTCGACACACTCACTCACGCGGAGATAGACGAGGCGACCCGGCGGATGGTTGCCCTCAGACCGCATTACGACTGGGCGCGGATCGGTCACCGGCATCTGCGTGTCTGGGAGGCGCTGACCACACCTGATTCAGCAGGCGTCGTAAAGGAGAGCTAGCATGACTGACCCTGAAGTCCTCGACACGGTCGTCTGCACGGCCGCCTTAGTGCTGCAACGCGACGACGTGACGGCGCAGTCCAACTTCCTTGAGCTCGGCGGCTCATCGCTGGCGGCCATCCACCTCATTGACAAGCTCAACAAGCGACTCGGCGGCGACCTCTCCCCGCTCGCGCCCTTTGAAGTCGAGAACCTACGCGGCCTGGCCGACCTCTACCTCAACCGGCAGGCCAACTGAGCGAAGTCTTCGTGGGAATTTCGGGTGCAAGTTGACAGGTGCTCGCCACTGGCCCAAACTCGTTGACAGACCGATTGCATTAAAAGTCTTACGACAGATTGGCTTCTCGCAAAGGAGAAAGATGTTGGATAGCCCTATCTCGAATCTCGCCAACCGGGCCGAAGAAGCGCGCAAGGAGGCTGGCATCTGGCAAGCTGCCCTCTTCACCTTGACGGACCTGGGGTCACGCGCTGCGCTTGAGCGGCTGCTCGCCTCTGAGGCAGTGATCTTCGTCCACGACGAGCTTCACGCGCAACTGACAGGGCTCCTCGAGGCGCGCTTGCCGTCGGATCAGAAGCTCACCCGCGACGAGCTGGACAGAGAGGCGGCGCAGATCGTCGCGCCTCAAGAAGCGAACTATGGCACCTGGGTGTACTACCCATGGAGCCGGCGACTGATCCACATCCTGCCCGAGGCCGAGTACCGTGAGTTGCGCACCATCCGCAACCGGAACAAGATCACTGCCGAGGAGCAAGACCGTCTTCGCTCGCTGCGCGTCGGCAGCGTCGGCCTCTCGATGGGCTTTCCGACGGTCCTCACAGCGGCGCTGGAGGAGGTCGGCGGCGAGTACCGCCTCGCTGACTTCGACCACCTTGAGCTGTCTAACATGAACCGCCTGCCGTTCGGTCTCGACGGGCTGGGGGTGAAGAAAGCGGTCCTTGCGGCGAGGCGGATATTCGAGATCAATCCGTATGCGCGCGTGCGCGTCTTCGAGGCCGGAGTCACCAACGAGAACATAGATAGCTTCCTGCTCGATGGCGGCAAGCTCGACTTGCTGATCGAGGAATGTGACTCGCTGGAGATGAAGCTGAAGCTCCGTGATCGCTGCCGCGCGCTCGGAATACCCGTCATCATGGTGACTAACGATCGCGGAATGCTGGACGTTGAGCGTTTCGATCGCGAGCCCGATCGGCCGATCCTACACGGTCTCGGCGGCGGCCTGCGGCCGAGTGACTTCGTGAATCTCACCGAAGAGCAGAAAGTCCAGTTGCTGCTCCGTATCGCCGGGATCGAGCGGATGTCGGAGCGCCTGGCGGCTTCGATGCTCTATCTCAGGGCCTGGCCGCAGCTGGCCTCGCACGTAGCGCTCGGCGCCGGCATCAATGTTGATACCATTCGCCGCATCGCGCTCGGACAGCTCCAGGCATCGGGTCGCTTTTACGTTGATCTCGAAGAGCTGGTCAGCGAGGATAAGGCTGTGATGATCGAGGCCGGCGCAGGCGCCGAATTCGATATTGAGACCGCATTACGTTCACGCGCCAAAAGGGGCTGAGATAGCACGAGGCGGCCTGAACCTGCTTGACCCGCGTCGCGTGGTCAGCCCTTGCTCAGCACCGCACGTATGGCCCGCGGCAGCTTGCCGCTCTGGCTGCGACCGAGGTCGCTTCGCAGTTCGTAACTGAGTGGTACGCGCGCCAGGTCCAGATGGGCGCGGCAATGAGCCTCCAGTTCATCGAGCGTCACTGGACCGCTCGGCACGACGATGGCGTGCAGCGCCGAGCCGAGGTACTCGTGCGGCACGCCAACGACCGCGGCATCGGCCACCTCCGGGTGGCGCAAAAGTACGTCCTCGACCTCGCCCGCGTGGACCTTCCTCCCGCCAGTGTTGATCACTTCGCCGCTGCGACCGACGAGGTAGAGGTATCCGTCGGCGTCGAAGTACCCCCGATCCCCTACCGACCGAAAGCCCTCCAGTTCGGGCAGCGGTTGCCCGTCGCCCAGGTACGTCGGCTGCCGTGCACCGGGAGCGCGGACGAACACGAGTCCGACCTCGCCTGCGGGCAGCGGCTGCCCGTCATCGCCGACGATGCGCACCTCGCAGTTTTGTGGACGCCCGACGCTGCCTGGATGGCGCAGCCACTCGTCACCCCGAATCATCGTGATCCAGCGCGTGCGTCCGAGGCGCTCCATCGTCGAGTAATCCTCGTAGACGCGCTCGGGTCCCAGGAGCTCGATCCAGCGCCGCTTGACGCCCTGGGGACATTTGGCCGCGCCGTGGTTGAGCGCCTCCAGCGAACTGAGGTCCGCGATCGTCGCCTGCGGCGCATCCAACGCGAGCCGCATGTAGGAGGGCACCAGCCGCACGTAGTTCACGCGGTGCCGCTCGATTGCATCGAAGAACAGGGCGCCGGTGAACTCCTCCATCAGCACGATGGAATGCGCCAGGGCCAGGCCGTAGTACAAGGAGGTGAAGCCGGCGTGGTGCAGCGGCAGTACCACAAGTTGGACTTGCCCGATGCGCAGGCCGCCGATGGCGTCGTCCGGGCCGCCGAGCGCGCTGCGCGGGATGCGCCAACCCCGTTCGTGCAAGATGATGCGCGGCGGGCCGGTCGTACCGCCGGTCATAGACCCCGAGCGCGGCAGCCCGCGACCCGGCATCGGAGAACCATCGCCCGCGCTGGTCAGGGCGTCGAGCGGGATCGCCGCGGCCGTAGTCGAGCCGACGAGCACGACACCCGGCAGCAATGCGACCCGGCGCAGTTCATCCGCCGAGCACACCGGGTTAAGCGGGACCACTGTGGCGCCGAGCTTCCACGCACCGAGCGTCACGGTAAGGTGCTCTGGGCTCCGGCCCAGCACCAAACCCACCACAGACTTCTCAGTGACCCCGTGCCGCTCAAGTTCTCGCGCGCAGGCGTTCGCCCGCGACTCAAGCTCGTGATAGGTCACCACCTGCTCGTCGCCACGGCGACCAACGATCCGCAGCGCCAGGCGCTGCGGATCGGACGCGGCGATCTCCGCTACCGCATCGCCGATGTGTACCGTTTCCTGATGAGAGGTTGCCACCCTACTGCTCCTTGTCATCCTCGGCCTAGTACGCGAAGCACCGGACTCGATGACGCGGCCGATGCTTGTACATTGACTGCTGGCCGCGCTTCCACAACCGCGACGCCACTTCGAGCGGCATGATCGGCCGCCCGGCAGAGGCTGCGACCGAGGCGAGGCTTGCGCAGACCGCGACCGCGCCGGCGCGGATGGACACCTCTTCGGGCGACCCGTATTCGAGGAGGCATCCCCGCTCGATTCGCGCGTCCAACTCGGGGGCGAAGGCGAGCAGGCCATCTACCTTCAGCACGTGTGGGATGAGGTTGTCTGCGAAGATCGGAATGTCCGCGATGTCCATAAACCGACGCCGACCGTGCAACCGGGCCGCCACCTCCAGGCCGAATACGGAGAGCCGTGCGCGCTTCATGAACGGGAGCGTCAGCTCCTCGAAGTGCGCGATGTCCCGCCAGCAGTTCAGCTGCCCCAGGAGCTCGATCATGCGCTCGGCCCGGTCACCGGCATCCTCGACAAGGCCCGCCACCTGACCATCGTACCGCTCGCACAGCAGCGCGCCGAACTCGTTCCATGCTGTGGCGAACATCGTCATGAGATCCATCGGCGCGCCGGACCGGGGCTGGCCGAACATCTCGGCGCACGCGGCCGGCGTGGCCGCAGCCAGCCAACGTCCGTCAGGCTCCCCGTGAGCCTGTACATGCTTGAGCAGCGCTGCCTCGATCGTGCGCGCGCCCGACAGCCCGGGGTGTTTGACGAGCTCCGGATGAAAGCCGGAACCGAAGTTGATGCAATCGCGGATCAGCACAAACACTGCCTGCGGCTGCTCGTCGTGCAGCAGCCGCAGTGTCGAAGGACTGGCCGCGTCGGCAAGCAGCCCGTCCACATAAGCGAGGTATTGGGCCCGGTCGTGCTCGACGGCGCGCACGGTGTCGCTCCGAGCGCACACTATCTCGGCAACGTCGGAGAGCGAAGGGCCATCGCCGGCCCGTTCAGAAACAGGCGCATTCATATTTTGAGGTAGGCCGTGAGGTCCCGGGCGATGTCGTCGGCCCCTAGCGGCGGCCCGCAGAACTCACCGGGAAGGGTCAGATCGGAAGCTAGCGCGCGGCCGGCCGTCTCTACGAACCCGCGCTGGAAGTGCGGCGACGCCAGTAGCCGCGCGTTCAAGCTCATGACCTGCGCGACTCCCTCGGGCTCCGGCAGGTCTTCGCCGATGAAACCGTAGGCGTCATCCAGGTAAGCCCACGCATCAGAGAGCTCGGACCGCCACGCGCGCACAAGGCGACGCACGGTGAGCACCTGCGAATAGTTCGCAGGCGGCAACGGCACCATACGCGCGCGCGTGGAACACATCTCGATGAGCCCGGTGATCCCCGGCGACGAGTAAACGACAGGCGCCTCTGTGAACGCCTCGATGGCGTCCGACGGGCCCAACGAATCGTGCTCGACGCCGTCGAGCAGCAGCGCAAACCGTCGCCCGGCTTCCTCGCTGGTGAGCAACACGGCCTCCGGCGCCAGTATGCGCATTAGTTTCACAGCACCGGCCAGATAAACGTCGGCGCGCTCGTCTGTGAACGGCGTGAGCAGCCCACCGAGGTGAAAGATCGGCCGACCCGGCCAGCGCGTCCCACGACCGGAGCGCCTGGACATGATCGGACGCACGGGAACCACGTTGGGGATTGGGGTGCGCCTCATCGCCTCGCCCGCACCAAATAGGTCTTGGACGTAGTACCGCGCGACCTGATGGATTCCGGCGAACGCGTCGAACGCGCCGGGTCGCCACATGTGTGCCAAGCTGTCAACACAGAACACAGGCAGCCGCGGCGCGAGCAGATGCGCCCACTGGCGATGCATGACGACGATCATCGCGTCCAGCTCTCGTACGAGCCGGTCGGCGAGCGCGAAGTCGGCATCCAACTGCCGGGTGTCACACCATATCCCCTCTAGCCCCGACCGGCGAATCAGCTCAAGCCCGATCCCGCTGGAGACGAACGTCCAGCGCACCGGACGGCTCGACCGCTCATTCACCGCCTCAGCGACCGCGATGGCCTTGCTCGCAGGGCCGAAGCCGAAGGGCAGCGCGTAGAGCCCGATCTCAGCCATGCCTCACCTCTGGGGGCGCCTGCTGAGCCGGGGCGGGTTGACCGGGGCCGTACGGGAGAACGTGAACGTAGCGCGCCAGGTGGTCGCGGTATCCGTTCAGCGCTTCGGTCGAGAAGTGCGGGACGGGGACGATCACTGGCGAGCGGCCACCGTAGACCTGCAACTCACGGATCTTGGCCTCGACCTGACGAGGCACGGCCTCGATGTCGTTCAGGTGCGCACAGTCTGGCAGCCGTAAGAACACGACATCAAACTGGAGGCCGAACGACTGCGCGTGGCTGAGTGCCTGCCGAATCGGCCGCGTTTTGGGCTCGGAGCCGTCGTAGGATACCTCTGTGAGGAGCACGACCCCGACCCGCCCGTGCCGAGCCTTGAGCTGCGCCACGCAGGGCAGCGCGAACGCGGCGAGCTCCTGGTCGGTCAGCGTGCCTCCAAGCTCGACGAACAGGGTTGAAGGGCTCCCGCACTCCTGCCACGCCGCGCAGAAGTGCAGCGCGAGATGCTGCGAGAGGTGCGGCACAAACATCAGGTGCTCCCGGTCCGTGCCGCCGTAGGTGTTGATGAAGTCCCGGATCACCTCTCCTCCCAGAATCTGGTTTGGCCACCCCATCACAATGTCGGGGCAGAAGCGCGCATATGTCGCTATGTCGTCGGTAGGCGATGGATGGTTTTTGCTGTCGTTGGTGTTCAGCATCCCCTCGTACTTGATTACCGTCGCCGGCTCTTCGACAAGGGACGCGAGCCGCGCGACGAGATGCCCCTTGCCGATGCTTGAGCGCGGGTGACCGAGCACGAAGATGATACGCGCGTCGCCGAACGACATTGCGCGGAGCCGGTCACGCAACTGGTCTACAACGTCAGGCATCAGCGCCTCGCAGCATTCTGGTGGTGATCGCATCTTCCCAGCCGAGCTCCGTCCGCGCACGCGTGTTGCTGTATGCGATATTACGGTTGATTCTCATTCGTCCGTACCGAAGATTAGGGGCTTGCCATGTGCGCCGCCGGACCGCCCGGGCGATGGACGACGCGACGACCGCCACTTCAAGCGGCAGCGTGCCTATAGGAACGACGGTCGGCCGCACTCCACGACCGCGCATCCACGCCCGCGCCACCGCGGCAGTCGGGACGAGCTGTGACGGCGTGGCGTTGTAGGCCCGAGACGGCCGCTCGGCTTCGAGGACGCAGATGATCAAACTCGCCACATCGCCGGCGTGTATATAGGGCAGGTGGTTATGCCCAGTGCCGGCTAACAGGGCAACCTGCTGATTGCCACTGCCTATCACCCTCACCTCCGGCAGCATGTCATCAGTGAAGATCAGGCCCGGACGAACCGCAACCACTACACACCCGCTTGCCTGCGACGCGCGCGCGAGCCGATCTTCGAGCGCCGCCTTGACGGCGGCGTAGCGATCGAGGGCCGCCGACGGGGCGACCAAGTGCAACGACTCTTCGACCGGCTGTGCGGCCCGGTCAATCACCAGCCCATAGGCCATCACCGACGAGACCTGTACGAACCGCCGGGCGCCAAGGCCCGCAGCCACCCAGAACAACATCAGCGTGCCGTCGACGTTCGCCCGCTCGTAGTGCCCAGCAGGGGAGCGCCGCCAGTCGAAGGCGCAGTGGACGACGGCATCGAGGCCGTCGAGCTTCCCGGCCAGTTGCTCGATGCTGCTCATGGAGCCGGGGACCGCGACGACCCCGACGGTAGCCGTCGGGGGCAGTGACTGGCGGTGGACCAGGGCAAGCACGGTGTGGCCCGCGCGCACGAGGGCGTTGGCCGTCGCGGCGCCCAGGGTGCCCGAGCAGCCGGTCACGAGGATCCTCACGCAACCCCCCGCGCCTCGTGCCCCAGCGTCGATTGCAGGACATGGTACGTGGCGAGGAGATCGAGCAGGGCGTGCCCCGTCGAGCTGAACAACGTAGGGCGCGCTCGGATCTCCCGGCTGTCAGCGGCCAGGATATCAGAGAGGTCGAGCGCCTGACGATGCAGCGCGCCTGCCTCAGCGACGGCGATCTCGCGGTCCTCGACGACGAGGAGGCTGCGCACGAGGGCCTCGTTGGGCAGCTCACGGCTATCGAACGCGTGCCCCCCCATGCAGTTGACGTGCGTTCCGTCCAGGACGACGAAGGAGTCAACAAGCGGTGTGGTCGAGCTGGTCGCCGTACAGATCACTTCATGGCCGGTGAGCGCATCCTCTATGCGGTCGACAACGCGGACATCGGCCTGCGACCCCAGAAAACTCCGCACGCGCGCGGCGAATGCCTCGGCGTTGGCGCGGTGACGGCTGGTGACAGTCCACCGCTCGACCTCACGCACCGACGACACGCCCTGCACCTGGGAGAACGCGAGCTCTCCTGAGCCGACGATGCCCACTGTCGAGATGTCCTGCGGCGCACATGCATCGGTGACGAGCGCGGTGACCGCGGCGCATTTCAGGTTGGTGATCGCCGCTCCGTCGATGCAAGCGATTGGCTCACCGGTGCGCGTGGACAGCGCGACCACCAGACCGCTGATCGTGGGTCTTCGGACGGGTGTCGGCACCGCAGCGACGATCTTGGTGACGAACAGACCGAGCGCATCGGAGAGCGACGGCATAACGCCGAACACGCGATGCGGCTCCGACGCGAACGCGGTCATGCGTGGAGGGGTGAGCGCCGTGCGGGGTACGTCCGACGTGTACGCCGAGCGCAACGCGCGCACAAGTGCCGCCAGGTCGGTGGCGCGCTCCACACTGCTGCGGTCGAGCAGCGACGGCATCAGGCGCTCGGTCGAGCCGTCGATCATGGCGCTGGGCTCCGCCGCGGTGCGATTTGATCGGCTCATTGCGAGACCTCGGACCTCAGCGGGATCAGTGCCGAGCGCGTGAACGTCATGAACACCGTCTGGTCGGCCTTGAGACCGCGGCTCTCGAACGTGACGATTCCTGCATTGGGCCGCGACTTCGACAGTCGCTTACTGACGACGGTGGTCTCAGCGTAGATCGTGTCGCCCACGAACACCGGCGCGAGCATGCGGATGTCGCTCCAGCCGAGGTTTGCGATCGAGCGCGCACTCGTCCCGTTTGTCGTCATGCCCCCCACGATCGCGAGCGTGACCAGGCTCGACACCACGATCCGGCCGAACTCGGTCTCGGCCGCGTAGTGTTCGTCGATGTGCAGCGGATGGCCGTTGAGCGAGAGCAGCGACATGAACGTGTTGTCGGCCGAGGTCACGGTGCGGCCGGGGCGATGTTCGATGATGTCGCCCACGTCGAACTCGTCGTACCAGAGCCCGTGGATCTCGCGATAGCGGTGCTCTCCGACTTGCTCGAATGCCAGCGGTGATCTCATACCGCCCCCGTCTTCGCCCGCGTCAGGATACGTTGCGCCGCCCGCAGGAACGGCGGTCCGACCATCTGGCCGCGCACGGTGGCGATCGAGCCTTGGCGGTCCTCCAGCGCCTGCACAACCGACGTAGCCCACTCGACCTGCTCCGGGCTGGGAGTGAAGGCCCTGTTGATGACCTCGACCTGGCTGGGGTGGATCGCGATCTTCCCGGTGAAGCCGAGGTCGGCCGCGGCCGCAGCCTCGAACGCGAGCACTCCGGGATCGTCCAGCGTGAACGTCGGGGAGTCCAAGACGCCGAGCCCGACCGTGCGGGCCGCGAGCACTACCTGCGACCGAGCGTGCAGCAGCGGCTCCCACTTCATCGCGATGCCCAGCTCGGCGCAAAAATCCGCCGACCCGAACGAGAGCGCGGCAAGTCGCTCCGACGACTGCGCGATCTCGTGTGCCTTGACGATGCCGACGCCACTTTCCAGGATGGCCCACAGCCACGCTTGGCTCCCGGCCCGCGTCAGCAGGTGATCGACCACCTTAACGTCGAAGGCCGACTCGACCTTTGGCAGCACAATCACGAGCGGCTGCGTGGGGGCGGACTCGAGCATCTCGATATCGCGCAGGCCGTCGTCCGTATGCGGGCTGTTGATGCGCAACCCCAACGGACGTCGCAGCTGCTTACGGAACACCCTTTGGAAGGCCTGCCGCGCCTCGTCCTTGAGCGTTGGGCAAACGCCGTCCTCGAGGTCGTAGAGAACGATGTCGGCGCTACTAGCCTGCGCCTTGTAGAGGCGTTCGAGGTCGGGCCCGGGCGTCACGGCTAGGCTCCTACACCAGCGCGCGAGCTCGCCACTCTCCGACCGTTGCATCGTGGTATATGAGACGTCCATAAGAGTGCCCTCAGGTGAGGAGACGCGGAACTACGAGCTCCTCGAGGAGCTCAGTGAAGCTCTTCATGGTGCTCGTCTCGACATTCGCGCGCACCATCACCCGCAAGCCCTCGCGGCCCCGCGAGGTGATCGGGAAGTGCACCGGCGCGCAGTAGAACCCCTCGTCCAGGAGCTTCCGAGAGATCGAGATCGCGAGGTCGCGGTCTCCCACCGGCAGCGCCCGAACGGGAAGCTGGCTGCCGCTCGTCGCCGTCGGGATCCGACGGTCGAAGAGCTCGATGTTCTCTCGCAGCCGTTGCTGGAGCCGCCCGAGCTCCGGGCTTCGGTGCAGGCGCGCGGACGCCAGCACGGTGCCGAGATTCGCGACGCTCGGCGTCTGGGACCAGCACATGGGGCCAGCGAACGTGTTGATGAAGCTGGGATCGGTGCCGCGCTTCAGCATCACGACGCCCCCGGCGCACCCAAAGCCCTTCTCGAGTGAGGCGGTGATCAGCGTGAGATCGTCGAGCTCGTCGAGCTGCGAGCGCACATAGCCCTCACCCGAGTCCCCCATGACGGATATGGCGTGGGAATCGTCGAACCAGACGAACAGCCCGTACGTCTCCTGTAGCCGGCGGAGCTCCGGGAGGTCGGCGACGCCGCCCATAGAGTAGGCGCCGTCGGCCACGTAGGCGACACGAGGGTGGCGTCGGCAGATGTGCTCGAGGAACTCTATGTCGTTGTGTGGTGCGATGAGGACGGGCGCTTCGTCCGCGCATGCCGGCTTCATGTAATCCATACAGAAGTGGCTGCGCTTGTCGAACACGGTCACGCGCGGCTCGCCGCCACTCAGCGCCCCCGACGACATGAGGGGTAGGAGCCCCGCAGTGGCCACGCTGCACGACGCGGCGTACAGGCACTGCGCGCCGAAGAGCTCGGACAGCTCCTCCTGGACGCGGGAGAATAGCGACGGTCGGATGCGCGTCGGCGTGATGCCCAGGCCCGTGCACCGCTCCGACGTCAGGGCGTCGATTCCACCTTGGATAACGTCGGGGTGCTCGTTGATCCCCAGGTACGAGTAGGAGCTCATATTCACGAACGTGTGGCCTGTGCGTTGATCGACGAGGTGGCCGTCGCCGTCCGGCGACGCAAAGAGATCGATCAATCCGCTCTTCTGTACGGTCTGCCAGTTGTCCTGGCTCAACCGCATCATCTTGGCCGTGTCGCGGAACCGGTGGCGCGGTTCCTCGACAGCGAAATCTTCGGTGTTCGGCGACATAAAGATTATAGGCTCCAGAGAAGCAAACTACTTGATTCGGAGTCCTAAGCTACTGAGATGCAACAACTAAACCGCCATTACAGGCGGTCGAAAATAAGCAAGCATAAATTTCGTCAACTCCTGCGCCATTTCGCGCTCGATTTGACAGCTAGTGACGCGGCACATCTGACAGAACTATCACAGCACGGCATGATTTCCGAACAAAGACTTGAGCCGTTTGCTGCTCAAGCTGCTTAAAAGACACACGCTCTAGATTATGTTTGCTCCTCTAGAGCCAACTATAATACATTATACTTGATACTCGCAATACAATATATTACATATTTGCCTTTTTTCAAAACAGTTGTGAGCCGGTGGCTATCGAACGACGATGACGTGCATAATCGATGACGCGCATGATCTTGCGGCGCTGTGCGCGCGGCTGCGCCAGATCCCCAGAGACGCTGGTGACTACACCTTTGACGCGCAGGACGCGCTGATGCAGTTCGGCCTCGGCGAGCCCGAGCTCGAGGCCCTCCGCCATGCCGGGCTGCACGGTCAGTCCGCGGAGGGTGAGCACACGTACGCGCGCTATGACCTCCACTACGTCGGGCTGCGACGCGGTGTGGCGCAGGACGTCCTCGCCGGGATCAACCTCTGGCGTGCGTCCCTCAATCGGCTGGTCGACGCGGGAGGGGCGCGCATTCACGTCGCGTACGTCCCGAAGGTGCCCGACGAGACGCAGCCCGTCGACGGACACGTTGTGCTGCCCGGCGCCCCCAGTCATCCGGTCAAGCTGCGGCACCTGACTCCCGCCGCCCAGTTCACGGTGACCCAGAGTACGACCTGGCCGGCGCTCCCCGATGACGTGGCGGCGATCGTCGACGAGGTCGCGAGCAGCGAGTTCTGCCTACTGCCCACCCGTCTTGCCGGTGACACCGCGCTGGCGCGGCGGATCGGCCTGACCGAGTGCTGGACGGGCTCGAAGCTCCTCGTGGAGGCATGCCAGCGCATCGGTCGCAGGGCGCGGATCGCACACGGCTTGATGGTCGCGCTGCCGTTCTCCAGCCCCCACACCTGGGCGGAGGTGGAACTTGACGGGATCTGGACGCCCGTCGACCCGCTGATCATCGACCTGATGCGACGGTGGGGCGGGCTCGATCCTGCCGCCTGGCCCCACCACCGCTCACCCGGCGCGATTGTGAGGCCCTTAGTGTGGGATCCGCCGGCACCCGTCCCGCTCGTCTCCCGCGCCGGCCGCAGCGTGCCGACGACGTTCCTGACGCGGATTGTCGCAGGGTCGAGCCGGCCCGCGGCGACGGCCCTGAGCTGACGATCCGTCTCCCCTCCCCACTCAGGCGTCCTCACGCCCTTCTTTTAGCGCAGCCGCAAGGCGGCGGATCGTCGGCCAGCGAAAGAGATCGGTCAGCTCCAGCTCGTAGCCGCGCGCCAGCAGCGCGGTCTGAAGGCGGAGGAGCGCGAGCGACTCGAGGCCGGCGTCGAAGAAGTTGTCATCGAGCTCAAGCACGAGGGACGGCGCCACCTCCGCCATCGCCGCAGTCACCTCCTGCGTCGTCGGCGAGGCGTCGTTCACCCCCGCCGGGCGTACCGGCTCGCCCCGCGGGGCGGGCAGCGGGGCGCATGCTGCATCGAACCGGGCGAGCGGCGGCGCCGTGGCGGTGGCGCGCTCGTCCTGCCCCCGCGTCTCCTGCCCGTGCACCGAGGCCAGCAGCGTGGCGTGCAACTGTGCGACCACTTCGTCGGCGTTCGCGTGTACGAAGAAGTGACCGCCCGGCCACCACTCGACGTGGAATCGGTTGGTGGTCAGCTCGCCCCAGCGCTCGATGTCCGGCGCGTGCAGAGTCCGGTCGTGCAGACCGCCGAAGGCGGTGACCGGCACGTCGAGGCGATCCGCGGGCGTCACGGCGAACGTCTCCGACATCTCCAGGTCAGCCCGCAGTCGCGGCAGCGCGAGCTCCAAGCCCTCGCGCTGCGCCAGCAGCTTGGCGGGGAGCCCCCCGTACCGCTGCAATCGCGCGAGCAGCTCAGCTTCCTCGAGCAGATAGAGGGGGTCGGCGATCACACGGTCGTGCGGCGGTACTTGCGCCGCGACGACCAGGTGCTCCGGCGCCCGCAGGCCTCTCCGGCTTAGCTCTAGGGCAAGCGCGTATGCGAGGTCTGCGCCGACACTGTGCCCGAAGAGCGCGAACGGCTGGTCTAGATGCGGGCCGAGGGCCGCGATGAGGTCGTCTACGGCCTCGGCGATGTGGCGATGGGGCGTCTCGTGGCGTCGTCCCTCCCGACCGGGCAGCTGGATCGCCCAGACCTCTACCTCTTCGCCAATCAGCGACTGCCAGCCGTGGAACGCGGACGCGCTGCCGCCCCCGTGCGGGAAACAGAGCAGTCGCAGGCGCGGGCGCGCCTGCGACTCCCGGTACGGAATGAACGCCTCGGGAGAAGCTCGTCGCGTGGGGGCGGGCTGGCTCAACCCGCCGACGATCTCGTCGAACTCCGCATCCGTCGGCGCGGCGGACGGGGCCGAACCGTTGTGATCCTTCTCACGCACTGGCGCGGCCTGGCCGTTGGCATACTGCTTAAGCATGAGCCTCAACCTCCTTGACCGGGCTGGCTACCGGCTTGCCACGGTTAAGCATCTCGGCCTCGACGACCTTCGCGAGCTCGCGCACCGTCAGTGCGTCGAACAGGCGGTCGAGCGGCAGGTCAATCTCCAGGTATTCTCGAACCCGTGCGGCGACCTGAGTGCCCCGCTTTTCCGCCCTGCGCCTCGCGCGCCGTGCAGGGCGGGCGTCACGCCATGCTCGACGCTATGCGATCAGATGCCCCATGCATTTTGCGCCCACAGATCCGCCGGGAGAGCCGGAAAACGGAACGATGGAGCGGCCAATGAGGCACCGTCAACCAAAAGGGGAGGAAACAGCTTGGCCTTGCACTCCACCGCGCCAGTCCTCGTCCCACCAAATCACTGTATCCGCCCGTGACACCCACTCTGCGAGCTGCCGCTGCTCTTCTGCTGCGCCATAGAACAAAGCACCGTCGCTACATTTTGCGCTGATGGTAGCGGAGGCCGAACCCCAACCAGCCACAGTGCTAAATCACGCATGGGCGCCAATCTGCTGCCCCACGTCTTTCGCGTCCCTCAGCTCGAGTCCAAGAAGCGTTCCAAACACGCGGCAAGCACGCCGATAAGTCTCCTCAATCGCTGCGCGAGAGGACTCGTATGGGACGGCCTGTTGGATCAACGGGTCGGTGTTTGTTGAAACTTTGATTGGGTGCCCAACGCGACGGTTCAGTGCCGGGTTGATCCAGAAATAGAGAACCGTCAGCGCATCGAGTTTGTCCTTCCTCGGGTTGTCAGAGCGCGAAAGGCGCTTCTTTGCGAAGCTGTAGAAACTGGCTGCGTGCCGAGCTTCGTCTCCGCTAAGGTTCTGGCAAATGCGCTTGAGCACCGGATCGATCGTTGGCTGCACGCTCGTATTGTAATATAGCGCTGAGGTGACCATCTCCGCGACTATGTTTGTTGCCAATGTTCCCATTCTTGACGGCATGAATGGAATCGTCTGGCGTCCCTCCAGCATGAATTGACTATCAAATTTCTCACCAAAAATATCAAGATACTTCACGAAGGCAGAGGGGTGTTTCGTTTCCTCATATAACCAGACAGTGATCCATTGGGTAAAGTCGACATCAGTGCCGAAGTCGGCGAAAAATCGTTCTGTCGCGTTAAAGGTGGTCAGCTCGCCGCGCAAAGCGGCGCGCGCGACGGCGATCCATGCGGGCGACACATCACCCTTCTTGAGCGATGACCATTGATAGTCGCTCATCTTCCAGCGCACGAGCTCGGCTACGTCAAAGAGCCTGTAGAAGATTCCTTCATCGTAAATGCTTGTCTCGTTCACGATCTCCGGGAGCGGTGCCCCGTTCGGTCCCTTCTTCTCGATATCCATGACGCCTCCCTGCTAAATTCTCGACCGTTTGCGGATCGCGAGCACCGGACAGTTGAAGAGTGCCGCTTCGGTCATGCTGATCTCCTCCCTCGTCACAGGCTGGCGGACCATGACTGCTGCCGTGTCGCCCATGGCAATGATGCCCGGTGCCAGCGAGGCGCACGCCCCGCAACGCAGGCACTTGTCTGACGCTATGGAATACACTGACTCACCCACGGAAATCTTCCTTCCTTGGCTGGTGTTGTCATCGAGCTCAAGCACGAGGGACGGCGCCACCTCCGCCATCGCCGCAGTCACCTCCTGCGTCGTCGGCGAGGCGTCGTTCACCCCCGCCGGGCGTACCGGCTCGCCCCGCGGGGCGGGCAGCGGGGCGCATGCTGCATCGAACCGGGCGAGCGGCGGCGCCGTGGCGGTGGCGCGCTCGTCCTGCCCCCGCGTCTCCTGCCCGTGCACCGAGGCCAGCAGCGTGGCGTGCAACTGTGCGACCACTTCGTCGGCGTTCGCGTGTACGAAGAAGTGACCGCCCGGCCACCACTCGACGTGGAATCGGTTGGTGGTCAGCTCGCCCCAGCGCTCGATGTCCGGCGCGTGCAGAGTCCGGTCGTGCAGACCGCCGAAGGCGGTGACCGGCACGTCGAGGCGATCCGCGGGCGTCACGGCGAACGTCTCCGACATCTCCAGGTCAGCCCGCAGTCGCGGCAGCGCGAGCTCCAAGCCCTCGCGCTGCGCCAGCAGCTTGGCGGGGAGCCCCCCGTACCGCTGCAATCGCGCGAGCAGCTCAGCTTCCTCGAGCAGATAGAGGGGGTCGGCGATCACACGGTCGTGCGGCGGTACTTGCGCCGCGACGACCAGGTGCTCCGGCGCCCGCAGGCCTCTCCGGCTTAGCTCTAGGGCAAGCGCGTATGCGAGGTCTGCGCCGACACTGTGCCCGAAGAGCGCGAACGGCTGGTCTAGATGCGGGCCGAGGGCCGCGATGAGGTCGTCTACGGCCTCGGCGATGTGGCGATGGGGCGTCTCGTGGCGTCGTCCCTCCCGACCGGGCAGCTGGATCGCCCAGACCTCTACCTCTTCGCCAATCAGCGACTGCCAGCCGTGGAACGCGGACGCGCTGCCGCCCCCGTGCGGGAAACAGAGCAGTCGCAGGCGCGGGCGCGCCTGCGACTCCCGGTACGGAATGAACGCCTCGGGAGAAGCTCGTCGCGTGGGGGCGGGCTGGCTCAACCCGCCGACGATCTCGTCGAACTCCGCATCCGTCGGCGCGGCGGACGGGGCCGAACCGTTGTGATCCTTCTCACGCACTGGCGCGGCCTGGCCGTTGGCATACTGCTTAAGCATGAGCCTCAACCTCCTTGACCGGGCTGGCTACCGGCTTGCCACGGTTAAGCATCTCGGCCTCGACGACCTTCGCGAGCTCGCGCACCGTCAGTGCGTCGAACAGGCGGTCGAGCGGCAGGTCAATCTCCAGGTATTCTCGAACCCGTGCGGCGACCTGCACGGCGATCAGCGAGTTGCCGCCGTGATCGAAGAAGTCGTCGTCCAGGCCGAGGTTGTTGCCTAGCGCGTCGCGCATGAACTTGAGGAGGACTTCCGCCACCGTGCCGTCTGGCGGCGAGGCAGCCACTGACGCCGCCGCGACGCTGGGCCGGGGCTGTGGCGCGTCGCCGTTCCCTTTCGCGGCCTGCTTCATCGGCCCCACGCCCGCCACGCGGTCGCTGGTCAGCGCCGCAGCCCGGGCAAACGTCGCGGCGAGGTCCTCGTTGATCGCGATCACCTGAGGCGCCAGCCGGCGGTCGAGGATCTGCCGCAGGGCGGTGAGGCCCGCCGCGTTCGTCAGGCGCGAGTCCCGCCGCTCCGGCAATCCCAGCACCGCCCGGATGGTTGCGCCCGCGGTCGGACGCGGCGCTCCGTCGCCGGGCCCGTCCGCGCCGTCCCCGTTGCCGGACAAGAGCTCGCGCTTCTTCTCCCGGTCGAACACACGGACGGTGAAGTCTGTGATCTCGACCACCACGTCGCCGCCGTCGGCCACCAGCGCGATGTCGAAGGATGGCAGCTGGCTGGTTGGCTCGCTCTTGTGGCGGATCATGGTGGTGAGCCGCTCCGGCAGCGCGCCGTGGATCAGCACCCGCCCGTAGGAGAACGGCAGGAAGCTCTTGTTGGGGCCGGTCGCCTCCGGCAGTGCGAGTACGATCGCCGTCGCGCAGTCGAGTAGCGAGGGGTGCAGCATGTACTGCTTCGCCTCCTCGCAGTAGGCCGCCGGGAGTTCGAGCCGTGCCATCGTCGTCTTGCCATCGGCACGACGCTCAACGACGGTCTGCCAGTGCTCGCCCAGCGTGACGATCCCGGACGACTTCCAGCTCTCGGCCCAGCCGCCCGCGGCCGGGAGCGCGGACCACAGAGGCACCGTGTCAAGGCTTCGCGGCTCGGCTGACGTACGACGGACCCGCCCGCGCGCGTACTCCGTCCACTGGCGCCCGTTGTGCCCGCGGGGCGCGGCGACGATGGAGAACCTATGCTCCGGTCCCTCGCCAAAGAAGACGGTCATGATCTCCGTCTGGCCCGTGACGGCCAGCGGAGCCAGGAACATCACCTCGCGCAGCTCGATCAGCGCCCCGTCGCGCTCGTCTGACATCTCCACGTAGGCCGCGCGGGCCATCTCGAGCAACGCGGTCCCCGGCACCACCTGTGTCCCGTTGAACTGGTGCTCGTGGAGCACCCAGTGGGACCCCGGCTCCACCAGCGTCGCGAACTGCGTCGTCAGCCCGTCATCGTCCGCGAGATAACCGCGATGCGTGAGCAGGGGGTGCTCGATCTCCTCCAGTTGGAGGCCCATCTGCATGGCGCGGAACCCGTCCGGCGCAATACGCTGGGACTTGACCGCCATGCCGGCCTCGCTCCAGCCGCCCCAGGTGATCGTCACTACATGCGCCCGCCCGCCGACGTGCGCCTGGGCGTAGGCGTCGAGCACCGCGTTCGCGCCAGCGTAGTCCGACAAGCCGAAGTCGGTTGCCATCGAAGCGATCGAGGAGAACAGCACGACGAAGTCCACCCGGTCAACGAGCAGCTCGTCTATGACGCGCAATCCTCCGAGTTTCGGAGCGAAGACGGCCTCCGCGGTGGCCCGCGACTTGAGCGCCATCATACCGCCGCCAGCCACCCCGGCAGCGTGGAAGATGCCGTTGAGGCGGCCGAACCGGGCTTCAGCGAGCTCCAGGGCGCGCTGCATAGACGCGCTGTCCGCCACATCTGCCTGAGCAACGATCACAGAGCCCCCGAGCTCTTCGATACGTCGCAGGGCTTCGATCTTGCGCACCACCTCGCGATCGGCCTGCGGATCGGCGAGCGTCGCTTCCCAGACGGCGCGGGCGGGAAACGGCGAGCGTGCTGTGAGGACGATCTTGGCGCGGACGAGGCGCGCGAGATCCTCGGCGACGACGAGTCCGATACCGCCGAGGCCGCCGGTGATCAGGTAGACGCCGCGCTCGCGCAGCAGCCTCGGCGCGGCGGCGACCGGCTCTACTGGCTCCTCACGGAATGAGCGAGTCCACGTCTTGCGACCGCGTACAGCCACCTTCGATTCCAAAGGGGCGGCGAGCAGTTCCCTCAACAGTGGCTGCACCTCATTGACGGTAGAGGCCTCCACCGATGGGCGGGCGCGCAGGTCTATATGGCGGGAGCTTGCGGGGGCCAGCTCCTGCGGCAGCAGGTTGATGATGCCTTCGACCGACGCTCGAACCGGCTTAAGCAACTCGTCACCAACCGCCCCGAACACACCGCGGCTGACGACATCGACGTGCACCGAGCGACCGCTCGCGTGCCGCGCAAGCGCCTTCGCCAATGCGAGCAGGCTGTAGAAACCCAGCTCCTGCTCCTGGTCTGCGTCGCACAGCATAGATGGCTTCTCGGAGCGGCTGTCGTCAGCCAGCCACAGGTGCACGATCCGGTCCGGAAGCGCATTGGCGGCGCGCAGAGCGCCGAAGAGCGCGTTGTAGTCGGACTCCGCCGCGGGAGCGACAACATAACGGCCCGGCGCGATCTGCTCGTACTGCGAGCCCGCCGAAACGGTCGCCACGACATCTCCCCGGTCGCGCAGGCCGCACACCAGTTCGTCAACGAGCGAACCCCGGCCCGCGAAGACGAGCCAACGGGTGCCGGCGGGGACCAATTGGGACAGATCGCTCCGAGCGCGCTCGGTCCACATGGGCATGAACAGGCGGACGCCGTACCCCGGAGCCTGCGCCGGCTGCCGCTCCCCGTTGGGGCTCTGCTGCGGCTCGGTATCCGTCGCCCCGGCGGCCGTCGCGCCCAGTACGTGAGCACCGTCCGCAGCGACCGGCCCGGGCGCAGCGGTGTGCGGAGCGGAGCGATGGGCCGGTCCTTCCAACCAGTGGCGCTTGCGCTCGAATGGGTAGGTAGGCAGATCGGCATGCACACGGCTCTCGTCGCCGTAGTAAGCATGCCAAGCGATCTCGACCCCGTGAGTCCAAGCGGTGGTGAGTGCCACCGCTAGCGCCTCGCCGTCGGCCTCCGACCGGCGCGGGTGGCGCAGCGACGGCAGCGCGACCGCGCCAGCGGCATCGCCCAGGTGCCGCCGCGCGAGCGTGGTCAGCGCTTGCCCGGGACCGATTTCGAGGAAGACGGTGCAGCCGTCCTCTATCAGGCGTGTCAGGGAGCGCGAGAACTGTACCGGCTGGCGGAGGTGCGCGCCCCAGTAGGCGGGATCGCACGCCTGCTCGTCGGTGAGGTAATCGCCGGTGCTGTTGGAGACGATCGGGAACGCTGGCGGCCGCCGCTTGACCTTGCTTACTATCTGGGTGAATGGCTCGATCGCGCCGTCCATCGAGGCAGAGTGGAACGCGTGCGAGGTGTGCAGCGGCTGCGCGACGATGCCGTCGGCGGCGAGGCGTTCGCGCAGTGCGTCGATTTCCTCCGACGGACCCGTGACGACCGTCAGGTCGGCAGCATTGACGGCGGCGATGGCGACCGGGTGCGGTAGATCGAGATCGTCCGCCGCGACCGGGACGGCCAGCATCTTGCCGGTCGGCATCGACTGCATCAGCGAGCCGCGAGCCACGACGAGTCGGAGCGCGTCGCCGGGCGTGAACACGCCAGTCAATGTGGCCGCCACCAGCTCGCCGACGCTGTGTCCAATCGCTGCCGCAGGCTGCACGCCCCAGTGCATCCACTGGCGCGCCAGCGCGTACTCGATCACGAACAGCGTGGGCTGTGCAAGCTGCGTCTCGCCGATCCGCTCGGCCAACACTTCATCACCTTGGATGACCGCGCGAACGTCGAAGCCCGCCAGAGCCTTTAGTTCGTCTGCCAGCGCATCCACCGCCTCGGTGAACACCTTTTCGGTGCCGTAGAGCCCTGCCGCCGCGCCGATGTGCTGCGATCCCTGACCTGAGAAGAGGAACGCGACCTTCGGGCTCTTGCCCGTCGTGCGACCGGCTGGCAGCAGGCGGCCGTCGCGCCGCGCTCCCCCCCCGCGGAGCACAGACGCCGGATCGGCCCCCGTGGCCACGACGGCCGCCTGGCGATGGCGCATGTGCGGGCGGCCCGTAGCCAGGGTGTAGGCGGCGTCGGCTAGCCGTCGTTCGTCCCAATGGCCCGTGCTCGCGAAGTGGGCCGCGAGGTTGTCTCGCTGCGTCGCGAGCGACGTTTCCGTCTTCGCGGAGTACACGAGCAGCTGCCAGCGGCGCGACGGGCCACTCTCAGGAGTCTGCGGGGGCTCGCGTAGAATGACGTGCGCGTTTGTGCCGCCGATGCCGAACGAGCTGATGCCCGCGCGGCGCGGCCCTGATCGCGGCCACTCCTGCAAGGCGGTCGCGACCGCGAACGGCGTCGTATCGAAGCGGATCTTGGGATTCGGCTCGTCGTAGTTGATGCTCGGAGGAATCTGTCCATGGCGGATAGCCAGCGCAGCCTTGATCAATCCTGCGACGCCGGCTGCCGGGCCGAGGTGTCCAATGTTGCCCTTCACCGACCCGATCAGGACGCGCTTGTCCTCTCGATACCCGCGCGCGCGAAAGGCCTCGCTGAGGGCTGCGATCTCGATCGGGTCCCCGACCAGTGTTCCCGTGCCATGGGCCTCGACGTAGTCCACGTCGGAGGCCATGATGTGCGCGTCGTCGAGCGCTGCCTGAACGACCGCGCGCTGACCGCTGATGCTGGGAGCAGTGAAGCCGACACGGTCGCTCGCGTCGTTGGTGACGGCCGAGCCCTCGATGACGGCGTAGATTCGATCGCCATCGCGTACCGCGTCCTCGAGGCACCGGAGCACGACCACGCCGCAGCCGGTGCCGAATATGGTGCCGTCGGCGCGGGAGTCGAAGGGCCTGACGTGACCGCCCTTCGAGTAGATGTTGCCCTCGCTGTAGAGGTACCCGGACACTGCCGGTAGCTCCACCGCGACGCCGCCGGCGACCGCGGTGTCGATCTCCCCGCCCTGCAAGGCGCGGGCGGCAAGGTGCACGGCCACGAGCGACGAGGAACAGGCGGTCAGTACGTTTATGCTCGCCCCCTGCAGGCCGAGCTTGTAGGAGACAGTCGTCGAGATGTAGTCGGGCCAGTTGGCGATGCTGACCGCCATCCGCCCGAGCGCCCGCTCACGATCTGGGTGGAGCGCGACGTGGAAGTCCTTATAGGCGTTCGGACCGCTGCCGGCGTAGACGCCGACGCGCCCCCCGGCAAAGGGATCCCGCCCGGCATCCTCGAGGGCTGTGTACGCGGCCTCGAGGAACAGACGGTGCTGCGGATCGCGGACCACGGCCTCGGCCGGCGGCATGTTGAAGAACACGGCGTCGAAGTTCTCGAGCTCGTCGATGACCGGCTTCGCCTTGACGTACCGGGGGTTGGACAGGTCTTCGTCGCAGATGCCAGCGGCGCGCAGCTCATCGTCTGAGAAGTGACGGATGCTCTCGCGTGCCGAGATAAGGTTCTCCCAGAACGCGCCGACATCCTTCGCCCCTGGGAAGCGGCACGCGATGCCGACGATCGCCACGCCGCGCTCACCAGACGACATGTCTCTTGCGAGTGACGACTCAGTGACCGTTTGTGTGGACATGGTTGTATCTCCTTTGCTGCAGGTCGCAGAGTATACAATAGGTCTGTCGATGTGTCATTGACTGTCATGCGCATCAGTTCTCTGTCGTGTCGAGGGTGCTCTCGAATACGGCGTGGCCGGTGTTGAGTCGAACGACCTGCTCCACCGTGAATCCCGCTTCCTTGAGCTGGGAAATCTGGCTCTCCTCGGTACGTCCCTCGACGCCGTCCTGGCAGACGGTCATCTGGAACAGCGTGCGCACCCAATCGACTTCGTGCTCGATGAGCGGCTCGATGACCAGCAGACGCGGGACCCTGCCTGCGCCCTGCTTGGTCGTCTCCGTCAGGGCGGCCCTGATGTTCCGCAGAATCCGCACCGAAGACTCGGAGTTCCAGTTGTGCAAGACATTCTTGAGCGTGTAGAGGTCGTAGCCGCCGGGGACCTCACTCAGAATGTTAATCTCGACAAAGCTGAGCCGTTTCAGCAGTTCCGCGTTGCCGAGCCGCCGTAGCTCTGCCGCGGCCCGTCGGCACGTGTCCGCGCGCTCCCCCACGACGCCGGTCAGATGGGGGTGGAGCAGCAGGATGCCCTTGAGCAGTGCTCCTCGACCGCCGCCGAGATCGATCACCGACTGCACTCCCGAAAAGTCGTACGTCCACGCCAGTTCGGTGGAGACGGGCCGAGTGAGGTCTTCCATCGCGTTGTCATAAATGTCGGCGTCCTCCTGGTGCTTTTCGAGGTAGCCGTAGATATACGTACCGTGACGGGCTCGGAAGGCCGACTCGCCGGTGCTGATGGTGTGCATCACGTTGCCGAAGGTGTCGGTGTAGAGGCCGGCCGCCAGCATGACGTAATGCCGCATCGACTCCGGGTGATCGTCGCGCAGCCGATGTGACAGCGGACTGTTGGTGAACTTTCCGTCGCCGAGATGAGTAAAGACGCCCATCATGGACAACGTGCGCAGCGCCGCGTGCAGGGCTTCAGCGGAGGCTCCCGTTTTCTCAGCGAGTTCCTGGTACGTCATCGTGCTGTCACCAAGCTCGTCGGCCACGCGAAGCCTTGCTACTGCTTCGAGCGTCCTGGAGAACCAGCCCATTCCGGAAAGCTGCATCAAATTCAAGTTCATTCGGACCACCATTCCTTTCGGTAATGTCTCACGGATTCGGCGACGTATTCGGAACCGCGTATCTGTAGAAGACCCGTCTTAGCTCGGCAATCGCTCCCGCAACCGAGCGGCCAGCATGTGCGGCGTCGGGTTGGCGAACAGGTCGGCCAGCTTCACCGGAACATCGATGGACTTCTTGATCCGCTGCACCAGCAGCGCGCCCAGCAGCGAACTCCCGCCAGAGGTGAAGAAGTTGGCGTCGGCATCGAGACGGTCGCGCCGCAGCAGTTGCTGCCACAGCGCCAGCAGGTTCTCGACGAGCCAGTCCGGCCCGCCGTCGGCGGTGGCGGTCGGCACGGGCGCGGGCTTGTCCGCGCGAGCCGGCGTGGGCCAGCCTTCGACCGGACGGTCTACATCGGACCCGACTGTGACGATCAGCTCGTCGTAGCGGGACAGCAGCATCTCGACCTCGTCCCGGGTGAGCACCTGCTCGCGGAACACCGCCCTGATCCGAATGCGCTCGGCTGAGGGGAACGGGGGCACGAAGAACTCCAGGTCGAACCGGCTAGATCCGTTTTCCACCTCAATCAGTTGGTGGGCCGGGAGGCCACCGATTGTCATGTCGAGGCCGGTGGCGCCGAGATGATAGGGAACATAGTTGAATAGGTAATGGAACAGCGGGCTGCGCCACGTCCGGTCGAGGCGCGCGACGAGCAGCTCGGCCGGGACGTTCGCATGCCCCAGGCCCCCAATGAAGGCGGTGCGCGTCGCGCCGACCAGCGCGCGGAAGCCGCTGGACCGATCGACCCGCACCCGCAGCGGAAGAAGGTTAACGTGGTATCCGATGGCCGAAAGAGCCGTTAATGGTCGGGTGCTGACCGGTGAGCCAACGATCAGGTCGGTTCCCGCGCCGTGCAGGCTGAGAAGCAGATAGTACGCGGCGAGCAGTATCACCGATTCCGGTGCGCGTAGCTCGCGCCGGAGCCGTCGCACCACGTCCCGTGCCTCGGCCGAAAGGTCACGCTGCACGGCACCCCCGATCAGCGTCGGCTCACCTGCGTCTTGGCTTCCCAGCCACAGCGATGATTCCGCCGGCACGTAGCCGTGAAGCTGCAAGCGCCAGTACTGCACCGACGCCGGTTCGGGCTCCGGCTCCGGCATCGCCCGCACCTGCTCGACGGGCAGCGGCTTGGCCGCGAGGACGGTCTCGTAGCCACGTATCAGTTCGTCGCGCAGAATAGTCATGGACATCGTATCCACGATCAGGTGATGCGCCACCAGGCAGAAGACCTGCGTGTCTGCGAGCCGGAACAGAGCGGCGCGCACCAGCAGGTGACCATCCTCGAGCGCGAATGGCTCAGCCACGAACGCATTGAGATCAGAGGTCAGCGACTTCTCGGTCGAATCCCGGTGTGCGACGGTAGGTTCGGCGTCCTCTGGTGGCAGTACCCGTTTGGTGACCGTGGCGCCGGTTCCGTCGAACACCGTCCGCAGCACATCGTGCCGCCGCACCATCGCGCGGAGCGCCTCGTCAAGCAGGTCGGGCCGCAGCGCGCCGTCCACTCGGAAGGCGAAGCTCAGGTTGTTCACGCCGCTCCCGGGGACGAGTTGTTCCAGCAACCACATGGCGGCTTCGCGGCCGGTGGCCGGCGAGGTATCGGCTGAGTACATGTCCTAATCTCCTGAGAGACCAACCTTGTTGGCGAGTGCGGCCACGGTGCGGTTGGTCATCAGGTCTCGCACAGTGAACACGACGCCGTGCTTGCGTGCCTCGTTCACCACCTGTGCGGCACTGAGGCTAGTGCCGCCGATGGCAAAGAAGTCGTCACCCACGCTGACGGTGGCCTTGGTCCCCGAATAGCGTGCGAACAGGTCGCACAGCACCTTCTCCTCCGGCGTTCGAGGTGCGCGGAACGGTGTGTCCGAATCGAATCGTGGCACCGGCAGCGCACTCGTGTCAAGCTTGCCGTTGGCGTTGAGTGGGAGAGTGTCCAGTTCGACGATGACGCCGGGCACCATGTACTCGGGCAGGCTCCCCGCGGCATGCTCGCGCAACCGCCGCTCGTCGAACTCGCTGCGGTCGGCGGATACGACGTAGGCGATGATGCACTGTGCGTGCACGGTGACCGCGACCTGTCTGACATCCGAGTGCCGCAGCAGCACGGACTCGATCTCGCCGAGTTCGATCCGGTAGCCGCGAATCTTAACCTGGCGGTCCAACCGGCCGAGGAACTCTAGGTTCCCGTCCGCCCTCCGGCGGCCTCGGTCGCCTGTGCGGTACATACGCGAGCCCGGCGGGCCGAACGGGTTAGCGACGAACGAACGTTCCGCGGTTAGACCGGGCCGGTTGAGGTAACCGCGGGCGAGCTGCCCGCCACCGATGTACAGTTCGCCGACCTCCCCGGCCGGGACCGGCCGCAGTCGTTCATCAAGCACGTACATCTCGGTTGTCCACGTCGGCGCGCCGATGGGGACTGGGCCCGGCTGCACGGAATCGCCCGGCCGCATGAAGTGCGCGCAGCAGCCAACGGTCGCCTCGGTCGGGCCGTACTCGTTGATGACTGTGACATTGGGGTGTCTCTGTCGGAACTCCGTGACGACCTCGCCGAGCAACATCTCGCCGCCGACGACCAGGTCCCCGGTCGGCGCCGCGTCAGGCAAAGTGGCCAGCAGGGCCAGATGCGAGGGCGCGACCTTGAGGAAGTCAGGCGAGACGCTCAGCTCTTCCAGCGAGCTTACCTCAATGCTTCCCCCGCACACCAGCGGCCCGTACAGGGTCGTGATGGACATGTCGAACGCCACCGAGGAATGGAGCACCGCCCGGCCGCGCACGCTCGGGTAGTGGGCCCGCGCGTAGGCGAGATAGGCGACCAATGCGCGGTGTTCGATGACGACGCCTTTCGGCGTTCCGGTGGAACCCGAGGTGTAAATGACATACGCCGGATTGCCGGGCAGCAGCGGGGCCCTGCGGTCGGTGTCCGTCACATTGTCCGGCGACAGATCGGCTAGCAACCGCAAAGTCTTCGGGTCGTCCAGTACGACCGCGCGCAAGTCTAAGCCTTCGACGGCATGCCGGTCGGCCTCGGTGGTGATGGCCAGCACCGGGCGTGCGTCACCCATCATGAATGCGATGCGTTGCGGCGGGTTGTCCAGGTCCACGGGGAGGTATGCGGCGCCGGACTTGAGTGCGGCGAGGAATGCGACGATCAGCCCGCCGGAGCGTCGCATCCCGACGGCCACGAGATGTTCCGGCCCGGCACCGAGGGCCACCAAGTGGCGGGCGAGGCGGTTCGCCCGGGCGTTCAGGTCCGCGTACGTCATCACAGTGTCCGGGGCGGACACAGCGACCGCGTCCGGGGTCGCGGCGGCCTGCCGCTCGAACCATTCGGGTAGCAGGATGGGTGGGATCTCTGCGTTGTCCATGTGTCCCGCTTACGGATTTGATGGAGTCGCTTGCCCGCCCGTGCGGCCGGCCAGCAGATCAGACGCCGCACGGGCGGTCAGATCGTGGCGGAGCAGGTCTTGATGCTTGACGCCTATCTCGATCACGTGCCCGACCTTCATCTTGTGCCCGACCGGCGCACCACTGCCCAGTTCGCGCGAGCGGATCACGATGCTGCGGGCCCAGATCGGAAGCGGGTCGAACTTCGTGGCCGCGACCAGGTACGCCACCAGCGAGTCGAACACGCCGGCCAACTCGTCGCGGATCTCGTCGTCCAGGCCGAGCCGTTCGGCGGCGGTGGACATTGCGGCGGTGAAGACTTCGCCGAGCGCCGACCCGACCGCCCCGATGTCGTCGTCGCCGTACTTCTCCTGCACCCGCCGGCCTGCCTCGTGGAACTCGCGCATCTCCTCCTCCGACAGCAGGGCGGTCATTGAGTCGCCGGCGGTGTGGAAGTCACGGTAGAGGCCGAGGGTGTTGGGAAGCTCGGGGTCCAGGAGTATCAGGAGCGGTCTGTCCTGCCAGGTCGCGATGCGCTCGGCCATCTCTGCGGCCAACACCGCGCCCGCGCAGTAGCCGAGGACGGCGCGCACCGGCTGGCCGCTCTGCCGGATCTCGGTCAGCCACCAATCGACATAGCCGGTCGGGGCGACCTCCCCGGCGGGCGGCGGCAGCGTCTCCCACACTGTTATCGGCCTGTCGAGTCGCGGCACGAGGTCGTGGAACCCCGCTAACGGCCGACCGGTGTTGCTGAAGTCCACCGCGAGCACCAGGCCCTGATCAGGGCCCTGGCTCAGAATCTTCCACGAGTTCTTGGTCACGCTGATCCCTCCGTGAGACTTCCGTGCAGCGGCAGCGCCAAGCGGATGACAGGGGCAGCGAAACCCCATGAAGTACCGTAGCCTTTGCCACCAAGCAGCGTACACAGAACTGGCGCTGCACCAGGAGAAAGCGCCGCCGATAAGGATGCGCGCTGGGCTCGGGAGCGCAGTTCATGGCCCGTGGGGGCCGACGTTGAGCGACACCTCGAGCAACGCGCCGAACATCCGGGACAAGCCGACCCAGGTGCCGGCGAACTGGGCGACCTCGGCCTCGTCGACGATCATCCCTAGGTCGGACAATGCCGCCGCCAGCCGCTCGCGCTCGTCCGCGCCGGCCGGTGCGGGCTGCGGCTCCGCCACCGCGACGCGAGGGACAGCCGGATCGGGTTGGGGAGCGCGCAGGTGGAAGCCTGTCTCCCGCTGGTAGCAATCGGCGACGGTGGCGAGCGCGAAGTCGTCTCCTGTTTTTCCGGCCAGTTGCAGGGACAAGGGCAGGCCGTCGCCGCCGAAGCCCATGGGTACCGCAATGGCCGGGAAGCCGACCGCGCTCCAGATGCTGGGCAGCCAGGAGACCGCCTGCAGGGCAGCCGCGTCGTCGTAGCGGGCCGCGGTGGTCGGCCAGGTCGGCGTCGCGATGACCGTGACGTCGTCGAACGTGGCGCGCAAGTTATGGGCGGCCCAGCGCCGAACTTGTTGCGCCCGCAGATAGGTCGCCGGGGTCACCAGGCCGCCGAGCGCGACTAGGCGACGGAACGGGCGGCTGAACTCGGGCCAGCGCCGCCGCAGATCCTGGCCGTACACCTCGAAGGCTTCGACCAGCATGGTTGCGAGTTGGGCGGAGGCCAGCGGGAACACTGCCTTCAGCGCTACATCGACGATCTCGGCACCCGCCGTGCGCAGTGATTCCAGTGCGCCGTCGAACGTGGCGGCACAGTCCGGGGACAGCGCGGCCGCTTTCTCCAGCATCTCGAACGGCACGCCCACGCGGACTCCGCGCAGGTCCCGTCGCCAGGCCATAGGATGCTCGTCACGTCCCGCCATGACGGCGAGCACGCCCGCCGCGGCCCGAACCGTGCGAGCCAGCGAGCCGACCGTGTCCAGCGAACGGCTGAGCGGACGGCACCCCTCGACCGGCACTAGGCCATGTGTCGGCTTGAACCCGGTCACCCCGCACAGCGCAGCCGGAATGCGAACGCTGCCATTGGTGTCGGTGCCGATCGCAGCGTCGAACAGGTCCAATGGAAGGCCGTTCGCGCTGCCGCAGCTGGAGCCGCCGGTCCAGCGGTCAGGGTCCCACGGGTTGCGAGGGACCGGAAAGTCCAGCGCCGGGTCCGGCCGGGACAGCCCGTGCTCGGTCATAGAGGTCTTGCCGAGCACTACAGCACCCGCCTCGCGCAGCCGGGCCACCACGGTGGCGTCCCGGCCGGCCCACCACTGTTCGTCGTAGACCTTGCTCTGCCCAGTGGCGACCCTCTCGCGCGTGGCGACGATGTCCTTCACGCCGATTAGGACGCCGTGCAGCGGCCTGGTCTCCACGTCGGCCGAATCCAGCTCGGCGGCCGTGGTCGCGGCCCCCTCGGGAAATCGCGCTAGGTAGCTGCCCAGCAACGGGTCGAGGCGATCGGCCCGATAGAACGCCTTGGCGACCCTGGTTTGGACGTCTTCCACGGCTCGGCTCTCCATGTACGCGCTTCGGTCTACCTCTCCCGACGGCAACCCGCTTCCACCAACTTATCCCTCTTACTGGACCACACACAGTAAGGTCAAGAGGGTCCTCCATCTGCGTCGACGCAAGGGGCGGGGACTGGCACGGATCACGCCCAGCTACCCCTGGCAGCCGGGTGGGTGCACAAGGTCCCGCACCAAGAGGGCATGCCCAACACCCAGTACTCACGACGAGCAGACGTGTCGCGGCGGAGTACGGGGCCCAGAGACGTTCGCGAGCAGCAGCAGTGCATCAGCAGGATCGCCATACACAAGGAAAATAGTTTATCAAAATGTAAGAACATTTTGTAGTCTATAAAGAAGTAGTCGCACGTTTACCTTGATTCGGACCAGGGCCATTCAATTTTCGGGTTTGATACCGATGAGAGCTAATGCAGACCAAGGTTGTGCGGCGAACCTCCGACATCCAGCAGCTATATTGGTTTCCCCTGCTCGTCGCATCAACCCTATTGCTGTATTGCGAATCGCTGCCATTATCTGCGGGATGCTTCCGCATCGCACTTGCGAACGATCTTCATCATATGTCACATCTCTCACCCAGTGGCTCTTGTTCTCGATATGCCAATGCTGCCTGCTCATCTTTAACAATTGCTCCGCGCTTGCCTGCTCGGCTGTCAGACTCGTCACCCCGAAGACCACTTCCTCGCTTTGCTTGCCAGTCTTCTTCTTCACCACTCGCCTTTCTATCTTGAAGACTTGCTCAAGCCCCGGCCACAGCCCGTGATCCGATAGCGAAGCGCTCGCCCAAAGTTTTCGTGTCTCTATTCGATCGTGCGCTGCGTCCTTCATCTCAGCGGTTTGCACTGGCTCACGCAGCCAGATGGTTTGTTCAAATACAGCGCTTACCCACTTGAGCAACTCGCCTTGATTATCTTTGACCACCATCAAGTAGTTTCCACCTCGACCTAAAATCTCTTTGGCTATCGCCCTTTGTGTAAGTAACGCATCCATTGTGATTACTCTATTTTCTATGAGCAGGGTCTTGAGCATTTGAGTTATCACAGTGATCTCATTGGTTTTATCATCTACCGATTGCTGACAAAGTGTCAGACCTAATCGCTGTCCGAGCGCGCTCAACAAGTGAGCGGCAGGCGCGCCAGCCTTGCGGGAGCCTCGCAGGGTTTTGCCATCGAAGCTGATGACCTCAAAGTCATCAGCATCACTAATCGAGTCGGCCATGACGGCCTCAACCCATTGGCCCAGCTTAGTCTCAAACATCTGTCTATCGAGCAAGCAAAAGATGTTATGCAAAGTGGCCGCGCAAGGAGTTTTGCTGTGAGTAAAACCGAGAGCGCGGGCCAAGAGCTGCCCGTAGTTGCGTCCCCACTCGGCGATGGCCGAATAGCTTTTGTAACCACAAAGCATAGCGGCAATGGCCAAACTCAAGATTGCAACCAGAGGATGACGCTTGCCGCGAGATTGACGAAAATCCGGTATCTGGGCTAATACTTCAACCAAAGCAAGACTCTGTCTTGTCATAAGTCTCACCTCACGTTTAATTGGACTTGAACTGCGAGGTGAGACTTTATCTCATTTATTTTTACTTATCACGAAAACTGAATGGCCCTGGATTCGGACAGTTACAGTTTTGAGCCGAAAATGCTCAAAACCGGAGGTCACCCTTCAGTCCAACTGACGATGTACTCTTCGATGCCGTGGCCGACGGCATGCGCGTCACAGCTGCACAGCGACGGCCTTCGCTACGATGATAGGCCAGCGATGGAGCGATCAACTGACTTCGCTGCGCACGCACGTGTCGCGGAGGCACAGTCAATGAGCGATTACTACCTGTCGCCCGCGTTTCGCATCAGCGAGATGATGTTCGGCCATTCGGTTCCGCAAGCGCTCTAATCGGCCGCGGTCTTCACCATCGCCGAAGTTATGGGAACCCAGCCGAAAGCAAGCGGCATCATCGTGTCCGAGGTGGGTGCCAACGCCCAGGCGCTGCATCGACTGCTCCGGGCACTTTTCGTAATCGGCGTATGCGGAGAGACGGGGGCCGGGTTTCGGCTAGCGCCGATGGGCGAATGCCTGCACAAGGACGCCCCTGATCCCATCAGTTCCTAGGTTCTCCTCATGGGCGGCGAAGCGAGCCACGCGTGGAGCCGGCTCGTCAACTGCGTCAAGACGGGCGACACCGTGGGGAAAGCCCAAGGAACGGATTCGTTCACCTGGCTCACACCAGCATCCACCTGGATTCAGGAGCATCCCGAGGCCGCGGCGATCTTCAACCAAGCGATGCAGGACGCCTCGCGGCGGGCGGCGCGGGCAGTGGTTGATGCCTATGACTTCTCCCACGTTTCGAGCACGGTCGACGTCGGCGGCAGCCACGGCACGGTCCTGTTTGGGATCCTTGAAAAGTACCCGAACATGAGCGGAAAGATCCTTGACATGGCGCACTGCCGCGAAGGTGCGACGCGACTGATTCGGGAGAAGAACCTCGCGGATCGTGCCCAGTTCAAGGAATGTGATTTCTTTTGATTGAGCTGGTGGTCCTCCCGCTTTTCTCCCTTCGACAACATTGTGGTGGCGAGTGATCTCAACATAATGCTGAATACCGGCTGGTGCGAGCGCACCGAGAGTGAGTTTCGGGACCTTTTCGACGAGGCGGCCTTCTTCTGGAGAAGATTCGCGCGATGGCATCGGCGATGTGCATCCTCGAGACGCGGCGTTGAAGCCGGAGTCCCTCGCGGTGACTCAGATTCTTGAACTCATCGGCCCTCGCGCGTGGCGACGATGTCCTTCACGCCGATTAGGACGCCGTGCAGCGGCCTGGTCTCCACGTCGGCCGAATCCAGCTCGGCGGCCGTGGTCGCGGCCCCCTCGGGAAATCGCGCTAGGTAGCTGCCCAGCAACGGGTCGAGGCGATCGGCCCGATAGAACGCCTTGGCGACCTGCTTTTCGAGCGAAGAAATGCATGACGCGATGAATATGATAAGGAAGGGTCAGGTCAAAAGATTAAGCAGAAGCGATGCACCAGGTCAGGCGCAATTCGTCTTGAACCTCTTTCATCTCGCAGCATGAAGAAATGAACCCAACGATCTTTCGCGCCTCTAAATAATCCTTGCAACGCAACCGCCTTGCCCGGGCACATGCGTCGGTCTATAATGTTGTGCGGCAGCCGGACAGCGGGCGGAGGACGAAGGAGGACGCCTCGCATGACGAACGAGGAGAACGTGAACGACCGCGTCTACACCGTTGTCGTTAATCACGAGGAGCAGTACTCCATCTGGCTCGCCGACCAGTCCGTGCCGGCCGGATGGCGAGAGGTCGGCGTCTGCGGATCGAGGCAAGAGTGCCTCGACCACATCCGTGAAGTCTGGACGGATATGAGGCCCCTGAGCCTGCGGCGGCAGATGGAGGCCAATCAACCCTGCCGGATGGTTCGGGAAGGCGACTCGCGTACAGGACATTTACAAGCTCGCGGAGGGGATCTCGGCGAAGCACCCACTATTCGGGAACGGCAGCTCTGATCGCGCTACGTAGCGCCCAGGCGGCCGGTTTTGAGTTGCCTCCGGTCCTTTACTTCGAGCAACGACACACCGTCGATATAGAGGTCATCTAATTTAATGACCAAACCAACTCAGAGCAACGATGACATCAATCTCCCTAATTCGACGGATTCCCTGCAAGCTTGCATCGCGCGGAACCCGACTATATGGCAGGAACTCAATGAACATCCACACAGGTTCCGGGTGCTAACGGGAGAACGGACGACCGATGCCTTCACGTCGGCAACTGCTTCAGATCCCTGCGCGGTAGAGTAGTGGCCGTTCGTTGAGAGCGAGATCTGAAAAGGATCCTTCTTCATCGTGTCCGACCTTCATAGGCTGACTACTAAGTTCACGATGGGATCCACAAGCAGTCTCAAAACAGCCGTCTTGACCTTGGTTGCGGAGGCGATCGCTTCTGGGATGGATCCTAGTGAAACTACATTCTACCTCCAATCTCAGATGCCATGGCAGTCGCGCATATACGCTGTGCTGCAGAGCTCGGCTGCTATCGAGTGGTTTACCTCACTAGTAAGGTTCGATGAAATGTCAAAACATGACTCTCCCGTTCGCCCGCCGGATTCGTACCGTTTGGCGGCAAATACGTGCACGCTCCTGCTGTCGGGCGGGTACTCGCGGGACGCCATCTCATTAGAACTGGTCTCATAAATACCTGCGGAGGGTCGTAAATGGCCAAATTACTGGCAACCTTCTAACCCGCCGCACCATTTCGGGTATTTATGAGACTGCTTGTAGTATCGGAAGACCGTTCAGTGTGGACAGGATTCGGTGTTATGTACGTCAGCCTAGTGAAGTCGTGCATATTGACAACTCCGGGAATATAAAGTTCTTCCTTACGAGCGTTCCAGTAGCTTCAGGTGATTTTGTTGAAATCTCTTTTCCGAGCGGAGAACACAGTCGTGCCGTTCACTGGACGCGAATGATGTAGCGGGAAACCGGCGAATGGGTACTGTATCCAGGGAGCTCCCTGGGCCTCTATGAATTGGGCCAAGTAAAGGCTTCAGGCGCCCGCTCCCTGAATGTAACAGTTGGCTAAGTTGCGACTATGAAGGGTTAGACGGCGGGGACTAGCGCAACGGACTAGCTGGGACCACGGTTGCTGAGATGATTGACCTCTCCATTGGAACGATCAGCAGTTCGTTTCGGCCTAGTGTGGCCGTTGTTCCCGCGGGCCAGTACGCACCGACGGCTGGCTTGCCCGCTCTGCGCGAATTGATCGCTTCTGTGGAGAATGTACCGTACGATAACGTCTTAGTCACAGCTGGAGCGGCCTCCGCTCTGACTGCCTGCTTCAGCCTATTGACCGTACCTGGAAAGGTTTTCCTGCCTCGTCCCTATTTTCCACCGTATCCTCAACTTGCCCGTCTCCTCGGCCATAAGCCCACATATTACGATGCGAGCGGTGCGCCGGACCACTCAATGGTGATGCGACTGGCGAAACTCGTTGATGAAACCTGCCGCTGTATAGTGTGGAATTACCCGCATAACCCAACAGGTAATGTGGACCACTATGTAGACCTCAGCATATTAGCGGAGAAGTGTTCCAAAGTAGGCGCGTTCCTCCTTACCGATCGGGTCTACGACAAACTACTCCTAGGCGGTGCTAGCTGCGATGAACACCGCCCCTTGTTGCCGTGCGAAATCCGATTGAACAGCTTCTCGAAGGCGTACGGCCTGGCCGGTGAGAGGGTTGGATATGCGCTCGCTGAAAAGCACCTGTGTGTTCGGCTTCGGGATGCACACTGGTCACTTGTGGGATCGACATCTTGGGCAGGCCAACTCATGGCAATTGAGGCCCTTACATGCGATGGTAGGGCATGGCTCGATTCTATCCGGCAGTCACTTTCCCGGATGCGCAACTTGGTCCGTAAACAGCTTACAAGTATACCGTGGCTTGTTCCGAACTTACCCGACGCAGGGGTATTCTTTTGGGTTCAAATACAGGAACTCTGCGGTCCGTGCTTTATATCGGACCTCCTCAAGCGTGGCGTGCTTGTAGCGCCCGGCCACCTGTTCGGAGACGAATCAGGACAGCGGTTTAGGATGTGCTTCGCAGTCTCGGAAAACATCATGGCTGAGGCTCTTACCGCTTTGAGAGCTGCTGCTGACCGCTGCTGGCAGAGTTTAGACGACTGTCGATAGTACACATATTGTGAGCATCCCAGAGCGCGATGCCATTGCGGCGCGAACCTTTAATGATGCCTTCGTAGCCTATTCATTATATGCCCTTCAGTGAGCCGGACATCTTAATGACCTCAAGATGGGCGGGCTAATCCTAACAGCCGACGGCACAGAACCCAAGCACTTGACTTTATGTAGGTGCCTCCCATTGCTGCGCTACGCTGGATTAGCAGCAGCCCGCCACGATCGGTGGTTCTTGACTCCGGCGGGCTTGCGAGCGTGTGACGATATTGGTTATTTCATTTGGCTTTTGGGTGAGTACGCTTCTTATTTTAGCAGGTTGCTGAAAAACTGAGTGAGAAATCAGCAGAATACGCAGGGTCTATTCATTCTCTAGTGTTCTGTCAGCCGCGCTTTGAATAGTAAAAAGAATGCCGTATTAAGTCTCAAACAAGACGTGGTGCGGATATAGCAGCATTCTTCAACAGTCATACCAAATACGATGAGGCCGATTATTCCAATTGCCCCCGCTGTGATAAACGGTATCTCAGGAGCGACCTTCACTCAGGCCATTGTCAACATTTGAGATGCCGGTCCCGGTGCTCTACAGCAAGCGCCGCCGCGTAATCAGCTCCTGCGTGCAGGTGTACGAGAGACCAGAGAGTCGTTTATTCAAGTTCAAACCTTGTTTCCAACAGCGCTGCCGGCTCTCCTGGTGCAAGTGAGACATCAAACTGGTCTAGAGGCAGCGATAAGCCTTCGCAGCACACTCTACCTAACCCATGCTACCCTATGACTTGCCAAATTTAAGGCAAGGATAAGGCAAGGTTGCGTACTAAAATATACTAAAATGAGCAAAAGTGTATAAAGGAATCTCAAGAAAACAAAAGACGGGCAAATATTTTGATAGGCTCATAACCCAAAGGTCGCAGGTTCAAATCCTGCCCCCGCAACCACTTCTGAGGGCCGCAAGGCCCTCATTCCATTTGAGTTAGCCCTTCTACACTTTCATCATATTATCGTTGTTAATTCACCATTAGAGGCTCCTTAGGCAAGGCTGATCTCGTTTATCATAATTTCCGTCGTTTGCCATACATGTTCAACAAACTCTTCGATCTCTAACAGGCAGGATCCCCGCCTGTTTATATAAGACGGTGGCAATTCACATTTCTTCCTCTCTTATAATATCTAGTTTGGTTTTCGGCATTCATATATTCTATTCACTTCAACGGGTAGTGGTGCAAAGCGTATGAGAGAATTAGGCACTCGCTGTATTTTGGTCGAACTTACGCGCCAGAATTCCTTGCCAAAGCTCCTGCGCTCGCACTCATTCTAGCTTCAACTCGGAAGTGATGAGGAGTCCGAGAAGAGTATGAGCATAACGCTCATTATGCCCTTGCATTAGTTCCTGTACTAGATCCTTAATTCGCGAGCCGCAAGCCTTGCTTTCGACCAGCACAACTCATAAGGCAGAAAAGGTTCTCTGTTGGTTCGTGTGACATTGGAGGATAGAATTGACATTCGAAGAGTCGCGAGCGCATCGGGGAGTTGAGATCCAACAGCAGTGAAATTGGCTGGCGACTGCACGCGCTATACCGGCATTGTTTGCACTGTTTTTACTGGTCACGCTAATGGCCAACTGGTTGCGACAAGAGCTAGGCCAATTCGTACAAGAGTTGAGGTGGTACAGCAAGAAGCATCCAGCGTTTTCTGATGCGATTGCTTTGGTTCGCCGCAAGTTGTAGAGTCAGATTCATTTTTCAATAGAAAGTGAAGTCATTAAAATCCCGCGGGCGCTGTTAGACCGCATAACTGATGCGGTTTGCTGTGCGGCGTAATTGGATAAAGTCGAGCTTAGAAAGCAACTGCTACACCCTAACAGCAAGAATTTATTTGTTTGTATTTGCCATTTGCGCTCTGCATCGAGACGATGAGCGGAGTAGCATTTATTCAAAAAAGAGTTCAATCCCTTCAAATCTAACGCTTCGCAAGGTTACACCCGATAAATGTAAAACAATTGAGTGTAAGTAAACTGCCCACGAGCCATCTAGAAGGACGCAAGCGTGGAGGCTTGCGAACACTTTTTCGGAGGTTGAAAGAGATGGCTCGAAAACTTTTCTTTACACTCGGAGTTCTGGCTCTAGCGATTCTGCTCACTCTCTCGTTTAGTTCCCCTTCGAATGCGCAAGGTGCCGACTGCATCGGCGACTGCGTCGGAGGGTATATAGACTGCACGGACAGTTCTGGCGGGTCGCCGAACTGTGACGAGCAATATGACAAGTGCGTTGAAGGGTGCATTGATCGCCAGTAGCCGCCCGCAACGATTTCACTTCTTCTGTTGAACCATTCAGTCTCGGGCTGTTGCCCTGTTGCAAAAAGGAGGTCTCTATGAAACTCTCAATTTATTTATTCATTGCCGCAACGTTCACCTTGCCTTCGCTGTTCAAATCCGCTAATGAGCGCAGTCTCAAATCAGCGGAGGCTATCTTCGCCGCCTCCCCTGCCGCGATAGAAGATCTATTGCAAGCCCACGGCGGGCGGGATGCGATATCGGCGATAAATTCCTATAGGGTCGAAATGACTAAAATAGTCAATACGGTTCCCCCGAAGTTCTTCGCGCAGAAGGTGCGGCTCTCAGTTGAAGGCAATAAAATCAGGCGGGAGACAACAGACCCTCGCGGCGAAAGAACTCGCGTGGAAATGATAGACGAAAATGGACGCTTTCATTCGGTCGCGATGGTCCGCTCTGAAGCTAGCGCCCCCAGGAGCACCACTATGTCCGAGGATGCGCAGCGAGAATCAGTCGTTCGGGCGAATGTGGCTGCGAGCAGTCTGATTCCTTTCCTTAAGTCTTTTTCGGACTCGGCTGCAAGCGCGTACTATCTCGGTCGCGAGCCTGGAGATATGGACAAGTATGTGGTTGCGGCGGCTGGCCGCCAATTCATTGTTTTTCTCGACCGGAACCGTCTGATCAGCCGTGTAGAAATAGGGCGGAACAGGTTCGAGTTCGCCGACTTCAGGCAGGTGGGGTCACTGCGCCTTCCGTTCCTCGAAAGAATATCTGTCGGCAACCGCGAGGTCTTTGAATTCTTTTTCTCAGAATATAACGTGAATCTGACATTCGAACACCATCACTTCAGCCGCGCCAAGTGAGAGAGATAATCGAGGCCCCCCGGAATACGGGGAGCCTCCTCGGCCCGCTCTTTCATTCTGGTCTTGCAGCCTTATGCTATAATTCGGCTCCGCTAAAGGCCGGACGCAAGTTCGAGGTAACAGCTTTATGCTCCCGAAAGTTTTTACGGCCCATTTTTTAGCTGCCGTATGTGCTCTGGCGGTGGTAGCGCAGTCGCAATCCGCCCAGATAGGCGAGGCCGAAAGAGCCGAAGCCCTTTATCGGCAATCGCTCGACCTGTCGAAGAATGCCAATCACACAAGGGCTCACGCAAAGCTCCTTGAGGCAGTTAATCTCTGGAAGAAAGCACACAATATTGCGCGTGCTACCCAGGAACTTCTTCAATCGGGTGATCGCCATAAGTCCGAGGAGCGATGGCAGTACGCAATCGAATGCTTCCGTCGGGTCCTTCAACTGGATTCGCTTTCGCCCGGTTTGAAAACCTCCGCATTCATCTCACTGGCACATCTCTACCTCGACCTGCGCCAGTTTGACCTGGCCTTGGCCGGCTTCGAAGAATCCCTGAAACTGGCTAAAAGTTTGCAAGACTGCGACGCGCAGGCCCAATCTCTTACAGGGCTGGCCTTAGTCTTTGCCGAGCAAGGGAAGACGGGTCAGGCACTTTCATACCTCGACGCGGCCAGGGAGTTGGGCTGCACCAAAAAGATCGAAGCCGATGCGCTCCTCCTCATGAGCAATATTCATTACGCGCAGGGGAGGTACAATCAGTCGTTCGAGGCAATGAAACGGGCGCTTGATTCTTATAGAGCTATGGGCGAAAGAGAAGGGGAATCGTTGACTCTTTGTCGCCTCAGCAATCTTCTTCTTGAGATGGGAGAGAAACAGGATGCCTTTGAGCGCGCAAAGGAGGCGCTTGCTCTATCAAGCACGACGAAGAGCGCGCGCCCTTGGCGCGAATGGATCACTTTGGCCAGAGCGCAACGCGCCCTGGCTCAGCCGAAGGACGCCCTCAAATCCTTTTATCGCGCCTTTGGCATCATCGAGAAGCAGGCAGCCCTGGTATCTGGCGATACGCTTAAGATCGGTTTCATGGAAGAGCGACAGGCGGCCTACAGGGAAATGGCGGACCTCTTGATTGAAACCGGCCAAAATGACGAAGCGTTTTCCATCATTGAGTATGCGCGGGCACGTTCGACTCTGGAATTGCTTGCCGGGACAAAGCAGCCGGGGCCCAGCCCTGACAGCAAGAAGGCCTTGCAAGAAATATCAGAAAAAATAGCGGCGCTTAATATAGAACTTCGCTCTTCAGGAATTGATGATCGTCGCCGAGCCTTACTCAGCGCGGAGATCGAAAGGTTAGAGCAACGGCAGCAAGCCCTCCGCATTGACACGCAGATGGGGAGCTTGAAGCGGTTCATCCGTCCTTTTTCGCTTAAGCAACTGCAGCAGGAGGTCCTGAAGCCGAATGAAAGCTTCCTCGAATTCTCTCTCTCAGAGCCTCGTTCTCACGTCTGGCTCGTCACGGCAGAAAAGATGCTAATCTCATCCCTGCCCGGTCGTAAGGATATAGACCAGGCGGTGACAGAGTATTTGAGCGTAGTGTCAACCAAGCCAAGCAACCTCTACCTGAACCGGGACCTCGCGACGCAGAAACAGAAGGCAAGTAGGCTGTTCGACACACTTCTTGGCGCTTTCAAGGGCCAGTTACCGCGCGGTTGTAGCATAATCGTGGCACCTGATGGGCCGCTTCATTATCTGCCTTTTGAGGCTCTCGCATCCGACGGCCACTACCTGATTGAGGATCACGTCATCAGCTATATGCCATCGGCCAGTGTGTTCGGCGTGCTGCGCCAACGGCCAACCCGCGACGGCATATACGCTAAGGAACTGCTTGCCTTCGGCGACCCGGTCGTAAGCTCGAAAACGGGCGAGTTCCGGATTCCGCATGGCGCGCGACTTTCACCGCTCCCGAACACACGTGATGAAGTCCTCTCGATCAGCAGATTGTTTCCCCCTGACCAGAGCCGCATCTATCTGGGCCGTGCAATGAGGGAAGAAACGATAAAGATTGAAAACCTTCGTCTTTATCGTCGTCTCCACTTTGCAACCCACAGCCTGATTGATGAGAGGGTATCTTCGCGTTCAGCCATAGTGTTTGCTCTTGACGGCAATTCGCTGGAAGATGGTTTCCTGACTGCAGACGAGGTCGCTGACCTTGAGATTGATTGCGAGACGGTCGTTTTGAGCGCCTGCCAGACCGGGCGCGGCCCGGTACTGGGTGGCGAGGGCCTTATAGGACTTGCCCGGTCCTTTCTCTTCGCTGGCGCGCGCTCTGTCGTCGTAAGCTTATGGAACGTGACCGACGCTTCAAGCTCCGAATTTATGAAAGGCTTTTACCGGAATCTTGCGGCAAAGGCAGGTGGTGCCGAATCTCTCAGGCAGGCGAAGCTGGACCTTATCGCAATGGGCAAGGCGTTTGAACACCCCTACTACTGGGCTGCATTTGTCTTAGCCGGCCTGTAGTTTGTTCCCGCGCCCGGAGCAATTTGATGGAAGTCTTCCGCAATATTGATGGGCAGTACGAAGCCGAGCTTGTCTCGAAGATTCGCAACGGCGACAAGCAAGCCGAGGAGGATCTCTTCAAGCGATATAATCGGGCCGTAATGATAATTATAAACCAGACCTGGAAGAATTGCCCGCTGGCGGCTGATCTTTGCCAGGAAACCTTCCATGTAACACTTCAAAGAATAAGAGCAGGGGCTGTGAATGAGCCGCAAAAGCTGCCCGCATACATTTGGGGCATTGTTCACAATCTCGTAATTCAAAGCCTGCGCAAAACGGCTCCGGCAAACTATGCCGGGATAGAAACAGCCGAAGATTTTCCCGATCCCGCCCCCAATCAACTCGAGACCATTCTGCGAACGGAAAAAGCGAAGATAGCGCGTCAAATACTTACGGAGCTGAGATCGGAGCGCGACCGTGAACTCCTTTACCGATTTTACATTGCCGAAGAAGACAAAGAATCTATCTGCGCGGATCTTGGATTGACTGCCGAGCAGTTCAATCTTGTGCTCTTTCGCGCGCGTAAGCAATATAGAAAGTTGTATGAGAAGTTCGCAGCCAGGGCTTACCGGTAGCCCGTTTATCTGCGACCAATCGAAAAAACTTGCAATAACTTATAGATTTCTTTCACTTTAGAAGTAGGGGAAGCGCGATGGATTGCGAGCAAATAGAATCAGACAATATAGCCGAGCTGTACTTGATGGGTAAACTTGAGTCGTTTAAGAAGGCGCAGTTCGAGATTCATTTCCTCGGTTGCCGGGAGTGCGCCGATCTGCTGTTTGAAACTCTGGGCTTTCGCGAGGCTTTGCGGGCTGCCGCGCCGGAATATGACCTTGGCCGCTCGAAGGACGAACTAACTCGGCCAGCGACTTCATGGCGAAAGGCGGCATTAGTTGCCGCTGCCGCGTTGGTGGTTGCGCTTCTTCCCTCCGCTCTGCTCTTGCGTGACAATCTCCGCCTTCGCCAACAGTTCAGCCAGGTAGAAGTCGTCACGGCCCCATTATCTCAACCGGAGCCCCAACCCGAACAGAATACCGGCGCGAGCCAACCGCAGAACCAGAAGCCGGAACAAGAACCGTCGCCGGACCCGCGGGCCAATCCGTTTCCTTCTCCCACCCAGATTAACACCCCGATCATTGTCCTGACCGCAACTCGCGGAACGCCCGCAAGCAATCAAGGAACGAACGAAATTGCGGTCGGCGCGTCGCAGTGGTTCGTCATTTCCCTTGAGCTCGAAAACAGGAAATTTGAGCAGTATCGCGCAACAATCCTAACGCCTGATCGTCGTACCTTCTGGAAGAGCGGCGACCTGCGGCCTGATCGCCATGACGCCATCACCATAGGCTGCGCCCCGGGCTTTTTCCGCGCAGGGGATTACCTCCTCATTTTGGAAGGCCAGCCGGAGAGAGGAAGCTTTTCGACGGTTGGCACCTACCCATTCCGCGTAGTGAGAAAAAAAAAGTGAAATGATCAGCCTGCTGCGCGCACTACTGTAGTGAACGCGTATTCAGCGCGAGTTCCACGCTGGGTCGCCGGGTTATCCCAGTCTTTAAGCAGCGCGCGAAGGCAGCGCGTCGCTTTGGGGGATACGCGGTCGGCTTGCTCTCGAAGTACCTCGACGCTGAAAAGCTTCGAGCCAGGGTGTGGCCAGATGCCTGCCGTCGGAAGCTTATACTGAGTCTCCCGACCTGAAGTAATCAGGCTCTTGGTGTGATGGTGGCCACAATCCTAAACCTCGTACCTCAGATGAAGTCCCTCTAGCAGGGCCCGATTAGCCGAGTGAAAGATAGTAAAAGCGAACTTCAAAGAAAGCGACGGCGCGTCGCTTGAACCTTGTTTGCTGCTGCGCCGCTTTCAGTTTTTCTGGAAGAGGTGCTGACGTTGCTCGGCCCAGTTCATTTCGCCGCCGGATGAGTATGGAGAGAAGACCCCTTATAGAAGTCTGTCGTGACCTGCTCGCCCCGGCGCGCGCCGAAGTCTTCGCCGTTCAGGTCGCCCGCGTGCTCTCATGCATATCGTCAGAGGAGCGCTTGGCTGAGATTGGACAGGCTCAGGATGTCATCCGTGCGTTCGAGTCTAAAGGGCTGATCCCACCTCTGCTAGTTTATCTTTGCAGACCTTTTTTTAATGAACCCGGTTTTTCAATCGGGCCGGCGCACGCTGAAATCCTCGCGCTTTCTTTTGCTGCCTGCGCCTATCCTCAGAGGCCGTATAGAATGGCCGACCGTGAAATCCGGATGCGTCTGGAATCCTTCGCGCGGTTCTATTGGCGCGCGCTTTCTTTTGACTCTATGTCGCCGCAGTATTTGTCACGACTCCTTGCGAACGCAAACCTGCCCTGCGGCCTCGTTGAGTATTTCTCCGCCGATGAAATCGGTCCTTTGGCTTCTGACCTTTGCGCCGGAGAATCGGTTGCGAGACTTGAACATGACGAAGGTCAGCGCCGGAGAGAAGACCGGATCGCCGGAGCGATTTTATATCTTGCCACCTGTTATCCTGCGATGATACGGCGCACGCGCGAGTTGTGGGGTGGCGAAGCTGATTTTGTCCGTTACTTCAGAACATACATTCATACTTCCCCTTCCGATATAACAAGCGAGGGCGACGCAACGCATCCCGACTGGCGGCGCGTACGCTCGCAACTCGCCTCCAAGTTTCCTGATCAACCGCCGGGCATGCACGATCAGGCCATCATGGTTGAGCAGGCGACGCGAAACTGCATGATCGAGTACACACCGGTAACTGAACTCACTAATCGAGTTGCGCTATTCTGGCAACTCCATTGGGATAAACTAATATCGGGCTTTCCCTATTACGCCTTTCGTTCCCGATTCGTCTACTGGTGGAAGAAGTGCGTAGCCACCTATAAACCGCCGCCTATACTTGAGGAATTCAATGATGAGACCGAGGCGAAGATTTCCCGCCGCGCTCATTCAACAGTCTCTCCGGCACACAGTGAATTGACGCCCGAAGAACTACAGGCGCATCGCGAAGGCTACCGTTTGGTGCGCGCAACATTCTTTCGCAGGGAAGACCGCAAGAAGAGCGGGGCCAACATCCCTGTTGACGACGCTTATGAAAACGAGCGATTGCGAATGGCGCTCGACCAGATATGGTTTCACCATATCCAAACCCTGCCGGACGAAGACATCCCTCGCCTCAGCGTTAAACAGATAATAGAGCGGCAGCCTTTCCTCAACGAAACGACTGTCTATGTTCTGACCCGCCGCATAAAATTGAGGATCTGGGCCTACACCCTCGCCCGGTTCGACCGTCTCAGCAACGACCGTGTTCGCTCGGCGAAAAAAGTCTTCGGAAGAGGTAAGGATGAAACCCCGCTTGAGAGAGAGCCGGGCGTTGAAACAATCGCCTCGCTTGCGAGGATGATCCCATGGAATCAGACGATGCTGTGGGCTTTCACGGCGCACATCTTCCTCCACCCGAAAGTTCTGCCGCAGCGCCCCTCCCCGTTGCAGTTCCGCGACTACATAAGGGAGCTGTGGTGGTGGGTAATGGCTGACACCTTTGACGAGGCGATCAAGCGTGGAGCAGGCTCCGGCAGCGCCTCATTCAAAGCCGCGCTTCGCGCCCTACACAGGAAAGCCTTTGAGCAAATCATAGAGAGCCTGCGAAAACTCAACGTCGAGCGTGAACTCGACCTCTACCTGTCAGACCGCGATTTCACGGAAGAGCGTAGCGAGGCTATCCGCTTAGTTGACGGCCTGCTTGGAAGTGATGACGTTTACAAAAACTTTGAACAGCGTGCGCGCAATTGGCGCGCAAGGGCCGCACAGCACTGGATCGTCCCGGTCTGGTACCTCAAGCACGTTGAGGGCGTGAGGAAAGAAGAGCTTCTGCCTCGCCTTATTGCCGACCAGCGCGAGGCGCTCTCTATCGTAGAGCTGTATCAGGCGATGACCGGGCTGCCTTGATTTCACCTGGGGTTTATGGACACAACGGAAGCAAAAAGAATAATCGCTTCTTACTTAACCGGCCACCAGAGGGTGACCCGTGAGGAGCTTAATCAAGCCTGCGAGTCTATCAAGTCCGACGAAGTGTATCTGCTCTATCTCAGGCAAGAGCTTGGACTGGGTGACGACTGGGTAATCCTGTGCGATGCGTTCGCCGAGCGGGCGGCGGAGTTTTGCGAAATGAGTGATGAGGAACGGCGCGATGAGATGCCGGACCTCCTCGAACACCTCGGCACGTGCGGCTCGTGCCGAGGGCTCTATTGGGAAATAAGCCCTTTGTGGAGAGAGCAGGCAGCAGCCACGGCGAGGTCATTCACAAGGGAGCTTAGCGAGCGCATACGCCTGCTCATTGATAAAGCGGGACGGATGCGCGAACAGGGGCTCGGCCCTCCGCCGATTTATCTTCCGCAGGTCGTCCCTACATTGTCGCCATCTGAAGAAGGGTTGCCGGAACTTGCCGGTGCGGAGAAGAGAAAGGAATGGTCGCTTATCGACGAAGCCGCTGATTGCGAACTGAAGATAACCATCGAGGGGCAAGCGGGCAGAGGCGCAAAGGTCTCCTGTTGGATTCAGCCGGGACCGTCCCAGAGAATTTCAGCAGAGCGGACTAGCATCGAGGTGTGCGATGCCGCCACAGGCTCTCTGCTGCTTGCTGGCAAGCTCTCGGACATCGAAGTGGAGCCGATATATCTCGCGCCTGGTTCATGGCTAATACACCTGCTCACGGAGGGCCGCGAAGGCTCGTTCGACTGGAGAATACCGCTGGAACTGAGCGCGGAAGAGTGAGCGCTCCGAAGAGTCAACACCTGAGGAATAACCGTGACCAATGATCGCGAACAAGATGAAAGGGCTTCCGCAATGTGGGCCGAGTTGCGCCCCGGCACGGAGCTTGGCGACCGTTACGTGATTGAGAAGGTGATCGGGCGCGGCGGGATAGGCGCGGTCTTTCTGGCGAATGATCGCAACCTGCTCGGAAGGCGCGTAGTCATCAAAGTCCTGCTAGACGAAATATCTCAATCAAACGCGGGTGACTATTTCAGGATAAAGTTCGGCCACGAGATAAAGGCGCTGGCCCGCATTAACCATCCGGGCGTGGTCGGAATACTCGATGCCGGGTATATCTCCGATGGCAAGGCGTTCCTCGTGATGGAATACGTGGATGGAGTCACGCTCCGCGCGGAGTTGGATGAGCTGCTGAGGAACCACATAGACGGGATGCCTTTTGACCGCGTGGCCTACATAATCACGCATCTCGGCGCGGCGCTTACAGCCGCCCACACGAATAAAATCTTTCACCGCGACCTTAAACCTGAAAACATAATGATCAAGACTGTCGGCAATGGCCAGCAGGTGAAGATCATAGATTTCGGCATAGCCTCGGTAACCGATACTCAATCAGGCGCATTCAAAACATCAACCGCGATCGTCGGCACGATCGCTTACATGGCTCCCGAACAGTTCCATGGAAAACCTACAGCGTCCAGCGACATCTTTGCGCTCGGCGTTATCGCTTACGAAATCCTTACCGGGCGGAGACCGTTCAATCCCCCGAACCAGTTTCAAGCCCTCGACACGCTGAAGCTGGGCGTCAGGATCAAGCCTTCACTGCTGCGACTCGACTTGCCGCCGGCGGCGGAAGAAATAATACTTCGCGCGCTTTCGTTCAACGCGAAGGACCGGCCCGAGGAGGCGCTGAAATTCAGCGAAGAGCTTGCGAGCGCGCTCAGAACTCAGATCGAAGACCTTCCGCCTCAGCCGCCGCCCCCGCCCGTCATCGACCCTGAGACAGAGCAGATGGGGTCGCATCACCCTCCCGGCGGTCGGGCGCAGGTAGAGATGGCACACGTGCTGTCACTTGAAATAATGGGGTTCTCGTGGCTCAAGACTCAACAGCAACTCCATCTCGTTCAGGAGGTGCAAAGGATCGTCCGCGAGACGGAAGAATTCCGCAGCGCGACTCGCAGGAAGGAAGTCATCTGCCGCTCCGCCGGATACGCGATGACGATCGTGTTCCGACGCGACCCTGAATACCCCGTGCGCTGCGCGGTCCAGATAGCAAAATCTTTGGGCGAGAATCAGCAGATGAAACTGCGCATGGGAATGCACAGCGGCTCGGTCGCTTTGCATGAAGACATAAACTACAACATAGACGCAGCCGGCGCTGGGATCAATATAGCCAAGGCGGTGATGGAGTGCGGGGACGCGGGTCACATGCTTGTCTCGAAGAACGCCAGAGACCTGCTCAACGAAGTGGGCGAGTGGGCCGAATCGCTTCATGACCTCGGCGAGTGGGAGGTCAAACCCGGAGAGCGACTCCACCTGTTCAACTTCTGCGCGGACGAAACCGGCAACCCTGAGAAGCCCCAGAAGGTCAAGTTCTGGGAGTCGGGGGGCAAGGTGGATGACAAAGGAGACAGCCTTCCCCCACCCCCGCCGCGCCCGCGAAATGCGATACTGACGCAGACCCTCAACGTCGTCTACCACCGCGACTCGAGAGGGCAGGAAGGGTTGCGATACACCCCGCACCCTCTAGGCGACGTGGTGCCCCCGCACGCGCTGGTCCGCATTCAGTCACAAATAATACAGTCTTATGTCGGGGCGCTGCGCCTGTCGGCTGATGATCTGACTCGGCGCGCGCTGGTGAATCAGAATCGCGGGGGCAAAGGGATTGAACAGGCCGCGAGCGAGCTTGCCCGCTACGTACTGCCCGAAAAAGGCATCGCGGGAATAATCGGGCAGGGCGTGCACCCTCAGTTTGACACCTATCTCGACGTCGCTTCTGAAATCCCGTGGGAGGCGCTCGAAGAGAGTTATTTCATCTGCTCGAACGGGCACAGGACCGCACCTGCCGTAAGGGCGAGCGATCCATACAAGCCATTTTGCGAAAAGTGCGGCGATCAGATGGTGCCGGCAGGGGGCAAACTGGCACTCGTCTATCACCTGACTCATCTAGTCCACGGCAGCGGGCGACCGGCTGCCGAGGGTCGCCAGTTCCTGTTCATCGAAGACCCGACCGGCGACCTCTGCAATTCAGAACGAGACCCGCAAGGCTTCTGCGCTAATCATCTGGAAACTCTTCATCAGATAATCGAACGTCACGGTTACACAATCAACCTGCTCCGAGGTGGCAACGCGACCGTGAGGCGTGTGCTCAAAGCCATCTCCAATCCTTCGGTCGTCGCGATCTACTATTTCGGCCACGGTTATTTTCCGCAGGACGGCGACGAAGGGTGTCTCGTGCTGGCCGACACGTTGTTCCCCGCGAGCCAGATAGAGACGGCCGCGCCTATGGCCAGGTTCGTTTTCCTCAACGCCTGCGAGGGCGCTGCCGCTGGCCGCAACTGGGACCTCGACAACAGGCCGCGCAACGTCGCCAACGCCTTCGCGCAAGGCAGCCTCGTGAAAGTAGTAATTTCTCCTCTGCTGCCTGTTGTAAGTACACAGGCGGCGGAAGCGGCCCTTGAATTCTTCAAGCATGCGTCGCTTTCAGCCCCGTCGGGCGAGGCTCTGAGAAAAGCCCGCCAGATGAGCTTTCAACGTTATCAGGCCGACGAGCCTCACCTCGCATGGATGGCTTATCGCTACCTCGGCGATCCCAACAGGCCGCTGCCCGTGCCTGTCGAGGCATCAGTAATCATAAACCCGGACGAGGTCACACCTCACATCATCCGCGTCTTTGACGCGGACGGACAGATCAACGAGGAAGTATTCGCTTTCGAGGTTGATGAAGTATTCTTCCGCGCGGCCAAGCGCAGGAATCTGCAAGGCCGAATCACTCTCAGTGCGCAGGACTTCATCGCGGGCCTGTTGCGCAAGGGCGACCTCACGCGCCACCTCCTGCGCAGGCGTGGCAAAGACCCCGATCTCATTTACGAGAAGATATATGAAGTCGTAGAAGAGCCCGAAGCGCAGCCTGGCGAAAACAGCCACCGCATACAGGCTCTGCACGATCTCAGCAATCTGGATTTTGACAACCTGAACGAGGAAAAGCTGAGAGACATATTCTCAAAGTGGGTCGTCCGCGAGAAGGATGAGATCAGGGCGGAACTCATCAACGCGCTCGAAAAAGCCGACCTGCAAGCGCAGCAGAGGCAGGCAGGCGATCAGCGAATCTCAGAGCAGGATATCCTCGAATGCATAATAGAGGAAGCCGCATGGGGCGAGCTTTCTCGGATAGGGCTGCTCGCTCCCGATGAAATCAGGCGACTCCTCGAAGAGCGCAAGCTGACGGATGAAGTAGACGAGAACGGAGGAATCTCACTTGCCGCGCTCGACGCCGAGGCAAGAAAAATCATCGAGGCCGCGCACATACTTTCAAAGCAGCGGGGCGAATTCCCCATCCCAAACCGATTGATGCTTGCGGCGTTCCTCGCCGATGAGAAGCGGGTTGCATCGAAAGTCCTCCGCAGCGCGGGCTACGATCCGCAGAAGCTTTTTGAGATTATGATGGCAACCACGGAAGGGAGGTCGCCGCTCAGCTTCGCTCTCAGCGAAGAAGCTTGCAGCAGAGTCGTGACGCCTGTGATTGAGCTTGCGGCGAGCAACAAACCCGAAGGCGAGCAGATCCGGGAAGAAGAGCTGTTCAGGGCGTTTTGCGCGAAGGCCGATCCTAAATTCAAGCAGGCGCTCCAGCAGATCGAGCCGCAGGTTGATCTTGACTGCATTTTCGAGCTGCTCCAGATGACACTGGAAGCAAGGAAGGTGATCGAGACGGCGCACGCTATTTCTCAGCAGCGCGGAATATCGCCCATCCCGATTCGGTTGATGCTTGCGGCTTTTCTCACAGAGCCGGATGGCAACGCCGCGCAGGCGGTCCGCCGTCAGGGCGCAAGGCCGGATCAATTGCGCCAAGATTTGATCGGGTCAACAGCGAGCCTATCCTCAGAGCAATTTCCTATCACCCGACAGGCCTGCGAAAAAGTCGTGACTCCCGTTATCAACCGCGCAAAAGAGATTGCCGAGGGCGCGGACGTGAGCGAGGAGATTCTCTTCAAGGCATTCTGCGATGTCGTCCCGGAGAGCTTCACGCAGGCGTTGAGGCAGAACGGGGTTGATCTGCGCGCCCTTGGGTCGGGCATCGGGCCAGTTGTGACGCTGCTTGATGACGCTCAACAAAAGAAGCAAAAGACGGGTTCCGAGCAGTTTGACGAAAAGACCTGGGGCGTGCTCGTCGAATCCGCCCGCCTTGCCCGGATGCAGGGGTGGGCGGAGGTTAGGACCCCGCATCTTTTTGCCGCGATGATAGGCGACGGGTCGGGGGTCATAGGGCTCGCCCTCAAACGCGAGAACATCAACCCCGAAGAGATGAAGGCAGTTGCCCTCGAACTAGTGCCTCCTCGTCCGCCCGTAATACAGGCGTCAGGGAAAATAATTCTAGGAAAGAATGCTCAACGGGTCGTATCGCGCGCCATGCAGATAGCCGCTTCGGCCGGTCGAGCCAGGGTCAGCGAAGATGATCTCGCGCAGTCATTCTTCGCCGATGAGCAGGTGATCATCAACGAACTGCTCCGCCGGGTAGGGGTGCAGAATCTTGTGATCGGGGCGTCGCCGGCAGCGGCGGGCAAGAGGTCGGTCCTTGACGCGCTCGGAATTGATCTTACAGAAAAGGCGCGCTCAGGGCAGTTAGCTGAAATCGTGGGCCGCGACGCCGAGATCGAAACCGCCATGCAGACTCTCTTACTGACTGAGAACGCAAACCCGCTGTTTGTCGGTGAAGCGGGCGTGGGCAAGACCGCGATTGTCGAAGGCATAGCTCGCAGGATCACGCGAGGGCAATGCCCCGCCCGATTATGCTCGATGCGTGTCATCGAGCTATCGGCAGGGTCGCTGGTAGCCAACACGCAAATGCGAGGCGACTTCGAACAGCGAATGCAGAACCTGTTGAGCGAAGCGAGTGAAAACATCATCCTTTTCATAGATGAGATTCACACGATTGTTGGCGCGGGGTCAGGCAACAACGGGCTGGACGCAGGGAACCTGCTCAAAGCCGCGCTCGCTCGCGGAGAAGTGAGGCTCATAGGCGCAACCACGCACGCCGAGTACGAGCAAACGATTGCGCGCGATAAGGCGCTGTTACGCCGCTTCCAGACGCAGGTGATAAGCCCTCCCTCTCGCGAGGCAACAATAAAGATACTATCGGCGCAGCAGAAGATTCTTGAGCAGCATCATGGGGTGCGAATAACCAGGGATGCGAAGATTGCGGCGGTTGATCTCTCGGGGCGATTCATACTCAACAAGCAGTGGCCTGCCAAAGCGCGAGACGTTCTGGAGCGCGCATGCGTACTGGCTGACAGCAGGCGTAAAGGGCATTCCGGAGGCCGCGCGGTGGTCACGGTCGGGCATATCGTCAAGGAAGTATCACGCCTGACCGGCATCCCGCTCGATCGTGTCTCAACACGCGAGGTGGGCGCGCTTGCGACTCTCGAAGGGCGCATCGCAAAACGTATCATCGGCCAGCAGGCCGCGATCCAAACCCTCGTGGCCGCGATACGCAGGGGCCGCCAGGGGCTGTCTGGCGCAAAGAAACCGTGGGGCGTATTTCTGCTCATCGGCCCACCCGGCGTGGGCAAGACCGAGCTTGCGAAAGTGTTGGCGGCGGAAGTATTCGGAGAAGCTGAAGGGTTGATTCGCTTCGACATGGGAGATTTTACCGAGCCGCACTCGAAGGCGAAGCTCATTGGCGCCCCTCAAGGTTATCTCGGGTATAACCAGGGCGCCCCGCTGGTTGAGCATCTTCGCAAGCACCCTTACTCGCTGTTGCTGTTTGACGAGATTGAGCATGCTCACGAAGACGTGCTGGCGGTGTTGCTTAGACTGCTTGCCGAAGGGACGATTGCGGACGCCGACGGCAATCTCGCCGACGCGCGAAACTCCATCATCATACTGACGAGCAATCTTCTCGCGGCTGAACGAGAAGGGCGCAGGCCGGGGTTTGCGCTTGATGTTAAGGCCCAATCAGTTGAGCAGTCGCAGGCCGGCCTGCGACTGCTGCTCGAACGGCACTTGCCCAACAAATTCATTGACCGGCTTGACGCCATCATACGGCTAAACCAGTTGACGGTTGACGACCTGGAAGCAATCGCTGATGCCGAGATTGTTGAAATAGTCAATCGCGCCGCAGTTATCCACAAAGTCAGTGTGGAAGTAGACCCAAAAGTAGCGCGCTGGATAGCCGAGAAAGCCGCGAGCGAGAATTCCGGCGCGAGGGCCGTCCCTCGCGCGATAGATCAATATATCGCATCGCCGCTCGGCGCAATCCTGAGCCGCCCGCAAATGCGCGGCGGCATGAGGATTCAGATAGTCCTGTCTGGTGATGTGATAGAGGTGAAAGAAGCGACGGCCGTTGCTGATCATTCTGATGAACGAAAGGCCGCGCCATGAGCCAGGGCGCGAGCGCAAAATGTTCGAGTGAAACATTCTGTGCAATCGCTATCTATAAGGAATCAGTTCGGGCATCGGGAGCAAGCGTTCGTAGCGCGCGCTCTTAACTTAGGAGAATGATTTATGAAGGATTTCATCCAGAGCTTGTGGGACATGATGTTCGGGCAACAAGACCCTGTCGGCATGGCCGTTAACGTGATCATCGCAGCGCTGTTTATTATCGGGGTCATTGATGTCTCATACTCGTTATTCAAATTGTTCCGCGAACGCGGTTTCATTGGGAAGGCAAAGGCGCTGTTGAGCGATAAGAAGGCAAGTGCGGGGTTGAACGATTTCCGCTCCAGAAGCCCTGCCGACATAGCAGATGCCGTGCTGAAATTCCTTGACCTACCCGCTAATAGTCTCATCGAGCGGCGTGTGGCTCGCGTCATACGGCTTCGCTCGGCCGGGCTGGGCCAGCGCGATGTGCTTCAGCAATTATCGGCAGAGCACGTGGAGGGGTATGGCTCTTTGTCACGCTACCTGGGCGTGACGCTGACGCTGCTGGGGCTGCTCGGCACGGTCTTCGGGCTTAGCATCGCGCTGCTCAAGATACAGGGGGCGCTTGAGGGGGTCAACGACGTAGAGGGATTGGGCGAATTGACTCGCGCCCTGGGCGGGACTTTGCAGGGAATGAAGACGGCCTTTGGCTGCACGCTGGCGGGGCTGAGCACCGCCATACTCTTGTCCTTCCTGAATCACATGACGCGCCGCAATCAATCAAACGTCATTATCGCCCTCGAAGAATTTATCGTTTGTGATCTGCTGCCGACTCTTGAGGGCGTTGATCCCGGCGCGGACGAGGCGGCAAAGGCGTTTGCCAATGTAATGAAAACCGCCGGAACCGATCTTGAGAATGTCAGCAAGAGCGTGGTCACTGCTGCCGGGCAGTTCGAGGCGGGAAGCGCCGCGCTGGCCGCCGTGGCGGAAACAATGAAGCAAACAGTTCTATCATTCTCCACCTCGGCCTCGCAGATAGCAGGGAATCAGCAGGCTTTCACGCAATCTCTCACCGAGATAAAGGGGGCGCTCGCCGCCATGACCGATGCGTCCGCAAAGCAGTTGCACGGGGTGCAGGAATTTACCGCCAATAACAATCGAATCCTCGAAGCGCGACTCGATACGATGGCGAAGACCTCTGAGGTCAACGAGAATGTGCTGAGAGATATAAAGACTATCGCTGAGCAGTTCAACCCTGCGATTCGTGAATACCACGAGCATTTCAGAGGGTTTGTCAACGCTGCGCAGGCCGAGTTTTCGACCTCGCTCAAGTCTCTGCTCACAGAGATAAACAATCATTACAGGGAAGCCGTCACGGGCCACATCGATGATAATCGTAAGGGATTACATGAAAGCCTCGAACAGCACCTCGTCAAGTTGCAGGGGATCGTAGAACAGAACCGCACGGGAGTTTCATCCCTTCTTGAAAAGCATCAAGTCTCGCTCAAGGCATTCTCTGACATGGTTGTGGACTTTGACGAGCGCATACGCAACCTGTTCGACACGCTCGACCCGGCCAGCAACGGATGGTCTGAGCGCGCCGCTTTGTCAATGAGCAAGGAGGCCTGAAGTGAAATTCACCAGGAGCAGTGATGAGCCCGGCGTTCAGGTATGGCCCAGCTACACGGACGTGATGATGAACGTCACCCTGATCGTGCTTTTCTACCTGTTCGCCCAGCTAATCATAAGCAGCCAGACCAGCGCCGTGATGCTTGACATACGCTTCCGCCAAACGAAGTTGCGCCAGATAGTTGAAAAAGCCATCCCGGAATCGCTGCGCAAAGATGTCGTCATTACAGAAGACGGCAGCTTGCAAAAGTACACCTTCGCCGACCGCGTATTGTTCGACAGCGGGCGCGCGACGCTCAAGGAATCGGGCGCGGAGATATTGCAGGCTATCGGGCGAGTATTCAAAGAGCAAGTGGGCTCTTTCAGCAAGATTCAAATCGAAGGCCACACGGACGATCAGCCCATAAAGGTCGGCTTCCCTTCCAACTGGGAACTTTCCAGCGCGAGGGCCACGTCGGTCGTCCGCTTCCTGCAAGATGTGTCGGGCCTCGACCCCAGGTTGCTGTCGGCGACAGGCTATTCCCAATACCACCCGATTGATGAAAATGCCGCCGAGGCAGGCCGGTTGCGCAACCGGCGCATAGAGATAGTGGTCGTCTACTCGGTCCAGCGCGCGTTGAGCGGCTCCGAGAGCAAGTGAGCGAAGTGAAATTGAACCTCATTCCAGTCCACGCTTCTGAGGATAGGGGTGCTCTTTCCAGCACAGTGGGATCCGAAGCTTGGAATTCACGTGACTTGAAGTCGCGGC
>JADMIO011478658.1_pt1 | contig 54869 bp, 52 predicted proteins | sample 8958161 | NCBI WGS metagenome assembly JADMIO01 (sample SAMN16585339, study PRJNA669376) | soil metagenome | isolation source: Crop rotation soil | place: USA: Cullars Rotation, Alabama | collected 2011
CGGCGTTCTTCCGCCACTTCTCAGGGTCAGGCTTCGTCACTGTGTAGCGGGAGAGCGCCAACGCGCCGCCTGTGGCTTCGTCCCAACCGAAGTCGGCAAACCGGGAGATGCGGCCAATCTCGGCGCCCCAATCGTCCGTGAAGGCATCGTAGCGCACTGACAGCCGCCGCCCGGCGGGGATGGCCGCGAGGTCGTCCAGCAGCGTCTCCATACAGATCTGCCATTGGCGCGCGACGATCTCGCCGAGTGGCTGGCCCGTCAGCTCGCGCCAACCCGGCACTAGCAACAGCGACCACGGCGGACCGGGCCAGTCAGGAAGATTGCGGTAGGTTTGAAATCCGCCCGAGCGCCAGGCTTCGAGCATGCTGCTCAGTGTTTGGCGCACGTCGCGGTGCAGATAGATGAAACGCGCTTCGGGAAACACGCGCGCCAGGAACGGAATGCGCAGGGCGTTCTTCGGTGTCTTCTCCAGCATGCGAAGCGGATGCGCTGTCGGAGCGGCGCCGTTGCGGTCGCGCAGCTGTAACAGAAACCGCGCGCGCAGCGTTTCGATTATGTCCGGCGTTGCATCCTCGGCCGTGAGGCGGTTCGAAGAGAACCCGCGGCGCGTCATGCTGAGGTCGGGCATGCCTTCGATGACCATGTGGCTTTCACCGCCCACCGTGTAGAGCGCCGGCGCGCGCGCCAGTGTTTCGAACAACAGTGTCGAACCCGAGCGTGGCGGTGAGACGATGATCAGCGGCCGGTCGAAAATCGGATCGGCGCTCATCCCGCGCAGACGTTAGCGCGGTTGCGCCCTTGCACTGGAGAATCCTCGCCGATGATGACGTTGCAAAGTCCAGCGAGGATCGCGTTGAAGAGATTGAGATCGTTCAACAGCGTGATGGGCGCCGCCAGCGGGCGCACAGCGGCCACGAACGCGTCGCGCCGCGCGCGATAGTGGGTCTTGCCATGTGCGCCGATGCCGAACTGCGCCCATAAGCCCCGCCAGTCGCGAACGAAAATCGCCGCGAGGTCGCGCAGCTTGTCTATGTTTGGGTGATTGGTGGATTCCGAGAGCAGAAAACCCAACCGCGATTCAATTTCCCAGGGCGTCATCACCTCCGGGATACTGACGTTCTCAAGCACCAGTTCGGGGCGGGCATCGGGTTGGAACGCGACATCCCGCGCCGCCCACCGCGTGTAATCGGCGTTGCTTGGGTGCGCCCGTCCCTTTGCCGCCAAATCCCAGAAGCGCGCACCGCCGACCGTATCGACGACCAGGTGAATGCGCCGAACACTGGGGCCGTTGATCACCTGGTGAATGCGCCAGGTGTCGAAGATCCAGCATTCACCTGCCGCCATGTGCACTTCGCTTTCGCCGCAGAGAAAGCGCACGTCGGGTGCAGTGACGATCGGGATGTGAACGCGCGTGCGCTCGGCCCAGTAATAGCCTTGGTCCGCATGCGGGGTGACTTCGGCCATGCCATCGAGGCGCATCAACCGCGTGCGCCCCAGCGTCGCGCCGATCGCCGCCACCGTTTGCCAAAGGCAGGGTGAAGCTTGCAGCGCCGGCGTCGGGCGCATCGGCGGCGCGAAACTTTCATTACCGGCTTCGCCATTGGAAGCGATCAGCGGCAGCATTGCATTGCCCGGAAAGTTTTGCGGATGCGGACGCCATGCGTCCTCGCCGAGCGCGGTGACTTCTTCAGCCAAACGCGTCGCGTCAAAGCGCAGCGGCAGCTGAACGAATGCGTTCGGCAGCTTCAAGTCGTTCACCCCGTGAGTGAAGCAAGATGAAGTTTCTCACGCCGCGCTGACAGACCAGTCCGTCGCAAAACCACGGCCAGTCGCCGCGAAACAGTGGCCTGTCGATGAAGGTTGCTGAATTAGCAGAAGAAATACGATATCAATTATGCGTTATTACAGCTAATTCCAGCGCTGCACCTCTGTGCGGCGATTGAGTTGACGTCCGGCCGCGGTTTGGTTGGTGGCGATCGGTTCGGATTCGCCCTTGCCCACGGCGCGCATCCGCGTGCGCGCAATGCCGTGCTCGACCAGCCAGTTCACGACCGCTTGAGCTCGGCGTTGCGAGAGCCGGTAGTTGTAGGCGTCGCTGCCAACCCAATCGGTGTGACCCTCGATGTCGACGTTCATGCTCGGATCGGCCTGCAAGGTCGCCAGCAGCGGCGCGAGGATTTCATCCGCTTCCGGCCGCAGATTGTACTTATCGAAATCGAACAACACGGCGTAACTGGCGATCGGCGGCGGCTCGGCTGCGGGCTCAACGGGCGGCGGCGGCGGTGATTGCAGGAGTCGAGCGCGTTGCACGCACGGCGTGCCTGCTTGCTCCATGGCGTGGCGAACCTCCCTGTCGAAGCAAAGCAGCTGCAGCGCGGCGTCAGGATAACCCAACGCCTCAAGCGCGCGCGCATTGTGCCGGCGCCGACAGCTGACGTCTTCCCAGGTCGACGCCACCGAGAAGCCAAAGCCGATCGCCTGCAGCCCCAGCGAGCGCGATCGCATGCACGTGTCTTCCGAGGCGCTCAACGGCGCAGCGAAGGCCGTCGCGGCGACGCGCGACGACGTGGCGTCGCTCGCGCTTGCACCATCTCCATCATCGCCAACCGCCAGCAGACTCGGCGTCGCCGTGCTGCTGTCGCGGTCAACGGCGAGCGGGCCGGCGTGCGCTTCGGGCGCGGGCGGCAACCCGAGCGCAAGCGTCGCCAGCGCGAGACGGAATGGGCGCGTGCGCATACGCGTCGTTAGTGCGTGGACGCTTCGTTCGCGGCAGCCGCTGGCGCGCCCGGACACGGCGTCCCGGCTCGGTTCATGGCGCGGCGCACGTCTGAGTCCACGCACAGCAGCGCGACGGCGGCGCTGTCGTAACCCATGTGCGCGAGTTCGCGCGCGTTCTTCAGCCGCTGACAATTGTGGTCGCGCCAGGTCGTGCCTACCGACACGCCGAACGCCATGCCCTGCGCGCCAACCGAGCTGGAGCCCATGCAAGTGTCTTCAGTGGCGATGATCGGTGCGGCGTAAGCGGTCGAAGCGGCCGTGCGCCCATCCCGCCCGTCGTGGCCATTTTGTCCGTTCTGACCGTTTTCACCGTTGGCGCCATTTTCCCCGTTCGTGCCGTTCGCACCGTTCTGCCCATTCGAACCGTTGGCGCCATTGGCGCCGTTATTTCCATTGGCGCCGTTTTGACCGTTCACGCCGTTGGCGCCGTTCGAACCGTTGTATCCGTTTGAGCCGTTCTGTCCGTTGGACCCGTTATAGCCGTTGTGCCCGTTCTGACCGTTCTGACCGTTCTGTCCGTTTTGCCCGTTCTGGCCATTTTGTCCGTTATAGCCGCCGTAGTTGTTGTGATGAGTGCTGCCGCCCGCCGCGGCTTCGGTGATGAATGCGGCGGTGCTCAGCAACAGGATCGCGGCCATAAGGCTCACGCTGTTCGCGCGCATTGATGTGTCCCCCTGGAGATGCGCGAAGCGCGCGCATTTTGTCCCCCCAGTCCTCGGTTCCACTCCCTGCGATCTGCGGCTCTTAGTCAATCAAAGCCTTATAAAAACGCGTTCATCTCGCGACGGCGTGCGTCGCTGCGTTTGCGAACGCAGGCGCACGAAAGAACGTTGCCGAGCCCAAAATCTCGTGCACGTCCTTGAGCTTGCCGCACTGCTCCGCTACGCCGCGACCATGACAATCGCTTTCATTTTTCCCGGCCAGGGCGCGCAGGCGCCGGGCATGGGCAAATCGCTCCACGATGCGTTCGGTTCTGCGCGCGAAGTGTTTCAGGAGGTGGATGAAGCGCTCGGCGAGAAGCTTTCGCGCCTGATCTTCGAAGGGCCCGCCGATGAGCTGACGCTCACCGCCAACACGCAGCCGGCTTTGATGGCAGTCAGCCTGGCGGCCATGCGCGTGCTCGAGCGCGAGTTCGGCGTTGGCGTCGGCAAAGCGCTTTACGTCGCCGGCCACTCGCTCGGCGAATATTCCGCGCTCGCCGCCGCGCGTGCGCTTTCGATCAGCGATACCGCAAAGCTCCTGCGCACACGCGGGCGCGCCATGCAGGCAGCCGTCCCAGTTGGCGAGGGCGCCATGGCCGCGCTGATCGGCAAGGTTGATGTCGCGACCGCCGAAGCGATCGCCGCGGAAGGATCGGCTGCGGGGGTCGTGGTTGTCGCCAATGACAATAACGTCGGCAACGTCGTCATTTCCGGCGACAAAGCCGGTGTCGACGCCGCGCTCGCCGCGGCCAAAGCCAAAGGCGTGCGCGCCATTCCGCTGAAGGTCTCCGCACCGTTCCACTCGCCGCTTATGCAGCCGGCCACCGATGTCATGTCTGCGGCGCTGACCGATACCGACATTGAGCCGCTGACGGTGCCGCTTGTCGCCAACGTCACCGCGCGTCCGGTGAATGAACCCACGACCATCCGGCGCTTGCTGGCCGAGCAAATCACCGGCCGCGTGCGCTGGCGTGAAAGCGTCGAATGGATGGCCGGCGAAGGCGGCGTTGCGCGTTTCATCGAAGTGGGCGCCGGCAATCAACTCTCCGGCATGGTCAAGCGCAATGCGCCGGACGCCGAGGCCCTTGCGCTCAACGAACCGGCCGATTTGGAAGCCTTCGCGAAGACAGTGTAGCGTTCGCGCATGCGGATAGTGCTTCTCGCGATCGCGTTTCTGGTTTGCGGCGTAACAGCGGTTTCGGCGCAAACCCAGCGCTGGCCGACGCCGGAAGCCAATCAGTACTGGCATCTGAAGCAAGAGCGCATGGAGGCTTATCGCGCGCGCGACCGCGCAGCGATGGAGCGCCTGCTATCGCCGAGCTTCGTCGCGATGAGCGTTGGCGGCGAGCATCAAAGTCGAGATCAATATCTGGCCTCGGAATTCTCGTCGGAGCGGCAGGCCGGGCCTACGACCGAAACAGAGGTCGCCGATTTCAATGTAACGCGTGTCGGTTCAACGTTGATCCTGGCCTATCGCGAAACCGAACGCAGCAACGTGGCCGGGCAGGTGTTCGAGGTGCATTTGTCGCGGCTCGACGTTTACGTGCGCCAGCGCGGGCGTTGGCTGTTGCAAACCATGAGCGCCGTGCGCTTACCCGAAGCGCCGCGCACGATCGAAGTCAGCGCGGCGCGCCTTGCGGAGTACGTAGGCGTCTATCAGTACGGACCCGGGATCACGTCTACAGTGCGTCTCGTCAGCGGCCGTCTGATGGAGCAATCGACCGGCAATCCCGAAGTTGAAATGCTGCCGGTCGGCCCTGACGAGTTCTATTCGCCGCCCGACCTGGAAGCCCGCGCCGTTTTCGAGCGCGACGCGAGCGGGCGCGTGATTGCCCAAGTCTATCGGTCTGGCGCACAGACGCTGCGCGCGCCGCGCGCGCAATGAGCCGTCAAATCGCACTGCTGCGCGGCGTTAATCTCGGCGGCCGCAAAGTGGTGATGAGCGAATTGCGCGCCGCTTGTGAAGGCGCCGGCTTCACCGATGTCGAAACTCTGATCGCCAGCGGCAACCTCGTGCTCGGCTCGACGCTCAGGGGCGAGAAGCTGGAGAAGAAGCTCGAAGCCGTCATACTGGCGAACCTCAGCCTGAAAACCGATGTCCACGTCCGCGACGCCGCTCAGCTCGAAGCCATCATCGCCGCCAATCCCTTCAAAGCGTTCGCGAAGGCCAGCCCCAACTACCTCGTCGTCTATTTCATGCGCGCCAAGGCCAGCGCCGCCGAGATGGAGACTATGCGGCGAACCTCGATGACCGGTGAAGAGGTGAAGCAGGGCGCTGGCTGCCTCTACATCAAGTTCCCGAAAGGTCAGGGCGTCTCCAAGTTCAAGACCCCCAAGCTCGGCACAGCGCGGAACTGGAATACGGTGACGAAGCTTGCGGCCATGGCGGCCGGGGAATAAGGCGAGCCGCGAAGAGGGACCCATGTTCGATCTCAAAGGCAAAACCGCGCTGGTCACCGGCGCTTCCGGCGGCATCGGCGGCGCCATCGCGAAGGCTCTCGCGGCGCAAGGCGCGCGCGTCGCTCTTTCGGGCACGCGGGTTGAAGCGCTGGAGAAGCTGAAAGCGGAGATCGGCGGCGATCATCCGATCACGCCGTGCAATCTTTCCGATCCAGCGGCAGTGGATGCGCTGGTTGGCCAAGCCGAGCAGGCGCTGGGTGGCCGGCTCGATATCCTCGTGGCCAATGCCGGCATCACCAAGGACGGTTTGATGCTGCGGATGAAGGACGAGGATTTTCAGAGCGTCTTGAAGATCAATCTCGAGAGTTATTTCCGGCTGTCGCGAGCCGCTCTCAAGAACATGATGCGCAATCGCTGTGGCCGCATCATCGGCATCACCTCTGTCGTCGGCGTCACTGGAAACCCCGGACAGGCGAATTACGCAGCGTCCAAGGCGGGCATGATTGGTTTCACCAAAGCGCTCGCCGCCGAGGTCGCCAGCCGCAACGTCACCGCCAACACCATCGCGCCCGGCTTCATCGCCTCACCGATGACCGATGTTCTGAACGAAGCGCAAAAGACTGCGCTGCTGACCAAAATCCCTGCGGGACGGCTGGGCGAGGGCGCCGATGTCGCCGCCGCCGCCGTCTATCTCGCCAGCGAGGAAGCCAGCTACGTCACCGGCCAAACGCTGCACGTGAACGGCGGGATGGCCATGATCTGAGGGGCTGCCTTCTGGTTTCGGGGCGCCCCAGAGAGAGAAAAAAGCTTGCGCGGGGCCTTTCCCCTGTCCAAAACCCGGCTCACATAGCTCCCTTCCGGGGCTCAGCATCTTTCAATATTGGCGAGGCGTGTATGTCCGAAGGCACGGTTTTAGAGCGCGTGAAGGCGATCGTTGTGAAGCACTTGGAAGCCGCGCCGGATAAGGTGACGGAAAAGGCCAGCTTCATCGACGATCTGGGCGCCGACAGCCTCGACAACGTCGAGCTCGTCATGGCGTTTGAAGAAGAGTTCGGCATCGAAATTCCGGACGACGCGGCCGAGCATATCCAAACGGTCGGCGACGCCGTGAAGTTCATCTCCGAAAAAACCAGCGGCTGAGACGCGCCCAGTGCGGCGCGTAGTCATCACAGGCATTGGTCTTGTCACGCCGCTCGCGGGCAACCGCGATGCGACGTGGGAACGGCTGCTCGCGGGTAAGTCCGGCGCCAACCGGATCGAACACATCAAGGTCGATGACCTGCCGTGCAAGATCGCGTGCTTGGTGCCGCGCGCTGATGGCCGCGGCGGTGGCGCCGGCGACGCGCATGCGTTTGATCCCGACAAAACATTGTCCGCGAAAGAACAGCGCCGCGTCGATGACTTCATCGTCTTCGGCATGGCGGCGGCGGACGAGGCGATCGCGGATTCGGGCTTCAAGGCCGAGACTCAAGAACAGCAAGAACGCGCAGGCGTTCTGATCGGCTCCGGCATTGGCGGCCTCAACACCATCGAAGCCAATTCGTTGCTGTTGGAGCGTGAAGGTCCGCGCAAGATCAGCCCGTTCTTTATTCCGAGCGCGCTGATCAATTTGGTCTCTGGCCAAGTCTCCATTCGCCACAAGCTCAAAGGCCCCAACCACGCAGTCGTCACCGCGTGCGCCACTGGCGCGCATGCCATCGGCGACGCTGCGCGCCTCATCGTTCACGGCGATGCCGACGTGATGGTCGCCGGCGGCGCTGAAGCCGCGATCTGCCGGCTCGGCATGGCGGGTTTCTGCGCCTCGCGCGCGCTTTCGACCGCTTACAACGACACGCCCGAGAAGGCTTCGCGGCCATACGACAAAGATCGCGACGGCTTCGTGATGGGCGAAGGCGCGGGCGTTGTGGTGCTTGAAGAATACGAACATGCCAAAGCTCGCGGCGCGAAGATCTATGCCGAGGTGAAGGGTTACGGGCTCTCCGGCGACGCCCACCACATCACGGCGCCATCTGAGGATGGTGACGGCGGCTTCCGCGCCATGACGGCGGCGCTCAAAGACGCTGGCCTCGCGGCTGGCGACATCGATTACGTCAACGCCCACGGCACCTCGACGCCGCTCGGCGATGAGATTGAATTGAAAGCCGTCGAGCGCCTGTTCGGCAAATCCGCGTCGAAACTCTCGCTGTCCTCCACCAAGTCAGCGATCGGGCATTTGTTGGGTGCGGCGGGCGCCGTTGAGACAATTTTCTGCGCGCTCGCCATTCGCGACGGCGTCATTCCGCCGACGCTGAACCTGGACAATCCTTCAGTCGAGACCGCCATAGATTTGACGCCGCACAAAGCGAAGAAACGGGCTGTGAAAGCGGCCATGTCTAATTCGTTCGGGTTCGGCGGCACCAACGCCGCTGTGATCATCACAGCGGTGAACTGATGGCGCGGTTCGAGCGGCAAAAGCCCAGGGGCGGCGGCTTCTGGGGTTTCATTTCAAAGCTTGTGTCGGTGCTGATCGTCGCCGCTGTCGTCGGCTTCGTCGGCATGTTCGCGATGCAGGCCGAAACCAGTCGCCCTGGCCCCTCGCAGCATGCGACCGATTTCGTCGTCGAACGCGGCGCCTCGGTGAATACGATTGGCCGCGGCCTGCAACGCGCCGGCGTCATTCGTGACGCGCGTGTTTTCCGCGCCGCCCACTTCCTCTACGCGCGTAACGGGGTGGTGCAGGCCGGCGAGTACGGGTTTCCGGCGCACGCCTCGCTCCGCGATGTATTGGAAATGATGGTGAGCGGGCGCGCGCTGCAGCATCCGATGACCTTCCCGGAAGGCATTACCGTGGCCGCAGCCATGCGCATGATCGAGCAATCCGATGTGCTGACCGGGCCGATGCCTTCGCCGCTGCCGCCGGAGGGCTCTTTGATGCCCGACACCTATCACGTGCAGCGCGGCATGACGCGCGCGGCGCTGATCCAGCAAATGCAGGACGCGCAGCAGCACGCCATTGCTCAGATCTGGGAGGGCCGCGATCCAAGCATTCCGGTGACGACGCCCGAAAAGCTGATCACGCTTGCTTCGATTGTCGAGCGCGAAACCGGCGTTGGCTCCGAGCGATCGCAGGTGGCGGCGGTGTTTTCCAATCGCCTGCGCAGGCCGATGCGCCTCGAAAGCGATCCCACCATCATCTACGGCGTCTGCAAGCAATTCCCCGCGCGGTGCCGCGATGGGCGCCTCGTTGAAGCCAATGGTGCGCCACGTGTGATCCGCCAGAGCGAGATCCAGCTCAACACCGGCTACAACACCTATCAAATCGACGGCCTGCCGCCGACCCCGATCTGCAACCCCGGCCGCGACGCGCTCATGGCTGTGGCGCACCCCGCAACCTCTAACGCGCTATACTTTGTCGCTGATGGCACCGGCGGGCATGCATTCGCCGCGACACTGGCGGAACACCAGGCCAATGTTGCGCGCTGGCGCCAGATCGAAGCGCAGCGCCTTGCCGCTGAGCGCGCCGCCGCCGCCCAGCATCAGGCGACGCCCGCCGCCGCGCACCCCTAAGAGACTCCCCGTTCACGCGCGAACGGGTTAGAGCCTAGGCCATGAGCATTTCAGGCATGACCGGCTTCGCGCGCGCCGAGGGCGATCACAACGGCCTGCGCTGGATCTGGGAGATCAAGAGCGTCAACGGACGCGGCCTCGATCTCAAGCTGCGCTTGCCGAGCGGTTATGACTCATTGGAGCAGCCGGTGCGCGCCGCCGCAGCACAAGCGTTCAAGCGCGGCTCGCTGCAGGCCACGCTAAGCTTCGCGCGTGGCCCCGCCGCCGCGCCACCGCCTCGTATCGATTTCGCACTCGTCGAACAATTGCTCACGGCCGGAGACGTGTACCTCACCGCCAAGCGTGTGCGGAAGCCGACATGGGATGGCGTGCTCGCGTTGCGGGGCGTGATGCAGGCCGAAGACGCCGCCGAGCTGACGCCCGAAGCGCGCGTCGCGCTCGATGCGGTATTGAGCGGCGGGTTTGCGCTGGCGTTGCAGCATCTCGGTGAAGCGCGGCAGGCGGAGGGACGCTCACTCGCCGCCATCTTCGCTGAGCTGGCGCAGAAGCTCGAAGGTCAGATCAAAGACGCGCGTAAGGTTGCGGCTGGCGTTCCGAATGCTGTGCGCGAGCGGATCATGCAGCGGCTCGAAGGATTGGCGCCCGAGGTGAAGCTCGACCCGGCCCGCTTGGCGCAGGAAGCGGCGCTCGCGGCTACCAAGGCGGATGTGCAGGAAGAACTGGAGCGCCTCACCGCGCACGCCGCCGAGTTGCGCGCGCTGTTGACGAAGCCGGAGCCCGCGGGCCGGCGCTTAGACTTCCTCAGCCAAGAACTGACGCGCGAAGCCAACACGCTGTGCTCCAAATCGGCAGATCTGGAGCTGACGCGAATCGGCTTGGACATGAAAGTGACGGTCGATCAGATCAAGGAGCAGGCCGCCAATGTTGAATGAGCACGTCGCGCGGCGCGGCTTGATGTTTGCGCTCTCGAGCCCCTCCGGCGCCGGCAAATCCACGCTGGCGCGCAAGTTGATCGAAGACGACGCCAACATGGCGCTCTCGGTCTCGGCTACCACCCGCGCCAAACGCGGCAACGAGATCGACGGGCGCGAATACAAATTCATGGCGCGCGAAGAATTCGAACAGATGGAAGATCGCGGCGAGTTTCTCGAAAGCGCGATGGTGTTCGGCAACCATTACGGTACGCCGCGCGCGCCGGTTGAAGCGTTGCTCATCCAAGGGCGCGACGTGCTGTTTGACGTGGACTGGCAAGGCGCCCGCGCGTTGCGCGCCGCCGCGCCCGAAGATGTGGTCGGCATCTTCATCCTACCGCCTTCGATGGCGGAGCTGGAACGGCGTCTGCACACGCGCGCCGAAGACACTGAAGAGGTGATCAGGAAGCGCATGGCCCGCTCCGCCGACGAGATCAGCCACTGGGAAGAGTACGACTACGTCTTGGTTAACACGCTGCTTGAGCAGACGCTGGCGCAAATCAAACAAATCCTGGCCGCGGAACGCCTCAAGCGGTCGCGACAACTTTGGCTGAAACTGCACGTCGATCGCTTGAAGAGCGGGATCTAATCCAATCACGATGGTCGCCTCTAACAGCGCGTCCGGCGCGGCGATCGTCACCACGCTGCGCAACGCCGGCGCCGTGTTGGATTCGTTCGTCGCATATCATCGCGCCATCGGCTTTGATCGCCTCTATCTGTTCTTCGACGATCCCAATGATCCGGACCTCGCGCGCGCCGGAGCGATGCCCGGCGTGACCGCTATCGCCCATGACGACGCGCTGCGCGCGGCCTGGCGCGACTTGCCGCAGTTCGGCGAACATCAAGATCACATCGATGCGGAGGTCATGAGCCGGCAAGTGTTGAACGCGTTGCTCTGCATGCAACGGGCGCGCGATGACGGCTACGACTGGCTGCTGAGCATCGACAGTGACGAATTATTCCTGAACACGGGCGGCGATCTCAAACAGCATTTCGAGGCGTTAAATCAGGCGGGCGTCGACACCGTTGTTTACGCCAACTGGGAGGCCATCCCCGAGACGGACGACGTCAAGGATTTCTTTCGCGAGATTGAGCTCTTCAAGCTTGCGGTGAACATGCGCCCAGCGAACTTCGAAGCGGCGCGCCCAGGCATCCAAGCACGCTTCCCGCAGATCACGCCGTACTATCACTTCTACGACAACGGCAAATCCGCGGTGCGCCTCGGCGCGGACGGCATGGCGCCCGATGGCGTTCACCGTTTCAAATCAAAGGGCGGCCCGCGCAAAATGGTGCGGAGCAAACGCCAGTTTGTCTTGCATTATGCGTGCTGCGGATTTCAGCACTTTTGGTCCAAATACCAAACGCTCGGAAAGTTCGACGACCTGTGGTGGGGCCGCGGCGATATCGCAAAGGCCATCGGAACCTTGCACCTGGAATCGCGCGATGTCGTAGCGACAGGTGATCGCCACGCGGCGCTTCAATTCTATCGGCAAAGAATCGCCATCGTTGACCCAGCGAAAGCGCGCGCGCTGATCGACTCCGGTTTTGCCACGCGCATCGAGACACCAAAGAAAATTCTTGCTGAGATCGCCGCAACCGCGACCGGCGCGCCATGAAGTGCTATGCGCTGATGCATCGGTTGCGCGCAAACGGAGGGTCAGATGGGTGAGCTTGACGGGCGTGTAGCCCTGGTGACCGGAGCGGCGCGCGGCATTGGCGCGGCAACCGCTCGTGCTCTTGCGGCGGCCGGCGCGAAAGTGGTGATCAGCGACGTCGCGGACGGCGCCAAGACCGCTTCAGATCTCGACGGCGCCTATGTGAAACACGACGTGACCAGCGAAGAGCAATGGATCGCAGCCGTGGCTTTCGCGAAACAGACGTTCGGCGGGCTCGATATCCTCGTGAACAATGCCGGCGTGTTCTGGGTGAAGCCGCTGGCGATGGAGACGCTCGAGGATTTCCGCCGCATGCAGCAGATCAACGTCGAAGGCGTATTCCTCGGCCTGAAGCACGCCATTCCCGCCATCGCCGAGCGCGCCGACAAATGGGACGGCGGCGGCGCGGTCGTGAACTTATCGTCGGTGGCCGGCATCGTCGGCGGCCCCAACATTATCGCCTACAACGCCTCCAAAGGCGCGGTGCGCTTGATGACCAAGTCCGCGGCTTTGGAATTTGCAGGGCAAAAAGTGCGCGTAAACTCAGTGCATCCCGGCATCATCGATACGCCGATGATGGCCGAAGCCGCCGATGTGATCGGCAAGGCGACCGGGCAGGGCGCCAACAGTATGCGCGCCAGCTTCGCCGAGCGCCATCCGATGAAGCGTATGGGCCGCGACACCGATGTCGCAAACGCCATTAAATTTCTCGCATCGGATGCGGCCGCGTTCATCACGGGCTCTGAGTTGATCGTCGATGGCGGGATGACGGCGATCTAAGCGCTGGACGCGCGCCACGCGTCCGCAAGCGCGCGGAAACCCGCCTGGTCGATCTCTTCGGCGCGCGCCGTGGGCGTGATGCCCGCTGCCTGCAACAACCCTTCCGCCTCCGGCGTCAGCGAACGCAGTGCGCTGCGCAGCATCTTGCGTCGCTGCCCGAAGGCCGCCGCCGTTACGCGCTCGAGTGCTTCCAGGTGGGCGTAGGCGTCTTCACGGTCCGTGAGCCGAACAACAGCAGAATCCACTTTCGGCGGCGGCGTAAACGCGCGCGCTGGAACGGTGAATTCAAGTCGCGCAGCACACCGCGCCTGCGCCAGCACAGCGAGGCGCCCGTACGCGTCACTACCCGGCTTGGCGACAATGCGCTGGGCGACTTCTTTCTGAAACATAAGCGTCATCGGGCCACGCCAGGCGCCGGCCTTCAACCAGCGCACCAGCAATTCCGTGCCGACATTGTAGGGAAGGTTCGAGATAATGTGCGCGCTGCCAGCGCCAATCAGCGCGCTTTGATCGATCCTAAGCGCGTCTCCTTGCGCGATCTGCAGACGCCCATCGCTCCAGGCGATGAGCGGCTCCAGCAATGGCAGGAAGCGTTCGTCCTTCTCGATGGCGATCACCCGCGCGCCCGCTTCCAGTAGCGCACGTGTGAGACCGCCCGGGCCGGGACCGACCTCAATCACGGTTTGATCGCGCAAATCTCCCGCGGCGCGCGCGATGCGCCGCGTGATGTTCAGATCCAGGAGGAAGTGCTGGCCTAGCCGCTTGTTGGCCCACAGATCGTGCGCTTCCAACTCTTCGCGCAGGGTCGGCAGCTCGTCGGCGTTCATGACTTCGCGCGGCGCTCAGCCATCTCCCAAGCGAGCTTCAGCGCGGCGCGGAAACTGTCGGCGCGCGCAACGCCCTTGCCGGCGATGTAGAAGCCGGTGCCGTGATCGGGCGAGGTGCGGACGATCGGCAGCCCCAGCGTGACGTTCACCGCGTCCCAGAAGTGCAGCGTCTTAATCGGGATCAGCCCCTGATCGTGATAGAGCGCGATGACTGCATCATAGGTCTTGCGCGCCTCTTCACTGAATAGCGCATCGGCCGAACGCGCTTCGCTCACCGCCCATCCCTCGGCGCGCAGCGCGGCGGCGGCTGGATCGACGATCTCCATTTCCTCAAGCCCGATATTGCCGCGCTCACCGGCATGGGGGTTGAGTCCGCACATCGCGATGCGTGGCGCGGCGATGCCGAAGTCGCGCTTCAACGCTTCGCCGAGCACGCGGCCGACCTGCACGATGCGCTCGCGGCTCAGCGCCTCCGGCACGCGCGCCAGCGGCATATGGATTGTCGCCAGCGCCACCCTCAGCGAAGGCCCCGCCAGCATCATCACCGGCCCACGCACGCCGTTCCACGCGTCATCCTTGGTCAGGTGGGCGATGAATTCGGTGTGGCCCGGAAAGCCAAAGTCGGCGGTGTGCAGCACCGCCTTGGCGATGGGCAGCGTGACCAGACCTGATGCGGCGCCTTCGCGCACAGCGGCCACGCCGCGTTCGATGCAAGCGATCGTGGCGTCAGCGTTGACTGGATCGGGCGCGCCTGGCGTTTCCTCAACAGCAAGCGGTGTGTCCAGCACCGCCAGCACATCCCCGGCCGGCCCAAGCTCTGCAGCGTTGCCGACGACGCTCATCATCGGCGCTTCCATGCCAATGCGCTGCGCGGCGCGCTGCAAGGCATCGGCGTCGCCGATAAAGAAGAACGGCGGCAGGTGACGCCGTTCGGTCCATGCGCGCACCGCCAGTTCGGGGCCGATCCCGGCGGGATCGCCCATCGAAACGGCGAGCGGCTTCATGTCATTTATTGACGCGTGATGATCGACGCTTCGCGGCGAAGATTGCGCAGATAACGCTCGGCGAGCATGTTCAGCTCCTCGCCGCGCAAGCGCTGCTCGATTTCGTCGTGATCGGGCACGCCGCCGCCGCCGGTTTGGCGCACGCACACCACAATGAAGCTCGCCGTGTCGCCATCGACTTGAACAGGAGACGCATGACCGGCGGCAACGCCGTTGATGCGGTCGCGCACCGCCGGCGAGAGATCGGCCTCCGAGGTCGATCCAAGGTCGATCACGTTCACGCCTTCCACTCCGGCGATGAAGTGGTCGATGTCGCCACAGCCCGTGATGCGGCGTTGAACGCGCTCAAGTGCGTTCTGACGCGAGGCTGGGATAGTGATCTGCTTGAGGCCCACCGTCGAGGTCGAGCCTGCGGCCGCGCCCTCGCGGCGATCGCGCATGGCGATAATGTAGACGCCGCTTTGCGTGCGGATAGGCATCGAGACTTGGCCTTGCGCCAATTGAGCGGCCACCGGTTGCAATTGTGTGTCGAGTTCGGTCGAGGCGATCCAACCGAGATCGCCGCCGGTCGCGGCCGAGGGAGCCTGAGAAAACTGCCGCGCCACCAGCGGGAATGGCGCGCCGTGTTGCATCTGCTCCAGCAAGTGCATGGCGCCGTTTTGCATGTCGGTGAATTCCTGCTCGCTTTGCGCGGGCAGGAAGATTTCCGACAGCAGATATTGCGGGCGCGAGGCGTTGGCGGCGATGCGCTGTTGGGTCGTGCGGATTTCGTTTTCTGAAATGCGCACGCGGCTTCCGTACATGCCTTGCATCAGGCGTTCCCAAGCGAGGTTCGCTTGGATCTGATTGCGCAACGATTGCGGCGAGGCGCCGGCGCTGGCGAGCTGCGAGAACATCTGGTCGATGGTCAGGTGGTTCTGCGTGGCGATGTCGTTGAGCCTGCGGTCGACTTGGTCGGGGGTGATGTTGATCTGAAACTTGGCCGACTCTTCCATTTCGAGTCGTTCGTTGATGAGATCATTCAACGCCTGCGCGTTGGCGCGTTGAAGAATTGCTGGCGTGCGCTGCATGCCTGCCGACACCAGCAGCAACGTGGCGCGCTGGCGGACGTCGAAGGTGGAGATGACGTGATCGTTGACGATCGCCGCGACGCCCTCGGCAAGCTGGGCTTGCGCCGGCGCGCCCATGAGTAAAGCGACCGCCAAAGCCGCCGTGGCGGTAACCTGCTTCACGTTCATGTCTTGCTCCGCCTAGCTTCCGCCCAGCACCCCGAGCGAGCGCAGCCCCACCCGGATTTGCACGCCTTCGTTGGGGCCGATCGAACCAGCCTGGGTTTCAGAGCGCGTGTAGGCGACTTCCAGGAAGGTGCAATCGTCCTCGTAGATTGCGCTGATTTCCTGGCGCAAATTTGTGTCTGAATCTAGGTCGCGAACCACACCGAACTGCGCCCGCCAGCCGCGCGCCAGCTGCACGCTGACGTTGGCGTCGAGTTCGTGTTGGGGGTCGCCGGGGTTCAGGGTGTCGTTGATGCTGAAATAACGCGCGCTGCCGCTGAAACGGCCGATCGAGCCGCGAACGCCAAGATCAAGGCGTTCGACGTTGAAATTCTTGTCGTCGAGCTGGAAGCGGGCATCGACGCCGAAATTGTGCCCAAGGTCGACTTGCGCCGCCCCCACCCAGTCCGAAGCTTGTTCGCGCAGGTTCGAGGCCTCCGGGAATTCAGGGACGACCTGATCGCGCCAGCGGCGGCCGAACAGCAGCGACGCGCTCTCGCCTCCGTGCGCCCGCGCGGTCACCCGAACACCGGCGCTCACCCGGCCGCCCGGTTCCCAAAGGTCGTAGTTTGGCGCGCCGTTGGGGCGGAACAGGTCGGAATCGTCGAGTTGGAAGCCGAGGCTGTCTTCGTTGACGATGCGTGGATCGTTGGCGTCTTGGCTCGCATAGGCGGCCATGACCACCGGCTCAAGGATGAGGTCGAAGCTCTGCCCCGGGCGCATGAACGGCCAGCTGGCCTGAACCCCGGCCAGGCCCAGGCCGCGCGTCACGCTCTCGTAGTGATCGGGCGTCGTCTCGATTTGGTAGTAGTCGCCGCGCGCCTGAGCGAACGGGCTGAGCACAATGCCCGGCCCGAAGACCACATCCTTCTCCCAGCTGACGCTGCCGGTGACGCGCCCGTCATTGCCTTCAAAGCCCACGGTCGCCGGATTGTCTTCGCGCGAGAGCGCCACGCCGTTCACGCGGATGCGCGCCTGTCCGTGCAGCAACGGATCATAGAGCACTTGCTCAGCGTCGACGTACGGGAGAATGGCCGGCAGCAGATCGGGCGTATCGATGTCGCGCAAGCCTTGGAAACTGACGAACGAGACTTGCGAGTACGAATGATCATCCTGCCCAATGGCGTAGAGCTGCGAGATCAGCCGCGTGCGCGTGCCGATATAGGGCCCGCGATTTTCGCCGGGACCAGTCAGATCATAACGGCGCAGGTAGAAGTCGTCATAGGTGCGCTCAACGCCGAAGCCCCACTTCCAATAGTCGGTCAGTTGGAAGAGGCCTTCGCCGAAAATGCTGCCGCGTAAACGCTCTTCGCCGAAGCGATTACCGTCGGTGTCGAACAATTGCTCTTGCGTGAACGTTGTCGAAATATCGAACTGGCCCGAGAAGAAGCGCTTGCGGAATTCCAGCCCGAGCAGCGGATTGACGGTCTCGTGCAGCCTAAGCGAGGCGGTGAGATCGGAAGACGGCGAAATCGCCCAATAATAGGGCTGATCGTAGAAGACGCCGAGCTGGCGGTTGCGTCCGATCTCCGGCGTCAGCAAGCCCGACGAGCGTCCAACGCTCGGGTCCGGATTGCCGAAGAACGGCAGATACAAGATCGGCACGCCGGCCACTTCGAGCGTCGCGCCAGAATAGACGATGGTGTGCGTGTTGCGGTCCTGGATCGCGCGGCGTGCGCGCAAGCTCCAAGTCGGCGGACGATTGCCGCCTTCGCAGATCGGGCAGCTCGTATAAATGACGTTGCGCAGTTCGCTCTGTCCCGGTCCGTGCCGCAGCACCGCGCGCGCCGCCAGTGTTCCGGCGCCGCCCATGCGCGAACGCACTTCCGTCGCCACGCCGACATTCAGCTTGTCGTCGGTTTCAACTTCGTCGGCGTAGGTGACCGAACCGTCTTCGGTGACGATCTCGACATCGCCGCTCGCATGCACAGTTCCGAGATTCAAATTGTAGACGACAGTGTCCGCACGCATCGTGCGGCCCTCGTAGCGAACCTGCACATCGCCTTGCGCGGTGATGGTCTTGTTGGCGTCATCATCGATCAGCTGATCGGCTTCGAGCAGCACCGGCACGCCATTGGTCGCATCGCTCGGCGTGGTTGCCGGTGGCGGCGGCGAGGGCAGCGATGCGGGGGTTTGCGCGTGCGCCTTGGGGCTGACGCTGACCGCGATAGCAGCGGCAAGCGCCGCCCACCGGAACGGCGCCCGTTCGGCCGCGCGATCGGCCATCTCCCCCGAACGGACAATGCGCATGCTTCTCAGGCGACTCCCCGGCCTACCTAACCGTCCCAAACCCAAGGCGTCCAGCGCCCGACGCCGCCCTGGCGAACGGGCCGCGCCCGGTGTTGCCGTTCAGCCGTCTTCCAGGAACGCAACGAGCGCCAGCGCAATGAAAATTCCAGCCGCGGGGGCGCTCCAGGCGGCTACCGAGGCCGGTACTGTCTGCGTGATGGCGAAGGCGCCCGCCAACTGGCCGTAGAAGAACAGGAACAGGCCAATTCCAGCCCCGGCGGCGCCCCATTGGGCCAGGTGGCCGAGACGGTAGAGCTGGAGTGAGAAGGCGGCCCCCAACCCGGCCATGGCCGCCAACAACAGTGGGTAGGCCAGCAGTCCTTGGAATTTCAGTTCGTAGCGCGTTGGCGCAAACCCCGCCTGCCTTGCGTCGTGGATAAATCCAGGCAGCGACCAGAACGACAAAGTCGCTGGGTTCACGAAACGATCGATCAGTTCGGTCGCGTCAAGTGCTGTGGGGATCGCCAGGTGCGCTTCATGGGTCGGCGCCTGGCCGGGACTTGCTTCCACAACATTGGTCAGTTGCCAGAAGCCCGGGCGCAATTCCGCTTCGCCAACTTGCATGCGCCGCGAGAACCTCAGCGTGTTGTCATGCATCTCGAAGAACATGAACGTTGCATCAAGCAATTGGGCGCCGCTGGCCCCGACGCGGTCGGCGTGGATCACCACTTGGCCGTTGGGATCGCCTTGGCGGATCCACACGCCGTGCTGTGGCGCCGAATTGCGCTCAATGTCGGCGAGCGCCACTTCACGGTTGGCTTGGAATTGCTGGTAGAAGGTCGCGCCCAGCGGATTGAGCAGCGTGATCGTGAGAATGCCGAGCACGATGCCGACGAACGCCGGCGGCGTCAGGAAGCGCCACGCCGAAACGCCGGACGCACGCATGGCGATCAATTCGCTGCGGCGGTTGAGGCCGATGATCGCCATCATCGAGCCGGCCAGCACCACGAACGGGAGCGTTTGCTCGATCAGCATCGGCGTCTTCAGCAGCGTCAGGCGCGCCGCTTCCATCGGTCCAAGATCGGCGCGCGCGCCGACGGTGCGCATCTCTTCGACGAAATCGATCAGCAGAATTGAAACCAGCACCGCGATCAGCGCGATCAAAATGCCGCCCAACACGCAGACAATGACGTAGCGGCCGAGACGAGAGAGCATGAACCCCATGGCTTAAGCCTCCGCCAAGACAGAGGGGCCAAGTTCGCGCCGTTTGCGCCGCGGCGATCTGCCTGGCAGCCAAACTGACGCGAAGAAGATCACCGCAATCGGCAGCGCGTATTGCAAGGCGTTGAGCCGCGGATCGTCGGTCGCAGCCGCCTGGATGCCGATCGCCAGCAGCCGCACCAGGAGCGCGATCACCGATGCGATCATGATGCGCCTGCCATAGCCGCCGCGCCGAAAATCGCCAACCAGCACGCCTGCCAGCGCAATCAACGCTAGCGCAATGCTGAGCAATGGCGCCGACAATCGCGCGTGCGCCTCCGACAGAAACTCGTTCACGTTGCGTTGGTCGTAGTGCGAGGTCATGTCTGGGAAGAACAGGCTGTAGAGCGTTCGGTCCGATGGTTTGAGGAAGAACAGCTCCGGCTCGTTGAAGGTCTGACCCATCTGCAAGACGTAACGGTCGAAGTCCAAGACATCGACGCCGCCTTCGCGATTGGGCCGCTGCACTTGACCATCGCGCAATACAATCGACGGGCGGCCATTGATGGTGACGATAGCGCCGGCGCGCGCGGTGTAGGTGATCGGCGTGCGTTGACGCGCGTCGTTGATCAACAGATCGCGCAATTCTCCGCCACCGCCGCGTTCGCGTGCGTAGAGTGTCAGCTTGTCGGTTGGATACGTGAATGTGCCTTCGCGGATCAGGCTCGACGCGATGTCGCTGCGCAGCGCGTAATAGACATCGCGACGTGCGCCCAGCGCTGCGGGCTGCACCACCACATTGATGGCGAGGTGCGCGATTGCCGCTAAGGTCGCGAGCTGAATGATCGGGCGCGCGATGGCGTTGCGCGAAATGCCGGCGCCGAACATCACCGCCACTTCGCTTTCCGACTGCATCCGGTTCAGCGCGTAGATCACCGCAATGAACACAGCCATCGGCATGATGAGCGAGATCAGCTGCGGCAGCGCCAGGATCGTTACCCACACGAAGGCAAAGCCTGCGTTGCGGTTGCCGATGATGATGTCGAGCTGGTTGAGGCCTTGGGTCAGGATGGCGATGGCGGCGAGTGCGCCCAGGATCGCCAGCAATGGCGTCAGCACCTGCCGGAACACGTAGGCTGAGACAGTGTTCAAATGCGCTCCTCACGAGCGTTTGTCCGCCCGCCTGCGTTCCTAACCGCGCCCGGCAGCTTTTCAATCGCCCCCGGCATGGCTACCACTGCCCGCTTCAAGGTTGAAGCGGCCGGAAAACCGAGCGTTTCCCACATCCTAGACTAGAGGACTTCATGGACATTCGTTTTGTCACATCCGGTGGCGGGGACGCGGTCGCGGTTATGGGCGGCGAGGGCGGTCAATTGTTCGCCGCGGGACAAGCGTTGGACGCCGCTTCGAGCGGGCGCATCGCCAAGGCGCTGAAGGCCGCCCGCTTCACCGGCGCCGCCGGCCAAGCTGTGGATGTGTTCGCGCCGGATGGCGTCGATTACGAACGGGTCATCGTGGTGGGCGTGGGCAAGCCCGATGCTGCCGATGGGATGAGCGTCGAGCGTTGGGCGGGCGCGGCCGTGAAGCGGATGCTGGTCGGCGGCGCTGAGAAGATCGCACTGATGCCGGATGCATTGCCGGGCGTCGCGGCCGCTGAAGTCGCTGCGCACGCCGCGATGGGCGCGCGGCTCGCTGCGTATCGCTTCGACACCTACCGCACCAAGATGAAGCCCGAGCAGACGCCGACTTTGAAGGCGGTCGACATCGTTATGGAAGGTCCTGCCGCCGCGCGTGCACGCGCTGAGAAGGACGCCGCCGTCGCTGAAGGTGTGTTCTTCGCGCGCGACCTGGTGAGCGAGCCTGCGAACATTCTTTATCCGGACAGCTTTGCCGAACGTCTGCGCGATCTTGAGACGCTTGGCGTCGAAGTCGAAATTCTTGAGCCCGCGCAGATGGAGAAGCTCGGCATGGGCGCGCTGCTCGGCGTGGCGCAAGGCAGCCAGCGGCCGGGCCGTTTGGTGACGATGTATTGGAAGGGCGCGCGCTCGAAGACGGCGCGGCCGCTGGCGCTGGTCGGCAAGGGCGTGACGTTCGATACGGGCGGCATTTCCATCAAGCCGGCTGCGGCCATGGATGAAATGAAGGGCGACATGGGCGGCGCTGCCGCCGTTGCCGGGACAATGAAGGCGATCGCGCAGCGTAAGGCGAAGGCCAATGTCGTCGGCGTTGTCGCGCTCGTCGAGAATATGCCGGGCGCCAATGCGCAGCGGCCGGGCGACATTGTCACGACGATGTCCGGCCAAACCATTGAAGTGTTGAACACCGATGCCGAGGGCCGTCTCATTCTCGCCGACGCGGTTTGGTATGCGCAGGACAAGTTCAATCCCGCTGCGCTGATCGATCTCGCGACGTTGACGGGCGCGGTGATCATCGCGCTCGGCAACGAGCATGCAGGCCTGTTCTCCAATGATGACGACTTGGCGCAGTCTATCACGGCTGCGGCGCAGGCGGAGGGCGAGCCGGTGTGGCGCATGCCGCTGGGCGCGGCTTACGACAAGCTGATCGATACGCCGAACGCCGACATGAAGAACATCGCGGGCAAGCCGGTGGCGGGTTCGATCATCGGCGCGCAATTCGTGAAGCGGTTCGTGAAGGACGGCCTGCCGTGGGCGCACTTGGATATTGCGGGCACGGCGTGGAAGTCGGGTCCGTATGAAGATCCGCTCTCGCCGGCTTGGGCGACGGGGTACGGCGTGCGTCTGCTCAATCGTTTGATTGCCAATAAGTACGAGGATTGATGGCGGAGCTTTGGTTCTACCATCTCGAACGCAGTGACGTAGAGCAGGCGCTGCCGCCCTTGCTCGAAAAGTGTTTGCAGCGCGGTTGGCGCGCGCTGGTGCGCGGCGGCAATACCGAACGGCTCGATGCGCTCGATGCGAGCCTGTGGACGTATCGCGACGAGAGTTTCCTGCCGCACGGCCGCGACACCGAAGGTGATCCTGCACGACAGCCCGTGCTGCTGACCACCAGCGCTGGCAACGCCAATGGCGCTCAAGCACTGTTCGTCATCGACGGCGCCGATCCGGGTGATCTCTCAGCGTTCGAGCGGGCGTGCCTTATCTTTGACGGGCGCGACGAAAATGCCCTCAATTCGGCGCGTTCGCGCTGGAAAGCCGCCAAGGATAGCGGCATCGTGGCGTCCTATTGGCGCGAGAGCGCCGCTGGTAAGTGGGAGAAACAGGCATGATCCGTTTGGCTCTCGGTGCGGCGGCGCTAATGCTGCTGGCGGCCTGCGAAACGCCCGGCGATCCCACCTATCGCGATCTCGACCACATGGGGCGCGACTACCAGCGGGATAACGCGAGTGCGACGCCGCAAAATCAGGAGCAGGCGACGGCGGCCGATACCTGCCACGCTAGCCAATTCCGGGCGCTGATGGGGACCCTGGCCTCGAGCATCGATCGCTCTACTTTGCCTGCACGCACGCGCATCATTTCTCCGGGCATGATGGTGACCCAGGATTTCTCAGCGGAGCGGCTCAACATCCGCGTCGCGCCGGATGGGAAGGTGGCGGCGTTGGAGTGTTTCTGATGCTTCGTCACATTGCCTTTACATTGGCCGCCTGCCTCGCTTTCAGCGCCAACGCCGCCGCTCAGGACGAACCGCAACCGGTGCAGCAGGACGAACGCGTAGCGCCCGCACGGCACGACCCCTTCATTATCTCTGATGAGGATAGCTGCGGGGCGAGCCGGTTTTCGCACCTGTTGGGCGAGAGCTACGCCGAGGCGTATCAGGCCTCTCTTATTCCCTCGTCGAGCAACCGGCTCGGCGATGTCCGGCCCATTACCCTTGAGTACACGCCGTACCGCCTGAATTTCGTCGTGAACGGCGAAGTGCGGATCATCGCGGTCGGGTGCTTCTGACGCACTTGGCGGGCTGGAAGGGCGCGGCTATAGACCCGGCTCTCATTCCGCCCGGAGCGCATTTTTCATGGCCGTCGAACGCACGCTTTCCATCATCAAGCCGGACGCGACGCGCCGTAACAAGACGGGCGCCATCAACGCCGTGATCGAAGACGCAGGTCTGCGCATTATCGCGCAGAAACGCATCGTTCTGTCGGAAGGCCAGGCCGAAGGCTTCTACGCCGTTCACAAGGAGCGTCCGTTCTTCCGCGACCTCGTTACCTTCATGATGTCCGGCCCGGTCGTGGTGCAGGCGCTTGAGGGCGACAACGCCGTCGCGAAGTATCGCGATGTGATGGGGGCGACCAATCCGGCGAATGCCGCTGAAGGCACGATCCGCAAGCTGTTCGCGGAATCGATCGAAGCCAACTCGGTGCACGGTTCGGATTCGCTCGAGAATGCGCAGCGTGAGATCGCGTTCTTCTTCACAGACGCTGAAATCGTCGGCTGAAGCCGTGGGATTGGCGCGCTGCCAATCCCAGGCTCCCAAGTCCTACTTCTTACCCGGCATGCCTTTGTCGTCCGGCATTTTGCCGCCGCCGCCCTTGTCGGGCATGCCGCCCTTGTCAGGCATCTTGCCTTGATCCATCGGCTTGCCGCCTGGACCCACTTGCTTGTCGGCCATGATGCACCACCCTTTCGTGGCGCCGCGCCTCGCGTCCGCGCGGCCTCAAGAGGCTAGGCCCGATAGCGGTCACCGTCACGCGCGATTGCTCTATTTCCGCGCGATAATTTCGATGACCAGCGGCGTCACCATCAGAGTTCCCGGCTTTTGCGACACACGTGCAAACTCGTCGCGCATCTCTTGCGCGAGTTGCGGCGTGATGCGGTTGAGTTCGAGCAGGCGATCGATGTGGATGTCGAAGAAGCCGATCGGCCAGCGCCAGATGTTGTCGTCCTTGGAGACGACGTCGACGTAGGGGCGGAAGCTTTCGAGCTTGAGGCCGAATTCCGTGAGCCAGGCTGGGAGCACGCGTCCCACGTCGGGTTCGCCGCCGGAGCCGCGCCAGTTGTCGGTCACTTCTTGCACGAAGCGTTCGAAGTTCGGCGCTTCCGGCGCGAGCTTCCAGGTTTGGTAGTCGATGTATTCGTGGAAGACGAGCGTGCCGCCTGGGCGCACGGCGTCCACGAGTTTTTTCAGCGCATCTTTCGGCTTCGGCAGGAACGCGAAAATCCAGCGCGCCCACGCGGCGTCGGCGCCGGTGACGGGGATGGCGTCGGTGACGACGTCGATCTCGTGTCCCTTCACTTGCTTCAGGCCACGCGCACGGGCTTGCGCTTCAAGCGTATCGAGGAAGCGGCGCGAGCGTTCGAGCGCATGCACTTCGCCGGTGGGGCCGACGATCTCTGCGAGGTCCATGGTGGCAAAGCCCGGGCCGGCGCCGAAATCGATGACTTTGCAGCCATCGCCGATGCGGGCGCGCGCCCACGCATCGAGCGCGCGCGGCCGCCAGACGCGGTGCTGATAGCCGAGCCGGTAGATTTCGTCGTCGTGTGTGCCGAGGACGTAGTCGCGTTCAGCCATGCGTTGGCTCCTTCTGACGCCGATATAATGTCTCGCGCAGCTATCGTCTCGCCAGAATGAGACTCGCCTTACACTGTTGTTCGGAGGCGCTGATGTCTGACCCGGTGATGGATTTCGCGTTCGAGATCGGCAAAGTCTTCTTGAAACTGGAGATCGCCAAGGGCGAGTCCGCCGACAAGCTGAAATCGATGGGCGGCCGCGTCGATGAACGCATTGTGCTGCAGAAGATCGGCAAGTTCTGGAACCAGCAGAATATGTGGGATCGGCCAGATGGGCTGGTCGTGGTCACCACGCATCGTTTCGTGTTTCTCTCGAAGCTGAAGAGCGTCACGGTGACCACGGACTATATGAGCGTGCCGTTTGCCGACATGAGCAATCTGCACACCAAGCGCGTGATGGGCATCAGCCCCTGCGTGGCGTTCACGGCGGCAGGGCGGCCACTGGAGTATACATTGCTCGCGGGGGCGGACGAAGTGCTCGCCGCGATGCAAGCGCAGATGCGCGCGGCGGCATAGGCAAGCGTCGTCGTTAAGCCGGGACGCTGACGCCGATGGCGTTGAAGCACTCATCGATGGAATGCGCGTGCGCGTAGTCGCCGGTGAAGCTGGCCGGCGTTAGCTTTGCGTCGATGGTGTGCTGCACCAGTTCGAAGAAGGGCGCCCAGAAATCGTCTTCGGAAAGGAAGACCACTGGTTTGTCGTGCAGGTCGAGGCGGCGCCAGGAGAGAACCTCCACAGCCTCTTCGAGCGTGCCGATGCCGCCGGGAAGGACGACGAAAGCGTCGCTCTCCTGGAACATCACCATTTTGCGTTCGTGCATGGTGTCCACCATGCGGTGCGGAACTTCGGCGAGTGGGATCTCGCGCGCTTGCAAAAACTTCGGCATCACGCCCAGCACTTGCGCGCCGCCGGCGCGCGCGGCTTCGGCACAGCGCCCCATCAGACCGATGGAGCCGCCGCCATAGACCATGCGCAAGCCGCGCTTGGCGAGTTCGGCGCCGAAGCGGGTGGCGAGGTCGTGGTAAGCGGGATTGGTGGATTCCGAGGAGCCGCAATACACACAGACGGAACGGACAGAAAATTGAAGCGGACTGGAATCAGCCATGACCGGATCAAACTAAGCCATTACGGCGCATTGCGGGCGAAAAACCTCGTGCCTAAGTCGGAAGCTTCAAGGATTGTTCCAAAATATGGCGCGTGGTGAAGGCAGAGGCGCGGGCGGCCGCGGCGGCGAAGGCCGTAAAGTCGGCAAGCCGGATGCGGCGGAGGCGGTGGATACGTCGCCGCCGCTTTTGAAGACAGTTTCGCGACTGATGACGCTGATCGGCGGCTTGAGCGGGCCGGGCTATCGGGTGCGGTTGTGGGCGGCGTTTCTGCTGACGCTGCTGGGCAAAGTGCTGGCGGTGTTTTCGCCGCTGGCTTTGGCGGCGGGCATCAACGACATCGCGCGGGGACATGCAGAAGGCGCGCTGCCGGCGTTTCTAGGATTGGCCGGATTTTGGGCGGGCTTGCGATTTGCATCGACTGCCGCACCGCAAATTCGTGACGCGATCTTTCAGCCGATCAGCGAAGAAGCGCAGCGGCGCGCGGGCACGCGCGTGTTCTCGCACGTCCACAATCTTTCCATCCGCTTTCATCACGGCAAACGAACCGGCGCGGTTTATCGCACCATCGAACGTGGCGTGCGGGCGATCGACTTTCTGCTGCGCTTCCTGGCCTTCAACATTGCGCCGACTTTGATGGAGCTGGCGCTCGCAGCGGGCGTGCTGGCTTGGAAGTATGGCGGCGTGTTCGCGCTGAGCGCGGCGGCGACTGTCGGCATCTATGCTTGGATGACGTTCGGGGTGACCGAGTGGCGGCTGCGTTATCGGCGTGAGTTGAACGAAGCCGACAGCGAAGCGGCTGGGCGCGCCGTAGACTCGCTGCTGAATTTCGAAACGGTGAAGAGCTTTGCGGCCGAGCAGCGTGAGAGCGAACGCTATGATCGCGCGTTGGCGTCGTACGCGAAGGCGGCGGTGAAATCGAACACCTCGCTGGTGCTGCTGAACGCGCTGCAGGGCTTCGTGATGAACATCGGCTTGCTGGCGATGGTGATCGCGGCGGGCTTCGTGGTGGCGTCGGGACGAATGGGGCCGGGCGACATCACGGCGGTGATCCTGATCATGTCGAACCTCTATGCGCCGTTGAACATTCTTGGCTTTGCGTATCGCGAGATCAAACAGACCTCGATCGACATGGAAAAGATGTTCGCGCTGCTGGATGAAGAGCCGGACGTCGCGGATGTGGCAGGCGCCACGCCGTTGAAAGTGGCGCAGGGCGAAGTGGTGTTCGACGCGGTGTCGTTCAATCATGAAGGGCGCGACCAGGGCTTGGACAATGTCTCGTTCACAGCGCCTGCGGGGAAGACGACGGCTATCGTTGGGCCGTCAGGCGCGGGCAAGTCGACGATTTTGAAGTTGCTCTATCGTTTCTACGATCCAGCTGCGGGCCGCGTGCTGATCGACGGGCAAGACTTGAAGCTCGTCACGCAGAACAGCTTGCGCGGTATTCTGGGACTCGTGCCGCAAGACGTGGTGCTGTTCAACGACACGATCCGCTACAATATTTCGTACGGTCGACCTGACGCGACGCAGGCGGAGATCGACGACGCGGCCCGGCATGCGCAGCTGCTGCACTTTATCGAAGCGCTGCCGCAAGGTTGGGAAACGCGCGTTGGCGAGCGCGGGTTAAAGTTGAGCGGTGGTGAGAAGCAGCGCGTGGGCATTGCGCGCGTCGTACTGAAGAATCCGCGCATTCTTATCCTGGATGAAGCGACGTCGTCGCTAGACAGCGCCACCGAAGCGGAAGTGCAGGATGCATTGGAGCAAGCCTCGCGCGGGCGCACGACGATCGTGGTGGCGCACCGGCTCTCCACGATCGCCAACGCCGATCAGATCGTGGTGCTGGAAGATGGGCGCGTCGCGGAGCGGGGCACGCATTCGGCGCTGATTGCGCGCGATGGGCTCTATGCGAGCCTGTGGAAGCGCCAGGCGGAAGAGCCTGAGCCGGTGGCGGCGGAATAGGCCGCCGCAATCCCGCCTACGTCCGCTTGGACACTCGGTCGATACGGCGGAGGCGAGCATGCGGACAATTGGTCTGGCGTTGGCGGCTGTTCTTTGTTTTGCGGCGCCGGCGTTCGCGCAAGATGAAGAGCCTGCGTGCATGCTTTCGTTGCCGGTGACGGCGTCCTTGGTAAAGGAGGCTGGGACGTTCGGATTTTCCGGACGCGCGGCGACCGGCGCCAGTCCGTCGATCCTGGTTGGCGCGCTGTCATCGGCGCGCGAGGCGCCGGAGGGCGAAATGCCGATCTTCGGCAGCGTTGTGTTCGTGCGCGCCAATGACGGCGCGTGGCGCGCCTTCATGCCGAAGCAAAGCGAAGGCATTAGCGGCATCTACGCGAGCGATGCGGGCGCTTTCTTTATCGCCACGATGTGGGGCGTTGAAGGTCCTGGCAATGAATGGACTTTGATGCGCTCGGACGATGCGTTGCAGTCAGGCGCGTGCGTCAGCGTGGGTTTTCCTGAGACGCTCAATCAGCCGATTTGGAATATGGAATTTCTCTCGCTGCATGATCTCGATATTAACGCGCGTGGACGCGGAGAGATCATCGGGGTTGCAGAAATCGAGGGCCGGCCGTCGCAATGGTACGTCTATCGCACGCGTGATGGCGGCGCGACTTGGGATGCCCCGCGGCGATTGAGCGGACGACGCGAGGCGGCTGCCGGGCTGTTCGCGCCTGCCTTCGACCAAGAAGCTGAGGCGCCGGCTGATCTCGTGGCCGATCTCACACGCTACGCAGCAACGCGTTAGGGCGCGTTAGGCATTTTCATCCCCCGGTCCCTGGGAACCCGAGCGCGGGCGCGCTGGTTGTTCCCGCGAATGGATCGGAGAGGGTTGATGAAAGTCCCACATTTGATGGCGTGCGCCGTTGCGGCGGCCGCTTTGAGCGCGTGCGCTTCGATGATGCATCATCAAGAGGCCCCGGTGGATGTGACGGCGTGCAACGAGCATGGGTTCAATGTCTATTTCGATGACGCGCAGGCCGATCTGACACCGGAAGCGCGGGAGGCGATTGCGGCACAGGGGCGGATGTTGCGCGGATGCCAAATCCAACACGTGCGCATCGTTGGGCTCGCAGATGCGCCGGGCGACCCGAATGAGAATCTGCAAATCTCGCAGCAGCGCGCTGAAACGGTGGCGCGTTTCCTGCGGCGTCACACCAATTGGCCGCAATCCTCGTTCGAATTGGTGGCGCGGGGTGAGCAGAACGCGACCAACGATGAAGGCGAAGTGCGTCCAATGCGGCGTCGCGCGCGGGTGACAGTGACGGCTGCGCCGCCGGCGGCGGCTAGCCCTTAGGCACGCCGTAATCGGCGACGCTGGTGGTGATGAATTCCGGCATCGCCACGCAGCGATCCCAGAAAGCCCTGAGCTTTGGGAAGTCGCGCAGCGTGTCGGGTTGGGTGAGCGCGAGATAGCCCAGCAGGCAACCAGTGCTGATCTGCACCTGATCAAGCCGCGGCTTGGCGCTCCAATCCTCGTGCTCGAGCGCGGCAAGCGCGCCAACGCCTTGGGTGTGCAGGCGCGCGATCCAGTCCGCCCAGCGATACTCCGGCGGGCGGATGATGGCTTCGTAGTTTTCGGCGCCAAACTTTTCGACGCCACCGGCGGCGAGTGCGATCAGTTGCAGGGCGCGGGTGCGTGCGGGGCCGGAGGCTGGCGTCAGCCCGCGCTCGGGACCGACTTCGCGATCGAGCCAATCGAGGATGGCGACGGAATCGATCAGCGTTTCGCCGCTGTCGAGCGTGAGCGACGGGATGCGGCCGAGAGGATTGGTGGTGCGCATCGAGTCGAAGTCGCCGAACACCGAGCGGGTGTCGTGCTCGTAGGTGAAACCGAGCACACGCAGCGAAATCGCCACGCGGCGCACGAAGGGCGAGTCGTATTGGCCGACTAAAATCATGCGCGCTTTCTCAGTGATGCTCGGGCCGGATGAAGTTGCCGGCGTTAAGAACGACGGTGCACGCGTAACCGCCGGCATCATCACGCCAGCAGTAATCGAGGCCGCTCGGATTGTGCTCCATCACTTCCGTGAAGCGCCAAGTGCGGCCGGCGCCGGTGCGCTCTGAACCAATGCGGGCGCTGTAGCTTCCGAGCGCATCATAGAAAGTGCGCGCGATGTCGCCGCCGCAATGGAAGCGGATGAGACCGTCCTCGCGGTCATATTGTTGCGTCTCGTTGGCTTGTGCGATGCAGGCCGCGTAAAGGCGCGCTTGCACGGGCGCGGGTTGGCCGGCCGCAACGTCAAGTGTCAATGGGCCTCGTGGCACGTGCGGTGTGGCGCAAGAGGCGAGTGGGAGCGCAGCGAGCGCGATCAGCAACGCGCGCATGGTGTGTCTCCGTGAAATTTTGCCCGTTGCGCTAGCTTTAGCGTCGTTGGGGAGTGTTTGGCGAGCGAATCCGGCTTGATTGGGGCGGGCGGAACGTGTCTTGAAGCGGCATGCTTGAGACGCTTCAACTCAAACGCACGCCCTTTCACGAGCGCACGTCGCGCGCGAGCGTGGCGCAGAATTGGCGCCGCTGGGCGGGCTATATGGTGGTGGGGTCCTACGACCTGTCACTCGATCATGAGTATTGGGCCATCCGCGACCGCGCGGCGTTGATCGATGTAACGCCGCTGATGAAATACATGATCGAAGGGCCGGATGCGGCGCGGCTTCTGCACAAGGTCACGCCGCGCGACGTGCTGAAGATGAAAGAGGGCGTCGTCTCGTACACCGGCTGGTGTGATGAGGAAGGCAAGCTTCTCGACGACGGCACGATTGCGCGTCTGGGGCCGCAACTGTTTCGGATGACGTCGGCCGAGCCGTCGCTGCGCTGGTTGGCGATGAATGCGGTGGGGATGGATGTGAAGGTCACGGAAGTGACCGATGATATTGCGGCGCTGAGCCTGCAGGGGCCGAAATCGCGGGCGATCCTCAATCGCGTGTGCCGCGATCCAGTCGATCCGCTGAAGTATTTCCGTTCCTCAGAGAACGCGATTGGCAACACCGCAGTCAACGTCTCACGCACCGGCTACACCGGCGATCTCGGTTACGAGATCTGGATTCCGGCCGAGCATGCGTTGCCCGTTTGGGATGCGCTGATGCAGGCGGGCGACGATTACGGAATCACGCCTTGCGGGATCCTGGCGATGGACATGGCGCGCGTGGAGGCGGGGCTATTCATGGTTGACGTCGACTACACGGCATCGACGCACGCGTGGATCGAAGGACAGAAATCGTCGCCGCTGGAAATGGGTTTGGATTGGGCGGTCGCGCTCAACAAGAAGGGTTATTTCGTCGGCCGCAAAGCCTTGGAGCGCGAGAAGCGCGAGGGCTCGGCGTGGAAGCTGATGGGACTCGAAATTGCGTGGGAAGGTTTGGAGCGGCTTTACGCTGAAGTGGGCATGCCGCCGCAGATTCCGCACGAAGCGGTACGCGGCAGCCGGCCGGTGATGGTGGGCGGCAAGCAGATTGGGTACGCCTCGACCAGCACGTGGTCGCCGGTGCTGAAGAAATATATCGCGCTCGCGCACTTGGAGCGGCCGCACTACGAGCCTGGGACCGAGGTGATGATGGAGATCACCGTCGAGCATCATCGCAAGCACACGCCGGCGAAGGTCGTGAGCATTCCCTTCTACGATCCGGCTTGGAAGAAGAAGTAGCGGCATGTCGGTCAACACCTACGACGCGATCATCATCGGCGCTGGGCACAACGGCCTGATCGCGGGCGCGTATTTGGCGCGCGCCGGCAAGAAGGTGGTGATCCTGGAGCGGCGGCCGATTGTCGGCGGCGCGGCGGTGACGGAAGAAATCTTTCCGGGCTATCGCTTCACCGAATTCTCCTACGTCGTCAGCTTGCTTCGGCCGGAGATCATTCGTGATCTCGAATTGCCGAAGCATGGGCTGAAGATCTTGCCGCTGCCGTCGACAGTGACGCCGATGGACAATGGCGACTATCTCGCCTCGTGGCCGGATCACGAGCCGACGCGCCGCGAGATTTATCGTCATTCGCCGCGCGATGCGGAAGCGGCGGATGAATACGGGCGCGTGATGGCGCGCGCGGCGAAGGCGATCAAGCCGGTGCTGTCGCTCGTGCCGCCTGACCCATCGTCCATGTCGGTGCGCGACATGCTGGGGCTGTTGAAGCTCGGGCAGTTCGCGAAGGGCTTGAGCGAGAAGGAGCTGTATCGGATCGCGAAGCTGGTGACGCAATCGTCGGCGGATCTGCTGAATGAATGGTTCGAGTTTGATCCGCTGAAGGGCACGAAATCGGCGAGCGGGATCATCGGCACGTTCCTGGGGCCGCATTCGCCGGGCACAGCGTATGTGTTGCTGCACCATTACATGGGCGAGATCGATGGCGCGTTCCGTGCTTGGGGTTTCGCGAAGAACGGCACCGGCGGCGTGACGGCGGCGATTGCGTCGTCTGCGCGGGCGATTGGCGCGGAGATCCGCACCAACGCATCCGTCGCGCATGTGATTGTGAAGAACGGACGCGCGGCCGGCGTGGCGCTGGAGAATGGCGACGAGCTGCGCGCCAACGTCGTCATGTCAGCGGCCGATCCGAAGCGGAGCTTTCTCTCGTTCGTGGAAGCGAAGCATTTCCCGGACGAGTTCGTCGAGCAGATCAAGAATTTCCGAGTGCGCGGTTCATCCGGCAAAGTGAACATCGCGCTGAGCGGTTTGCCCGATTTCACGTGCTTGCCCGGCGAGAGCCCGCTGCACAAAGGAGCGATCTCGATCAGCCCGTCGATCGATTACATCGAACGCGCTTACGACGAAGCGAAGTACGGCCAGTTTTCGACTCATCCGTACATCGACATGATCATTCCTTCGATGATCGATCGCGATATGGCGCCGCCCGGGCATCACGTGATGTCGTGCTTTGTGCAATATGCGCCATACGACATCGAAGGCGGCTGGGACGATACCAAGCGCGACGCATTCGGCGAGACGGTGATCAACACCATCGAGCGCTACGCGCCGAACATCCGCAAGATCATCGTCGGCCAGCAGGTTATTACGCCGAAGGACATTGAGCGCATCGCCGGCATTACGGGCGGCAATATCTTCCACGGCGAGCTTCTGCTGCATCAACTCTTCTTCCTCCGCCCCGCGCCGCAATGGGCGGACTTCCGCACGCCGCTGCCGGGTTATTATTTCGGTGCGTCCGGCGCGCACCCGGGCGGTGGGGTCATGGGCGCGGCCGGCAAAATGGCGGCGCAAGAAGTGCTGAAGGATTGGCGCTGATGGCCGTCGATGTGATTGTCATCGGCGCCGGGCTCAACGGCTTGGTCGCGGCGAACTATCTCGCGAAAGCGGGGAAACGCGTGCTGGTGTTGGAGCGGCGCGCGATTGTTGGCGGGCAGGCGGCGACAGAAACGCTCGGCGACGGCTTCAAAGTCGATGCGCTGCACGCGGGCGGGCAGTTGCGGCCCGACATTGTCAGCGACCTTGAGCTGACGCGTCATGGCCTGCCGGCGTCCGTGAGTGATCCTCTGATTTCCGTGCTCCCTGACGGGCGCCAGCTGCGCCTCAGCGCGGACGACGACGAGCGAACGCTGGCGTCGATCCGCGCGATTTCGGCGCGCGACGCGGAGAAGTGGCACGCCTTCGTCGCGTTCATGCGCGAGGCGACCGGCTTCCTCGACGCGGCGTATCGGACACCGATGCCGCGGCTGCCGCATGTGTCGATGTCGGAAGGCATGCCGCTGGCGCAGTTGGGGCTGAAGCTCCGGCGTCTTGGCGCGCGCGATATGTTTCGTGTCATTCGCATGCTGCCGATGTCGGCGTTGGAACTGACGGAAGAATGGTTCGAGTCTGATGCGATGCGCGCAGCCATCGGCGCGGTGGCGGTGCATGGCGCGACGCTGGGGCCGATGTCGGCGGGTTCGGGCTACACGCTGATGCACAATTGGCTGAACCGCGGCGGGCCCGGGCAACTGCGCGTCGAAGGCGGCGTCGGGCGGATCGCCGATGCGCTTGTTGCCGCGCTAGCAGCACGTGGTGGCGAGGTGCGCACCGGCGCAGATGTGTCGGCGATCATTCACGACGATCAACGCGCAGATGGCGTGCGCCTGGCAGGCGGCGAAGAGATTAGTGCGCCGACGATCCTTTCGGGCGCCGATCCGCGCCACACTTTGCTGACATTGGTCGGCGCCCCGGAATTACCGCCGGAATTTGTCTGGCACACGCAGTCGATCAAAATGCGCGGCTCGGTCGCCAAAGTGCATTTGCTGACGGATGGCAATCACGGCTTGCCGCAGGGCACGTTGGTGATTGCGCCGTCTGTGCGCTACGTGGAGCGGGCGTTCGATGCGGCGAAGTACGGGCGCATGGCGAGCGAGCCGTATCTTGAACTCACCGCCAGCGGCTCTGTCGTCTCAATCCACTTCCAGTTCGCGCCGTACAATTTGCGCGAGAGTGAGTGGAGTCAGGAACGAGCGGTGTTGGAGCGCGTAGCCGTTGAGGCAGCGTCGAGTGCCTTCCCGCAGCTAAAGGCTTCGATCCGCGAGACCAAGTCGTTCACGCCGCTTGATCTTGAAAACATCTACGGGCTGACCGAAGGCGACCTCAATCACGGCCAACTTATTCTCGATCAGATGTTCTTCATGCGTCCAATGCCCGGCTGGTCGACGCACAAGACGCCAATCGACAACCTCTATCTTTGCGGCAACGGCGTGCACGGCGGTGGCGGTTTGAGCGGCGCGAGCGGCCGCAATGCTGCGAAGGCTGTGCTGAAGGCCCTGTAGCGCGAGGTCTGCGATCACGTAGGGCTGCACCACCAAAACGGTATACGACGCAACGTCCTTGCGGAAATTCGTCGCGGGCGCGGCGCCAACGCTGGCGATACTGCGTTCAAGCAACGGCACGCTGTGTGCCGCCTTCGCCAGAGAGGCAACGCAGGAAGATGAGTGTGTCCTGCGTCGAACATGATGATGTCGGATTGCAACACGCACCACGACGGTCCGGACGGCACGCCTCGAAATAGGGCCGAATTCGGGCGCGCAATCCGCGACTTTCGGCCCTTAGGCGAACCCTTGCCTTACCTTAATAGAACGCTAATGTCCGCGCCACTCGGGGGCGAGCGGAGCATCATGGTGGGGAACGCAAGCGTCCAGACGGTCGCGCCGCAAGCAGTGCGGCCGCAATCCATCAGCGCCATTATCTGCGCATACAATGAAGCCGATCGCATCGGCCGTGTGTTGCGCGCAGTGGTTGGCCATCCACTGATCGACGAGATCATCATCATCAATGACGGTTCGACCGACCAAACCGAAGCGCGTGCGCGCGCGTTCCAAGGTGTGTCGGTGGTGTCGATCTATCCAAACGGTGGCAAGACGCAGGCGCTGCTCACCGGCATCACGCTGGCGAAGAGCGAGTACTTGATGCTCCTTGACGCCGACCTCGATGGTTTGACTCGCGGCGCCATCGATCGTCTCGCGCAGCCGGTACTCTCCGGTGAAGCTGACAGCAGCATCTCGATGCGCGGCGACACGCTGCCGATCTTCCGCTCACTCGGCATCGACTTCATTTCCGGCGAGCGGGTACTGCCGCGCAAGATGTTCAACAGCGCCATCGAAGAGATGTCGCGTCTGCCGCGTTGGGGCGGCGAAGTGTTCATCAACGAGCTGATCATCGAGCAGCGCCTCAAAGTTCAGGTCGTCGATTGGGCCGATATCTTCCACACCCCCAAGGGCGAGAAAGTTGGCTCCAAACGCGCCGGCGCCAAGGAAGAATGGACCATGTTCAAGGACATGGTCCGTGTTCTCAGTCTGCCAGGCATCATTCGCCAGCACTGGGGGCTGATGCGTCTGGCGGGCGTGTTTTTCTTCAAGACCCTCAATCTCCTGGTGCCCCCGCTGCGCGCCCGCGCTTAACGGCTCTTGACCGCGGCGAGGGAACCGCTGTCCTTGCAACCGAGTTAATCTCCGTTGCGGGATAGTTCAGGCGGTTATGGCGGACGTTTCGGATTCAGGCAGTTCAGACCTCAGCATCGCCAACGAGCAATTTCGGCTGCTGGTGCAAGCGGTGGTCGACTACGCCATCTACATGCTGACCCCTGACGGCACCGTCAGCACCTGGAACGCCGGCGCGCAGCGCATCAAGGGCTATGACGCCAACGAAGTGGTGGGCCGCCATTTCTCGATTTTCTACACGCCCGAAGCACGCAGCGCCGGGGAGCCGTACCGGGTGCTCGCTGAGGCGCGCGACAGAGGACGGCTAGAGATGGAAGGCTGGCGCGTCCGCAAGGACGGCAGCCGCTTCTGGGCTAGCGTGATCATCGATGTTGTGCGCGACGATGCCGGTGAACTGATCGGCTTCGCCAAGATCACGCGCGACATCACTGAGAAGCGCGAAGCGCAGCAGGCATTGGAGACGGCGCGCGAGGCGCTCTTCCAATCGCAGAAGATCGAGTCGGTCGGCCAGCTCACGGGCGGCATCGCGCACGACTTCAACAACATGCTGGCGGGCATCATCGGCGCGCTCAATCTGCTCGACCGGCGCATCAAGGCGAAGCGCTACGATGAGACCGAAAAATATGTCGTCGCCGCGTTGGACGCGGCAAACCGGGCGGCGTCGCTGACCTCCCGCTTATTGGCGTTCGGCCGCCGGCAGTCGCTCGATATCAAACCGGTGAATGTCGCCAACGCCGTGCGCTCGATCCGCGCCATGGTCGCCAGCGGCATGGGTGAGAATATCACGATCGAGATGAGCTTCGCTGATGAAAGCTTGTTGGCGCTCGCGGATCTGCACCAACTCGAAAGCGCAATTCTCAACCTCGCGCTCAACGCACGCGACGCGATGGCTGATGGCGGCACGCTGACCTTCGCCACCAAACACGCCCGCATTGGCGCTGAGATGCGTGGCGAACTCGAGGCTGGCGACTATGTCGTGCTCACCGTCGCCGACACGGGAACGGGCATGACCGCTGACGTGATGGAAAAGGCGTTTGAACCGTTCTTCACCACCAAGCCTAGCGGGGCCGGCACCGGGCTTGGCCTGTCCATGGTGTACGGCTTCGTCAAACAGTCCGGTGGTCACGTCAGAATCGAGAGCGTTGAAGGGCTTGGCTCGACCATCACGCTGTATCTGAAGCAGGCGCCTGCCGACGCGGACAACGAGGCGCCCAATGCCCGCTCGGGCGCGCCTGAGGGCCGCGGCGAAGTTGTTCTCGTGGTTGAGGACGACCGGCACGTGCGCATGCTGGTCATGGATGTGCTCGAAGAGCTGGGTTACAGCGCCAAGGAGGCGCCCGACGCCAACAGCGCCATTCCCATTCTCGAGTCATCGCAGCGCATCGATCTGTTGATCAGCGACGTCGGTCTGCCTGGTTTGAACGGGCGTCAGCTTGCCGATATCGCCCGCTTGCACCGGCCAGGCCTGCGCGTGCTCTTCCTCACGGGCTACGCCGCCCACGCTGCGGTGCGTGCGGACTTCCTGGCGCAGGGCATGGATCTGATGACCAAACCGTTCGAACTCGATGCACTCGCGGCCAAGATCAAGGAGATGTTGGTGCGGGCGCCGGTGACTGCCTCCTGAACCGTGCTACGGCGCTTCGTTGCGGCGGGGCATGGGGGGGTTGCGGTGGTTGGCGGCTTGCAGACGGATTTGCGCATTGAGCCAGCGTAGGTCCGCGTTGTCGCGCTGCAGAAGATCGACTTGCGCTTGCAGATCGTCGCCGCCGGAACCGCTCAAGATGCCGCCGCGACCGCGGCGCTCGCGCATCACCTGGTCATAGAGTTGGCTGCGATCGGGCGGGGTCAGCACGACGCGGTCGTCAGCCATCTGCTGAGTGCTTTGCGTCAGCGCGTCGCGATAGGCGACGACGATTTGCGCTTGGACCGGCGTGCGGTCGATTTCGGCGACCAGATCGTCCTTCACGCGCGTGCCCACGAACCAGCCCGCGATGGCCACGCCGAACGCGAGCAACAGCACAGCAAGCAGCGTGAAGCTGACGATCGCACGGGTGATCGAGGCCAGCACCGAGCCGCGCGCCGGCGCCTGCGTCACGTAGACCGGTTGGTTGGGTTCGGAATAATCCATGTCGGGGCGCATGCTGTCATTCATGGCTGTGGCCTCGGCAGGTTCGTCACGGCGTAGCTGCGGCAAATGCGGGCGCGGAAGTCTGCGAGCGTTTCAGCGCGCTGATTGCCCGATGCGGGGCGAGGCTGCGATCTGGCGTCTGGCGTCACCGGCACGCACCGTGCGGAAGCGCTGCCGCTCAGGCGATCCTGCAGGTGCTGATTGCGCTGGCACTGCACGTCGAAGGCGCGGCGGGCCGATTGCACCTGCACTTCCAGCGTCGGCCGCTCAACGCGGTCGGGAAGGTCACCGATGCTCTGGCAAAGATCGGCGTTCTGCGCCTCGAGGTCCTCAATGTAACCACTGAGGCCAGTGACATCGCGCGCGATGCTTTGCTGGCGCAACAGCCGCTGCGAAGTGTCCCAGGCGCCGGCGAAGAAGTAGACCGCGAGAATAATGAAGAGGCCGAGAAAGATCGGCACGAACAAGCCGGTGACGCCGCGTGTGACTGATGGTTCAGTCGGCGGCGGCGCAAAGATCAGCGTCGGCAAGTTGCGGTCGCCGCTCCATTCGTGAAGGGAGCGAGACTCGCGTGTGTCCCGTGAATCAGTCATGCATCCCTCGCCGACTAGCGGCCCCAGCAACGGCCTAGGTCGTAACGCTCCCTGAAATCAGTGCGCAGATCGTCGGACTCAGTATCGCCCGGTTGCGCTTGCACGGCGGCGCCGAGTCCCGCGCAATAGAGCGCAAAACGCCGGCCGTAAGCTAAAAGTCGGGCCAGGCTGATATTGTCGTCGATAAACACTTGGCGCCCGCCCAGCGCGGCCGTGCCGTGCTCGAACGACAGGATGGCTTGAGCCCAATTGTTGCGCTGATTGCCACCGCTAGTGAGGTACGCCTCGCGCAGCCAGAACATGCCCTCATAAAAGAGGGCGGTCGGATAGGCGTCGGTGTCCGAGGCGTTGGCAGTACAGTAAGCTTGGCCGGCGGAATCGTGCGTGCGTTTGAAGACAATGCGCGTGAGGCAGGCCTGCTGTCGATAAAGCGCGTTGCCGTTATCGAGCCGCGCCGCGACCGTCGCATAATTGACCGCCTCTTGGCCGTGCCGCGCGCGTTCTTCAACTTTACTCAGATAGTAATTGGCTTCCGCTTGGTGTGGCCCGTCGATGCCGGCCGCGGACCGCAGCGCTTCACGTGCTGTGGTGGACCCTTCAAGTTGCGGGTGGTCATAAAGAATTTTGCCCAAGCGGAGCGATGCGCGTGCGCTTGGTTGCGCCAACATCGACTGCTGCAGACTTTGGCTCGCCTCGGACCAATGATCATGATCCTCATAGATTTTGGCGATCTCGATGTAGATGTTGGATTTCCGGGTCGCGTCTTGTTCGGAGTCCACCGCGCGCCGCAAGAACATGATCGCGCCGTCGCGGCCATCCCATTGGCCGTTCGCCGAAAGCGCGCGCGCCAGGCCCAAATAGTATTCGCTGCGTGGCAGCGCCCGTTCGCCCGGTGAATCAATGTAAGCGACAGCTTGTTGGAACGCCGTGAGGGCGGTGCCGACATTGTTGCGCGCCATCAACGCGCAACCGAGGCCCCATTGTGCATCAGGCGAACGCGGATTGAGGTCGCGCGCTGCCGTAAAGTTCGCCTCGGCTTCGCTGATTGAATAGGAATCCGCACCCGGCGCGCAGCCATAGAGGCTGTCGTGATTGCGGCCGAGCACGCTGGCCATACGCAGATCGATCAACCCCATGCGCACGCGAATGCCCGCCGATTGCACGGGATCGACGCTGCCGCCGAGTTGCGTGAGAACGCCATAGGCGCTGACTGCGTCGCGGAAATTCCGCATCGCGAGCTGCGTGTTTTCAACTGTCTGCGGTTGCCGCTCCAGCGCGCGATTGCCCATGTAAACGGCGAGCCGCGCGAGCTGAGTGGGGCCACGATCGACAATGTATTGGTCTCGATTGGGGTTGGGATCGAGATTGACGAAGGTGCTGAGGTCCTGGAGCGCCGACAGCAATTGCGCATCGTCATCGGCTTCGTCGGCGCGCCGGCTATCGAGCACAATCATGGCGCGTTCATAGGACAGCGAATCTTGCAGATCGCCGGCGCCATCGCGGTTCAAAGATGCGAGTTCGCGCTGCGCTTGGCGGAAGTCATCTTGATCGCGCAGCCGGCCGATAAGGCGATGCGCCCGCGCAAGCTCAAGGCGTGCGCGGCGTTGCGCATTCAGCGTCGCCGTGTCGGGATTGGAGACGCTCGCCATACGTGCGCTGATGTCGAGCAGGCGCGCGGCTTCGCGGAGCTGATCTTCGTTCAACGCCGAGGTTGAATCGATGGAAAGAGAATCCTCAACGCGCGGCGGCGTGAGCGGCCCGGCGCCGAGGACGCGGTTGGCAAAACCCGCATAGAAATAAGCGAAGATCAGCCCGCGTTGGGGCTGTTGCTCGGCCGCAGTCGTACACATTTGCGCGATGGTTTGCAGACGTCCGGCGTCGCGCACTGGATCCAATGTGACAGTTGTCGTGCGCTCAAGTGGCAAAAAGCAATCGCGTGGTCCCTGGATTGTCCTCGGCGCTTCAACGGCCGACGACGGCGCCGCAGCGAAAGCCGCTGAAAACATAAGGATTGCGGCGCAAGCGCTACGCAAAGTCCTCGCCATGCTGTGAAATTCTGAGAAAAGCCCGCATTTTGCGGCCCAATCCGCCATGATCCCCTCCCACGCGGACAACCCACCCAATTTGATAGCCCGTCGCAGAAAAGTACAAGACAAATCTGGTGCTACTTCTTGGCGTTGGGTCACATCATAGTGGTTTGGAGCGCCGTTGCCGTTGCGTGTGTGATGCAAAGGTGACGGTCCGCAAGGTGCGTAGACGGGCTTACACATTGACGCCCGCGCGCTTCCGTTAGAAATCGAGACCCAGGGCAAAAGGCCTTTGGCGAGTGGGGGAGTCGCGCCATGTCGGTTCTGGCATTCATTCTACTTATTGTTGCGCTGCTGCTGTTCATCCTCAGCACGCGGCAATGGTCGCTTGCGATCCGTGGCGGCGTGTGGGGCGCGGGGCTGGTTGCGCTGATCGCTGCAATCTTCTTCTCGGCGCAGAGCAATCATGGCGGGTTGTTTGGCGCGTTTGGCGACTTCATCGCGCATTTCGACAGGCCCGGCGAAAGCGTCCTTGTCCAAGCCATCGCGCACAACGTGCCCCAAGTCGGCCGGTTCGTGCTGCCGATGCTCGACTTTTTCCTCATCATCGCGGTGCTGCTGGCCATCCTCACCATTATCGCGTTCACGCCGGGCGAAACTCTTGAACGCATTGCGCGGCCGATTGCTATCGGGCTCGTGGGCGCGGTCTTCGGCGGCGTGCTGGCGCTGGCGATTGTCGGCACGGGTTTCGGCGATGTCGCGCAGCAGTCCGTCTATTCGACCTACGCTCACAACGATGACGCCTATAACGGCGACACGCTTTGGGTCGGCGAGATTTCGGTGCGCCTAGCAGGCATCGATGCGCCACAGCTTGATCAGATTTGCCGTAACCAATCGGGTCAGACGCCGTGCGGCGATGAAGCTCGCCGTCATCTGCAAACGCTCATCACGGGCGCGCTGCTCACCTGCGAGCGCATCAATCATAACGGACGGCGCGAGCGCGAAGCATTCTCGCGTCCGCTGGTGCGCTGCACCGCCTCGCGTGGCCGCGACACTGTAGACGTCGCCGAACAGATGGCCGCCGACGGTTATGCGATCGCCAGCGACAATGGCGGCTTGAATTATCGCGGTGTCGCGCGCCTCGCCTTGGAAGATCAGCGCGGCATTATGGGGCTGTGCACGTTGCGGCCCTCAACGTGGCGTTCAAACGCTGCGGTGCGGCGCGCTTTTGTTGAGCGGGGCGCGGTGCCGCGTGACGCAAACATGACAATCGGTCATTGCCCGCTACCGCCGCCAGGGCCGCACAACCGTCCGCCATCGCCCGAAGCGCCGTAAAGCGCAGAAGGATACGAACGATTGGGCGTTCCCGCATGACGCTATAATCGCGCACGTCGAGTATTAAGCGGTTGTCATCGAAACTCGCGCGTTTGGTGAGCGCACGAGGCAAATGTGGCGAGATGGAACTTCTCGCTCACAACTTTGCCGAATTCTCGACACGATTTCTGTTGTCGCGAATACACCCCGATTTATAGTTCGCGCATTACGCGACGGGGACACCAAGGGCGCGTTTCTATTTTTCGTGCACTGGCATGTCCAATCCGCGCGTCAACACGTGGGGATGAGACATGGCGAAATCGAAAAAAGGCGTGCGCGCTCACTTACTCATGGGTCTGGCGTGGGGTGCGCTGCTCGGATTGGGAATTGCTCCGCAGGCACACGCGATAACCACGCAAGACTACATCGATCCCAACTCGCTGGTCGATACCAGCGACACATTCTCCGATGTCGTCGGCATCGGCATCCTCACGCAGACCAGCCCAACAACCGCCGGCGGTTTTGTCTGCTCCGGCACGCTGGTGAACCCGCGCACCGTGTTCACCGCGACGCATTGCGTCGCCAACGATTTTGGCGGCAGCGAGCTCTATTCTGAGAATGGCTTCTTCAGCATTGGCGTCACGACCGATCCGCAGTTCGGGCTCACCAATCTGATCAACTGGCTGAACACAGGCGTTGGCATGAACAACGTCACCGATGTGATCATGCCTCCAGGGCAAGATCAGCCGGGCGTGTTCTCGTTCCCGGACCAAGACTTCACCATGTTGGCGCTCGGCACGCCGGTCGACACGCGCGGTACGCCAATTCTGCTCTCGCCCATGACGCGCGCGTTCATCGGCACGATGGTCGGCTACGGCACCTTCGGCACTGGCTCTGATCCCGAGCAGGGTCTCGACTTCCGCCGCCGCTCCGCGCGCAACGTGGTGCAATATCTCGGCACCTCCGAAAACTTCGACGACGATACGTTCGGGCCAGACGACTACGGCGATTCAACTCAACAGCTCTATTGGGCGGATTTTGACCGTGTCGGTCGCCAAGAATTCTTCGACGACGCGTTGGGCATCGATTACGACCCGCTTCCCGGCGACGCGCTGACCAGCAACAATCCGACGCGCACTGAAGGCAATACCGGCGGCGGCGACAGCGGCGGTCCCTTGCTCACGAACTTGAATGGCCGGCAATTCATTGTCGGCACGCTGAGCGGCGGCAACACCATCTTTGTCGACGGCGACGGCAATCCGCTGTTCGATTTCTACGGCACCAATACGTATTGGAACCCTCTCTACAAGTATGCCGCTGAAATCATCGCCAACAATCCGTACAAATACGTGCACGCGCTTTCTGGCGACGGCGATTGGACGGACCCCCGTCATTGGGAGCAGCAGCTCGATCCGAACTTCTACATCCTCGATTCACACGGCAATCCGGTGAATGCGATCCCGCGCAACGATCCGAGTGACGACAGCACCCAGTTCGGGACGTTCCGCAACATCTTCGATGTTTTCGATGGGGGCGATGGGCTTCCGGATGGCGCATCGATTGCGACGAACTCGGGACAGGTCGCGCTCACAGACGATGTTCAGGCAATTGACGTCAGCAACACCGCGCGCGGCGGCTTCCCAGGCCATGGCGGCAACAACGGCAACGGCAATAACGGGAACAACGGCAATCACGGGCAGCCGCGGCCACCAACCCTGCAAGGACCGGGCTCACGCAACTTCGTGCCAAACAATACCGACGGCACACCGGGCGTCGCCTACCAGAATCCAGCGCAGTATTTCGATGTCACGTTTGACAATCGCGGCACGACTACGTTGCGCAATGCGGCGATTGAGATCGATCATTTGACGCTGGCCGACGACCGCGCCGAACTCGACATCCGCGGCACTGGCTCGCTTTTGGTCAATCTGGAGACCGAAATCGAAAGCGGTCAGCTCAATGTCGACGGTGCATTGCGTACTCGCAATTTGATCAATGCGTTCGGCGTGCTTTCCGGTCGTGGCACCATCACGGCGCCGGGCGGGGTGTACAATCTTGGCGGCATCGTCTCACCGGGCGACTACAACATCGGCACCCTGACCATCGACGGATCCTTCTCGCAATCTCACTTCGGCACCATGTTCTTCCAGATTGCGAGCAATGGGTCGCACGACTTGCTCGATGTGACCGGCACAGCCTCGATCGCGGGTGATCTCATCGTCCAATCCGATCGCCGTCTACGCTTCGGTGATCGCTATGAAGTCGTGCACGCAGACGGCGGCGTCACCGGCAATTTCGACGACGTCTTCAGCGGCCACTCACTTCTCTACGGCCGCACGGTCCGTGACTCGGATTCGATTGATCTGCTCATCGATGCGCACAAGATCAGTGAATACATGGGACGCGGCAGCCCGATGTGGTCGCTCGGCCACGCCATCGACATGGCGCGGGTCGGCGGTCACTATCACGATCTCGCCGGCTTGTTCGACGTGATCGACTATATCGACGTCAACGCCTTGAACTTCGTGTTGCCGACGTTCGCGCCGATGAATGCGTTCTCACAGCTCGGTCTGGCGAACGAATTCTCGCAAGGCATCACGCAAAGTCTGACCGTGCGCAGTTCGGAGCTGCGGGCCGGCGTACGCGGCTTGAGCCAAGGCAGCATGATGGCCGGTCAGCGCATGTTGCAGCCCATGGGCGCCAACGTATCGACGCCGGATACGTCCATGCAATTGCAGAGCGGGCCGATGGCGCCGCAACAAGGCGAGAGCCGGTTCGGCGCCTTCGTGTCTGGGTACGGCAACTTGAGCGATGTCGGCGGCGAAGCTTACGACGGCGATCGCTTCAACATGGCGTCGTTGACGACAGTCAGCGCGGCCAATGTGACCGCGGGCGTCGACTATCGCGTTGACGATCACTTTGTGATCGGCGTCGCCAGCACCATGAGCCGCTACATGGCGCATGATGAGGGCGTCACGCCGCTCAGCTACGAAGGCTATGGCGCCACCGTCTATGCGAGCTGGTGGAGCAATAACTGGAATCTCGATTCCTATGTCGGCGTGGCGCATCAAGACTATCAGATCGACCGTACGCTCACGCCGGGCCTCTTCGGGACCTCGGCTGATGCAAAACCGGGGGCGGCGCAGATGATGGCGGGCGTTCGCGCCGGCTGGTCCGTGCACCCATTCAACGGCTTTGAAATCGGTCCGCGGCTCAGCTTCGACTATCAACGGCTGACGCTCGATTCATATGCCGAAGCCGGCGGAGGCGACCTCAACCTCCAAGTTGACGGGCGTGAGATCACCTCACTGCAAGTCCGCACCGCGCTGGAGTTCGCCTATCAGCCTGTCGATCGCTATGGCAACGCGGGGCCGTTCGCGGCCTTTGGCAACGTCGCGATGGTCAACGAGCTCGGCGATGGCGCCGATATCGTGCAAGCGCGCTTCGCGGCGGCGCCGGAATTCCCGTTCATCATCGCCAACGGCCTCGACAGAAGCTGGGGAACGGCATCCTTCGGCATGGCGTACCGGCCTGATGTCTCAACTTCGCTGGGACTACAAGCTTCATCCGACTTCGGACGTGATGACGCACTGTCCTCGACATCGCTGCAGGTCACGTTCAACCGCAGCTTCTAGACTGCCCAGACTCAAGATCGAGGCGGCGCTTCGGCGCCGCCTTTTTTTGCGTACGGAGTTCGGCGACCGAGAAATCGCGACGCAAAACGACTGAGGCGCTGTGCGCGGATGCCGAGCGTGATACATGAACGCCAATATCCGCAGCGCGATTCGGAGCCGAATCCGGGGGCAAGCACGTGTTTTGGCTGCGCGCGGTCACGCAGGAACACCTTGATCTAACGATGAATCCGAGCCGGGATATCCGCGCGCGCGTGGTGGATCGGCCGGGTCTGTGGATGGATGCGGATAAGCTTGCGGCGCTGACCGGCGATGTGAGAGCCGTCGCCGAAGCGACGCTTCCGAATGGCGATTTGACGTACGGTGTGCTGGGCGGCGATCGCGAGCGCCTCAGCGCGTCCGTTTTGACAATTCTGTACGATCGCGCGAGCGGCAAGCCCATCGCCTTCAATGCGCTCGCATGGCTGCCGGTATCGTTGCGCGGGCGCTCGACGAACGTTCTGCATTTGGGGCTGGTGATGGTGGATCCAACCGCGCGCAATCGCGGCATGTCTTGGCTGCTCTACGGATTCACCTGCTTCATCTTGTTTCTGCGCGGAGGCGCGCGTCCAATCTGGGTGTCGAACGTCACGCAAGTGCCGGCGGTGTTCGGCATGGTCAGCGAAAGCTTTGCCGGCGTATACCCGGCGCCCAATGCGGCGCGTCCTAGCTTCGAGCAACGCCTGTTGGCGCGTCAGATCATGGCGTCGCACCGGCATGCGTTCGGCGTGGGCGATGACGCCGGTTTCGATGAGGAGCGATTTGTTATCACCAACGCCTATACAGGCGGGTCGGACGATCTGAAAAAGACCTTCGACGCGGCGCCGCACCACCGCAAGGATGTCTTCAACGATATTTGCGCGCGCGAATTGGATTATCAACGCGGTGACGATTTCCTGCAGCTTGGGCAAGTGAACATGGCGGCGGCGCAGACCTATGTGTGGGATGTGGTGCCGCGCGAGAGCCTACCGGGTGTGGTCGTCAATGGATTGATCCTCGCGGTGCAGGCCATGGTTCTGCCGGTCTTGCATTGGTTTGACGCGTCCACCGCCTGGGGTTCGCTTCGGCCAGCGGGGCGCGCGCGATGAGCACTTTCAGCTACGCGGAGATGACAACGCGCAATCTCGGCTTCGTGACGCCGGAGGAACAGGAAAAGCTGAAGGCCGCGCGTGTATTCATTCCCGGCGTTGGCGGCATGGGTGGCGCGTGCTTTTTGACGCTGCTGCGCGCCGGCGTTGGCAATTTCACTATCGCCGACATTGATACGTTCGAAATCTCCAATCTCAACCGTCAGGTGTTCGCTTTTGTCGACACGGCCGGAAGGTCCAAAGCGGCGGTCGCCGAGGAAGCCGCGGCGCGCATCAATCCGGAGGCCAGCGTGCGCGTGTTAGGCGCCGAATGGCTCGATCAGATCGAGGCGCTGGCGGAGGAGCACGCGATCATCGTCAACGGGACGGATGACGCGCAGGCGAGCGTTCGCACCTATCGCGTGGCTCGGGAGAAGCGCGCCTCGGTGATCGACGCCTACGCCGCGACATTGCCGTCCGTGTATGTGGTGCGCCCGGACGATCCGCGCCCCGAAGAGCGCATGGACTATCCGACCGTTGGAAAAGATTGGCGCGCCATCACCGACGACGACCGTCAGGCTTGCCTGATGAAGGAGCTCGAATGGGCGCTGACGCATTCGAGCACGCGCAAATATGTCGACCTCGGCATCGCGGCGGAGCTGGCCAGCGGCAAGCGCAAGCGGTTTTCGTTCGCCCCCATGGTGATCACCACTGGTAATCTGATGGCCTATGAGGTGATCCGCATAATTCTCGGCCACGCCGGCGGCGCCGATCATCGTGGCTATTTCTTCAATCCGCACAGCGCGCGCGTGGAAAGGCCGCTGCCTTGGCCGCTCTCGGCGGCGAAGGCGGCCATCGTGCGGCGCTTCATGGCGCAGATGGTCGGCTGATGCAGGCGGACAGCATCGGCATCGTCCTCAACCTGCTCGCGCTGCTCGCCGCCGGCGCGTACGTGGTGACGCACATAGGCGCGCGCGACGCGTCGCCCGTGGATCATCGCGTCGCTGCCTTGCTTGCATTGTTGGCAGCGCTTGTTGGCGTTCGCGCCACGCGGTGGTGGTTTGGGTTTGAGGCGATCCGGCGGGTCGAAGAGATGCTTGCGGCGCTGATGCCGCTCTTTGCACTGCTGCTCGCCGAGGGATTGCTGCGCCGCCATGCGCCGGCATGGCTGAAATACGCCGTCTGCTTCGGCGCACTGATCTTCGCGGCCGCCGCTCTCCTTCGTCCCATGGAAATCGCACAGGCTTTTGCCTACGCGCTCGGCGCCTTCGTCACGATTTCGCTGCTCGGCTTGATTGCGTTGCTGGTCCCGCGTGACAGATCCACGCTTTCCCACGCAGAGAACGACGCGATCAGTGCGCTCTTCGCCGGACTTGTCTTGGCGTTGCCGCTCGCCGCCACGGATTTTCTCGCGGCAGGCGGCGTTTCGCCGATCCGCGCCGGTGGTCTCGGTATCTTGGTCTTCCTGCTTGCGGTAACGCGCGTGACTGCTGTGGGCGGAGGCGGCCTCGGGGTTCTCGCTGACGCGTTGGGATCGGTGGCTGCGGCGACGCTTGGCTACGTTGCCTTCGCCGTTGTTTTCGGCTGGCCCACGCAACAAGACGGGCTGCATGTCGCAGCGCTCATTCTCGCTCTGGTGCTGACCCTTCGCACCGTGCAGCTTCAAATCGACAGCGGCCGCACGCGTGCAAGAAGCTCCCTGTGGGGCGCTCTCGCCGCCGCGCCCACCGACAATCTCGACGCTTTCCTCGATAGATTGCTGGCAGCGCCCGAACTCAGCCGCGCCCGTCTTGTCGAAGGCGCAAGCCTGAAGGGCTATGATCAATCCGCCCTGATGCAGATGTTCGCGCGCACGACCGTGCTGCCAATCGGCGCGGCGCGGGCGCATGAGCAATTGAGCGTGCTGTTTGATGAGAACGAAGCGACACATGCGGTTCTCGTGTCGCGCGCGCCGATGCGGCTTCTGTTTGTGAATATGCCCACGCTCGGCGCGGGCGCCGAGATTGAGCTGCAGCTCGATTTGCTCGCCAAGCTGGCGCAGGGGGCGGCGCATGCTTGAGTTGCGCGAGGGCGACAAGCGGGCATTCTTTGAAGCGCCGTTCCACGCATACGGCGCGCGGTCACTTTATGTGACGCCGATGTGGAGCGACATCGATCGCTATTTTGACGCGACTAAGAATCCCTTGTTCGTCGCCGGCAATCCGTTTCGGATTTTTACCGTGCATCGCGATGGCCGCCCAGTCGGCCGAATTTCCGCGCACATGCACGCTGCCTCAAACGCCTTGCACAAGATGTCGCGCGCTTACTTTGGGTACTTCGATGTCGCCGACGATGCGGAGGCGGCCAAGCTGCTGTTGGACGCCGCCGCCGAATTTGCCCGCACGCATCAGTGCGCGGAACTTGCCGGAAATTTCAATCTGACAGCAATGCAGCAGATCGGTGTGATGACAGGTGGGTTCGAGGGCCAGCCTTTCACCGACATGGTGTATTCGCCGCCGCACGTCGCGGAGCATCTGCGCCGCCAAGGGTTCAGCGAGACCTTTCCGGTGAGCACCTGGGAAGTCGATCTGCGCACGCTCAATCCTGAGGTCTTGCTCACGGATAAGGCGTGCGCGACGCTCGCCGACGCATCGTATGAATGGATGCCAGTGGACCGTCGGCATTTTGCAGCGCGCCTCGAAGATGCGCGCTTGGCGCTCAATGACGGCTTTGCGCCGAACCCGATGTTCGTGCCGCTGTCGAAGCAGGAGTACGAATTTCACGCCAAGGAGATGATGTGGGTGCTTGATCCGCGCATCTCCTGCTGCGTGCGCGCAAGCGGCGCGGTGGCCGGTGTTGTGATCTGCATTCCTGATCTCAATCCTTTCATCAAGGCCATTGGCGGTCGCTATGGCGTGAATGCTCTGTTCGAATTTGTGAAACAGCGAGTGCAGCGCAAACGCGCGGTGATCATCTACTATTCGACGGCCACTGCGCACCAAGGGCGCGGACTCAATAGCGCCATGCTCTACCGTGTCGTCACCAGCCTGCGCCAAGCGGGCTACGACACGCTTGGCGTGACGTGGATTGCCGACAGCAATGCCGCGAGCCTGAGGCAGGTGGAAAGGCTTGGCGCCAAGCGCTTGCATCGCCTTGCGCTGTTTCAGAAGGCGCTGACGTCATGACCAACGAAGAGCGCTTGGCGCTGATCGCGGCGGCCAATCGCGCGCCGTCCGTGCACAACATCCAACCGGCACGCTTCCGGTTCGATGACGATCGCACCATCACCTTGCTCGAGGATGCGCAGCGGCGCCTGTTCGTCGGCGACCCGGAGGGCAAGGATAACCTGAAGAGCATCGGTGCGGCTACCGAAGGGTTGGCGCTGGCGCTCTCTGAACAAGGTTTGGGCGCTGAGATTGAGTGTCTTGGATCGACCGGCGAGATCGCGCGCGTGCGCGTATCTACGGGCGCCAGCGCAGATGGCCTGGCGCGTTTTTCGGAATCACGCGCGTCCTATCGCGGCGCGTTCGCGGCGCCGGAGGATAGGGATCACGCCGCGCTCGCGCGCATCGCCGAGGCGTGTCCAGATTTGTGCATCATCGAAGCGCCGGAAGCGAAGATGCAGGTCGCGGAATTGTTTGACGATGTCAGCATGGACGTGTTGCGCGACCGTCCCTATCGCGCCGAACTCTTGTCTTGGATGCGCTTGGCCGCGAGCGATCCGAACTATCGTCGCGATGGGCTCAGCGCTGAGCACATGGCGCTTTCGCCGTTTGAGGCTTTCGGCGCCGGGATCGTTCTAGGCGCGGCGTTTCCGGTCTTGGACGGCGTCCGTCTCGCACGCCCGCTGGTTGCCGAAGGGCCCAAAGCGCGCGGCGCTGCTGGTTTGGCGCTGTTTCATCGCCCTGCGTCGGAGCCCGAGTTTGAGACGGGGCGCAGATTCTATCGGGTTTGGCTTGAGATCGAGCGCGAAGGTTTGGCGCTCTGCCCGATGTCGGTGCTCGCGGACGTGCCGCGATCCGCGCAAGCTTTGTTGCAGAACTTCAAACTCGGCGCTGACCGCAAGCTGGTGACAGTGTTTCGCATCGGGCGCAGGCCGCACAATGCGTCGCGGCCGCCGCGCTCGCGACTGCCGCCGGCGGAATTGCTGGTCTCCGCTTAGAGCAGCTTCAAGTATTCCAGCAGCGCGTGCTTTTCAGCTTCGCTCATGTCATTGAAGGGCGCGACGTGTCCTTGGTTGCCGAGGCCGGGAGCGCGCGTGTCGATCAAGCTCGGCATCGACCAAGGACGATAGCTTTCCGGGTAAACATAGTCGCCGTTGCGATTGAGCGCGCCGTCAATACCGACGCGGTCATAGGTCAATCGATGCCCGCCAACCTGGAAGCGCGTGGGCCGCTGGCCGGGATGCATCAAGTGCCAGAGCGTTGGCACCGAACCGTTGTGAAGATAGGGCGCGGTCATCCACAAGCCGGAAAGGAGCGGCGCCGCATATTCCCCGGTCGCGCGTGCTTCGATGTTGGCGCCATAAGCTGAGGCGTTCACCGCTGACGCCGTCGCGGATGTGAAAACTTGAGCGCGTGCGCGATCGGTGTCGAACGCACCAATCCAGTTGGGGAACGACTGCAATTGCGGCTGGGTCAGGCTGTCATCATAGGCGCCGTGGCAGCTGGAGCAGCGCTGTGCGTAGAGATCGTGTCCGCGCGCCGCTAACCGCGCGTCGATGTGGCCGGGGAAACGCTGCGGCGCGTAGTTGCGCAGGAAGGCATAGATGTCGCGGGCCTCGCCAATGTGGTCGCGCGCTTGGCTTGGGTTCACACCCATGCTCGGCACGGTGAAAAACGCAGTCATGGCGGCGAGACGATCAAGATGCGCCTGAGTGATGTCCGGCGCGTGCATCGTCCGCATTGGGCCGTCGCCCGGCGCGACATAAGCCGCGTCGTACAAAAGCGCCGTGCGAAAACCGCGCGAGCCAAGGTCGGGTATCGACGTGAATCCGCGTGCGCTTGCGTACGCGTCGTCACCCAGAAGATGAAATTGCATGCGCAGTGCGGCGACGCCGTTGGTGAGACCCGGCGCGCCGTTGACGAAGGGCAGGGGCCGATCGCCGCTCGCTTCAAGCGCAGCGACCCTCGCGCTGAGCCGCGGCAGCACGAAATCGCGGATGGTGTTGAGTTCGCCGCGGCTGGTATCCGGAAACACGCGCGTGATGGCGTCGACGATCCTGGTCTTGTCGTCGCCGAGCTCTTTCACCGCGGCATAGACTTCTCGCACGTAGAGCTCGAGATCCAATGACGTGTTCGGCGTTCCGAGCCACGAGGTCGTGATTTGCGGCATGCCATCGGCGCTAAAGGCGTGGCCAGCGTGACAGCTCGCGCAGGATAGGTTCGCCGTCGTGAGCTCAATAGGCGGAACGCTGCGGCGCACGACGCCAAGCGACATCCCCTGCGGAGCGCCGAGGTTGGCCTGCGGCGCGGGCACGTTCGCGGGCCAGTTGGCTATGCTATCTGGATAGAGAAACCCGAACCGCGTCATGATTGGCCGAATGCGCGCTCGCGAGATTTCGCCGCCGTGCAAACGTGCGTCGCGCAAGACCAATGCGGTCGCCGCCAGACGCCAAGGCACAGCGTGCGTTTCAAGAGCATCCGTATTGAGCGCGCCGAAATCGCTCAGGGTGAACGCGACCGCGCCGCGCTGTTGCGGCGTCAGCTGCGTGCTGTCGTAGTTGGACAGGGCGCTGGCCCGTGTTTCGGCATAGCCACGGAAGAAATTGCGGACCGCCTGCGTGCAGGCCGCAAGGCTCAGCGTCATGACAATCAAAGCGATCGCGGTTTTCAGGCTCTGCTTCATGCCTCTGCGTGTGACCATCACGGTGGCGGCGGGAGGAAGGTTCGAACCGCTCTGAGGAAGATATCCGGCCTCTCCCAATGCGGATAGTGACCGCATCCGTCTATTCGCTCGACGCGAACGTCAGGAAGAAGGCGCCGGGCCGTTTCGGCTTGCGCGACCGGGAAGACGTGATCTTGCTCGCCCCACAGCACCAGCACGGGGCGGCGAAAATTGCGCGCCGCCTCAGCGAAACTGTCCGTCTCTCGCACGCCGAAGGGGGTGAGGCCGGATTTCACGGTGCGTATGAAGGCGCGGTGCGACCCGGGCCGCTGCGCGTAGTCGTTCACAAGATCGATCAACTCCCGCGTCGCGAACGCTTTGTTGGCCATGGCCAGGCGCAAGGCGAAGGCATTGGAGAGCCAAGTCGGCTTGCCGAGAGGGTATCCGATCAAAGGCAGCGTCGGCAGGCGCAAGGCTGGATTGGCGGCGCGGCCAAATCCTCCCGGCGCCATTAGCACTGCGTGATCGATGCGGTCCGCGTGCGCCACCGACATGCGCACCAGCGCGCTGCCGCCGAGCGAACTCCCAACGATATGAGCGCGCTCAAGCGCCATGGACTCCATGAGCGCCAGAATTTGCGACACAAAGAACGCTGAATCGTAGGCCGCGTCCGGCCGATCCGCTTCGCCGAAGCCCGGGAAGTCGAAGGCGATCACGCGCCGATCGCGCGCAAGATCCTGAGCGACCTTACTCCAGATCTCGATGGAGAGAGACAAGCCGTGCAACAGAATGACCGGCACACCACTTCCGCCGCTGTCGAACACGCGCGTGTTCAATCCGTTGCCGAGCGTCATGCCTTTGGTTGCAAACTCAAACACGGTGCGCGGCGGCTTTCACGAGCAAACATTACCAGCAGCCGCGAAGGCTAGCGCCAGCATCTGGTCCTCGCCAGCGCTCAGGTTCTCGAAGTAAAACAGGGGGATAAAGGCAGGAGCGATGGCTCCCCGGGTAGGATTCGAACCTACGACCAACCGGTTAACAGCCGGTTGCTCTACCACTGAGCTACCGAGGATCATCGCGCACGCCACGGGCTCGAGGCTCGAAGCGAGGAGCGGGTCTCTATCAAGTTCGGCGCGGGGGGGAAAGTCCCCGTTTTCACCCTAGAAGCCGCCACAGATAAAACGAGGGCCCCTTTCGGGGCCCCATGTTCAAATAAGACAAGGGCCCCTTTCGGGGCCCCATGTTCAAATAAAACGAGGGCCCCTTTCGGGGCCCTCGAAGGCGTTGGGTATGGTGGGGTGTCTCCAAGGGAAGACAGCGTGAATATGATCCTAACTCGTTAAGACCGAGTTAATGGCAAACGCCGCGTTCACGCAGGTTGAGAAGGTGTTGAGGGCAGGCGGAATTTTGGAGGCCTCGCCCGGAATCGAACCGGGGTGCAAGGATTTGCAGTCCTCTGCGTAACCACTCCGCCACGAGGCCGTCCGCTGCGGGCGGATGGTCTAGGCGGCTTGCGCCGACCCGGTCAAGGCGGGCTTAAGAGGCGCGATGCTCCGGTACTTCCGCGCGCCATCCCCAGCTGAGCACCATCGCGCACGCATCTGGGCGGCCGGCGCGCTGGCAGTGCTGGCGCTGTTCATGGCGGCGCTGCTCATCCATCGGCCCCCGAAAACCGATCTGACGCCGCCGCCTCTCCGCGCCGACATGCTCCCCTTCTTCGAGACGCATGTCTCATCGTGTCGCGGGTCGCTTTCGGCGGCGGGCTTTCAGACGCGCATCGTGCCGGACCTCAATCGCACGCCGCAATGCGGGTACCGCGACGTGGTGGAGTTGGTGCAGCCCGCGGCGGGGACGCCGCTTCAAACCAGCTGCGCGTTGGCTGCCGGATTGGCGCTTTGGCGACGCGATGTCTTGGAGCCCGCGGCGCAACGGCATTTCGGACAGACAGTGGCGAGCATCAATCCGCTGGGCGCCTACGCTTGCCGGCGCATTGCCGGCCGCACCGATGGACGCTGGAGCGAACACGCACATGCCAACGCGATTGACGTCGGTGGTTTCACTTTGGCGGATGGGCGGACAATCACTGTGCTGCAATCGTGGCGAACGCCGGCGGCAGACAGTGCGTTCCTGCATGACGTCCGCAATGGCGGCTGCCGGATCTTTCAGGGCGTGCTCTCACCCGACTACAATCGCGCCCACGCCAATCACCTGCACCTCGACATGGGCGCGTACAAAATCTGTCACTGAGCCGGTGCGGGTTTGCGCAGCGCGGCGAGTGCGTAGAGCGCGGCGCCGGAAAGGATCATCACAGCGGTGGCGATCAGAAGCTTGATCACGGCGCCAGCTTGATCGGCCGCGTCTGGGCTCGGGGCCAGCGTGCAGAGGATTGCGCTGGCGGTGACAATGAAGCC